>ENA-OQKS01000034-OQKS01000034.1-human-gut-metagenome-genome-assembly--contig:-NODE-34-length-37983-cov-3.708712_pt1 | contig 37983 bp, 25 predicted proteins | sample MGYA00242804_ERZ504808 | MGnify/ENA primary metagenome ERZ504808 (study PRJEB26092, sample SAMD00036375) | human gut metagenome | host: Homo sapiens | study: EMG produced TPA metagenomics assembly of...
GACATACGTTCCGCGACAGGCACTGATTGGGATATTGCGATGGGCGATATGTGGTCGGGTTTCATCAGATTGCGTATTGCGGATTCGTGGGATTTCGATTCGCAGGATGGCGGTACCGCCGGCGCATACACGCTGACTATCAACACTGACGGCATTACGATTACCGGTTGCGATTTCGAGGGCGTGCGCAACGGCGTGCAGACCCTGCGCCAACTCATACGGCAAAACGGTGCCGTACTGCCGGAACTGCAGATTGCAGATGCCCCCGCATGCCAAATCAGGGGATATTATTTGGACGCGACGCGCGGCCGAGTGCCAACGCTCGCATGGCTCAAACAGTGGGCAGACAAACTCTGCCTCTACAAATACAACCAACTGCAGCTCTACATCGAGCATACGTTCGCATTCGACGGCATGAGCGAAACATGGCGCGGATCAAGCCCGCTCACGCCGGCAGACACACTCGAATTCGACCAATACTGCGCGAACCTTGGCATCGAACTCGTGCCGTCAGTCTCCACATTCGGACACCAATACGTGGCGATGCGCACGCAGGAACTGCGCGAACTTGGCGAATTCCCCGAAGACGCAGACCGGCCGTTCAGCTTCATCGAACGCATGAGGCACCACACACTCAACGTCGCCGACGATCGAGCGTTCGCATTCTCCACGCAACTGGTCGACTCGTATCTGCAACTTTTCCGTTCGAAGCGATTCAACATCTGCGCCGACGAAACCTTCGACCTCGGCAAAGGCAAGTCGAAGCAGGAAGCGCAACGCGTGGGCGTCGCAGCGCTGTACGCAACATACGTGGGCAAACTCTGCGAACACCTGTCTAAGCAGGGCCGCGAACCCATGTTCTGGGGAGATATCGCCATCGAAATGCCGGAAATCCTCGAAACCCTGCCGAACAATGTCACCCTGCTGAACTGGCAGTACGAACCGGAAGCGACCGACGAAAAATCCAACTCGTGGCGCAAGCCGGAGCCAAACAAATCGTATGCCCGGCCGTATGGGGGTGGAATGCGCTGCTGCCGCGCATCGACGATGCGTGGAACAACATTTCACGCATCGCGCGCTACGGCATCGACTGCGGTGCGGAAGGCATGCTCGTCACCGATTGGGGAGATTTTGGGCATGTCAACGATCCGCGCATGGCCGTGCCCGGCATGATATTCGGTGCGCAATATGCGTGGAATCCTGCCGGAGATACTGCCGAAAATGATTTGCTTGAGCGTATTTCGCGCGTCGAATATGGCGATTGCAGCGCACGATTCGTTGCATTGCTTCGTAACGCTTCCGCGCAAGCCGTATTCACTTGGCGTGAGCTTGTGGAATATCTCGAATTGGATGACGGCACGGGAAACTGCAATACCGATGTTGCGCAAACCATTCCCTGCCTGGCCGATCGCTTGGTTGATCATTTATCTGACTGTGGAAACGCAATGACTGTGCGTGAAGCACGCAATCGCATGATGCGCAATATGGCAACGACAATCGAACGAATTCCGCAAGCCAATCGTGCATTGCAACAATGCATGGTCGACATCGCGCCGATTGCGGCACATATGGGAAATCCGGGCATTACTGCTGCCGTACGCATCGCCATGGAAGGGCAGCTGCTGCTCAATCGAGTGGGATTCGCGCTCGCCGAAGCGCATGACGTGCGTGATGCGCATGACGCTGGCGATTGGCGGCCTTCCGATTATCGTGCGCTGGCACGCGAGCTCGAATGCTGGTGCGAGGCCTATGCGAAGGAATGGAACGCGACAAGCCAACCATCGGAACTGCATCGCATTCAGGAAACCGTGTGGAAAGCAGCCGACGAGCTTCGACGAATCAGCAAATAAATCATCAAACAAATCCTCAAGAAATCAGCAAAACGAAAAACGTACAATCCAATGCCAATGAAAGGAACATCATGACCGAAGTCATCATCGTGAAAAACGAGCGCGAAGCAGGCGATATTTACGGCCGTTCGGTCGCCGATCTCATCAAAACCAAGCCGAATGCGGTGCTGGGACTGGCAACCGGATCCAGTCCGCTCGCCGCATACCAGTCGCTCGCACGCATTGTGCACAGCGAGCATATTGACGTATCGCAGGTGCGTGGTTTCGCATTGGACGAATATTTGGGATTGCCGCTTGATCACCCGCAGTCATATCATTCCACCATTCACCGCACGGTCGTGGAACCGCTTGGACTGAACCCTGATTTGGTGCACGTGCCTGGTGACGTGCTCGACGGGGCGCCGCTGAGCGACGGCGAACGCATTGCGGCTGCCGGCCCTGCCTACGATAAGGCAATCGAAGAGGCCGGTGGCATAGATGTGCAGATTCTGGGCATTGGCACGGATGGGCATGTGGGCTTCAATGAGCCGGGATCGTCGCTTGCTTCCGGCACGCGCGTCAAAACGTTGGTTGAGCAGACGCGCATCGATAACGCCCGATTCTTTGACGACGACATCGACAAGGTGCCTACGCATTGCATCACGCAGGGTATCGGCACGATTCTCAAAGCCCGCCACTTGGTGCTGCTGGCCTTCGGATCAGGCAAGGCCGAAGCTGTGGCCGAAACGGTGGAGGGCGGTGTGAGCGCGTTCTGCCCGGCGTCCGCGTTGCAAATGCACCCGCATGCCACCATTATTGTGGACGAAGAGGCTGCGAGCCGCCTACGCCACAAGGACTACTACCGTTACGTCTACGCCCACAAGCCCGCCTGGCAGCGCATCTGATTGCTGCTCCGCAGTCGGTGTCCGCTAGCGTCCGGATTCTTCCACTCGCTGGAACATTCTGGACGTTTTTCGGCCTTCCAGCGGGAGGATTCCTCCACTCGCTGGAAGTTTTTGGACAGTACGAGGGTATTTCGCCGTCCGGATTCTTCCAGTGACTGGAGGAATTGGGACTCTGAAGTGGCTGTTAGCGGGAGGATTTCTCCACTGACTGGAAGGATTGGGTTGCTGATGGGCTTGTCAGCGGGGTAATTCTTCCACTGACTGGAAGAATTGGATGCTAATTGAGGAATATGGCTGTGAGTGAATTGGAAGGTATGAAGATGGAACAGTCTCGTGAGCGGTTTGCGAATGATGTGGACGTTGCGTTGGCGCAGCCGGCCAGTCCGTTTGCGATTCGCAATGCGCGCAAAGTCGATGCGCGAGGTGTTGCGGAGCATTATTGGCTGGTTTCCGATGGCGATGCGATTGTTGCGGTCGGAGATCGGGACGCTGATTTTGCTGCGGCTTGCGCAAGCGTCGGTTTGAACGCTGATGCTGATTCTGTCGGTTCAGTTGGTTCCGACAGTTCCGCAGCCGGTTCCGTAACCGACGCTGCAGGTCGCATGATGACTCCCGGTTACGTCGACATTCATGCGCACGGTTCGTGGGGCAGTTCCTTCGATGATGGCGTGCAGGGCATACGTTTGGCTCGTGCGGGTCACATGATGCACGGCACAACCCGACAAGTGCTCAGTTTGATCACCAATCCGCTTGACGTGATGTGCGCCAATCTCGAAACCGTGCACGGCATGATGAGCGCCCGCCCTGACATTCTCGGCGCGCATCTGGAAGGACCGTTCCTTGCGCTGTCTCGCAAGGGTGCGCATGATCCGGAATGTTTGAAGGATCCGGTTCCCGAATATGTTGATCGGCTTTTGCAAGCGGCAGGCGGCTGTCTGCGTCAGATCACCATCGCCCCCGAATTGCCGCACGGCATTGATGCGATTCGTCGCTTCGCGGCGGCCGGAGTGGTTCCTGCGGTAGGACATTGCGATGCCGATTATGCGACCGCTCGCAAGGGTTTCGACGCGGGCGCGGGCATTATGACGCACATGTTCAATGCGATGAATGGCTTGCATCATCGCGAGCCTGGTCCAATTCCGGCTGCTGTTGAGGATCCACGCGTCACTATCGAGTTGATCAATGATGGTTTTCATGTGCAGAATCCGATGGTGCGTTTGGGATTTGGTTTCGCACCGCATCGCACGGCATTCGTGACTGATGCCATGGCTGCTACCGACTGCCCGGACGGTCATTATCTGCTGGGTGCGTTGGATGTGGATGTGATCGATGGTCACGCTCGGCTCGTGTCGAATGGTGCGATTGCCGGTTCCACGCTGACGTTGGAAAAGGCTGTTCAGCGTGCGGTGCTCGAATTGGGATTCACGCCCGCCGACGCGGTGGAGGCCGCCACGTTGACTCCGGCCAAAGCATTCGGTTTCGACCGCGCGAACCCGGTCACCAAGCAACCTCTCGGTCTGCTTGCTCCCGGCTACGCTGCCGACGTGCTTCTGCTCGATCCCGCCACCTGGTCCGTCACCCACGTCTGGTGTGACGCTCGCCGTCTCCGCTAAAGCGAGATTACTGAAGCGAGGTTACTGAAGCACAATTGCAGGGCCGGCTCCGCAACAGGATGCCGGCCCTTGCCGTATCTCAAGTTTTTATATTTAGTCTTGCGGGGTGAAGCTGTCGCGTGCGACGAGACTGGTGGAGATTCGCATATGCTGGCTGATTTTGCGGTCGGCGGTCAGCGCTTCGGCAAGCATAAGCACCGCGGCTTTCGCAAGCTCGTCCTGGCTAATGTCGTACGACGACAATGCGGGAGACGTGTATTTTGCGATCTCCTGATTGTTGATGCTGATCACTTTGATATCTCGCGGCACCATCACATTTTCGGTGGCAAATGCCTGCAGCACGCCAACCGCCAACGGATCGGCTGCGACGATTACCGCGTCGGGCAGATCGTCCGCATGATCCTGCACCAACTGACGCCCCTGCAAACGGCCGTTTTCCACAGTGAACGGGCCGTCCGCATACACCAATCCTTGCGCATCCAATCCCAAGCGCAACGCCCAATTGCGGAATGCGAACGTACGAATATCTTCCGGATATTCATGCTTGCCCATAATGTTGCCCAAGCCGCCAATGAAGCCGATCCGAGAGCAACCCGACCCCATAAGCGCGTCGATCGCATCCAATATGGTTTGTTCCAAATCCGGCTGTACCGAATCGAACAATGCCGGCGCAGGATTGATGTCGATGAATACGCCGTGGGGGAGCTTCTTATGCAAGCGGTGAAGCGTCTTGTGATTTAGTGGGGACGGGCCGATCGAAATAAATCCCGCGTATTTATCGGCATCGGCGATCAGCGAATCCACGTCCTCGTGCATGGTCACGTTCATGCGCTGCTCTTCGGCATGCTTGACGAGCACTTCGCGCAGCTCGTCGAAATACGCGTCCTGCAAGCCCTTGTCGGGTACGACATTGTCGAGAATCGCAACATCCTGCGGAATGGTGATGCGCTGGTATTGCGGTACGTTCTTGTATCCCATTTCCAGACTGGCGTTTAGAATCTTCTCGCGGGTGGAATCCTTCACCGAAAAAGTGGGATCGTCCTTCAAAACCCTGGAAACAGTGGCTTGGGAGAAACCTACCCGTTTCGCTATCTCTCTGATAGTGGCCATGTGAATCCTCCTCAAAGCCATCGTTGGCTAAACACGTTTACTAATTAATTTAGCACACATGCTCCCATCTCGCCATATTTCCTCCAAGCGTTTCACGAGATGAAGCAATCGTGCAACAAACGAGACTCCTCTTTACTCAGCTTGCCTCGGGGCGGCTTCGGGCAATGAAGTGCCCATGGTTTCGAGGCGCATGAGGAACTCGTTGGCGCTCATGGCGTTGCTCAACAGCGTGCCCTCGGCGAGCGTGCCTCCGATGGAACGGATGAACTCAACCTGGTCCAGGGACTCCACGCCATCGAACACCACATGGAACGCATCGTTATCGCGCGAAATCTCGAGCGTACGCTGCATGATCTGCTTTGCGCGAGGCGTACGGAAATCGCGAACCACCGTCTTGTCGAATCGTGCGAAATCCAATGGCAGATGCGCGAACGCGGCAACCTCCGAATACGTGGTGCCAGCATTGGTCAAACCCAACTCGACGTTCGGCAAAGCGGCAAGAGCGGCAACCTCATCATCAACTTCATCATGCACCACATGAATGGCATGCGATCCCAACTGCAGGCCGAAACGCAGCTGTGGCTGCTCATGAGTCAACTGCTCCAAGCGCTCGTGGAAGATGGACGCGCCTAATTCCGAACCATTCATGCAAATGTCCACAATATCCAATTCGGGTGCCACCTTGCGGAATGCGGTCATGTCTTTCACGCAGGTTTCCAGCACGTCGAGCGTCAGCTGCACGCTCATGTTGAGACGATGCGCTTCAGCCGTTACGAAATACGGTGCCAGCGTACGGCCCTTCGCGTCATGCACGCGCACAATCGTATCCAGCGAAGTGATACGTTTCGTATTCACATCGAAAATCGGCTGGTAGAGCACGGAAATCGTATTGTCTTCGATCGCATGGCGAAGCACGTCGGAAGCGTTGAAATAGTCTTCCGAACCATTCTGCGCGGCGAGCGTGGACGTCATGCCGTCGACTACGGGCAGATTGGAGCTCTCCGACTCGTAGATGTGCGCGCTCGCATCGGCGAGGAGCACGGAGAAGCCGTCTGTCGCATTCGAGAACGAAATGCTGCTCGATACGTCCACGGAAACCTCGCCTTCTTCGGTGTATACCGGCATGACGGCAAGATTGCGCATGCGTGTGGCCAACTCCTCCACATCGCTGGTTGACGTCACATCGGTTACGATCATGGCGAATTCCGCGCCGTTCACGCGCGAAAGCGTGGCGTTTCCCGGCAGTAGCTGGCTTAAACGCATGCCCACGGATCGCAGCACGGCATTGCCGATTTTGCGTCCATAATGTTCGTTGACGGTGCGCAAATGCTCCACGCCGAAATACACCACGGCAACCAGATTATGCACATTCTCGGTCTGCAGACTCTTCAAATGCCCGATGAACGCACGATACGTGAGTGCGCCGGTCAGCGTATCCGTTTCCGATTCGGTGCGTAGCAGCGTCACTTCCTTGTTCACGCGTAACGATTCGGTAAGCACTTCGCCGCAGGTGAGCAATATCGTCTCGTCGGTCGACATGAACGGACGATTCCAAATACTGCGTTCCATCGCGAGATAATACTGTCGCGAGCCGGTGGAAATAGGCGCGGAATAGCGGTAGGAATACCCTCTTTTATCAAGATTGTTTGCATTGCTGCTGAAACAGCGCATGCGGGTGAGGCCACGATTGATGCGTCTTACGACGGTCTCTTCCGGCACTTGATTCGGCAACGGCAGCGCGTCGCTCACATTCGCTATGCATTTCAACGCACTTCGGGATCGCGTGAGCCGGCTCATCGTATCGACCGTCATCAGCAACAGCGAGTAGGCGATCAGTGCCAGCATGAACACGGAAAGCACGGTGGCAGTATCCGAGCCAATATTGGCGAACTCCAGAATTTCAGGAATCCACACAATCGCCATCAAATCAGCCAAAGCCATGGCAAGAATGTGAGACAGCGAATACTCGCGCATGGCTTTACGAATCGGAATTTGTACAAAAAAGAACGTTACAATATCACAAATCAATCGAATAATCGGCACTGCAACAGTCATAATCAGTAATGGCAGCAACCAATGCTGGAATTGATAAGGATTAATCGCAGCATTGACGGAATTCTGGCTGATGATAATTGACAGTACGTGAGAAGTGTTCGCAAATAATATTTTGATCAGTGGGATTGGCGCAAGCGTGGTTCCGGCGCGAAGAATGCCGATTTTCAGACTGCGTGCGGTGATGATCGACGTGATGATGGTAACGATGATCAGGAACATGGCCACGTCGGGAAAATAGCCGGTTACCAGCAGTATGACGGTCAACGGTGGCAGCACGGTGTGTTCGGCGGCAACGCGATACGACGAACGCTTTTTGTGGTAGATCAGGCACAGCAGAAAGCACAGCGACCATATGCAGATGCGCGCAGGGTCTTCCATAAGTTGCTGCACGCCTTCCTGTGCATGGAATGCGATTGCGGCCGCAATGCACAACGCATAGATGATGGCCAGAATGGTGAGTCTGGCTGGTTTTCTGATGCCGTCTTTTGGCTGGCTGCCGGTGGCTGCCTGATGCTTTGATTGCTTCGATGTCATGATTGCCTGATTTCGTTCCCCCTGTTGCGTGCCGCTTTTACTGAAAAGTAGCGACTGCCTTGTGTTCCTGCCTTGTATTGTGTCTGTGGTTGCGTCTCGCTGCGGCAAGCGTTTATAACACCGGTCCGATGATGCGCCACGGTGCGTTCGTGCCTTCCTCGGCGCTGTCCGGCTGCTCGTTTTCGTTGTTGCCCAACGATTCGTAGATATTGCCGTTCCAGATCACCTTGTCGCCTTGCTTGTACAGTACTCCCGGTTCCCACGTGGGGTAGGCCTGCTGCGAGGAATTCCAGCTGGCATTGTCGAAGTCGACGAGCGTGCCCGGCGTGCCTCGGAATCCTGACCCCAATGTGGTGGCGAATTCGCCGTCCGTCTGTTTCATGCCGCTGCAGAACGTTTTGAGCGTGTTGGTGTTCGTATAGTTTTCGCCGCATTGCTGGTCGCGGTTCAGCGACCACATGCTTAAGTGGCCCAGGCTTGTTTCCAGTGCGAACGTGTTGATTTCGCGCGCATTGTCGAGCGTGAAATACTCGTTTTTGGTATCGTTCTGGCCGATGAGCACGGTGGCTCCCAACAGCTCCCAGATCTGATGGTCGCTGAAGAGTTTGCCGCGACTGTACAGCAACGTTTTGTATTGCGCGTGGGCCGCGTTCAGCGAACTTTTGATCAGCATGGATTGCGTGATCGACGTGGACGCCACGTTGAAATCCATGGTCATGAGATTCACGGTGGATAGCGTCACGCCGGCATCCAGAAACGCGTTCACGGTTTGCATTCCTTGCGTTGTAAGACCTTTCGCGTCGGCCGGAAGCGTCAAACTGATGATCAGATCGTGACTGGTATCGTCTTTCCCTTTGTTTTTGGCTTTTTCGTTGGCGATGAGTTTTGCCACGGCTTGCGCTCGCCGGGTTGCGGTTTCGCTGTACCCGTCGAGATTCGAGTTTTCGATGTCGAAGTCGAGCGAGGTGATGTGATAGCGGTCGATCACCTGCTGGTATGCGTCGGCAAGGGAATCGACGTCGGAACATGCGCTGGCAAGTTCGGTGCCGTTCTGCCCGCCGAAGCTGACGGTTACCGTGCGATCGGTTTTGTAGGTTTGCGCGATACGGCTGTCGAGATCGAGCGTGGAGGCCGCTTCGTCGAGCGTGTAGTAGCCGCCCCAGCTTGGCTGGCAGCCGTCGCCGGCGGTGACGAATCCGAGAATCACATTCCGGTAGACGTTGCCTACCTTGGATTCGAACTCGTATGAGGGTGTTGCGGTCACGTCCACATAGCCGCCGAACCAGGGTTCCGGCAATTTCTTAGCCGCCGTTCGCGTGAACGTGATCCACGACCATGTGCCGGCCGCGACGAGCGCGATGCACAGTATCGCTATGAACAGTCGGAGGAAGGAAAATCGTCTTCCTGGAAACAGGGGTTTCATCATTCCCTTTCGAAATCGTCAGGTCACCAATGCTGATGGGGACATTGGGGCGTCTAGCAGGCTGTGTCCCGCTGGGCTTCAGTGCATATGCGGGGGATTTGACGGGGGATTAAGCTTTCCTCTCGTGCGCTGTTTTTCTTATATCTCGCTTACAGTTAGGGAGTGTAGTCTGTGGCTAGTACGACGATTTCAACAGTGATGTATGGTTTATGCAGGTGAGGCAGCGCTGATAAGGCAAAGGGGTATATGGTGGCAAAAATAGGGGATTTTGACGGCGATGACCGCAGGCACCAGTGGGGTGCTGAAACCTCCACGCAACCGCTTGCGATCATGCATGCCAAGCCTTCGCCAACGCGCGTTGTGCGTGGTTACGTTGCCATCATCTGCACGGTTGTTTCATGGCTGATCTACATGATCACGATGATTCTGTCGTTGTTCGTCAACAATCCTTCACTCACGTTACGTTTCGTGGTTGAAGGCGTGCTGTACATGACGATTGTGACCACGCTGATTTTCAGCGCGCTCGTCTACTTGACCACACGGCAAGGGGCGCTATACCGTTTCATCCGGCATGAACGCGTGCCTCGGGCGATGCTCGACGACCATTTCGCACACAACTACGATAAGGGAATCACAGTGCTGATTCCTTCGTACGTGGAACAGCCGAAAGTCGTCGAAAAAACGATCTGGTCGGCGGCATTGCAGGAATTTCCCGACCTTGCAGTCGTACTCCTAATCGACGATCCTCCGCATCCTAACAATGATGAAGCGCGAGCGATTCTCAAAGCAAGCCGCGAACTCATGCCGAAAGTATTGGCCGAATTGGCGGCACCTGCGGAACGTTTCACCAAAGCGCGCGACGAAACCGTTGCGGCGCTCGCCGATCAGATGGACGCAAGGCGTAGTGTGGTCGCACGCTGTGCGGAAGACTATCGTGCGGCCGCGCAATGGTTGGAGCATAAGGCCGACACATGGCTGGTCGAAGATCATACCGACGATTTCTTCTGCGACCAGGTATTGCGCGGTCTTGCACGCGACCTGCGTTTGACGGAACAGGCGTTGAACGAATCGATCACCCTGCAGCAGCATGTCGACGCGAATCGCATTCTGCAACTGTACGAACGTTTGGTACGCATTTTCACCGCAAAAGGATGGTCGTTCGAACGCAAGCTGTATGCGTCGACCTCCCGTGAAGGCAACAAAGCCATGAATCTGAATTCGTTCATCGGATTGATGGGGCACTCGCTCAAGCGCGTGGAAACGTCGGACGGGGTGATTCTGCGTGACGTGCGCGAGGGGGAATCTCCCGATTTCGTGATGCGCAATTCCGAATACGTGCTGACGTTGGACGCCGATTCCATGCTGTTGCGCGACTACTGCCTGCGCTTGGTGTACCAGATGGAACAGCCCGGCAATGAGCGCGTGGCCGTGATCCAAACCCCGTATTCCTCGTATCGTGGCGCGCCGACGCGAATCGAACGCATCGCGGCCGCCACCACCGACATTCAGCACATGCTGCATCAGGGCATGACCTACTATGACGCCACGTTCTGGGTAGGTGCGAACGCGGTGATCCGCAAGGCCGCGCTCGACGATATCTGCGTGGTGTCGACTGAGGGCACGCGCACGGTGAAAACGTATATTCAGGATCGCACGGTGATCGAGGACACCGAATCCAGTATCGATTTGGGTTATTTCGGCTGGCATTTGGTCAACTATCCGGAGCGGTTGAGCTATAGTGCCACCCCGCCTGATTTCGGTTCGTTGGTGGTGCAGCGGCGGCGTTGGGCGAATGGCGGTCTGCTGATCATCGGCAAATTCTTCCGTATTGTGCACGCGCGGCATCAGCAGGGCAATGATGTGAAGCTGGGTGAGTGGGCGCTGCGCGTGAACTATATGGCGTCCATCGCATGGTCGAGTTTCGGCCTGATGTTCCTCTTGGCGTATCCGTTCGACCAGCGGTTGCTGAGCCCGTGGGTGGTGCTCGCGTCGCTGCCGTATTTCTCCACCATGTCGAGCGATTTGAAACGCAACGGGTATAAACGTTCCGATATTTTCCGTATTTACGGCTTCAACATCGTGCTGTTGACGGTGAATCTTTCCGGCACGCTCAAGTCGATTCAGCAGGGCATGACGAACACGAAGATTCCGTTCGCGCGTACGCCGAAAGTCAATAATCGTACCGCTTCTCCGGCATTGTATGTGACGATGCCGTGGGTGATCATCATTTACTCGTGCATGGTGTTCTACGCCGATACGCTTTCGCACAATTGGGGCAACGCGGTGTTCGCCGGTTTCAATGCGATCGTGACGTTCTGGGCGTTGACCGCGTATATCGGCATCTGGCATTCCGTGCAAGACATGGTGGTTGGTCTGGTCCGTTGGTTCTTCGTGCCGATCAAGGAGCCTCAGCAGGAGGCGGCCCGCAAGAAGGCCTCTTGGCGTGACGCCCTCTACTTCGGCGACCGCCAAATGATCTACGAGTCCCGCCCGCTGTAGCCTTGAGACTTCTCTAGCCCGTGTGTACGTGTACGGGCGGCGGTTGTAGATGCCTCCATTCCTATGCAACTTGCGTTTCCGTCTGCACGTCCTAGTGTTTGGGGAGGATGGCCGCACGTTTTTGGCTTGCTGACCTCACGATTTGGGAAAAAGCGGAAAATAAAATCGTAAGGTCGAAACCAAATCGCAATCGTGCGACGGGACTCAAGATTGCAACGGTCGGTACATCAAAATCATGATATGAAGGAACGGGGTCGCAGCATCCTGGTGTCCATCATTTCGAGGAATGACGGGTAGGTGTGTCGAAACGTTTGACAAAGCTGAGTTGCTGGCTTACGATTAGTGAAACGTTTCGACGAAACGATTCGATAAAATACGAGCGTGATTCTGCGGAAGAAATTCCGGAAGGCTCGGCGGATGGCTTTGTTGAACGATGGACGAGAGCTGCGGTACGCATGACGTGTAACGCAAATGACTTGGAGAGCCGAAGGAGGCGGAAGATGACGGGCATCAAAGATGTGGCTCGGGAGGCGGGGGTGTCAGTCAGCACCGTTTCGTACGTACTTTCCGGCAAGCGTTCCATCTCCGCCAAAACCACCGATAAGGTGATGGCCGCCGTTGAACGACTTGGATATACTCCGGATGCCAGCGCCCGTAAAATGCGTGGTATGCGTAATCATATTTTTGCGCTCAGCGCGCCGATTCGCGGTGATATCAATCAGGCCAAATACAACGCTTACTTTCTGCAGACCGCATGGCAGGCAAAGAACCGTGGCTACGATGTGCTGTTGCTTACCGGCGAGGACGCGGTGGCCGACATTCGGCGCGTGACGCAAAGCAACTTGGTTGATGGCGTGGTGCTGCTCGACATTGAGGAACATGACGAGCGTACCGCCCAGGCTGGCTCATATTCCAAACCCTGTGTGGCCATCGGTTACCCTGCAGAGCATGAAGGCTGTGCCTGTGTCGATATCGATTTTGCCACGGCTGGTCGTATGGCTGTGGATTGCCTGTATTCCAAGGGGCATCGGAGCGCTATGTTTTTGCGTGACAATGAGACCGATTACGATCGCGGTTCGGGCTATGTGCTGCTGTTCCGCAAGGCTTTGCTGGAACGTGCCGAAGAGTTGGGCATGACGATTCATGAATCCTCCAAGCATCGTGACGATCGCTTTGATGCCGCGGAATTCGTGCGTGAGCTTCGTTCTTTGGATGAGCGCCCCACGGCGATTGTCAACCAGGCGAACGCCAATGTGCTGAAGTTGGTATTGCAGCAATTACAGGCTTCGGGATTGCGGGTGCCAGATGATATTTCGGTATTGTCGTGCGGCACGTATTTCGAGGGAGAGCTGATGCCGCAGCCGATTACCGAGATGCCGGTCATGCCGCAGGAATTATGTTCTAAGGCTGTGGATCTGCTGGTCGACGCCATCGATGAGCATCGCGACATCAAGGGATTGGTGGAGCTGTCCGCTCCGGTCATGCATAGTCGAGGTTCCGTTACCAAAGTTGGTGACGTGTGAAAAGAAGGTTGTAGGAGTATGTCCGTGAAAGGCGGACGGATTTCCGTATCCATAATCGAAACGATTCGAAAGTAAGTGAAGGCGTTGTAGCCGAAGCGAAGATGGTGATTGCCGAATTGAAAAGCGCCAATCCGCGGCCATCGTCGAAACGTTTCGAAAAAAGGAGGCGACACATATCAATCTTCATAACTGAAAAACAACTTGAGACATAACTCAACAACACAACCACCAATAACAAAGGAGAACCATGAAGATCACACGAGGCATCGCACTTGCGGCCGCGGCGGCAATGTCGCTGACCACGCTCGCTGCATGCGGCAGCGACACCGCGCAAGACGAGGAAACGCCAGACAGCCTGTCGTTCTGGTATTACGAGGAAGACGACGCTGGCCAGACCCAGGCATGGCGTCGCGCCGCGGAAGCCTTCGAAAAGGAAACGGGTGTCAAAATCAATTTCGAACGCAAGTCGTTCACGCAGATCGCGCAGAACGGCAGCCAATTCCTCAATTCCGATGAGGCGCCGGATCTTATGGAATCCAATCGCGGCAACGGTTCGGCCGGCGTGCTCTCCACCATGGGGCTGCTCACCGATTTGGGTGATTACGTCGATCAATACGGTTGGGACAAGAAGGTGACCGGCGCCAATGCGGCCGTGGCCAAGTATGATGAAAACGGCATCATGGATGGTGACACCTGGTACGGCATGACCAGTTACGCGGAATTCCAGCGCGTCTACTACAACAAGGATCTGTTCGCCAAGTACGGGCTGGAGATTCCGACCACCTATGACGAGTTCGTGGACGTCTGCCAGAAATTCGTGGATGCCGGAGTGACGCCGATCGCCGCCGACGCGCAGGAATACGGCGTGATGTGGCTGTGGTGGCAGCTGGTTTCCAAGGAGGCCGACGCCAAATTCATCGACAACTGGCAGCTCTACAAGGGCGATGTCGACTGGAACTCCAAGATTCTCACCAATTCCGTGAGCACCATCAACGACTGGCTCGACAAGGGCTTCATCTCCCACAACGCCACCGGTATGAAGGCCGAAGACACCACGCAGGCATTCATCAAGGGGGAGTATCCGATCTATCAGACCGGCACCTGGAATCAGGGACGTTTCGTCAAGCAGATCACCACTTTCGATTGGGACGCCGCGGTGATGCCGGAATCGAATTTCGCGATTGGCTGCGCAGGCAATCTGCTGGTGATTCCGGAACGCTCTCACCACAAGGATCTTGCTGCGAAGTTCATTGACTACGTGCTTTCCGACGATGTGCAGAACTACCTCGGCAACGCCGGCGGAATTCCGGTGGCGGGCGACGCCAGCAAGATCAACGACGAGAAGAGCAAGGCCATGATCGAGGAATACGCCTCCTACGCCAATGATGGCAAGCTCAGCTACTACCCGGATTACGCCGCTTCCAACCTTACCGATGCTGTTCCGGCGGAATTCCAGGAACTGGTGAACGGCACCAAGAAGCCGGCCGACGTGCTCAAGGGTATCCACGAGAAGTACGACGTCGGTGTGGAAGACATGGGCGTCAAGACCAACTGATCGTATATCTGATCTCATATCCGACATCGCACGGGATTATTCCGGTTTTGCTCAGTATCAATCATGAATAATCCCGTGCGGTATCGCAAATTACAACTTGCGAACCAATATCGCAATCGTAAATATTCACAGGCAACGCAGCGCAACCAAAGGAAAAGCCAAAATGTCAAAGAAGACCAAAAACGGGGGAGTCTCAATGTCAAGGCTTCCCGGAAACCGTTCCGCAAAATTCGTACCATATCTTGTTCCCGGACTGGTAGGTCTGCTCGTTATCGTCGTTATTCCATTCGTGTGGAACATTTACTTGAGTTTCACTCGATGGCGTGGAGTCGGCCCGGTTAAATTCGTTGGATTGCAGAATTGGAAACGTCTGTTCGCTGATTCCACGTTCTGGATTTCATTCGCTAATTCATTCTGGATTATTGTGGCTATCGTAGTTATTCCTACGATTCTTGGACTATTTATTTCGTCACTGCTGACTGACGTTATTCAGAAGAAATTCGGCGGCAAGACGGCTTCCTTCCTGCGAGCCATGTTCTACCTGCCGCAGTTGCTGCCGGTTGCTGTCGCGGCCATCATCATGGGCTGGATCTTCCGTCCGGAAGATGGCGCGGTGAACGCGCTGCTCGTCAAGCTCGGCCTGGGATCGTTGCAGCATAACTGGCTCGGCAGCCCTGATAGCGCGCTTCCGGTGCTGATGTTCATTCTGGTGTGGATCCAGTTGGGCTATCCGATCGTGATCTTCATGTCCGGTCTGCAGCGCGTGGATCCTGAACTTTACGAGGCGGCCGGTCTTGACGGAGCCAACTGGTGGCAGAAATTCCGTGTGGTCACGCTGCCGTCCATCATTCCCGAGCTGCTGGTGGTCATCCTCACCGCCACCATCGGCGCGCTGAAAACCTTCGCACCGGTCTATCTGCTCACCAAAGGCGGGCCGGGAACGGCAACCACCGTGCCATCATACTATTCCTACAATCAATTCTTCCAAGTGCAACAAGTCGGCTACGGCGCGGCCATCTCCACAGCGCTCACCGTGGTCATCATCGTGTTCTCCATCGTGTTCACCATGGTGCAGAAGCACGTCGAAAAGGAACTGGTCTGAACGGTTCAAACCGCAACTGACCCGTAACATGTAAGACTCGCAAGACTCGCAAGACTTCGAAAGTCGAGGAAACAACCATGACGCAAACCATGACCGCATCGGCAGCGCGGAAAGCATCCAAGAAAACCCAACATGTGCGCTCGACCGGCGACTGGATCACCCTCATCGTGCTCATCGCAGCCGCACTGCTCGTGCTTTTCCCGTTGCTCGTGCTCACCGTCAACGCGTTCAAAACACCCGCCGATTACAATGCAACAGGCCCGCTTTCGCTGCCGAAGCATTTCACCATGGACGGCATCATCTCCTTCTGGACCACCACCAAGTTCCCGCTGAAATTCTGGAACAGCTTGGTTATTTCGCTGGTAGTGGCTGTGGCCGCCGTCGTGCTTTCCGTGCTGAACTCCTTCGCGCTCGGCATCGGCAGGGTCAAAGGCAACACTTGGATTGTGCTCGCCATCATGCTTGCCAATATGATGCCGCAGGAAGCGCTGCTCTACCCGCTGTACACCATGTTCAAGCAGGTCGGACTGTACAACACCAAACTGGCGATCATCATCATCTTCACCATCATTCAAAGTGCGTATGGCACGTATCTGCTGTCGTCCGTATACGGTACGTTCCCGCAGGCCATTCTCGAAGCGGCAGCCATTGACGGCGCCTCGCGCTGGCAGATTCTGCGTAAGGTGGTGCTGCCGATTTCCTGGCCGACCATCAGCGTGCTGTTCGTGTTCTTCTTCGTGTGGACGTGGAACGAATACATGATTCCGATGGCATTCCTGATGGGCGACGACGTGCAGACCATTCCGCTGGCGCTCGCCACATTGCAGGGCCAACGCACGATGGATGCGACCACACTTGCTTCGGCTTCGCTGCTGAGCATTGTGCCGACTATTATTTTCTTCATTATTTTCCAGCGCAAGTTGTCGCAGGGCATTACCGCTGGTGCCGTAAAGTAGCGGGAAAAGGGGTTTCTTATGACTCGAGATAACGATTGGAGCACCATGCAAAACAGCTCACGTCACGATATGCAGGTTGATTCGTTGGGTGCGTTCGCCGCGCGCAGTCCGCTGGACTTGCTTGCGGTTGCGGCACCAGGGCGCACACGTTGCGTGAACGCCGAGAATCCCACGGGCGGCAAGGGCGCTGCGGCCACTGCAGCCAGTGCACTTGGCCCGTCGCGCAAGGGCAGTCCGTGCATCCAGACCGTGAAAGCGGGGGAGAGCGTCACTTTGATGGATGTGGACGGTCCGGGCGTGATCCGCCATATTTGGATGACGGTCACCGACCGCACGTCGTCTACCGGTCCGAACGTGCTTCGCAACCTGATCCTGGAATTCTATTGGGATGGCGAGGAGACCCCGTCCGTGCAATGCCCGGTCGGCGACTTCTTCTGCTGCGGCCACGCGCAGGCCTGCCGAGTCAATTCGATGCCGGTGGTGGTCGTGCCCAATCGCGGTTTCAACTGCTACTTCTCCATGCCGTTCGAACATGCGCGCATCGTGCTCCGCAACGATCACAATGAAGACGTTCCCGCGTTCTTCTACCAGATCGACTACACCGAATATGACGCGCTTCCGGCCGGCACCATGCGTTTTCATGCGCAGTGGCGTCGCGAGCGCGTCACCGAACTGGCCCGCGACTATGTGGTGCTCGACGGCGTGCATGGTCGTGGCGCGTATATCGGCACGTATCTGGCGCTCACCGCGTTGGAAAGCCGCTGGTGGGGCGAGGGTGAAGTCAAGATGTACATCGATGGGGACGACCAGTATCCCACGTGGTGCAGCACCGGTGCCGAGGATTATTTCGGTGGCGCGTGGAGTTTCGCCGATTTCGACGAGCATGGGCGTATGCATGAGCAGACATTCTGTGCGCCGTACGTCGGTTTCCCGTTCTATTCGCAGCGTCTCGCCTCGCATCGCGAGAGCGCGTATTGGGATGTGAATACGCCGGTGACCCGCGGATTGTATCGCTGGCACATTCCCGATCCGATTTATTTCGAACATGATTTGCGTGTGGAATGGCAGCAGATCGGTACTGAGGAGGGCGGCAATTTCGAGCGTCAGGACGACGTCGCTTCCGTCGCGTACTGGTATCAGCTCGAGCCGCATGCACCGTTCGATCCGATTGGCGATCGGTCGCTTCCGTCAGCCCCGCTGTATTTTTGCCCCCGAGCTTACGATTTTCGGTCTATCCGGTCGGTTCGGGGGTGTTGTGCTGTCTGCGCGACTTGCGTTCTGCGTCTGCACAACCCGGGTTTTTAACCCGATTTTATGGGTTGTGCAGATGCAGGGTGCGGGTTGCGCAGGCGGGAAACGTGAACTAAGATGGGGTTAGATGTCACGGCGTCTGCTGCGCTGATTATCGTGCGAACGTTCTGCGCATCCAAGAGACAGCCAGCTGCGGCCAGATCTGGATACTCGGTTCAATGCCGTTGACGCCCTGCCATGCGGTTTCCGCAGTGCCCAACGACAGTCCATGCCCGCCTTGCGGGAATAGGTGCGCTTCGATGCTGACTCCGGCTTTCTTGCAAGCGTCGATCAGCATCAGTGTGTTTTCGTATGGCACGGTTTCGTCGGGAACGGTATGCCATGCGAAAACCGGCGGTGTTTTGGCGTCGATATGACGTTCGATCGACACGGATTCAAGCGCTTGTGAATCGTTGCGGCGTTCACCAAGCAGCGAATCGAAACTGCCGCGATGGGCGAGCGGGCCAGACGTGATCACCGGATAGGCGAGCATCAAACCATTCGGACGCACCGCATCCGGATCGTAACCATGAGCGACAAGAACATCGTCGCTGGTGGAGGTGGCGAGATTCGCAGCAAGATGACCGCCTGCGGAAAAGCCAATCACGGCAATCGCATCCGGATCGACATGCCACTCGGCGGCATGCTCACGAATCATCGTCATCGCATCGGCAGCTTCCAACAGCGCAACTGGAAAAACGGAAGGCTTCACCGAATATCGCAGCACAAAAGCGTTGAAACCGGCCGCAAGAAACTGCATCGCAATCGGCTCCGCCTCACGATCCGACGTCATTTCGTAACCGCCGCCCGGAATCACAAGCACAGACGGACGCACACGGTCGGGAACGACTTCTTCGCTGTTATCAAGGCAATATCCGACGAATTTCGCTGCGCTGCCGTCGATGCCGGAGATTTCATATTCGAAATGTTTCATATATCCATCATAGGTGGAACACGGCGCACGTTATGCAGGAACTATTTGGTCCCGCTATTTTTCGTACCTTGTGATCCGTGGACGCAAATTGTGCAGTCGGGAGAGTGTGTCCTACTCGAGCAGCCAGTCGAGGATGTTGCGGTGTCGAATGTCTTGGTAGTCGCCGAGCCCGATGGTATCCAAGGTGAGCTGTGTGACGTAGAGGAGACCTCCATATGTGAGATACCGGTCGAACAGCGCATTGTCATTTTGCTGTCGGTTGCAATGCATTTCGGTATTCCGAGAAAGACAACGGCAGCATCTTGAGCTCGACATATCGTCCGGTGAAATGGATGATTTTTGCGTTTTTTCAGAATCGTCCAGTGAAATGGATGATTTTTGCGGAGTGGGTGAGTGATATAGACGTGCGATTGGGCAAATCGGAAGTAATGTTGCGATCATTCGACGGAATTCACGAATGTGTATGGCCGCTCACATGTCTGATACATTTTTCTCAGCTAATTGGCAGGAACACGTATCATTCCTCCAAGACTCGGGCGCTTATATAGAACATGTCAGCAGTTACGGCGGCTGGCGAGGTTCCTGAAGAACCCCATAACTGAACCCTTCTTCTCTCTTCTCTCTCAGCCGGCGGCCCTTCTCTCCGCCGGCTTTCTTCTTTTCTGAACACGATGCATGCGATTCGTGCGATTCGCGATTTATGTTTCGCGATTTTGCCGAAAAGAGTTGCAAGACAAACGGCCGACCATGCGTGAGTAATGCATGGTCGGCCGTTTGTGATGCTGGTGATTATGCGTGGTCGCGTGCAGGCATTCGTGATTCAGCAGCGCTCGTACGAGAACCTGCGCAGGCGTTCGAAGCATTCCACGCTTTCGTCAAGCCATGGCATGCCGATCACGAACACGTGGCCGAGCGTTTCGTGGCGGCGTGGCTTCGGGTCGAACAGTTCGAAATCGGCTCCCTTGCGGGCCAGTGCGGCAGCAAGCGCCAGATTGTCGGCCTCGAGGAAATCGTCGCCGCAGGTCACGATGAACAGTGGCGGCAGGTTGACGTTGAACGCCAGGCCTTCGGCGGTGAGGAACTTCGGGTCGGCGGCTTCGATGCCGTCGAAGAATTCGACGCCCAGCATCTGTTCGAGTCCGGTGCGGCGATTCGGATCGTAGCCTACGGTCAGTTCGCTTCCCATGGTTTCCAACGATGCGGAACTGTAGGCACCGCACACCGGAGCGGCACCGGCGAAACCAATGCCCGAAGGCTCATCCACGCCGAATGCGGCAGCGGCTTCGGCATTGTTTTCAATCGCCAACGTCAGCATGGTCAACGCGCCGCCTGCCGAATCGCCGGTGAGGAACACGGCGTTCGGATTAACCGGATAATCAGTCAAATGCGCCTTGATCCAACGCAATGCCGCCTGAACGTCCGCCAGCTGACCCCTCAAATCGGTTTGCGGGGCCGGTCGGTAGTTCAGTGAGAATACGGCGAAGCCCGTTTCGGCCAGATGCACGTTGAAGTTGCGGTTCAATTCCTTATATCCGTAAGTGAAACCGCCGCCGTGTATATCGATGTACACCGGCAGCGTATGCCCGCAGCGCAGCACCGCATCGTGCGGTAGATACAGGTCGAGCAAATGCCCTCTGCACTGCCCGGCTTCCGTATCGTAGCCACCGTCAGGCAGGTATGGAATATCTTCGATCACGTCGATTGTGTCAGGTGTGTGCCACAGTTCGGAACGCGGGGTGTCAACCGCGATCGCGCCGAAACGCATGTCGAGAATGCCGCGGACGCGCTCTTCGGAAAGGCCTTCGAGATCGCCGTCGGTTTCCGTCCAACGTTCCGCATGGTCGATCATCTCACGGGTGATGCCATATTTTGCCGCGCATTGTGCGCTGAGTTCCTCAATGGTCTGTGTGCTCGTCATCGACGCCGTCCTTTCATGATGTTCATGCGATTGCGGCCGTTCCGTCATCGGAATGCCGCACCTCGATATATCGTACCGGTTCGATATAGAAAGCGCTACTGCGATCACCCATATTCCTTTACGTCCAGAGCGAATTTATGTAACGGTACATGCGTTGATTTTATTGCGATTGCGACACGCCGAAATCACTCACGTTGCATCAAAAAACGGTTCGCATAGAATAAGTCGCGTTTGCGAATCCGAACAGGGGTTTCGACCGAGAGAGACGGCAACGGGACGCTCGACAAACGACGGACGTGAATCGTAACGGCAACGAATGGCCGTAAAAGCAACGCAAAAACGCAAAACCAACCCACGAAAACCCAGACAACCAGCAAACAATTCGAAGGAACGCTACGTATGTACGTCGATCCGAATCGTAATACAGAAGCAGGCAACCTTAAATGGATCCTGCCATACTGCAAACCCGACCTGCCACGAGTGGCCGGCGCGATAGTGCTGTTCTGCGTCAACAACACCATGGCGCTCATCATTCCGCTATTGTCAGGCCTCATCGTGGACCGTGTCATCGTGCAAGGCCAAGTCGACGAACTGACGCGACTGTGCATCATGATGATCGTGTTCACCATCGTGCGCGTCGCCTCGCGCTACGGCTACCAAATGTGGATGGAACGCTTCGGGCAGAACTCCGTATTCCGTCTCGTCAGCGACGAATACGAGAAACTGCACGAACTCGACTTCACCTATTTCAACCACACGCGTACCGGCGACATCATGAGCCGCATGACCTCCGACACCGATGCCATACGCCACGCGCTGAGCTGGGTGAGCTACCAGGTGCTTGACTGCGTGGTCATGTTCATTGGCGCGCTCGCCATGATGTTCACCATCGACTGGCGGCTCGCGCTCGCGCTCGCATGCGTCACGCCGTTCATTTTCATCCTTACGCGCGGACTCTCCACGCACGCAAGACCACTGTTCTTCGCCATCCGCAACTCGCTTGCCGAAATGAACTCAATGGTCGAAGAAAACATCGAAGGCAACCGCGTGGTCAAAGCGTTCGTGCGCGAACCGTATGAAACCGAAAAATTCGACAAACACAACGACGATTACATGCAACGCAACATGGACCAGGCCTACAACAGCCGCAAATACATGCCATGGCTCGACGGTCTCGGCTTCTCACTGCAGCTGATCACGCTTGGATTCGGCGGATTCCTGGTCATCACCGGGCGCATGACCCTCGGCAATCTCGTGGCGTTCAACTCCTACCTGTGGATGATCGACGGGCCGGTACGCCAATCCGGATGGCTGATCAACGACTGGCAGCGATTCAACGCATCCTGCATCAAAATCCGCAAACTGCTCACCGCTCAGTCACGTATTACGGAAAAGCCGGAAAATACGGAAAAACCGGGAGACAGCGCCGACGCGAATCACGCCAGCACAGCGGCTGCAACCGCTGCAACAACCAACACAACCCGCATCGCAGGCAGCATCGACTTCCAGCATGTCAGCTTCGCCTTCCCCGACGAACCGGACACCCCCGTGCTCGAAGATGTGGATTTCCATGTTCCGGCAGGCGCCAAACTCGGCATTCTCGGCGAAACCGGCGCGGGCAAATCCACCCTCGTCAACCTCATCTCCCGCTTCTACGACCCCACCGAAGGCCATGTGCTCATCGACGGCGTCGACGCGCGAGACTGGCCGCTCGCCACACTGCGCTCGCAAGTGTGCGTCGTGGCGCAAGACACGTTCCTGTTCTCCGACACCATCGGCGGCAACATCAGCTTCGGCGCGGGCGAACAACGCGAATACGACGAACAGTACATTCGCCGCATGGCCACCATCGCCGGCGCGGACGGCTTCATCCGCAGCATGCCGGAAGGCTACGATACCGTGGTCGGAGAGCGTGGCGTCGGCCTTTCCGGCGGCCAAAAACAGCGCCTGAGCCTCGCACGCGCGCTCGCCGACAATCCGTCGATCCTCATCATGGACGATACGACCAGCGCCGTCGACATGGAAACGGAAGCGGAAATCCAGCGCCATCTGCGCGAACTGGACGAACAGAAAACCATCGTCACCATCGCACACCGTATTTCATCGGTGAAAGATTCCGATCTGATCCTCGTGCTTGAGCATGGCCGCATTGTGGAGCGCGGCACGCATGACGAACTGGTGGCCGCGCACGGCCGATATTGGGAGATCTACTACAGGCAGCTCGGCTTGCAGGCGGGTCGTTCGCAAGGTTTCGAAGCGTAGGCGCGGGAAAGCAGGAAAGGGGGAAAACCCATGGCAAAACGTAACACATACCGCGAAGATGAAGAGCTGGAAGAACAGATCAACCTGCATGATATTCTGCGCATCGGCGTCTATGTAAAGCCGTATATGTCGCGAATCATACGCATTCTTGCCGTCGTCGTCATGATGAGCTGCATTGCGGTAGTCGTGCCATATTTGACGAAAATCATGATTGACAGCGCGATTCCGTCGAAAAATCTCACCTTACTTGGTGAATTAACGGGGTTGATGGCCGTACTTATTGTGATGTATGAGTTTGGATTGCGTTATCGTACCGTCGAAATTACTCGCGTCGGTCAGCTCATGTTGAAAGACATGCGCCGCGATATTTTCACGCATATTCAGACGCTGCCGTTCAGCTATTTCGATTCGCGTCCGCACGGCAAAATCCTGATTCGCGTGGTCAATTATGTGAACACGCTTTCCGACACGTTGAGTTCCGGCCTGATCAATGTGATTTCCGACGTATTCACCTTCCTGATCACGCTGGTGGTCATGTTCGTGGTCGATTGGCGGCTTGCGCTGTTCAGCCTGGTGCTCTTCCCGTTCCTGATCGCGTGGGTGCTGGTATTGCAGCATTTCCAGCGCCGCGCGTATCAGGTGTTGTCGAACAAGCAGAGCAATCTCAACGCGTTCATTCACGAGTCGATCGCCGGCGTGAAAACCACGCAGACCTTCGCCCAGGAGGCGGCGCAGTTCAAAACCTTCCAAGAGCAGCAAGACGACGTGCGCACCTCGTGGATGAAGGCCGTGCATATCCAGTTCCTCATGTGGCCGGGCATTCAAACCATTTCCGTCATGACGATCGCATTCATCTACTATGTGGGCGTCACGGGCTTCGGCGCGGTGAACGTTTCCACCGGCGTGCTGATCGCGTTCGTTGGCTATGCGAATAATTTCTGGAATCCGGTGATCAGCATCGGCAATTTCTACAATCAGCTGATCACTTGTTCCGCATATCTTGAGCGTATTTTCGAAACGCTTGACGTGCAGCCGGAGATTCGTAACGCGCCTGACGCGACTGAACTGCCGCAAATCGAAGGACGCGTCGATTTCAACGATGTAGTTTTCCGTTACGAGCCTGACGGCCGCAATATTCTCAATCTGGTTGATCTGCATGTTGAGCCAGGCAGCACCGTTGCGTTGGTTGGTCCGACCGGTGCCGGCAAAACCACGATTATCAATCTGCTGTCGCGTTTTTACGACGTTGCAGAAGGTTCGGTCACAATTGATGGTCATGATGTGCGTTCTGTCACATTGGAATCGTTGCGTCGGCAGATGGGCGTCATGCTGCAGGATACGTTCATTTTCTCCGGCAATGTGCGCGAGAACATCCGTTACGGCAAGTTGGATGCGACCGATGCTGAGATCGAAGCGGCCGCGAAGGCGGTGCATGCGCACGAGTTCATTATGGATTTGCCGAACGGATACGACACGGTGGTGGAGGAGCGCGGTTCCACGCTTTCCGCTGGTCAACGTCAGCTGATTGCATTCGCCCGCGTGCTGCTGGCCGATCCGCGCATTCTGATTCTCGACGAGGCCACGTCGAATATCGATACGCGTACCGAAGAGGCACTTCAGGCCGGATTGAACCACCTGCTGAAGGGACGCACGAGCTTCATCATCGCGCACCGACTGTCCACCATCGAGAACGCGGACATGATCTGCTACATCGATCATGGGCAGATCATGGAGCAAGGCAACCACGCCGAGCTGCTCGCCAAGCGTGGCGCCTACTATCGCCTCTACGACTCCCAATACGCCATGATCAAGGTCTAAATGGGCTGATTAGGGCTTGGACTGATTGGCTTGAAATCAGCCTTCCTGCTAGCCGCTTGTCGTTTTTCGGCCGGCGGCTAGCCGCAAATTATCAGGTACGAGGCGGAAGATAGGGAAGTGAGAAAGCAACGCATGTTGCTGCGCACGAAGATGACGCGTGAATGCGTCGATGAAACAACGCGGGAAGGTTTGGTATGGCAGTAGAGAAGCCAGTTCTCACCCAGGAGCAGCAAGATGCGGTCGCAGCGCTCGCATCCACCAACGTGTATGCGAAGCAATCGAAATTCAAAACCTTCCGCGAGTTGCCGCCGAAAGACAAGTGGCCGTACTTCAAGCAGAACTTTCTGACCGATGTGCTGATCATTATCGCAGTGGTCGGCTTGGTACTTGCTTTCGTCATCTCGTATGTGACCAAAGGTCCCGAGGCCGAGCTGAGTCTTGAAGGTGTCGATATGGCGGAATATTCCGAACAGATTGATGCGTTGGGCGCTGATTTTGTGAAGACGCAAGGTATTGAAGACGAGCGTCTCGTGCGGACGGATGCCTCCATTGCGATTAGCGAGAATGCCGCGCAAGATGGTTCCGCATCGTTGACGGCTCGCGTTTCGGCAGGTCAGATCAACATGATTGTTGCCGAAACCGATATTTTCGCCGAAGTCAATGATCGCGGCGACATCACCAAACCCGCGGAAGTGATGAGTGCCGCCGATCTTGAGCAGGTCAAGGATGCGCTGGTCGACGCCAAAGGCAATCCGGTTTCCGATGTGAACGACGCTGTCGGATTCGACTTGTCCCATTCGAAAACATGGACTTCCATGAAGGGACTGCCGAAAGAAGGGGTTATTCTCGGATTCAGCAATATCACGGAATCCAAGGATATGCCGATTCAATTCGTGGAATATCTGCAATTCGAGTAGGTATTTGCTGGTCTTCGAACGGTCATTTCAGTTGCTGAATATTTGCTGAATGTGCGTAGACACGCACATCGCGGTTGCCCCGTTTTCCGCTTAAGCTAGTGAGGGTACGTCAAACGATGCACGTCAACGGATAGGCGGCATTCGGAATTCGAAGGAGATGGCAATGGAGAACGGCAATATGACTCCCCTTGTTCCTCGGCAGGATGGGCGCCTTGCATGGGGCAATGGTGTGGTCTCCATGCTGTTTGACATTGCCGCCGATTCCCCCGTTCGCCTCTGCAACGTTGTAGGGCGCAACATGGTTCCGATCGATGGTCGCTTGTCTGACGATGGAAAGCCAGTGGTTGAAAAGGATCCGCGTCCGATTGTTGAGGTGTGTGCCGCCAATACCGGTTCGCAAGACAACCGACTGACGCTGATTGCCACAGTTGCCGGCAGCCAATTGCGATTCGTTTCCGCGCTTGCTTCCGAACCTGAACCAGGTTCCGCCGATCCGTTCCGTTTGGAGATCACGCAGTTCGCGCCGTATGCCGATCTTGAACCGAAAGGTCGTGAATTCGAGCCGACGGCAAGCGAACGTGACGCAGCCGATTCCGCCGCGAATTCCGCGTCCGAGGCGGTTTCCGCCGATTCCAATGCAGGCTTGGTGGCCACTTCCGTATTCGAGGCGTTCCCGAATCTTTCCGCAGTGCGCACCTACACGCGTCTGCAGTCCTCCAGGCAACTGCCGATTGAAGCGGTGTCATCGTTGAATCTGACCGTTCCGATGCGCGTCAACTGCGGCAAGGTACATCGTTCGAATATTTTCTGGGGCGATGCCGCTTGGGCTGTGGAAAACGATTGGCGTGTTCGTCCGCTGCGTGACACTCAGGTGCGTAACCGCAACCAGAAAATCAATCCTGGTCAGTCTAGTTCGCGTTTTGCCATGAGCTCGACTTCTACATGGAGCTCGGGAGAGCATGAGCCGGCCGGCATTCTGCAGGTGGAAGGTTCGGTACGCCGCGCCCGCGATTTTTCCGTAATGTGGCAGATCGAGCATAACGGTCCGTGGGAGTGGGAAGTCGGCGAGGACGATCCCGGTCTGCACGTCACTGCGTTCGGTCCGGAATATAAGGATCATGGTTGGTTCACCAATCTTGGTGAAGGCAATGATTTCGAGTCCGTTCCTGTGTCGTTTGCCATTGCCGCAGGCGATTGGCAGCAGGCTGTTGCCGAAATGACGTTGCAGCGTCGTGCGCTGCGCATTGCCAAGGCTCGTGAGTTGGGGCGCGTCGATCAGTTCGAGCATACGCAGGGTCTTGTGATCTACAACGATTACATGAATACGCTGTTCGGTGACCCTCGTATTGAGAAGGAACTGCCGCTGATTGAAGGTGCGGCAAGCGTTGGCGCGGATGTTTTCTGCATTGACGCCGGCTGGTACGACAGCACCGACGGCGGCTGGTGGGACATGGTCGGCGAATGGCAGGCCTCCACCAACCGTTTCGGCGACGCCGGTCTGCGCGGTCTTGCCGACACGATTCGTGCTCATGGCATGGGCTTGGGACTGTGGCTCGAACCTGAAGTGATCGGCGTGAAATCGCCGCTTGCGAGCATGTTGCCGGATTCCGCGTTCTTCCAGCGTCATGGTGTTCGCGTGTGCGATTCGGGTCGTTATCTGCTTGATTTCCGTTCTCCCGAAGCGCGAGAGCATGTTACGCGTACTGTTGATCGTTTGATTGACGATTTCGGTGCGGTGTTCTTCAAGTTCGACTACAACACCATTCCCGGCGTCGGCACTGATTTGAATGCCGAGTCCGTTGGCGATGGCCTGCTCGAGCATTGCCGCGCATATGTGGATTGGCTTGACGATCTGCGTCGCCGTCATCCGGATGTGATGATCGAAAACTGCGGTTCCGGTGCCATGCGCGCCGATTACGCGCAGTTGTCCCGCTTGGATTTGCAGTCCACTTCCGACCAGTGCGATCCTCTGATTTATGCTGCGATTGCGGCTGGTGCAGGTATGACGATTCTGCCGGAACAGCAGGGTAATTGGGGTTACGCTCAGCAAGAGATGGATGATGAGACTGCTGTGTTCACGCTTGCTACGGGTGTGCTCGGCAGGCTGTATCTGTCTGGTTTCATCGATCGCATGACGGAGCCGCGTCTTTCACTCGTTCGCGACGCTATCGCCTTACATCGTTGTGTACTTGCCGACCAGCAGCATATGGTGCCGTTCTGGCCGTCCGGACTTCCCGACTTCGACGGCGATTGGCTTGCCGTCGGCTTGCGTCATGTCGAAACGGATATGTGTGACGCGTATGTGTACGGCGAATCCGCTTGGAATGAGCAGGCTGCCGAGCAGAACGATCAGCAACCTCAGGCCGGAAGATAACGCCCGACTACATCATCGTGTGGCGTCGCGGCGGCACACCGTCCGTGAACATGCCGTTGGATGCGGATCAAACCATCGAACAGGTGTTCCCGAATCCTGCCGAACCGGACCATGCGCCCAATGCCAAACCGTGGACTATCGAACGCATGGATCCGGAAACGGTTCGTCTGAACGCCGCCACCTCCAAGCAACCCTCCGCCCGCATCTTTGCCATTCGCCGCCGCGACTGATCGGGGCTGAGCCGACCAATCGCTGAAATGCCGTATTTCCGGCTATCGTGCGTTCCGCTGCAATCGGGCGCGGAACGCACGATAGCTATATGATCGCGGTCGTGGATTCACGTTCGACCAACTGATATCCGATGGTTGCGCGGCTCGGCGGCAGCACCGTGCCTGCATCATTGGAATTTCCGGCATTGCTGGAATTATCATTCACTTCGCCGCGTTCGATCCGTTCGACAATCATATCGACCGCGAATTTGGCAAGCTGGTCGAGATCCACTTGGATGGTGCTCAGCGAAGGGGTGGCGTAGGTTCCGGAAGTCACGCCGTCGAATCCGATCACCTTCACGTCTTGCGGCACATGGATGCCATAGTCGGCGAGGCCGCGAATCACGCCGAATGCGGCGAAATCATTGGCGCAGCACACTCCGTCGAACGCGATTGCGGGAATCTTGTCGGTCGTTTCGATCGATCTGCCCGTAATCTTGCCGCTTGCATCGTTGAAATCGGCGGTTCCGGCCGTGCCTGTTTCGCGGTCTCCAGCACCCGCGCCGGTTCCGCAGCCCGTCCTTCGCGCCGCCATGATCCGTTCGGCGATCGCGTGCCCGGCGGTAATGCCTTCGTCGGAGCGACCGCCTTCGAACACCATGGTTTCGTCATATGGCAATCCTGCGTCCAGCAACGCCGCGCACGCTCCTCGAAGTCGCAATGCAAATGCGTTCTGCGCATGCGCCAACTCGGCGCGCGGCACGAACGTATGCCCGACAATCGCAATATTCCGGCATCCCTGGGCGATCAGATACTGCATCGCAGCGCGTTCGCCCTCCTCGTTGGGAAAATTCACGGCATCCACGGTTGGCGTTTCCTCGCATGCGTCGAGCAGTACGAGAGGGCGCCCGCCGTTGAGTTTGGCGAGCGGTAGATTCGTGCCCAATCCGGTGGCGTGCAGAATCTCGCCGTCGAAGAGCTGCCCTGAGAACGGATTGCTGGTCAGCGCATGTTCGGCCGCGTCCGGCGAATACTGGGTTTGCTCGATGAACGGCGTGAGTCCGCGTGAGGTGATCTCGCGGCTCAATGTTTGCGTCAGCTTCGAATAGAACGGCGAATCGAATTCGTTGACGATGATGTGAATAATGTTGCTGCGACCTGATTTGAGCATGCTGGCTGTCAGATTGATGCGATAGTCGAGTTTTTTCGCTGCTGCCAGCACTTTGGCCCGCGTCGATTCCTTGACGCCGGCTTTGCCGTGCAGCGCATTCGATGCGGTCATGGGGGAGACGCCGGCTTCCGCCGCCACGTCGCGCAATGTCGGTTTGCCGTTTGCCATGCACCGCTCCTTACAGCCAAGTTTTTCTGTAACGATATTATATATGATGATTTTCTGGTAATCGTTGAAATTTCAAAGAATCACCGATATCCTATCATGATTGTGATTTCTGAAATATGCTATAAAATATGTAACGGTACATATCTGAAGTTTTCCAAGATGATGAAGTCGAACAAGTAAGTCAAGGATGACGTCAGATACTGTAAACGGCACGCTTTTCTAACGTTGTACAAGGAGAAGGCAATGGCGACTACCGAGGATCTGCTAAAAGCATGGCGACCGCCAATGGGCTGGAACAGCTGGGATTCCTACGGCACCACCGTCACCGATCGGGAGGTCCTGGCCAACGCGCGCTTCATGGCCGACCACCTCAAGGACGCCGGCTGAGACACCCTAGTCATCGATGCGGGTTGGTTCGACCCCCAACGCCCATGCGCACGGCTACTCCGACGGCACCCCGCTGTGCATCGATGCGTACGGTCGCCAGATTCCCGATGAGCGGCGCTTCCCCGAGCGCGGCCGGCGGTCGACCGGTGGCGAAACGGTGCCAGACAGACGTCGAATCGCAACCAATCGCACGTACCGCAACACCATTCAACCCAACAAACAACCAACACCATTCAAGGACACACCATGACCGACAAACTCATCGCAACCCTCAACAAGGCGGGCGTGCGCAACATCAGCACCGACCTGTGGGGCATCTTCTTCGAAGACATCAGCTACTCCGGCGACGGCGGACTCAACGCCGACCTCGTACAGAACGGCGCATTCGAATACAATCGCGCCGACTCCTCCGACTGGAGCAACTACAGCTTCTGGCGCAAAATCGTGCCCGCCGGTTCCTTCGCAGCCTTCGACGTGCTCACCGACAATCCGGTGGCCGAAGAAAACCCGCACTATGCGTCCGTCGAAGTCGAACAGGCGCCGGCTTCGCTTGAAAATATCGGCTGGGACGGCATGGTCTTCCGTGCCGGCGAAACCTACGATTTCTCCGCATGGATGCGTATTTCCAGCAATTGCGAAGCTTCCGCACTTCCCGTCACCGTCGCTCTGATTGACGACGATGGAAATGCGATTGCAGAACAAGATATCACCGTCGATTCCAACGATTGGCGTAAGCAAGAGGTTTCGCTGACGGTTTCCGGTGAAAGCAATGCCATCGTTGTACATGAAGGCGCTTTGCGACTCACCTTCACCACGGAAGGTACCGTCGATCTTGATTTCGTTACCCTCGAACCACGCACCACCTACAACGGGCTCAAGCATTTCCGTCCCGATTTGGTCAAGGCGCTCGCCGACCTGCAGCCGCGCTTCATGCGCTTTCCGGGCGGCTGCATCACCCACGGTCTTGGCATGGATAACATGTACCACTGGGATCGCACCATCGGTGATGTTGAGCATCGGCCGCACAATTTCAACCTGTGGGGCTACCACCAGTCGTTCCGTATCGGCTACTACGAATACTTGTGCCTGTGCGAAACCATTGGCGCGAAGCCGCTGCCGGTGCTGCCCGCCGCCGTGAGCTGCCAGAACACCAGTCAGGGCCCGGTGCCGATCGCGCAGAAAGACATGCCGGCATACATCGATGAAGTGCTGCATTTGGTCGAATTCTGCAATGGCGATGCCGCGACCACCGAATGGGGTGCCAAGCGTGCCGCCATGGGCCATCCGGAACCGTTCAACCTTGAATATTTGGGCATCGGCAACGAAGATCTCATCGATGACGTGTTCAGGAACCGCTTCCAGCAGATCTTCGACGCGGTCAAGGCCACCTACCCGGATATTGTTGTGGTTGGCACGGTCGGTCCGGCTCCGAGCGGTCCCGACTACGAGGCTGGTTGGCAGTATGCGCGTGAAGCCGGAGTTCCCATCGTTGACGAGCATTCCTATCAGTCCTCCAGCTGGTGGTTCCACAATCTCGACCACTACGACACCACGGATCGTGAGGGCCCGAAGGTGTACTTGGGCGAGTATGGTTCGTGGAACACGCAGCTGATCAACGGTCTTTCCGAAGCGGCGTTCATGGGTCGCATGGAATTGAACGGCGATGCCGTGGTCATGTCTTCGTATGCGCCGCTGTTTGCCAAGAACGGGCATCACAGCTGGAATCCTGATCTGATCTACTTCGACAACGAACGTACCTACCTGCCGTACAGCTACTGGGTGCAGCAGATGTATGCCACCACCACGTCCGATACCGCATGGCCGGTCGCGGTGGAAGGCAAGACCACGCTGCGTCGCGAACTGCCACCAACCGTTGGCCTGCGCTTGGAAGGTGCCGCTCACGCCGACATCACCAACTTCAGCGTTGACACCGCTGATGGCCGCCATGTCGATCTTGAGGACTGCCATTACGCAGGCAATGGTCCGATGAACACGAGCCTCAACATTGACTCTGACGCCTACACCATCAACGCCACCATCACCTACTATCAGGGTCGTTGGGGCTTGCAGCTGGTCCACGGCGACATCAACGGCAAGAACCACAACATCACCTCCTTCGGTCGTGCTTTCGAAATCAAGGTGGTGCGCGACGGTACCGCCTACAATCTTGACGGCACCGAATGGTCCATGGACGAAGTGTTCCCCGGAACCGTGTGGCAGGTGCGCATCGAAGTGGCCGATCGCGGCGAAAGCATGAAGCTGTATATCGATGGAGAGCTTGTTGCACAGGGTGTTGAGAAGCCGGAAGAGCCCCGCCGTACCGTCACCGTGGCTCGCAATGATGCTGAAGGCGTCACCTACGTGCGTATCGTCAACGCGCTCGACGCTGAAGCCGAGATTGATCTGAACCAAGTGCTTGAAGAGCTTGGTGTTTCCGCGGAATCCCGCGCTTCGGCAACCGCCACCGTGCTCGCCGGAACCGACCCGTACGCCGGTGAAATCGGCAAGGCTTCGCCAACCGTTCCGGTTGAAACCGCAATCGACCTAACCAGCGGCGCCTACACCGCCCCCTCCTGGTCCTTCACCACCCTCACCCTCCATGACTAATCGCGGAAAGCGTTTCAGCGCTACGCCGCAAAACATATGGAGGTGCGTTGGTTAATCCCACTGCCATCGATGAATAACGCGGCTTCCGAAGCAAGACTGCCATCGAGCGTAGGCTGGAGGCATGAGCAAACACCATCGTGACCGCAGCTGGGCGCCAGCACCGCAACCACTTCCCGAGAACGCGCACGTCATCGACAACCACACGCATGTGGCGTCCGTCGTGCCGTTCTCGCGGGCCATGAGCCACGAAGCGCAAGAAAAAGGACAGCCGGAAGTCCCCGTATACAGCGTCGACGAACTGCTGAACCAAGCGCAACAAGTCGGAGTCGAAGGCGTCATCGACTGCGGATGCGAACTGCCGAACCTCATGACGGCCATCGACATGGCACGCGAACACCCCCAAACCGTGCATGCGGCCATCGCCATACACCCCAACGAATCCGTGCTCCACGGTCACCGCGGGGTGCCGGGCCCAGACGGGTTGCCACTCAAATACAAGCCATGGCACGACACCAGCTTCGAAGACGCCATGGCCGAAGTGCACCGCCTCGCCACCGCCTACCCCAACCAGGTTGTGGCCATCGGCGAGACGGGCATGGACCTCTTCCGCACCGGAGAAGCCGCCAAAGAACTGCAGCGAGAAGCCTTCCGCGCGCACATCGCGCTCGCGAAAGAACTGAACCTGCCCATGCAGATCCATGATCGCGATTCACATAAGGAAGTCATCGAAACGCTGCTGGCGGACGGCGCTCCCGAACGGACCGTGTTCCACAGCTATTCCGGTGATGCCGAAATGGGTGAGATCGCACGTGAAAACGGTTGGTATCTCAGCCTTTCGGGCACATCCAGCTATAAGGGCAACGATGGTATTCGCGAGTCGGCGCGCATTGTCGGATTGAGCCATGTCATGGTCGAAACAGACGCCCCCTACTTAAGTCCGATGCCGTATCGGGGCCGCACCAACGCGCCATACATGATCCCCTACACCCTGCAGTCGTTGGCGAATTATCTCGATAAACCGCTGACGGAAGTCGCGCAGGCAACGCGAAAGACCACGCGCGAAGTGTACGGAATCTGAACAAATTCCGAAAATCGACAGGACGGAAACGATTTATCCGAAAATAAGAGAGAGTAAGAGAAAGACAAGAGGTAAAATAAGAAAAAAACCCACAGGAAGTTTACTTCGTGCGAGATCAAGAATCGCAAGAAACAATGTGAAGATTTGACAAGACTTCGTAAGGCTCCTAACGTGCCTTTTTGCGTTTATTTTGGGGAGTGGGTTGGAAGGCCCGCCACTTGGAGGTAGCGTTATGGCTAACGAGCCAAACGAGGATGAGCCGCTGTTTCACGCAGCCACATACACGCAGGCGCCGAAGGTTTCGCACAAGGTGCTGACCAAGGAAGAGCGACAGGTGCTGATCAAGCAGCACGAGGAGAAACAGCAGGAGGCCGCCAAACTTGACCAGGTGGCCAGCAAGGGTCCCGTCGGTCGTTGGTGGAGCCGTCTGCAATCCGGTCCAAACAGAATCACGCCCGCCATGGCGATCGTGGCGTTGGGCGTGGTATATGGCGATATCGGCACCTCGCCGCTGTACACCATGCAGACGTTCCTCAACGGGCAAGGCGGACTTGCGCATGCCGACCGCGAAGCCGTGCTCGGCGTGCTTTCGTTGGTGTTCTGGTCAATCACGCTTATCACCACCGTCAAATACGTGCTGATTGCCATGCGTATCGACAACAAGGGCGAAGGCGGCATTTTCGCGCTGTACTCGTTGGTTCGAAAGTACGGTGCATGGCTTGCGATTCCTGCCATGCTCGGCGGCGCCGCGTTCCTCGCCGATTCCGTACTCACCCCGGCTGTGTCCATCAGCTCGGCAGTGGAAGGCTTGGAGACGCTACCAGCTTTTGAAAAACTTTTCACTGAAAACAAGCAGCTGACCCTGATGATCACCGCGGCCATCATTCTGATGCTGTTCTCTGTGCAGTCGCGTGGCACCGAGCGTATCGGCAAGGCGTTCGGTTCGGTCGTGCTTGTCTGGTTCTCGTTCCTGGCGGTTGTCGGCTTGGCGAACCTCAGTCAGTATTGGAGCGTGTTCGCGGCGCTCAACCCCGTGTACGGTGTCAGATTCCTGTTCAGCAGCCATAATGCCGCCGGGCTTGCCATCATGGGTACGGTGTTCCTGTCAACCACCGGTGCCGAAGCGCTTTATTCCGACATGGGTCATGTTGGCCGTGGCAACATCTATTTCACGTGGCCGTTCATCAAAATCGCGCTTGTGCTCTGTTATTTCGGCCAAGGCGCATGGATGCTCAATCATTGGGATGATTCGGCTTATATCCGCACGCACGGTTTGAATCCGTTCTTCGAAATGATGACGCCCAGCGTGCGTTACGTGGCCGTCGTGCTTTCCGTGGTCGCGGGCGTTATCGCATCGCAGGCGTTGATCACCGGTGCGTTCACGATGGTGTCTGAAGCCACCCATCTGAACTGGATGCCGCATCTTCAGGTCCGTTACCCGGCCCGTACCCGCGGTCAGCTGTACATTCCTGTGGTCAATGCGGTGCTTTGCGTTTCCACGCTGTTGGTTTTGGCGCTATTCCGTGATTCCGAGCATATTTCCGCGGCGTATGGCCTGGCGTTGACCATCACCATGATCACTACCACCATTCTGCTTGCCGTCTACATCTGGCATTCGGGGCGTCGTATCGGAGCGGTCGTATTCACCGTGCTGTTCCTTGCGATCCAATTCATGTTCTTCTTCGCTTCCATGGCGAAGTTCCTGCATGGTGGTTGGTTCACGATGCTGCTTACCTTCGCGATTCTGCTGGTTATGTACACGTGGAACGAAGGCACGAAGCTGGAACGTGCGCAGCGTCGCCATATGCAGCCCGCCGAATGCCTACCGGTGCTGAAGCGGTTGCATGATGACGATACGATTCCGTATTTTGCCGACAATATCGTCTACCTCACGTCGGATCCGGAGACGAAGCGTATCGATACCGATATCTTCTTCTCGATTTTCGCCGACCATCCAAAACGTGCCCGCGCTTGGTGGGCGGTTTCCGTCGAGACTGCCGATGAGCCGTTCACCCGCGAGTATTCGGTTGAGAATTTCGGTACGGATTATATGTTCCGTGTTCGCATTCGGCTTGGTTTCAAGGTTTCTCAGTCGATTCCAGCTTACATTCATCAGATCATGAACGATTTGTCGAAGTCGGGGGATCTGCCGAGGCAGGAAAGCCGCTATCCGAAGCTTGATGCTGATCCGAATATCGGTCCGATTCGATATGTGCTGATACACAAGGCGCTATGGCTGAGTCGAAGTGTCGCAGCGTGGCGCGATTTCTTTGGAGGTCAAGTATGCGATTCGTCATTTTGCGGGATCTCCGGTCAAATGGTTCGGCCTTGCGCCTTACAATCCGCTGATTGAGATACAGCCGCTATTCCTCGCGACTCAGCGTCCTCCGCGGCTAAAGCGTGTGTGAAACAAGCCGTGAAACGGGCTGCGTGATGATGGCGATCGTATCTGCCATCGTCGCGCAGCCCGTTTTCGTAGGGCATTTTGTAGGTTTTTGCATGGTCTTATCTCGAAGAATCGTTGGAATCACGCTGTTTTTCGCACGCTATAAGCAATGTCGATAGCCATATGCGCGCGTTGCATTACAAGCCCTGTAGAGTAATCAACCATGTGCAGATTACTTGGATTCGCGGCAGCCGGAAGCAACACCAGTCTCAATGGCGTGCTCGGCATGCAGGCCGTACGCGATTTCCGGAATCTGAGCGAAATCCACAACGATGGCTGGGGCTCCGCGCTGGTCACCGTGCCGAGCGAGTCGCCGTACCTGCGTGACGGTGGCGCTCCCACCCCGGAAACCGGCACCGCCGTCTACAAGAACACGATCGCAGCCCGACATGATCCGATTTTCGACGAGCTTGCGAACACTCCGGCTCGTGGAGGCCTGTGGCACCTGCGTTTGGCCAGCTCGAACCTGCCGTTGATTCTCGAGAACCAGCAGCCGTTCTACGCCAACGGATTGAGCTTCATCCACAATGGCGATATTTCCGACGATCAGGGTCGCAACATCATCACCAACCGCGCGTTCCCGGTCGATCCCAACATCGTGCAGTCCACTGGCGGCCGTTCCGATTCCGCCATTTTCTTCGCAGTGATCCTGCAGTACATCGGTTTTGGTTTCGCACTCGACGAGGCGGTCGCGCAGGCGGTGCGCGAACTGCGCAAAAGCTATCCGAAGTCCAGCTACAACTGCATGATCCAGAGCCAAGACCAATTCATCGCTCTGTGCGCGGCCGGTCGTGAGGTCACGTCCAAGCGCATTGTGGAAATCTATGACCAGTACGGCCGTGGCGACCAGGCGCATGACTATCGTGTGATGCGCTATCGTACGCTCGGTGAATCCGAAGCGGATCAGGCTGCAGGCCAGCCAAGGGCGTGGTTGTGGCCAGCTCCGGTTTCGATCAGTGTGCCGAAGATGGCTGGACTCGTTTGGAAAACAATCAGATGATCGTTGCTTCCAACCGTACCGGCGCATTTCGTGTGCGTTCCATCTGAAATCCGTATTTCGGAATTTTTCGGCTGAAACTTTCATCGGGGATTTCCAGTTTTTTTCGACCGGATTCAGCATGCGGCAATCGTCATACAGCGCCTAAGATAGGCGGTATGACAACCGGATATATTCCTACACTCGCCCAAGTTGACGAACTGCATCGAAAAATCGCGCAATCGCAAGCCGCATACGATTTGATTCACGGACATTGCGTAGTCGTCGCCGACATCGCACGTCGCATGGCACGCAGGCAGAATG
>ENA-OQKS01000035-OQKS01000035.1-human-gut-metagenome-genome-assembly--contig:-NODE-35-length-37794-cov-3.721374_pt1 | contig 37794 bp, 29 predicted proteins | sample MGYA00242804_ERZ504808 | MGnify/ENA primary metagenome ERZ504808 (study PRJEB26092, sample SAMD00036375) | human gut metagenome | host: Homo sapiens | study: EMG produced TPA metagenomics assembly of...
TTGTTTATCATTAGCCGCCTTTTCCATTATCGGTATCAGATTGCCATAATCACAATTCAATATATATTCATCTGATTTCAAGGTTAATTCTTTTTCTCCGATTGCTTTTCGGATTTTATTATATTCAGATAGTTTTGCAAAAGTTAGTGGAGTTTCATAAAGTTTCTTCACATAATCTTTTGTATAATCTGAATACTTTTCTCTTCCCTTTAATAATGGCTCCATTTTATATCTGCATTTGCGAAATGTACCATTCTGATATATTGTGATCGGTAAAATTTCTTTTGCATCTTTTTTGTATCGTTAATCCAAGATCATCTAATTTCTTTATAAACTTTTGTCTGCTGTTCTTCCTGATATCCTTTTTCCGATAATCCATAAAAAGTACAATCAAACTTTGTCATATCTTCTAAATCTGTTTTCACTGAAGACGCCAATCCACTTCCTGTCGCAAACGCACTGATTGCTAAAAACAGCATCAAACACAGCATTGACATAGAAAACAAATGTTGTGGTAATCTTTGAATTGATCTGTCTTAGCACAAACATATTTAATCCATTATAATAAAATTTCTACTTCTTTTTTGCCAATTCTAATAAGAATCCTGATAACGAAAAGAAGAAGAGAAATGTTCCTACTACACCAAGTAATACGCTGATCTTAAAATCATTGTCCACAGCAAGCATCTGGTTTTTTTGAATTAAATGATATGCTATTCCAAGAATCCCAATGGATATCAAAAACAGAATGACCGACAATATAGGATTTTTTTAATCTTGTTTTTCTGATTTTTTCTTTGCTGAATTCAACAGATTGATCAGTTTATATTTTGATATCGTAATTCCATTAAATATCATCACAATAATAAAAATAATTGCAAAATACAAAATAGTCTGAATAAATGCCGTTTGCGAGAAAACAAACTTAAACTCTTTCATCTGAACCGCAAACATCTTTGCTGTCAACATCGCAAGTCCTTGTAGATAAAAACACACCTAGAAACCAATCCTGCGATCAATGACCAAAACACCGATACAATAAAGTCTCTATCAGAAGAATCTTTGATACCTGTTCGTTTTTCCATTCCTAACAACAGATAGATTCCCATTTCCTTATGCCGCCGCTTCATTAGAAACTGATTTGCAATAAACAATCAGAAATCCAAGAATAATTGCAACAAACACAGAAATTCCATTAATGATCACAGACATTAGATGCATCATTGATTTCTGGCTTGCATTCAGCTTTAAGACAGCCTGTTGTGCCTGAACAGAATTAAACATATAAAACAAACAAATTCCAAATGTTAATGTCAGAAAATAAATCGTATAATCACGGATACTCTTTTTGACATTACTTAATGCGATCTTAGAATACATTTGTACTGTCACCTCCAAGCAATGTCACAACCTCAATGATACGGTCAAAAAATCGTTTTCTCGAATCATTTCCTCGAACCAATTCATTAAAAATCTTTCCATCCTTGATAAACAAAATACGTTTACAGTAACTGGCTGTAAATGCATCATGTGTTACCATCAGAATCGTTGCATTTAATTCCACATTCATCGTTTCCATACTGTCAAGCAGCATTCTGGCCGCCTTGCTGTCCAAAGCTCCTGTTGGTTCATCTGCCAGAATGATTTGTGGTTGGGTGATTAAAGCTCGTGCAATGGCTACACGTTGTTTCTGACCGCCACTCATTTCGTTCGGCATGTGATGTGCCCAGTCTTTTAAACCCAGGCGGTCGAGATATTCCAAGGCAAGCGCATTTCGTTTTTTGCGACTTATCCCCTGGTAAAATAAAGGAAGTGCTACATTCTCTACGGCATCTTTAAAGGAAATCAGATTGAATGACTGGAAGATAAATCCGATCATACGGTTCCGGTATTCGGCAGCTTTGGTTTCGCTCAAGTTCTTGATAAGTACGTTGTTCAGATAATAATCTCCGGTATCGTAGTTGTCGAGGATTCCCAATATGTTGAGTAAAGTTGATTTCCCAGACCCGGATGCTCCCATGATAGAAACAAATTCTCCCTGTTCAATGTTGAGATTGATACCTTTAAGTACATGGAGAGGCGCTCCGTTGTTGTAGGTCTTATTGATATCCGTTAGTTGTATCACAATTTTCTTTATTTAGTTTCTGTTTTCTGATAATTTTCTACTATTAGACGTGCGAAAGATACGAAAAGTTGCAAACAGGTTGTAACTTTTTTCAAAAAACATTTTGTAGACTCAATCTTCTTTACGTAATTTGTGTGCAGTAAACTTAATGATTAACTAACCCTTTTAAATAAAAGTATCATGAATTCAAACATGGAAAAACCCTACGTAGTAGGTATGGACATTGGCGGAACTAATACAGTTTTTGGCATCGTAGATTCGCGTGGTAACGTATTGGCTACCGATTCAGTTAAGACACAATCATTTTCTAAGATAGAGGATTATGTAGAGGCTGTCAGTTCAAAATTGCGTCCGTTGATTGAATCGTTCGGTGGCGTAGAAAAAATTAAAGGTATGGGTGTAGGTGCTCCTAATGGAAACTACTATAACGGAACCATTGAATTTGCTCCGAATCTTCCTTGGAAAGGGGTGATTCCCTTGGCTACTTTGTTTGAAGAAGCAATAGGTGTTCCTACTGCCTTGACAAATGATGCTAATGCTGCCGCTATCGGTGAAATGACTTATGGTGCGGCTCGTGGCATGAAAGACTTTATTATGATTACTCTTGGAACCGGTGTTGGTAGTGGTATCGTAATAAATGGACAACTGGTTTACGGACACGATGGTTTTGCCGGAGAATTGGGACATGTGATAGTTCGTCGTGACGGACGTCAGTGTGGTTGTGGTCGTAAGGGCTGTTTGGAAACTTATTGTTCGGCTACAGGTGTGGCACGCACGGCACGTGAATTTCTGGTTGCCCGTCCCGAACCTAGTTTGTTAAGAGATATCCCGGCTGAAGATATTGTATCTAAAGATGTTTTTGACGCGGCTGTAAGAGGGGATAAATTAGCACAAGATATCTTTGAATATACAGGACGTATTTTGGGTGAGGCTTTGGCGGATTTCATTGCTTTCTCCAGCCCGGAAGCGATTATCCTGTTTGGTGGATTGGCAAAATCTGGTGATTATATCATGAAGCCGATCCGTAAAGCTATAGATGATAATATCTTGAAGATTTACGAAGGTAAGACTAAATTGTTGATTTCTGAATTGAAGGATGCTGATGCCGCCGTGTTGGGAGCTAGTGCATTAGGCTGGGAAGTAAGAGAATAATGGAAAACAAAAAGCAAGGATATAAAGTTCGGAAATATCAGGGACCGGTAAAACGTTATTGCCAGATGTTGAATCTGAAAAACGATGCGGCCTTGATAGCCGAGTATAGAAAGCGTCATTCGGAAGGCAAGGTTTGGCCGGAAACATTGGCAGCTATTCGTGAAGTCGGTATTTTGGAAATGGAAATTTATATCTTGGGAACTAATTTGTTTATGATAGTGGAAACTCCTCTCGATTTTGATTGGGATACGGCCATGGCCAGAATGGCTACGTTGCCTCGTCAGGCAGAATGGGAAGAGTATATGTCTGTCTTTCAACAGGCAGAGCCGGGAGCGTCTTCGGCTGAAAAATGGCAGTTGATGGATAGAATGTTTTATCTATATGAATAACTTTCATTCTAGATAATAATAAGAAAAGGATATGATAAAAATCATATCCTTTTTCTTATATTATAAAATTATAAACTTGTGTTCTTTATGGTAGAGCTCATCAGGCATTAGCCTGTTGGCTCATTAATTTCTGGAGCTTGTATTGCAAAGATTGGCAAGCAGCTCCCTTTCTCATTGCTTTGTATCTTCTTAACTGATACTGCAACATCTCGATTGTGTCATTTGTTCTTTTCATAATTACATCTTTTTTTATGTTCTCCCGTTTGGAGAACTGGTTATTCCTAAAAACCTTTTGTTTTCTCTTTTACTACTGCAAAGATAACACCAAAATTCCTATTTATGTTTTAAAACATAGTATCAATCCGCTTTATTTAACTTTTAATGTGTATTTTGTCTTGTGGTTTAGTATACGTTAAGAAATATAACTGTAAAAATGTCACTTATAATCTGACAGGGAAATGTTCATTAACAAATGTGGCGGATCTCCTTAAATCATGTTAGAGAACATAATTTTCTTTTTGTCGAATTTGCAAATTTCAATAATGTTCGTACCTTTGCATTGTGTTTTTCATAGTATTAGATTTAAGGTTAACAAAGGTTGGAGCAAGGCGTTGCTCCTTTTTTTATGTCTATATCTCTGCATAAAAGTTTCCTTTTTACAAATTGTTTTGTTACATTCGCACCATACTATTGATATTAAACTACTATTATGAAACACTTATTTATCACAATTCTGCTCTTATTACCATTGTGCCGCATGCTGGCACAGGAGAGAGAATACGTAATTGTTGTTCATGGAGGGCCGGTGCTATGGAAAACCTCGAGGACGATAAGGAGAAATCAACCTTGTATTATGCGGCTTTAGATTCAGCTTTGAGCATTGGAAATGCTATACTGTCTGCCGGAGGCGAAGGGCCTGAAGCGGTAATGGCAGTTGTCAACTACTTTGAGAATAGCCCCTTGTTCAATGCAGGTAAAGGGGCTACTTGTACCAGTGCCGGTACTTTTGAGCTGGATGCTTCTATTATGGAAGGTAAGGATTTGACAGCAGGAGCTGTCGCCGGGTTGAAAACGGTGAAGAATCCGATTAATGCAGCTTATGCGGTAAAAACTAAAACACCTCACGTGATGCTGGCAGGTGAGGGTGCTGACCGGTTTGCAAAGTCACAAGGACTGGAAATTGTGGATAATATGTATTTTGCTACTCCTAAGACGTTGAAGTGGATAGAGGATTTGAAGAAGGAGAGCAAGAAGAATGGAACTGTGGGCTGTGTGGTACTGGACAAGCAAGGTAACCTGACAGCGGGAACAAGTACCGGTGGTATGTTCAAGAAGCAATGGGGCCGTGTGGGAGATTCTCCGGTGATTGGTGCAGGTACTTATGCGGATAATGAAGGTTGTGCTGTGTCGTGCACCGGGCATGGGGAGTATTTTATCCGTCACGTCGTAGCTTATAATCTTTCTACTCGTGTGAAGTTGCTGCATCAGCCTGTCGGGGAGGCTGCCGATTATATTATCCATCAGGAACTGAATACCAAGGAGGGAAATGGTGGATTGATTGCAGTGGACAAGAAAGGTAATTTTGCCATGCCGTTTAATAGCGGAGGCATGTTCCGTGGCTACTTGTATAAGGAAAAAGGAACAGGCAAAATTTCTAAAGCAGTGGGCATAGGGAAGAAGATGAAAACTTTATAATTTTAGTTCCTGTTTGAATTTTCCTCCCACCTGCAACAGAGTTTTGCAAAACTGCTACCACTACTACCATCCTCTTTCGTAAACACCCATGAACAGGGCGTTTCAAAGGTGGTGGTAGCAGCATGAAAAAACATCTGCTACCACCACTTTTTATCTGTTATCACTTCCCTTTCCTCTGATAGTTTGGGAATTCCTGTCACATTTTGTCTTAGCTTCGTTACCCCTTGGAATAGACACATCCGTTTGAAAGCTGTAGGCTGTATGTAACGATACGGACGGTTGGTATGCTTATCGGGAACCGGTACGGATGGCATCTCGACTATTCACTGACGGAAAAGTTTTGGAGCTGTAGAATGTTAGCGGGACTTTCATCCGAAAAAGGCATCTGCAAAAGACTTTGGCATCCGATTCGTCCTTAAAGGATCTTATCCGTATCCCTAACCCTTTCCTGACGTATGGTTAAGGGTTTTCTTCCTGCCTGTTTTATCTCCGCAAGCCTTTGGAGTTAACTCCATAGCCTTGGGAGATAACTCCAAAGCTTATGGAGATAACTCCAAAGGCTATGGAGATAGAACATATCCGTATAAAAAGGCTTAACCTGGAGAAAGAAAAGGCTTATGCTATAGGGTAGGGAGTGATATACATTCAATTGAGGCTTGACTACTCCTACAGTCATGATGTTTGAAGCGATGCTGGATATCCTGTCGGTTCGCTGATGCGGCTGTAACCGGAATATAATATGCGGCAGGCTGGTAATGATCAGACGCTTAGGGAACATTTGGATACTATCCGTAAATACGCCGTTTTGCTATAAAATGCTGTCTCGCTGCGGCTTGATCGGTTGCAGGTGCACTCACTGAGCATGAGGTAAAAAACATTGGCGGAATTAATTCAGTCTTTCAAATACAGTCTGGATTAACTCCGCCAATAGGCTGCCACTATCGGATATCTTATTTATAAGTAACCGGTATCAACCTTACACTACCATTCAATCCCGATGGCAATGGCTGCCAATCAGTATAAGGTATCGGTTTGTATTGCAGATTCACCACATTGATTTCATTGAAGATACGCCATTTCTCACCCCGACGATCCATATCCGCAATGCGGTTGGCAGGCAGATTGGTCACTTCTATTTCTATCTTGTTATCTCCCGGTTTCAGCCATTTGCCTACTTTCAACTGATAAGGTACGGCCCATGCCGTTCCGGCATCTTGTCCGTTGATGCGCACACGGGCACTTTCCCGCACATCACCCAAATCCAGTATCCAGTCATCGGCGGGAATATGGGGAACAGTGATGATATTGGTATATACTCCCGTCGCCATGGTGATCGGAGCGTTGGGGTGAGCAATTTCAGTCCACGAAGACGGAGTGTCGATATCAAATGTACCTTCTATCTGGGGAGTGCTTTTTGCAAAATGAAGTTTCCAGCCGTGATCAAGGCTGAGGCTGACAGGTTGTTCTTGAACGTATTTCCATTCGGCAACGTCTGTCAGGGCATGGTTGAAAGTTTGCAGGATGACACTTTCGCCGGAATGCAGTTGGAGGTGTACTTGGGTTTTGCCTTCTTGCTTGCGGGTTTGTGCTTTCCCTTTTTCTCCCGTCATCGGATTGAACAGCATGACACTTTCTGCGGGAACGGCTAAGGTTATCCAGTCGTTTACTCCTTTTTCCTGCAATGAGGAGATGAAATAATGATGTCCATCGGCATGGGAGCGGCGGATACATTGTAAGCCATACCGCGTTTTCATCTCTTCGGGAACAACACCGCTTTTTTCCAAGGCAGATTGATAGTTGTTTCCTGTAATGATGATCCCTTTTTGATAAGGAGTTGCCACCGTCTCATCGAAAGAAGCAATTTCCGGAAATTGCTTTTGTAATTGCGCAAAGCCTTTCCGGCGTGCTTCCAGTTTTCCATAACCGGGTACATCCTGCGGATAGTTTTCGGTAAAGATGATAGTAGCTCCGGCTTGTGCCAGCTTTAGTAAATGGCCGAGTACCTCGGACGGCATTAGTTTTACAGCAGGAATGATGATGGCCTTATAGGAAGTTCCTCCTTTGGTCAGTAATTTGCCATTTACGCAACGGGTGCTTTTCACAAAGTTGTCAGAGATATAATCCATGTCATAGCCGCAATTGCTGATGGTATGAACGGTTTCTATAAACTTGGGAGCACGTTTTGCCATATCATGGATGCTGAACAGCAAAAGACGGCCCGGCTGTTCCTGCCACATATCATATACAGGCAGATAAACAAGAAAATCATTGTCCGGTTTCCCCATTTGCAGGAAAGACTGGCAACGGGTGATATATTTAAAGAAAGCAGGAGCATCCTGCCAAATGTTATTGGTAGGAGACATGTCAATAGAGGCATAGAACTTCCATCCCGGCCATTTGGCTTCTTTGGGACTGTAGGGAGTTCCGTGGAAAAACATGTGGTTTACACCTGATACGAACATCAAATCCATATCCGGTTTGCACTGGGAAAGTGAGGTACGGAAATGTTCTGTCAGCCAGGTGAATGTTTCGGATGAGGTGTAGGGCTTTCCGGCGATATGAGCGGCGGAAGAAGCATATTTCAGCATGGAAAGGTCGGAGTCATTCTTACGTGTCAGGGAATCTTGACGCAATCCTTTAATATGGAATTGCGACAGGCCGAACCCTTCGCATTCGGGAATGTCCACGGAGGCATAGGTATCTATCAGATTGGCAGGGGAACCATGTGCCTGGTTACGGGTGATGCTGCCGTGACCGTGTGCCCAGTTAGTCCATTGGGTACTGAAATTCTCAATCAATAAATCGGAGATGGTTTCGCGATAGTCACTGACTATGCGGGCGGTGGTTTCATTACGGTCCTGAGCTATAAATTCAGGGAAGTGTTCTTCCAGTTTATAGCCGCGACGGCGGGCGAATTGTTCCAGAAAATCAGGAGTCCAGTCAGCACCATATACTTCGTAAGAGTCATTAGAAAAAAGTATGTGGAAAATTGGTCTTGTTTTCTTTAAAGGCTTTGTCAAAGTTGGCAAAATAGCGTTTTACGGCTCCTTTGTCCAGGTGGTTCATCACATAGCCTTCTCCACCGGGAGCGGCACGTTTCACTTTTTGGAAAGTCTTGCCTATATATAAGGTGATGATATTCCAATGTCCTGCCGGAGCTTTCCATTGTAATTGTCCGTTCTTCGCTTTGGAAGTGAGGTTAAGACATTGCTTATTGTCCGCATTATAGGCCATAACCCGGCTTAAAGTGGCTACAGGGCGTTGTTTTTCTTCTTCTACTTTCAAATCTAGCGTAATTTCTTTTCCACCCTCTACTTGATAGGATTGAAAAATAGCTTTGGTAGCAGCATCTGTCATACTCACGTGAGGACCGCCGAAGGGCCATCCGGTACCGGTGTTCATATCTACTTCAATACCGATACGTTTTCCTTCAGCTTCAGTATGTTGCAACATATTCATCCATTGCGGGCTGAGGAAAGGAAGGTTATTCTTATCGTTGCCTTGAACACCATAAATAGGAGTGATTTCAACACCTCCCAGTCCGGCTTTGGCATATTCTTCCAGATTGTAGGTCAGATTGGTTGCATCGACAGCACTTCCCAGCCACCACCAGCGGGTGGCGGGGCGGGCTTCGGGTCGCACTGCCGGCCATTCTTGTGCGTAAAGGCTGCTTCCGGCCAGCAACAGGCTGAACAATAAATATTTTCTCTTCATTCTATTTTGTTTTTTATTAGTTGGCTGTATTGAACTCTTTTCCATCCACTGTGATGTTCCTGTATCTGATATCACTGGCATCATCCGTGACAAACAAGGGACGTCCGTCCGCTTTCTCGTAATGGAAATTTACATTGTCCAAGGTGATGTTGCGTGCGTGGCGGATGTAGAAACCTTTGGCGGGAATCGTTCCGAACATCCACGGTTCAGGATATACTTTCTCTTGTTCGGGAGGAGTCAGAAGTCCGTCGGCTTCTGTATATCCTCCTTGGTGATAGATATGAATATCGCTCAGTGTCACATCTTCAATAAGGGCTCCCGGTATTCCGCTGATAATGGAGGAGTAGCGCGAGTCGGCATTAAATACATTGACGTGGCTGATGAGGATGCGTTTCATTGTGCCCACGGGTGTTCCTTGCGGGCTGCGCATCCGGGCTCCTAACCGCAGGAAGATGGGGGCGTTGACAATATCGCGCATCGTGATGTTACTGATGACGATATCTTCCAGTTTGCCACCGTCCACTGTTTCCAGGGCAAGTCCGCGACAACGCTCGAAGATGCAGTTGGTGATGGCTATGTTTTTGAAACCGCCGCTGGATTCCGTTCCTAATTTAATGCGTCCCGTTACAAATCCGTGATCCGGCGCTTGGGGCTCGTCCCTTTGCCAAGTGCAATCCAATACACTGCCACGGTCGTATCCGCTGACAAAACAATCGGAGATGGTTACATTTTCCGTATCCTTGAAATAGCCTAATCCGTAGGACGCTTTAAGCACGATAGCGTCATCCCAGGGAGCGTTGACGGTGCAATGACTGATGCGGACATTTTTGCAGCAGTCTATGTCAAAACCGTCCCGGTTGGTATCTACTTTCACGTTCAGAATGCTCAGATTGTCTACTCCTGTAGCCAGCAGGCCGAAATGACCGCAATGCAACAAAGAGAAGTCTTTCAATGTCACGTTCTTGCAGAGTTTCAAGCTGATGGCTTTATTGCCTACACCGAGCAGACGGCTTTCCTCACGGGTGAGTCCTTTGCCATAAATCAGTCCCGGTCCGCTGATGGTGATGTCTTCCAGACCGATTCCCCAGATAAGTGAGTTCTTCCAATGACTGTGTCCGAAATCCTGGAATTGGGTGTGTTCATTCGGTTCTGCCGGGTCATAGCCTTCCGTTGCTGATGGAAAGGCGCCGACAATCCGTGCTCCTTGTTCTATATACAGATGTATATGGCTGGCCAAACGTATGGAATAGCAGGCGTATTCTCCCGCAGGGAAATAAACGGTTCCTCCCCCCTGGGAGGCAGCTTCCTCAATGGCCCGGTTTATGGCGGGGGTGTCAATGGTAGTACCGTCGGCTTTCGCTCCGTAATCTTTTACATTATAGATCTTTGCCTGTGCTGTCCATGTGCTGAGGCATAAAAGGAAGAGTATGAGTTGTTTCATGGTCTGTCTTTGCTTTTACTGAATGGGCATTAGTTTGAATTTGCGTAAATAAGATGCATTGCCATACATGGTATGCTCATCGGATAAATTCCAGAATCCGTCTTTAGAGGCAGGGTGGGCATCCCAGTCAATCACCGCCCAGCATAGTCCGATTTCATTTCCTTCCTTTAATAAAGTAGGGCGAGATAGTTCGGGACCGTCGGCATCCGCATGGTCAAAGGGGGTGATATAGAATTCCAATACCAGCTTACCCGCTTCTCCCTCCTTGAAAGAGTACTGATAGGCATAATCAGCGTATGGCTTTTGTTTCAGCCATACCTGAGGACCCCATAACATACACCAGTCATTGCCGTGAGCCGGGGTGAAGATGTGATAGTTCTGGGCATGGCATCCGTGAAATTTGAACCAGGCTTGCCACACATCTTTGGGAGCTGTGGGATGAAAACGGTCGATGAACGGCCCCCCTGAACAATCGCCATCCACCACTACTTCAAAAATATCCGTGTTCAAGGAGTTCTCACTGAACCGCCAATAATTATCGTATGCTTCATATAGAAAATACAACTTCTGAGTTTCTGCACACCAACCTACTTTGACACTGACTTTCAATGTGGTAGTGTCCGGCTGTGCATGTTTTCCCTCGTCTTCCTTTAAAGCTGCTTCCGTTATCTTATAATCAGCCGGAACGCAATCCCAGTCGTGGGTATTGCCATCTATGGCAGGAACCTTATCTGCCGGAAATTGGTACACCTTGAATTCCTGTGCCTGGGCAGACAGGCATAGGAAAAGGAAGAACAGGTATGGATACAATCGTTTCATTTTGATCGGGTTTTATGTTCTTTCCCGAATAATCCGGGTAGCATGAAATAATTATAATCGCCTCGTTGGTAGAAACAAAAGTAGAGCTTTTCTTGCGGTTTCCACGGGCATAGGGCAGAGATGACGGGGGCATCTGTCTTTTTACCGGAGTTGAATAAAGCAAGCGGGGATGCTTGTTTATGTCCGTCGGACAGACGAATTTCGGAACCGATGGGAGATACCCCATGAACCGTTCTCAGTTTCATGCTTTCACCATAATAGGTGGTAAAAGCGTTTCCTTCTATACTGAATACATTATGGAAGCAGGAGGCTACCGGAATACTGTTGTCTGTTACGGCAGAGTCGTCTGCACCGTCGCATGCACCGAAAGCCCAGCAAAGTTTGAACTCTTCGGGTAATCGCTCACCCGAAACCTCCATGATAAAACCATTACTATCTGTCAATGGACATACAATCAGCTTTATTTCACCTTCTTTCCATAATTTATCTTTAATGGTATAAGCCTGTCCCTTTTTCTTGACACTGCATTGGTCCAGCCAGCAACTTTCATTGCCGCAAACCACTCCCAGACGGAAAGTTCCCGCACCTTTGGATAAACGGAAGGGAAGAGTCTGGGCGTTGTTGCCAAAGACAGACAACAGCATACAGAGAAAGAACGGAAGTAGCCGCCGGCTATAATTCCATGTTGTTTTCATAGCTGATATCGATTTGTGCGTTCTTATTGTTTTTTTCTTCCACACGACTGCCGTCTTCTACTTGTAACCGGACATCTTCCAGGTGGAAGTCTTCGGTAAAGATAATGCTTCCTGCTTTATTTACCTTGGCTTTTATGCCGGAAATATGGAAATTCTGCAAAGGCAGTTTCTCATTCCAGCCGGCAGCGGTGATAAAGGTTTGCACATTAGTAGCTTTTACATCGCTGAGCCATACATTACGGAAATGCGGATACCCTTTTTCTTTAGGTGTGACAGGAGTCAGCATAACCTTCCAATGTTCGGGAATCTCTTTTCCTTCATATTCAGCCGGTAAGGTAGAATAACTATAGCTGGGGGTTCCAGTTTAAGGTCCGCTGCCAGTACATGGCGGACATTGTCTGCTGTCACTTGGGTCATGTAGATATTTTCTACGGTTCCACCGCGGTTCATGGCAGATTTCAGACGGAGGGTGGAAGAGGTTCCGTATGCTTGGAGGTTATAGCCCAATACATTTCGGATGCAGCCTGAAGTTTCGCTGCCGCAGGTAATCAGTCCCGCACCTTTACGTGCAATGCATCCACGAACAATGATATTTTCTGTGGGGCGGTTTACGCGCAGACCGTCGGCATCCCTTCCGGCTTTCAGGCAGATATTGTCATCGTTGCAATCTACTTCGCAGTTTTCAATCAGGATATTGGTGCTGGAATCAATGTCAATACCATCCGTACTGGGACCATGCCCCCCTACGTTATTATTGATTTTCAGTCCGTTCAAGGTACATTGGTCGGAATACAGCACCTGGCAACCCCAAAATCCGGTACGCATCAAGGTAAAGTCTTTCAGTGTTATATGGCGGCTGTTCGAGATGAGCATACCTCTTACACGTTTGCAGTCGTAGTCCACAATCCACCGCAGTTTGCGTTTCTCGTAATCCTTCCGCATGGTCCAATATTTATCCCAGAATATTTTTCCACGACAATCCAACGTACCTGCTCCGCTGATAGCTGCGTTTTCCGCATCCAGAATATTGATGACTGCCGAGGGCCATACCATTTCGATACCTGCCACGCGGGAGCGCATTTCGGGGTATAAATCAATATTCTCACTGGCTATCAGCGTCGTACCTTGGTTGAGGTGGAGGTTTACATTACTTTTCAGGTAGATGGCACCAATCCGGTAGTATCCCGGGGCTACTTCCACTGTTCCCCCTCCGGAACGGTGGCATTCGTCAATGGCTTTCTGCAGGGCGGCAGTGCTTAACCGGGTGCTGTCATTTTTCAATCCGTAATCGGCTGCTTGGAATATTTTTCCCTTCGGATAGGTTTTGGCTCCTACTTGGGCAGTCCACGAAAGGTCAGGAGTTCCCATCCCTTCTCCCCATTGGAATCCGGGGAGGGATTGGGCATTGGTAAAGAGGGTACCTAAGGTAAATGATAGGGTTAATAATAATGTTTTGTTGTTCATTTGTTCCTACTTTTAAATTAATTGCCGTCCGGCTTTTCAATTTCTGTAAACGGGCTGTCATTCCATTTGAAACTGTCCAAAGCATCCGGATGTGCAGGATTGTAACCGGAATAGTCGCTGCGCAAATAGTTAGCGATAGGTAATCCCGCTTTCTTTATCCCTTCAATGATACATTTGGAGATTTGATAAGCTCCGTAAGGATTGAAGTGGGTATTATCTGCCAATACCCTGTTTTGTCCCGGATAGGTTCCGGCAGGATAATGTACGAATGCCTTTTTGGAAGGTTCCACCCCCATTGCTTCATAGAGGGTACGGGTCATTTCGTTGAGATCGATCAAAGGAACGTTTTCTTTGGCAGCCAACCAGCGCATTGCTTCGGGATAATCTTCGTGAGTATCTCTGATTTTCCCGTTTTCATCGAAACTGCGGCGTTGTGTCGGGGTTACCAGTACAGGATAGGCTCCTCGTGCCCTTGCCTCATCAATGAATGTTTTCAAGCTGGTCATAAATGAATAATAAGCTCCTTTACCGGGACCTTTTTGCTTTTGGTCGTTGTGACCGAATTCCATAAAAATATAATCTCCGGGTTTCATTTGTGTCAATGCCTTTTCAGTCGTCCTGCACCGATAAAAGTATTGGCGCTTTCGCCGGATTCTGCATAATTGGCAAAACAAATGCTGTCATTGAAGAAGCGGGGAATCATTTGTCCCCAGCTTGCCCAAGGTTCATTGTCCTGGTCTACTACCGTGGAGTTACCGCATAGGAATACGGTGGGTACATTATTTACTTTCTCAATAATCAGTTCGGACAATTGGGGTGCATCCCCGTTGAATTCCAAAGTTAGTTTGTCATCCCAGTTCAATTTTTGGCGTTCACGCGGTTTGATGCGCACATTTCTTTTTCCGAAATATGTGTGTTGCGCTTGTTGATCACGAATGTACAAGATTTTAACTCCCCTTTTTTTGTCTTCACATTTTCGAAGAAAAAGGCGGCGTGATTCTCCTCGCACTGTTGTTTCTCCGGCAGCGCGTTTGTTTCCTATCACGGCTGTGACATGGTAGTTTCCATCGGGAACCGTAACAGAGAAAAAGAATGGAGCTGTACTTTTACCTTCCGGAGAGGGCTGTCTGTCATATCCGTATCCCTTTTCCTCCGAGTATCTGTCGGCGGGAGTTATTTTGGTATAACCGTCTTTCGTCTTTTTACCTGTGGTAAAATCGAATTTGTAAGTTTGTGCTTCGACTCCTAATGTCGCTAAAAGTCCAAGAGCTAATAGGGCTATCTGTTTCATGATTGATATAGATTGTTATTAATTGATTTTCGGTTTTAGTTCATCCGGAGAGTCATTGGTATAAGATTTTATGTCACCGGCTGTTTTTGTGAACAACTCACTGATTTGTTGAGGCGTTACAGTAAATTGCGGACGGAACTGGTCCGAATTCATATAATCCAAAATGGCTTTATGCATCTGACGAGCTACAATGCGTTTCTCTGGCTGGGAGGTAATGTCCATGCTTGTCATGAGCACTTTCCCATTTAATACATTGGCTTCGAATAACATACCTATCTTGCGGCTTATAAACCAAGTGTCGATACTTTGAACCGTAGGTTGGAAAGCGGGTGGAAAGTGGGTGAATTGCATCACTTGAGTACGATTCAGCAGTTCCCACCATTGCAAATTGCTGTGATATTCTGTCGGAAACTGACGGAATAACGGGTGTTTGGGGTTCACTAAGATACCTGTGGTATGAGGAGGACGCATTTTGAACCAGGAGGTGTTCCAGAATACAGGAGTGAATTGCTGAACCACTTCTTTACCATAACTCACTTTGCTTGCAGCTGTAATAAGCACATTTCCACCATGCTGAAGAATTTCCAGGGCTTTCGAATCCAAGGTGTCGGTAGTGTATACTTTTCCTTCGGCTATTGTCACTTGGGCGGGATAAACCCAGAAATTCCAGTCATTTACAGCTTCTGTTCCCGTAATGCGTATTTCCAGATTCAGCTTTTTAGCCTCTTGGATGTCAGTGAGCGGAAACTCAAGGCTACCCGTGCGATTTAAATTTCCGACAGGAATGTCTTGTGTTGCCAATGTGCCTTGCGCATATACTTTGCCATATTCGTCTTTTAACGTATATACAATTTCTGCTTGTTTTAATGCCTCGGCACCAAAATGAGCGACTTCAATATCCGCCTTTAAAATCTCCTTGTTATTATATACAAATTTATCTGTACGCATCAGTGGAACTGTAGGTGAGCAGAAACGTCTCCATTCTGCGGAGTTGATATATCCTTTTTCTTCAAAGAAAACATCGAGAACACCTACCAGTGCAGTTCCCTGACCCGAATAATCGTTCAGTGCCAATAATTGGAAACCGGCATAATCGGGCGTGCGGAGTGTCTTTTCTATTTCATATTTGTAACAAAGGGCTTGCAACTTTCCGCTGGCCATCATAAATAGATGGGCTTGGTCGCTCATGTGGTTGTCAGCCAGAATGTCTTTGAAAATCTCGAAGTTCTTGGCTTTATTGACGCCTGTATATTTACGTATTTCATTGAAATTGGGGAAAGCGCACCATTGACCTGTTTCATGGGATACGTAGGGCTGTCTCACGGTGTCAAGATGATTTTGGAAACGATAGTCGTCTTGAGTGGACGGTTGTTTCTTGGACCAGGTCAGGCCACGTGCCCCAGCCTTTACATGATATTGGTTGCGAGGTTGCCATTGCCATCCGTTGCCTACCGATGCTCCGGTATATACATGTCTGGGATCCTTCTTTTCCCAATATTCTACGAACTTGGTCACCCATTCTACCCAGCGTCCGCTAGGTTCGTTTCCGCATGCCAACATGCAATAAGAGGCATAGTTGCCATATTCTTTGGTTAATGCGATGGTTTCGTCCATCAGATATTTGTCAATAGGTTGTCCCAAACCTAATTTGGGACCATGATTGGGCCAGCTCGGACCTTCGGGTTGCAGATAGAATCCTACCCGGTCGGCAGCCATAAAAGCGGCTTCGGGAGGACAGAATGAATGGAAACGCATGTGATTCAGTCCATAACTGCGACAGATACGGAATACCCGTTCCCAACTTTCTACATCCATCGGAGCGTAACCGGTCAACGGGAAGTCACAGTTTTCAACTGTTCCGCGAAGCTGGGTTTTGCGCCCGTTTACATAAAACCATTTACCTTTGATTTCAAATCGGCGCATACCGAATTGTATTTCTTTTATCTCAGTTTTTTTCCCATTGGTGACTTCTGCTTTCAGTTTGTACAGGGCCGGATGAAATTCATCCCATAGCAGCATATCATTCCCCATAGGTAATACCATTTCTGTTTCCGTCACTCCTTTGTTAAGTTTGATTTCTTGTTGTATGGCGGGAACTATATGCTTTTTATCCGTATTGAAGCTCTCTGCTGATAATTTTACTTTTGCAGTGCCTGTACCTTTGATGACGACTTTGACACGTGCCAGTTTTTGTTCCGGTTCCGGATATATTTGAATATCATCGAAATATTGTTTCGGAGTCGTTGCAGACAGATGCGTCCTACAATGCCGTTCCAGTTTCCTTGGGTCTGGTCGGTTATGCTGTGCGAATCCGGTCCGACATTGATTTCTTTGATACGATTATCCACCCGGATGGTGATAGTACATTTTCCGGGACGGACATAACGGGTTATATCATATTGATGGGGAACACAAAGACTATTCTGCATTCCTGTCTTTTGTCCGTTCACCCATACGGTTGTTTCTATATGGGGACGTTCCAGGAACAACAAAATACGTTCACCTTTCCAGTCGGCAGGTATATTCACCTCTTTCTGATACCAAGCAGCTCCTACATAATGTTTGTCGGGAGTCAGAAAGAATGGAAATTTAATATTACCTTCTTTACGGTATTTTTCCATGTATGGATTATAATAGTAGGAACTGTCATAGAGACTGCCTGTCCATTGGGTCTTTGCGGTAACCTCATCACCTTTCTGTTTCTCGGGCATGGAACCGGGCAGGTTGATGAAGTCATTCAAAGTGTGGCTGAACCATTTTTCCTTTTCTCCATTATCCTGACGGTCTATACTGAATGACCATTTTCCGGATAAGTCAATAATTTTTTGTGCGCTTAACGAGAAGCACATCCATACTAGGCAGATTGTCAATAACGTTTTTTTCATAGTATCTTTTTACTTTGAATTTGATGTTGCTAAATTAAGGTCTTTTCATCTGCATGTAAATAGAAAGAAGTACATATAGATGGAAATTCGTATAAAATAGGGGTAATGTGCGATATATTTGTACGATTTTACATGGATATGCCTTGTATGTGCAGAAAAAAGTCCAAATCTCTTTTTATCTTTGTATACTCACAATTAAATCATTGTATACATGAAAAAACGATTATTCAGTTTGTTCTGCTTGTTAGGAACGGTTGCCGGATTATTTGCCGGTGATACGGCTTATTTGTTCTCTTATTTCATTAATGACAGTCGGGACGGTCTTCATTTGGCTTATAGTTTGGATGGGCTGACATGGACTCCTCTGAATCATGGAAAATCTTTCTTGATACCTACGGTCGGGAAGGATCGTCTGATGCGTGACCCTAGTATTTGTCAGGCGCCGGACGGAACTTTTCACATGGTGTGGACTTCCAGTTGGACAGACCGGATTATAGGTTACGCCTCTTCTCCCGATTTAATCCATTGGAGTGAGCAGCGTTCTATTCCGGTAATGATGCATGAGCCTGCTGCACATAATTGCTGGGCACCTGAATTGTTTTACGATGAACCTTCGCAAACTTATTATATTTTTTGGGCAACGACCATTCCCGGACGTCACAAGGAAGTGCCGGTCATTGAGAGTGAGAAAGGGCTGAACCATCGTATTTACTATGTTATGACGAAGGATTTTAATACATTTTCTGAAACCAAACTGTTCTTTAATCCCGATTTCAGTGTGATTGATGCAGCTATTGTACGCGATCCGGTGATGAAAGACTTGATTATGGTGGTGAAGAATGAAAACTCGTTGCCGGCAGAGAAGAATTTGAGAATAACACGGACAACACGGATAGAGGATGGATTTCCTACTACCGTTTCTCCTTCCATTACAGGAAATTATTGGTGTGAGGGACCTGCGCCACTTTTTGTAGATGATGCTCTTTATGTCTATTTTGATAAATACCGTAATCATCAATATGGAGCTGTTTGCAGTCGTGATCATGGAAAGACATGGGAAGATGTGTCTGACCGTGTATCTTTTCCAAAAGGAACCCGTCACGGAACTGCTTTTACCGTAGAGAAGGCTGTACTTGATAAATTGCTTCGTATCCATCACTTCAATCCTCTTATTCCGGATAATATCGCTGATCCTTCTTTATCCAAATTTGGTGATACTTATTATCTTTATGGTACTACTGATATTGATAAAGGATTGTCACAAGCAGGGACTCCTGTGGTATGGAAATCTAAAGATTTTGTAAACTGGAGTTTTGACGGATCACATATTGTGGGATTCGATTGGCATAAAGGACATGAATATGTCAATGCCAAAGGAGAGAAAAAGACGGGATATTTTCGTTATTGGGCACCCGGCAGAGTAGTGGAGAAGAATGGTGAATATTATCTTTATACCACTTTTGTAAAACCGGATGAGAATGCACGTACCTATGTGCTGAAGTCCGACCGTCCCGAAGGTCCTTTCCTTTTTGCCGGACGTAATTCTATGTCTTCTCATTCTTTGGATGGGTTTGATCAATCTTGTATTGCTCCGGATATAGATGGGGAACCTTTTGTGGATGATGATGGAACTGCTTATTTATTCTGGCGCCGCCGGATGGCTGCCCGTATGACTGACGATTGGCAGCATTTAACCGGTGATACTGTTGTGATGAGTACGGCTCGTCAAGGGTATTCGGAAGGGCCGGTTATGTTTAAACGTAAAGGTATTTATTATTACATCTATACTTTGAGAGGGAATCAGAATTATGTAAATGCTTACATGATGAGCCGGCAGTCCCCTTTGTCGGGCTTTGAAAAGCCCGAAGGCAATGATATTTTTCTTTTTTCATCCATTGCTGATAATGTTTGGGGGCCGGGACATGGGAATGTATTTTATAATGAAGAAACAGACGATTATATTTTCGTATATCTGGAGTACGGTGACGGAGGAACTACCCGCCAAGTATATGCCAATCGGATGGAATTTAATGAGGATGGCACTATAAAGACACTTGTTCCTGATGAAAAGGGAGTTGGTTACTTGGCTGTCAGCCAGGAACAGCGCGAAAATAAGGCGCTGAAAGCTTCTTTCAGTGCATCCAGCATACGTTCTCCCCGTACTTCTAAGGTTGAAATAGAAACTCAGCCTAATTGTCCTTTGGCCGATAAAACTTCGCTTGTCAAGGTGGAACGCACACATATATATCATCCTGGAAATGCAGGCGACCGGTCTAATGGAACACGCTGGATGGCAGAAACAAATGATGATCATCCTTGGCTGATGGTGGATTTGGGTGAAGCCATGCAGGTAACGGAGTGTCAATTTGCCTTTGTACACCCTGCTGAAGGTCATGCCTGGCATCTCGAAAAATCCAATGATGGTACTAATTGGCAACCTTGTGCCGGAGTAAAAGAGGTGAAGGCATGTTCACCTCATGTGGTGACGGTGGGAGATAAAGTACGTTATTTGCGTTTGCACATAGATAAAGGTGCAGCCGGATTATGGGAATGGAAAATCTATTAAATTACTATTTTATCATGAAAAAACGATTTGTGACCGTTCTTTTGGCTTGTTCTTTGGCCGGAGGACTTTTTGCACAACAGCCTTGGTTTAAAGACAAGGATTTGACCTTGACCGGTGCTTATTATTATCCTGAGCATTGGGATGAGAGTCAATGGGAGAGAGATTTTAAACAGATGCACGATTTGGGTTTTGAATTCACCCATTTCGCGGAATTTGCTTGGGCGCAATTGGAACCGGAAGAGGGAAAATATGATTTTGCCTGGTTGGATAAAGCGGTGGCTTTGGCTGCCAAATATGATTTGAAAGTCATTATGTGTACTTCTACGGCAACTCCACCGGTATGGCTGAGCCGTAAATACCCTGAAATTTTGATTAAAAATGAAAATGGTACCGTGCTTGATCACGGAGCACGTCAACATGCTTCTTTTGCTTCTCCCGTTTATAGAGAACTGGCTTATAAAATGATAGAGAAGTTAGCTCAGCATTATGGAAATGATTCCAGAATAATCGGCTGGCAGCTCGATAATGAGCCGGCCGTACAATTTGATTATAATCCGAAAGCCGAACTGGCTTTCCGGGATTTTTTACGTGAAAAATATCATCATGACATTAAAGCATTGAATGATGCCTGGGGAACGGCTTTTTGGAGTGAGGTTTATTCTTCTTTTGATGAAATAACTCTTCCTAAAACTGCCCAGATGTTTATGAATCATCATCAGATTTTGGATTACCGCCGTTTTGCTGCCAGTCAGACAAACGACTTTTTGAATGAACAATGTTTGTTGATTAAAAAATATGCAAAGAACCAATGGGTGACTACTAACTATATTCCTAATTATGAGGAAGGACATATAGGTGGCAGCCCTACACTTGATTTTCAAAGTTATACTCGCTATATGGTGTATGGAGACAATGAAGGGATCGGCCGTCGCGGATATCGAGTGGGAAATCCGTTGCGTATTGCTTTTGCCAATGACTTTTTCAGACCCATACAAGGTACTTATGGAGTAATGGAACTTCAGCCAGGGCAGGTGAATTGGGGGAGTATCAATCCTCAACCGCTGCCTGGAGCTATCCGTTTATGGATGTGGAGCGTATTTGCCGGTGGAGGCGACTTTATCTGTACTTATCGTTATCGCCAGCCTCTGTATGGCACGGAACAATATCACTACGGCATTGTAGGTACAGACGGAACAACGGTAACTCCCGGTGGACGTGAATATGAGCAGTTCATGAAAGAAATCAGACAGCTGCGGGGACAGGTTGCAGCTCGTGAGGTGAAACCGGCCGATTATTTGGCGCGTCGTACTGCCATTCTTTTTAATCATGAAAATTCATGGAGCATTGAGCGCCAGAAGCAAAATCGTACATGGAATACATTAGGGCATATTGAGAAATATTATCGCACGTTGAAATCTTTTGGCGCGCCCGTAGATTTTATCAATGAAAGCAAGGAGTTCTCCTCTTATCCTGTGATCATAGCTCCGGCTTATCAATTGGCTGACAAGGCATTGGTAGACAGATGGACTGATTATGTAAAGAAGGGTGGTAATTTGGTCTTAACTTGCCGTACAGCCCAAAAAGACCGCCATGGACGTTTACCCGAAGCTCCTTTCGGTTCCATGATAAATGAACTGACCGGTAATGAAATGGAGTTTTATGATTTATTACTTCTTGAAGAACCGGGCAAATTACGGATGGATGGAAAAGAATATACGTGGAATACTTGGGGAGAGATATTGAAATCGGGTAAGGATTCACAAGTATGGGCTACTTATACACAGGAATTTTATGAAGGAAAACCGGCAGTCACTACTCGTAAGTTGGGAAAAGGTACTGTTACTTACGTGGGAGTGGATAGTACGGACGGATTATTGGAGAAAGATATTTTGAAGAAACTATATGCGCAATTGAATATTCCTGTGATGGATTTACCATACGGTGTTACTTTAGAGTACCGCAATGGTATGGGGATTGTACTGAATTATACAGATAAACCTTATAAGTTCGTACTTCCTTCGGGAGCCAAAGTGCTGATAGGAGAGCCGGTAATTCCTACAGCAGGAGTATTGGTATTTTCTATTACTGATTGAAAACGTATGATTGATAGAACAAAAAGGAGCGGCTTCACAGTCGCTCCTTTTTACTTAACCTAAATCTAACCTTTAAATCATAGTCTATGAAAAATCGATTCACTAACCAATCATATTATTAATTTAATTTGTAAACCTCACTTCCGGCGAGCAGGAAACACCCTACTCCAAAATCTTCAAAATCGGGTACTTTATCGTATGTGACAGGTTGACTGTCTTTCGGTTCTTTTCCGGTTCCTTGTACAAGTCCTAGGAAGCCGTTAGGGTGAACGGCATCCTTCACCATAGCATTCCATGCTTTCAACAAGACTGGCAGGTATTCTTTTCTTGTTCCAACAGTCCGTTACGTACCCCCCACTGCCATGCCATATACAATAAAGCGGTGCCACTGGTTTCTTTACCTTCCGAAGTTTGATTCGTCATGCATACTTACATTCCAAAAACCATCAGTACGTTGGCAATTTTTGATAGCTTTACTCATGGTCAGGAAATCATTGATATAGTCGGCGCGATGTTTTTCATCAGTAGGAATTTCATTCAATACACGTACCAGTGCTGCATATACCCATCCATTACCACGACTCCAATAGCAATTCTTACCGTTAGGTTCTTTGTAAGGGGGATCAAAGTCTTGGTCTCTCCACCACAAACCTTCTTTTTGGTTGTACATGCCATTCTCACCATGTTTGTTACGGGTATATTCATACATATCCCACATTTTGTCGAAATATTTTTGTTCTCCGGTCAATTTTCCCAGTTTGGCAAATACAGGCATTCCCATTTGGATGGCGTCAATCCACCACCAATCATTTACTTGAGGAGTGTTGACCAGCATATCTATATTGGCTTTGACCTTACGGATTCTTTCCGGATCGGGACAAATGTTATATAAATCAATGTAAGTCTGGCTGGCACAGTAATCATCAGCATTGCGAGTGGTGGTACCGTTGCGGAATCCCCATTCGTGGTAATTTGACCAATCGACAGCGTATTTATAATAGTCATCGCGTGGATAGACGGAGTAAAGAGCCATTAATCCTTCATAATATACTCCGCGTGTCCAGATATTACTGGGACGGGTTACATTTTTTACAAAAGAAGGAGTACGATAATCGGCATACTTCTTCATGAAGTAATCATTGACTTTTGTAACAGTCTTCAACGTTTCTTTTTTGTCCGGCAAGTCTTGTGCTTTTACAACTCCAAAACCTAATGCAACAAAAAAGAATGATAGTATTAATTTTTTCTTCATCATGTTGTTTTAGTGTTTTAATGGTAGCGCAAAAATAGGATGGTCTGGGATTTCCTACAATGGAAATGTGTACATCTTCCTTGAATATTATGCATGTGTACGCATTTCGAGTGTATTTTTTATTTAACAGTGTTCTTATTGGGTTATTTGTCTTTATTTGCAGACCGTTCATAAATCTTTTCTCCTTCTTTTATCTCTAGTTCCAAACCTTTAAAATTAACATTGGCCACATTTGAGATGCTTAATCCTTTTTGAGCTTTGATATGGCAATTCTCAAAAAAGAATGTATCATTTCCGAATGGAGCCTCTTTAAAACCATACATGGTTCCTGCTGATTGTGCTTCTCCATTTATATTCTTGAAATGGATATTGCGCAAACAGGTCAGCGGATAATGTGCAGGTGAAAGCGGAGGAACCATACGCCATTCCATATTGATATCAAAGATACTGCGCGCTCCTTTGATGGTAATATCTTCAAAAGTGATATTTTCCACAGTTCCGCCGCGGCTGGGCTGACTTTTAAAACGTAAGGGGCTCCAGTTTTCGTTATCCATCAGGCAGGAACGTATGGTCACATTGCGTATGCCGCCTGATATTTCACTGCCCATAGCCACTCCACCATGACCGTATGCAAAATGACAGTTTTCTATCAGAATGTTTTCACTGGGACGTCCTACTCTGCGTCCGTCCTCGTCTCGTCCGGATTTGATGGAGATGCAATCATCATGTGCCTCAATGCGGGTGGAAGTAATCAGTATATCATTGGACGAATCAATATCTATGCCATCGGAACTGGGTATATATTCCAATGCACGGATATCGATTCCATCTATAGTGAAGCCGTTTGTGTAAAGTACATGAAGACACCATGAGGCCTGATTTATCATTTTTAAACCGGAAATCTTACCTCCCGGGCAATCTGTGAAACATAACAGTCTAGGACGTCCGGAGTTTCCGAATGGAATTTTTTTCCATTCTACTCCTTTACCATCGATAACTCCTTCACCATAAACTTTAACTCCGTCTGAATGGTCGAAATTCAAGAAAGCACATCGCCACCTTTTTTCTATACCTTCAAAACGGGTAGGGATGACAGGAAATTCATTGGGGTCGACAGTGCTGATTAGTTTGGCGTTTTTTTCTATACGTAAATCTACACCACGTGGGAAGAATAGAGCGCCGCTTAGATACTCCCCGGCAGGAATAACTATCGTTCCGCCTCCATTGTGAACTGCTTCATTAATGATACGTTGTAAAGTGGCTGTTTCCGAATAGCCATTTCCTTTTACGCCATATTCTTTAATGTTATATTCTCTATTGCTTTTTCCGATGGATATGAGCTTGCTTTCCCATGCTTCCAGTTTTAATGGTCAGCCGGGTGCGGTTATTGACAATTGTTGCATTTATCGGTTGGAGTGTGCCATCTGTTGCATTCCATTCTTTTGCAACTCCTACTTTATCAAAGTCTGCTGTAAATTCTGTAGCTTTATTCCCTTCATTGAATATGAAGTAGAGGTCGCCATCGGGCATTACTCTGCGTGTGTATCGGATAGAATCATTGTCAGGTGAAATGATTTTCATTTCTGGTTCCGGAAGGGAAGAGCTTACATGTGCTGTCCATCTGGTGGATGGCTCAATCCTGCTATTGGTTAAATCTGATAAGGAACCGGGAGCAGTGAAACTTTTGTCAATGAAAGAAGCAGGCTTCCTTCCCCAAAACAGGACCTTTCCTCCACGTGAGGAAAATGTTTCTATCACTTTCCAGGCTGATGCGGAAAGAACATCCGATGATGGGATAACCAATGTTTCATATCTTTGACCGCTTTTATTTTCCAGATAGCCGGGACCTATGGTCAGTGCTTCCGTAAAAGCATCATCGTTTATGTAGTCAAAATCTCGTTGATGAGTTAACAGCTGTTGGGTGAGGGCGACGATATCCTTATAAACTTCATTGTTACCCAGCCACATAGTAGATGTGGGGTAATACATGGCAATCCGTGCTCCCGGCTTCCCCTGGCTCATCAGGTAAGTGGTGCGATTCGTATATTCATTCAGGCCTTTCATACCGGGATCACTCATCCAATTGCGATGTTTGGACCCTGCCAGCCAGAACATGAATTCAAAGAAGTTAATCCCACGGGCAATTTGATGATCTACAACAAATTTGGCTTGGGGAATGGTGGGAGAGATGTGGTAAGCTGCAAAACTTTCGCTGAATGCTCTAGGTTTTCCATAAACATGAGCTACAGATGAGGCTAGTTTGGGGAAATCATTAAGGGTACCGGGCCATATTTGGTTCCAGATTGCATCTACTCCGGGTATTTGAACTTTACTTAAATTCCGGAAATAATCTCCTTCAGCTTTAACACATGCGGGCATTTCATGTTCTTTGTTAAGATGGGTAATGTGGGCTACTCCATTAGCAGCACACCAATCGGCCTGTAATTTGAAAAAGTGGGTGGCGAACAAGCTGGACCAGACATCCCAATAATCGGCTTTTACCCTTTGTTCCTGTATGGTGGGCGAAGCGGTAAAAAAGGAGGCCAGATAGGGAGTCGGATCGTACCCTTTTGTTTCTTTGAATGTTTGGACAATGGAAGGAGTCCAAGGTAAATGTGCATAATCGGGCTCATCTCCCCGGAAACCAAGTACGGTAGTACCCAGCTCTTTACCAAGATATTTTTTATACTGTTCGTGTGTCCAATCAATGAATTGTTGTACGGCAATAGGGTTCAGATAATCACACAGAGAATTAGTGGCATCTTTACCGCCATTGGGATTATTAACGGCTCGGGTTACGGCCGTCCGAAAGTCGCTTTTGACCAATAGGACCTTCCAGTCATCCAGTCCGGCGTTGAAACTTATTTCACCATTATTAATTGCTACAGTTCTGTTAGGAGCACCGGATGTACTGACGGCTACCGCACTGATGATTTCCGGTGCTATTTTATGGTTTGTCATTACTTCTCCCCGTTTGATCTGTATGGTATCACCTATCACAAGAGCTTGCATTCTCAAATCGGGACGTTCCTGTGAGAATTTTCCTCCTGCAAATCCGCTGGGATATTTTCCTTCATCAATAATCCAGACTTTCATACCTCGCTTTTTGGCTTCAAGTACTCCGGTACGAATCGCTTTAAACCATTCTTCGGAAAGATATTTGAAGGGTAGTTTGTAACCTGCTTCAAATATTACGGCACGGAATCCTTTCTTTTTGATAGAATCCAAGTCATTGCAAATAGTCTTTTTATCCATTTTCCCTTCCCAACCCCATATTACATGGTTGGCAAATTCCACAGGAGGTTCTGCAAATTGTTGTTCTAGACAGGAAAGGGGCGTTTCATGAATGCCTTGCCAGGATTTTATTTCATTTTCTGCGAGTATAAAGTTGAAATAAAAAAGGGAAGCAATGAGTAATAGTATCTTTTGCATGATGTTTATGATTAGGGTTGAATTTTATATGCATAAGGGCGCATCAAAGCGCCCCTACAGCAAAAGGATATCCGTTACAGTTTTTAGAGGAATCCTTCATGCTAATTTTAATATTATTCTCCTAAATAATAGGAGGGGACAGGAGCTTGTGGATATCCCATGGAACGATGAGCTACATAACTTCTATATATTCCGTCTTGCATCAATGTGGTGCGACGGTCTTTTGCCGGAAGATTGGTTGTGTAGATACGTATTTCACCGGGCAATGCGGTGATTATTTCTTCACGCCAGTCTCCATATAAGTCTGCAATCATTAAGATATCACCTTCAATTCCTTGTGTCAGTGTTTCTCCTTTCCATTTTACAATACTTAGTGAACGACCGTTTGAAGAGGAACTTGCCCCCCATCGGTTATCGTCCCCTTTGAATGTTTCGCGCAATAAGTCACCGTCCCACCAGGCCCAATTACGGCAGGAGGGCACTTCCTCATTTTTACCTAAAGGTTTACCGTCAGCCGAAAGTAGATATTTGTCTGTGCTGCCTCCTTTACGGTCTTCGCTGGCAAAACATTCCAGACCTTTGTGGACCGGATCAAAATCAGCAACCATCCCATCGCCTACATGGAATGTCTTATGACCGATATTCCATACCGGTTGTCCTGTTCTGGCATCCACAACACAAACGCCACGTCCGTTCTCGTGCCAAGGTTCCAGACAAAGGAACACTTCCATACCCGGACGATCCGGGTCGATATCAGTCAGATAGATTTTATCAGGGTGTCCTAGTCCGGTAGACCATAGTAAAGTCCCGTTATCATCAAGCACGCATGAGCCTAACAGAATTTCATCTTTTCCATCTTCATCCACATCACCACATACCATATTATGGGAACCCATGCTTCTTACTACGGGATTTTTCTTCATCGCCGTCCCATCGCCATGCACGTTCCAGTTTGTTATCTTTCAGCTGCCATGCATCTACAGTCATCAGTTTGTAAGTGCCACGACATGCCAATATATAAGGGGTCTTGCCGTCCAGATAGGCCATTCCTATTTGGTTACGGTTCTGCCGGACCAGATTTCCATACCTATCATTCCGTTCAGGCCAGTTCACGCGGGCAATTTCTTTTCCGGTCATTCCATCCCATACACTTAGATACTCCTCACCGGAGTCTACCCGTCCTTTTTCATTTCGTTTGGTTGTTTCCGGAGCTGTTTTTAAGGCAATTTCTGCTTTGCCATCTCCATTGAAGTCATATGCGATGAAAGGGGAGTACCAAACACCGGGCTCGATACCTTGTCCTAAATCTTTAGACCATAAAAAAGTGCCGTCACTTAAATAAGCCTCAATTTGATAAGTTGAACCATCCAAAGTACCGGGCATTCCGGGATCCACATTTTTTTCCGGGGTGCGGATGATATAATCGTAAATGCCATCCCCGTTCAAATCAGCAACGGCTATTTTGCCTGCTTTTATATTATGGTTCAATTTAATGGACTGATAGTTTCTCAATATAGAACAGTCCACATCCAATTTAGAAGATGTGTCAATTACTTTTTTCTTTTTATCTAATGCACAGATCCAATAGGTTGCTTTTTCAGAAACGGGAGTTTGGTCAACAAAGTCACAGGTGTTTTTAATTGGATTTTTTGATAAACGCTGTGTCTTGCCGTTTGCAGAACGGTAGAGGTGGAAGGAAGTGTCAGTTCCATCTTGTTCCAATAGTCTCCAACTGAGGTAGATACCTTTCCCGTCTGCAGATGGAGTGGCCGTTAATCCTCTGTCTAAGTTTTCTTTTATTCTTTCAGTTGCAAAACCTTTGATTTCTGGTTTGGGCTCATGGCGTGGTTCTAGTATTTCGTAATAATATGTACGTTCACGCAAGTCTTGGGCTATCATGTTTGTTGATATGCTAAGCAACAGGGGTACCGAGCATAATCCTATAAGCAGGTTCTTGTTTTTCATCATTGATTTATATATTAATTATTTGTTTTTAAAATATTTGTCAGCAAAGCGAAGGAATTGTTCCCAATCGTATGGAAGAACAGCATGAGGTCCTTTGCGATTGTGGTATGCGATAGGGCCATTCATGTAGGGTGTATCTACGGGAGGCATTTCTTCACAACCTATTCCGCCCAAACCATAGAGGGCATATACAGGTTCAGCTCCTTTACCTCCTAGAAATTCACCTTTTTGGTCGGACCAGTTGTCTTCTTCTGCACTGGCTATATATATAGGTCTTGGAGCAATTAGGGCAACAAGTTCGTGCTGGTCGAAAGGTAAGTATTTTTCCCTGTCATTAAATTGTTTGTAATTACCACAGAACCAATGAGGAAAACGTACATTCATAGCTTCTACAGTCTCACCGAAACAACGACGTGAGATGGCAACTCCACAACATCCCGAATTCCCGGATATGACTAAAGCAAAACGCGGATCGGAGGCTCCGGCCCAGACAGCGGTTTTGCCAAGACGAGAATGACCTATCACGGCAACTTTTTTAGCATCCACTTTTTTGTCTGTTTCCAGATAATCCATGGCACGGCTCATGCCCCATGCCCAAGCTGCAATGGAACCCCATTGATCCGGATCTGGGAAATTCTGCCCTTTCTCGTAATAATAAGGATGCACACCATTTTGGAAGTCATCGTCAAAATCGGGATCCACATCATTATAACAGAAAGTGGCCAGACCATATCCGTGTTCCAAAATTTTATCAAGCTGCCAGGATTTGTCCATTGATCCCCTGAAAGATCTTTTCTTCATTTTTTCATCTGTTATTTCGGGGACAGATAAATCGGGATCATCATATATCGTGTAATTGGGCATGAAGCTGATGCCTAGAAAAACCGGAATTTTTCCTGATACATGATTAGGAAGATACAGTTGCAAGTCGATGTGGGGCCCCTGTGGATCGTCTGTTAATTGGATGGTTATTTCTTTCCGGGTGGCACGTCCGTTCAGAGCTTTTTCATTGATCCGACTGACTGTACAAGGCAGTTTGTGTTTTAATACAGGTGCTTTGCCAAACATATAAGTCGTGAACAGGTTTAAAATTTCGGGGCGGCGTTTTTGCTCCCATTGTTCCTTGGTCTGAACCATTTCTCCGTCGTGGCACATTAATACGGAAGGTAAGGTATATTGCGGAACCTTACTTTCATCATAATTAGCTAATTTGGCATAGTCTTTTCTAGGAGATTTTCCATTTTGGGCGTCAGTATAAGTTATACTCAAGAGGAGCATAATCCATATCATTATGTTTTTCATAAGATCCAGTTTTTATAGAAGTTTGATAACGATTTTTTATAATTAAATTTGTCTTACACCTTTCGGAAGTTTTACTTTGGTTGCGATTTTACCATCGGCTTTCTTCTCGTGGCTGACTTCTATCACGCCCCAAGGGGTGGGATAAGTACCTTTGGCCCATTCTAATTTACCCAAGTGTGGCTCAATACTGATCTGCTTGCGTTCCACGTCCACGATTTTTATACCTAATACATGATCTGACAGCCATGTGGTAGGTCCTGAAGACCACCCGTGGCAAAGGCTGTGACGGAATCCGGGATAGCAATAGGCGCCGAAATCGCCATGTATGTCTTTTTTTCCGGCTGGAACAGGTTCGTCTATAGGAGCGGCATTAGGAATCCAGTCCAGATTGAAATCTTCCCAAAACGTGGTTGCTCCCAAATCCAGCATGGCCCCCCAGAAAGTATTAATGATATCTATTGCTTTCTCATACTCACCTGCTTTGGCTAATGCTTCCAACATATAATACCCGTAAAAAGTGGAAAAACCTTTTCCACCGCCTACAGAGACAACTTCATCGCAAGCCTGTTGGGGATCCATCAATCCGGTGATGGCCATTAATGAAGCTGCCTGTTTCAGATTGTTGTGAGGTAATATCTTTTTTTCATCCGGTTGATAATGTCCAGACATAATTGAGCATCAGAGGTGTTGCCAAGTTTTAAAGACAATTGATGCGCATCTTGCATGGCCCATACGATCAGTGCGCGATAGCCTGCCTCAACTCCGGCTTTATTTCCGCTGGATGGCCAGTCCAAAAAGCGGGCAGGTGCTAACGTTTCATTTCCCGCATCATCCACTTTTCCGTTTATCAGATGGATTAATCCGCTGATATAGTCGGAATGTTTCTTTAAAAAATCAATATCTCCGGTCTGGTGATACCATTCATATTGGTTGATCAGATACCATAGGCTGTATGCACTCATGCCATTCATCCAATCGGGTAAAGGAAATTGTTTGCAGGCCAGGTCCAGACTGTTGGGAATCACCTCATTGTATCCGAAAACACGGCTGATGGTCATTAATTCAGGATGCATATCGCCCAGCCAGACTACCCGGTCACGTTTGATGCCATCCCATAAAAACTCCTGCATGTTCAAGTGGACAGTATAGGCTCCGGTAATCCATATTTTGTTTAAACGTTGGTCGTTGCATTCAAAAGACCCCAGATAGGGAATATCACGGTAGCGCAGGATAGCTGAAATTTCTTTTAAAGAGATAGTAGCGTTGTTTTGCAGCAAGTCGAGGCGGACAAAGCGGAAACCGGTATTGCCTATTTCAATCATGCCGTCACGGGGAATTTCCATGATGATATCACGTTTGGCATGATCGTCTGTTGAAAATCCCACTTTCCATTCGGAATTTGAAGTGCTACTGTTAGCTTCTCCAACAGATTCTCCGAAACGTATCCTTACCAAAGAAGGTTCCCTACGGCTGGAACTGCCCATGACGAGCTTTAATCCTCCATGCAGTTCACTGCCGAAATCCAGTAATAAGGATGCCTTCTCTGTTTCAGTAGAAGTCATTATGCAACATTTTTTTCTGTTCATCTCCGATTGGCCGTTTCCACGCTCTAACAAATAGTGTTCGTCTTTTATTAGATTATTCTTACATCCTGCGTATTTGGTAACAATACGTTTGGGGGTGATGTAAGCACGGTTCATGATATCTTTGGTCATTCTTTGTGAGGCATCGCTTTGTAGGGTGGGAGGGATACCTGCATATAGAAGTGCGGGTAGCAGAACGAATGCAATTATGCTTTTTCTGATTGTTGGTAATAGTTCCATAGTATCTTTGATTTTTGATTTATGCAAATATAGACGAAGAAGGTGTCTTACCTATGGAATTTTATTCATTTACATGGAATTTTGTTCATCTTCTTTCTGTTCTTTTTCCATATACGGATAACAATCTTTATTCATCTTGTTGGATTTGTATTGGATTTTTAGTTATTGTATTTTTTGGGGGGCGTTGACAGATAGATTCTTTATATGAAAAGAAATGAGTGAATGAACTGTACAGAACTTGTTGATATCACCTTTCTTTTATAATCCATATTCCTTCAAAAAAAGGAGCCTCACCTCGTAGCTTTCCTTCTTTTGTTTTATATAGCCGTGCGCTCACTATATCGTTGATTTGTATTATATAAATATCTCCTTCTTTTGTGTAGTGGCTTGTCAGAACCAATGGTCCTGGTGCGACAAATCGGCATAGCGTGTCGTTCAGGAAATCTATGTAATCTATTTGTGGATTGCCATCTACAAGTTCATAGCGTATAGTTTTTTGTTGTTTGCATCCCGCTATTAACAAGAATAGTGTAGTGAAGCATATAAACCGACCGATTTTTTTCATTATAAAATAAGTATTTATGGTGTGGAAAATAGGGGAGTACAGAATCCGGTACTCCCCTTATTAATTATTGACTGCAAAAATCTAGTCTGTTAATAGCCTGGATTCTGCATTGCGGCTTTTTCTTCATCACTTAAATTCGTACCGTCTTCATGTTGAAGTTGGTCTAAGAATGTTTGTGGAATAGGACGAAGCAAATGTTTGTCTGCTATATTGGCAGCTGCTTCCGGATTGAATAATTTAGCACGTTGAACCAAAGTCTTGGTACGGCTTAATTCTTCCCAGCGGTTCCATTCACCTAGGCATTCGCGGGTACGTTCGTTTAAAATGAAATTGATCAAACGGTCTTTGTCCCCATTTACGCCCATAGCTGATAGAATAGCTTCATCCTCGGCCGGTAATGATGAATAACTTGAAATTTGCAGACTGGAAGCATCTGTAGTGCGTTCTATACCAGTTGAAAGATAGTAAGTGTTCTTTTGAAGGAAAGAAGCCTTGAATGCCTCTGTGTTATTGATTTTGGTACCATTGGCATCTTTGCATTTACCTAAAGTGCTTAGTGCGGTTGAATTATCTTCGTCACCACCTGCGCTTTTCAAGAAAGCCATAGAACCATCGGTGTAGTATTCGCGATCTTCACCATTTTTCCATTCGGCACGTGCACGGAGCTGGTTGATGGTAGAGATAGCATCCTGGAAGTTACCGGAACGTACTTGAGCTTCCGCTTTTATCAGATAAGTTTCGCCTGTACGGGCCATAATGACATCACGATGTGCGTCCCCTTTTTCTGCTGTACGCGAGCCGTCATCAGTTTTATTGATACCACAGAAGACATTGGACTGTGCTGGATTTCCGCTAACACCATAGGTGTTCAATACATATTGACCACCGGCATATACAGGGAACACATTCGGCACCCATTTATTTGTTTCGGGGTTTACAAAGGAGTGGGCTATACCACCACGACCTACTGTTCCATAATCGGAGTTTGTGGCGTCTTTAAAACGGTTGTCACTTTTTTTATTAAGAATAAAGATGATGCCTTGGTCGCCTAGTGTTGGAACCTGATCGGCTGTAATACCGTTTGTAGCCACTACATCATCTGCTTTCGATGCAATATTATTCAATCCGTAGACAGTTTTGAATGTTTTCCACATACGTGAGTCATTCACATTGTCAAAGATAGCATAAGCGTATTCTGTAGGGCGGCAACGTTGGAAGTCCATACCACCAATATATTGGCCACGTTGTGTCCAACCACCGGAGAAGTTGGAGAATTGTGGGTTGAAGTAACTATAAGTACGGTTTCCGAAACGTCCGGTTGCCGAAGAAGTGTGTTGGCATGACATTAATATTTCATTAGACTCCTCGGCTTTGCAGTCTATACCGGTCCATTTGGCGTAAAGGTTATTATAATCACTTTCTAACGGACATTTTGAGATGACTTCATCGCATAACGTAATCGCTTTTTTCAAATCAGCATCAGCAGGATAACTTGAGTTCCAGTCGCTGCAACGTTCAGACTGACGGTACAGCAAAGCTTTTGCCAGGAAGTGTGCTGCTGTGTATTTAGTCCATGTACCTGTACCACGCCATCTGTCTGTAGGCAGTTTGTCGTAAGCGTTCTGCAAGTCATCAATCACTTGGTTTAATGTTTCTTCTGCAGAAGCGCGAGTAAAGGTTCTGACCACACCTTCAGTAACTTGGGTTTGCAGAACCACACCACCATATTGTGCGAAAAGACGATAGTAGTTATATCCACGTAGGAAATAAGCTTCACCCAAGCATTTTTCACGGACTTCCGCATCAGTAACATAGTCAGCTGATGCGATAACTTGATTGGCAGAAGCGATGCCGTAATACATCTGATCCCAAAGAGCTGATATACCCGGACAGTTATTGTTGGCCGCTCCGTTTGCTTTTGTACAGTCCAATGGGTTCAGACGGCTGTCATAAGTGTTCCATGGTTCTGCCGTCAGGTCAGAGCCGTTTGTGAATTCATCAGTGCCGTAAAGGGTAATACCATACGCCCATTCATAACCGAAATGCCAACGGATGTTACCGTACAGTGCGGTAGCCAGATCTTGAATGCCCTGTGACGTTTTGAAATAATCAGTGGTATAGGATGACTTGTTTTTTTCATCTAGGAAACTATCGCTACAAGAACTGAAACTGGCAGTCATTGCGACAGACAGGGCAGCTGTGAATAATGTATATTTTAAATTTTTCATTTTAAAAACAGTTTAATGTGTTATTATCAAATTAGAAACCAACTTGTAAACCGAAAGTAAAGCCTCTATTGTAATAAGTAGTGCCTAAGTCCAGATCCATAAAATCTACTGAAGAATAGAGGTTGCCTATATTCTTAGCTTGTGCATATAATTTAAGAGAACTGATTCCGATGTTCTTTAATGCTTTGGAATTGAAGTTATAACCTAAAGAAATGTTACGGATCTTGATGAATGAAGCGTCTTTAAAACCTAGCAGACTTGAATAAGCATCACCACCTGCTGTACTGTAAATCGGTTTTTGATAATCAGCACCAGTGTTGTCCGGAGTCCAATAGCTTATTTCACGTTGGTTGTACATACCGTATTGGCCTTCACCACCCGTATCAACCATATAACCAAATCGTCCGTTCAGCTCGATACCTAGTTCAAGACCTTTATAGTTGAATGTATTGCTCCATCCCAGTACCCATTTAGGATTTTTGTTGCCAAGAATAATACGGTCATTACTGTCTATAATATAGTTACCATCCTGATCAACTGGTTTAACCATACCTGCTTCAAATTTATGTCCGTTGGCATTGAATTTAGCCATTTCTGCCGCATCACTTTCCTGCCACAGACCATCGCTGGCAGTACCATAGAAAACATTGATTGACTCACCAATGAACCAGGCATTGGAAATGTCATCCTGCTTGCCGTTGGCAAGTTCTACGATTTCATCTTTTTGATAGGCTGCATTGATAGTGGAACTCCATTCAAAGTCTTTGGTTTGTATGGGAACCAAGTTCAGAGATAAGTCAACACCGAAGTTTTTTGTTTTACCTACATTGGCATAAGTAGAATTAAAGCCGGTTAAGGTTGGAATAGTCATGCTTAATAATAAGTCATTGGTGTTAGAGTGATAAATATCCATTGAACCGCTGATACGTCCATTCAAGAAACTGAAATCTACACCATAGTTATATTGTGTTGTCTTTTCCCAACCTAAATCTTTATTTGCCATTTTTACTTGAGAAGAAGTGTAATAAGGTTCATTTGTAGCATAAGCAGGTGTTAGAGTAGAGCCAAAAGGTACATAGAATGACTGGATATTACCTAATGTAGAATATGCACTTACAGCTGAGTTACCTGTTGTTCCCAAACCGAAACGAAGCTTTAACTGGTTTATCCAAGAAATATCTTTCATGAAGTCTTCTTGGTCAATGCGCCAGCCCAAGGCGGCAGAAGGGAAGAAACTCCATTTGTGTCCGTCTGCTAATACAGAAGAACCGTCATAACGTCCGGATACAGTCAATAAATAACGGTCGTTGTATGCGTAGTTTATACGTGCCATGTATGATGCCAGCTGATTTTCAGACATACCGGTACTCATACCAGCACCATAAGTTGCTGCATCTGTAATGTCTACACTGCCCATGTTGTACCATTCAAAATTCTCATTAGGAATGGCGTTAGCACTTTCGGAACCACTTTCTTTATTATATTTGGAAGCTGATTGCAATAAGGTTACGCCTAAGTTATGTTTGCCGAATGTCTTGTTATAGTTGATCTGATTATCCAGTGTCCATGACAAGTAACGATCTGTTGCATATTTAGCATAGTTTTTTGAGCCCATTTTCACGGCAGAGTCTTTGCTGATAAAAATACCTTGACGATAGTGGCGGAAATCAGGACCGAAAGAGATTTTATAGCTTAGTCCCTCTAGTGGTGCCCATATTTTTCCAAAATCAAATTGTCCGTAAAAGCTGCCTAGTGCACGGAAAGTTTGGCGGTTATCGGTTGACTTATTCCATTCGTCAATCACAGTATAGACATTGGTGGTGGAGCCACAGGGGTTGGTAATGATATTGCCTTCTTCATCATAAGGAACACCAAAGCGTGGAATAGCTTTTGCCGCGCTATATATATCAACAGGGCCCGAGCCTGAAGATTGTCCGGTACGGGAATAACCATAGTCTTGAACCGCCCATGAACCGTTGATAGATCCGCCCATTTTAAACCAAGGTTTTACTTGTAAATCGACAGACATTGAGAAATTATAACGTTCATATTCCTGTCCTTTCTGAGTACCTTGATTATTTAGATAACCAATAGAGAAGAAAGCTTGTGCAGTTTCGTTACCGCCACTACCACTGATGGTATGTTCATGTGTGATACCTGTTTGGGTCACTATGTCTGCCCAGTCGGTATCTGTTACTCTACTTCCATCCCAAGTACCGTTATTCCAACCTTTATTTACATTAGCCAAAGCTGCGGGATCACCTGATGCTGCGAAATAAATTTGGTCTTTATCGTAGTTAGGTTGGTCACCGCGAGGATTGTTTACCGGATCTGAGTTATAATAAGCCCAACGGCGCCAGGTAATATAATCGCTTGCACTCATGGCAGGTGATTTGTCTTTTAGGGTTTCTAATGTGACAGAACCTGAGTAGTTTAAAGCGAGTCTACCTGCTTTACCGCGTTTGGTGGTTATCAATATGACACCATTGGCACCACGAGAACCGTAAATAGCTGTAGAAGAGGCATCCTTTAAGATATCAATGGATTCTATGTCACGCGGATTGATCGTTTCAATTCCTCCAGCACTCAAGGGCACTCCATCTACTACATACAGAGGGTCTGATGATGCGCTGATAGATCGGTTACCACGAATACGGATTGATCCTACAGTACCCGGACGTTCACTTGAGGTGATATCTACACCGGCAGCTTTGCCTTGTAAGGCTTCAAAAGCATTGTTCACAGGTCTTGTATTCAATTCTTCAGAACCCACACGTGCCATAGCACCAGTCACATCACTTTTTTTCTGAACACCATAACCAACCACTACCACTTCATCCAGTGTTTCGGTATCCTCCTCCAAGATTATTTTAACGGTAGATTGTCCTTTCACTTGGA
>ENA-OQKS01000037-OQKS01000037.1-human-gut-metagenome-genome-assembly--contig:-NODE-37-length-36866-cov-3.401535_pt1 | contig 36866 bp, 32 predicted proteins | sample MGYA00242804_ERZ504808 | MGnify/ENA primary metagenome ERZ504808 (study PRJEB26092, sample SAMD00036375) | human gut metagenome | host: Homo sapiens | study: EMG produced TPA metagenomics assembly of...
ATTACAATAACCGCAGGATTCAAGCTAAAACAAAATGGATGCCTCCCTCTAAATTCAGGAAAGCATCCATGTCTGAATCTTAATTATTCATTTTTCATCCAGTGTCCAGAAAACTGGGTACATATCATGTCATACAGCGGGGTGTTTTTGCGTTTATGCTTCAGAACGAGCCGCCCGACGAGCCGCCGAAGCCGTCGGAATCGACGGACGAACCGCCGGAGGAGTAGGACTCCTTCTGGGGCGGGTCATAGGTGCGCTCCCGGGTGGTGTGGGTGTAGCGGTCACGCTTGACCCGCAGGGTGAAGCCGGGCATATACTCGTCGGCCTCCGTCTTCTTCCGGGCCGTCTTCATCCGGCGGTAGAGGATGAGGCAGATGAATGCCGAAATGCCGAGAGGGAAGATCATGGCAATGAGCAGGTCTTCCAGGCCGATGTCGTTATCCACATCGATGGGCTCGCCATGGTCGGCATAGTAGTCCAGTGCATCGTCGCACATATCGATGTAGGTATAGGCGGCATCCGCCCATTCCTCATCGGAGAGCTGCGGGACGATCTCGTCCTCCTGCTGCTCGATGCGGTAGTCGGTAAAAGCCGTGACGCCCTCGCCGTAGGTGATGGTGACGTACTTGCGGGAGCCGACTGCCAGCAGGAAGAGGATGCCGCTCTGTTCGTCGCCATAGCCGAGGCCGTTGGAGATATAATAATTTTTCGCGTAGTCGCGCTGGTCGGCATCGCCGATGTCGTCCACCACGAGGAAGTAGACATCCACGTCGTGGCCGTCGGAGGCGCTTTCGGCCTGCTCCTCGAGGTCGGCCAGCGTGTCGGCGTCAAAGACGCCGCACTCATCCCGCACCAGCGGGGCCGCTGCCCCGGCCGGCAGGGTCAGGGCCATGCAGAGCAGGGCCGCAGCCAGAAGGGCAAACAGTTTTTTGCAGTATTTCATATTCCCGTCTCCCCCTCTCACAGCAGCATGATGAGAGCCGTCAGTATCATCAGCGGGATGCTGATGCCGGCAAACCATGCAGCTACCCTGCCCTTATCCACGGGCAGATCGCCGATGAGCTTGCCGGTCTGGCCGTTCATCGCAAAGAGGAAGTCCTGCTCCTTCCAGCGGGTGTGGAGCATCCAGACCGGCAGCAGGGCGTAGTGGGGTTCCAGCGTCCGCGGGTCGAGCTGCTCCGAGAGGGTCTGGACGCCGGTGTAGCCGCCCAGCGTATCGTGGAGGGCCGCAGCGGTGCTGTTCTTCATCCGGGTCAGGACGCGGGCAGCACACTTCTTGTCGTCCTCGTCGTACCGGTCTGCCAGAAAGCCGGGCAGGTAGGCCGTGGAGAAGGGCTTGAGGTCTCTGTAGTCGAAGGGCTCGATGGCGTCCATATGGGCGTCCGGCATCTTGCTGGAGCCGTCCACCGGCACCCGGACAAAGTCGGCGTCGCCCACGCGGGCCACGTCGAAGTGCCTGGTGGTGGTGACAATGTAGTCGCCCTCACGGTGGCTCTCGCTGATCTCGGCCTTGTAAGCGCCCCGGGCCTCCATCCGGCCATCGTAGAGCCAGAACGGCACATACACGCCCTGGATCTCCTCGATGTGGTTGGACTCTTTGAAGGCTTTGGGGAGGAAGGCTTTGCCCTTATAATACTTCTTCAGGTTCTCGATGGCGGTCTTTTTGTCCATCCGGAAGGGGATGATGTACTCCGGCTTGAGCTTGCCGGAAAGCTGTCCGCCCAGCACGGTGGGGTTGCCGCAGTAGGGACAGGTGGTGGCAGCTGTTTCGGGGCCGCAGACCAGCTCTGCACCGCAGGAAGTGCAGGTGCGGCTGCTGAGATCTCCCGTCTCCATCTCCCCCCAGACAGGGCCGCTGGACGCTGCCTTTTCGGCGGCTTCGGCGGCCTTATCGGCCCGCGCCTGCTTCTCGCCGTAAAGAGCCTCGACCTGTGCTACATCGTAGGTGGAGCCGCAGTAATCACAGCAGAGCTTTCCGCTGGCGCTGTCGAACCGCAGCGGGCCGGTACAGGCCGGGCATTGGTAATTCGTGGTGTTTTCTGCCATATCTCAGTTCCCCTTTCAGGCTCCGAAAGGCTTGCCGCATTCGGGGCAGAACTTGGGCGGGTTGGCCGGGTCGGCAGGGGGTCCAGCCGCAGTTCGGACACTTGGCCGCCGGGCGGGGCTTACCGCACTCCGAGCAGAATTTGCCGGTATTGTGTGCGCCGCAGCTGCACACCCAGCCTGCTTCGGGGCGGGGCTTGCCGCAGGCGGTGCAGAACTTGCCGGTGTTGCCGGTCTGGCCGCAGGAGCAGCTCCAGCTGCCAGCCGCCGGGGCGGCTGCGGGGGCAGGAGCAGCGGCAGGCTGCTGCTGTGCGCCCATCTGGTAGAGGGCCTGGGCGTTGATGCCGCCGGCAGCAGCGGCCTGGTTCATGCTCATAAAGGCCATGGCCGGGCCGGCGGAGGTATTGGAAGCCGCTGCCTGCATCGCCGAAGCCTGTGCGCCCACCATGTGGGCGGCGGCGCGGGTCGGGTCCATAAAGGCGGCGCTGCGCTGCAGCTCCTTGATCATCTGCTCGTCTTCTTCGCTGGCTTTGACGCCGGACACGCCGAGGGAGACGATCTCGATGCCGCGCAGCTTGCTCCACTTGCCGGACAGCTCCTGGTTCAGAGCCTCGGCCAGCTCGGTGGTATGGCCGGGCAGAGCCGAGTAGCGGATGCCCATCTCGCTGATGCGGGCGAAGGCGGGCTGCAATGCGGTCATCATCTCGGTGCGCATCTGGCCTTCCAGCGCGTCACGGGTGTACTCGTTTTCCACATTTCCGCAGACGTTGGTGTAAAACAGGATGGGGTTGACGATGCGGTAGCTGTACTCGCCGAAACAGCGGATGCTGACGTCGATGTCGATGCCGGCACGCTGGTCCACGACGCGGAACGGCACGGGGCTGGGGGTGCCGTACTTATTGCCCATCAGCTCCTTGGTGTTGATGTAATAGATGCGCTGGTCGGTGGCAGCCTGACCGCCAAAGCTGAACCGCTTGCCGATCTCAGCAAAGACTTCGTCGATGTTCTTGGCCAGACCCTCGCTCAGCAGAGAGGGCTGGGTGCCGGTGTTGTAGGTGTACTCGCCGGCCTCGGCGCAGAGGTCCACCACCTTGCCCTGCTCCACGATGAGGGCGCACTGGCCCTCGGCCACTGCCACGATGGAGCCGTCGGTGATGATGTTCTCGGTGCCGTGGCGGTTGGAAGAGCGCCCGGAAACTTTCTTCTGTCCCTTGACAGCCAGCACCTCCGCCGGGAGAGCACTGCAGTAAAAGTATTCTTTCCACTGGTCGCCCATCACGCCGGATGCTGCGCCCAATGCCGCTTTGACAAGACCCATAAGCCATATCTCCTTTATCTGCCCGTTTTTGCAAATGCAGGCTTTTTTTCAGTATACCACAAAACGCGCCGCGAAAAAAGAAAACCCTTGCATTTTATCCCCGATGGGTGTAGAATACTCCCGACAAACAAATACAGGGGAGCTTGTGGATGCAGGCTGAGAGGGAGTTCTCGAACTTCGACCCTTTAGAAATTGTTTTCGGACAGTTTCTGCACCTGATGCGGATAATGCCGCCGTAGGAAGTCATAACACTGTTTATGGATTTTTACAGGAGGCGCCGCAGAAGGCGTCTCCTTTTTTGTTGTCACAGGCTGAGGGGGAGCGCCCTGAGTCTGGGGTTTTGTATGCGATGGGAAGCCGTGTTCCGGCGTGAGAGGAGGCCAGTGAGCCTCGACCGCTTCTTCCGTTTCCGGCATCTCTGCGCGGGTGCCGGGTCTGTTCGTGTGCGGGAGCGGCGGTCTGCTCCTGCACTTATTTTTTATTGAAAAGGAGCACTCACTATGAAACACTATTCTGCCAAAAAGCTGGCCCTCGCCGGTATGTTCTGCGCTGTCGCTGTCGTGGGCAGCGTCTTCTCCTTCCCGGTCTTCGGCAGCAAATGCGCCCCTGTGCAGCACATGGTCAACATCCTCTGCGCTGTCCTGCTGGGACCTTACTACGGCGTGGGCGTGGCTTTCGTTGCCTCCCTGCTGCGCAACCTGCTGGGTCTGGGCAGTCTGATGGCTTTCCCCGGCAGCATGTTCGGCGCACTGCTCTGCGGCATCGTCTTCCACAAGACCAATAAGCTGCTGCCCACCCTCGTGGGCGAGGTGTTCGGCACCTCCATCCTCGGCGGTCTGTGCGCCTACCCCGTCGCCATCCTGCTGATGGGCAAGAGCGCCGGCGACATCGCGTTCTACGCCTACATCGTCCCCTTCCTCGTCTCCACCGCCGGCGGTGCCATCATTGCAGGCGCACTGCTGGCCGCACTTTCCCGCGCAGGCGCACTCCGCGCCATGCAGGCCAGCCTGAGCTGATTCGAAGGAGAAGCCATGTTTCGGAACCTCTTTGCCAACGTCCGGGCCAAAAGCCCGCTTGTCCATAACATCACCAACTACGTCACCGTCAACGACTGTGCCAACATCGTCCTCGCCTGCGGGGCGTCCCCCATCATGGCGGATGATGCCGCCGAGGTCGAGGACATCACCTCGCTGTGTGCCGGGCTGAACCTCAACATCGGCACGTTGAACAGCCGCACCATCCCCTCCATGCTGCTGGCTGGACACACCGCCAACCGGCTGGGCCGTCCTGTCGTGCTGGACCCCGTGGGCGCAGGCGCTTCCCATCTGCGCACCGAAACGGCACTGCGCCTCCTGCGGGAAGTGAAGTTCACAGTCATCCGGGGCAACATCTCCGAGATCCGGACGCTGGCGGCAGGCAGCGGCACCACAAAAGGCGTGGACGCTGACACCGCCGACAAGGTGACGGATGAGACGCTGGACAAGACCGTGGCATTCGCCAAAGCGTTTGCGGCCCGCACAGGGGCGGTCGTCGCCGTCACCGGTGCCATCGACATCGTGGCCGACGGAGAGCGGGCTTTCTGCATCCGCAACGGCCACCCCATGATGAGCGCCGTCACCGGCACCGGCTGTCAGCTTTCGGCCCTGACGGCGGCATTCTGTGCGGCCAACCCGGACAAGCCTCTGGAAGCCGCTGCTGCGGCTGTCTGCGCCATGGGCCTTGCAGGCGAAGCAGCTCACAGCCGCCTGTCCAGGCTGGACGGCAACGCCACCTACCGCAATTACATCATCGACGCGATCTACAACATGACCCCCGAACAGCTCGAGGAAGGAGCACGCTATGAAATGCGATAAACACACCATGCTTCTCTACGCCGTCACCGACCGGGCGTGGACGGGCCGCGAGACCCTCCGCCAGCAGGTGGAAGACGCGCTGAAAGGCGGCGTCACCTGCGTCCAGCTGCGGGAAAAGGAGCTGGACGACGCGGCATTTTTGCAGGAAGCCATGGAGCTTTCCGCCCTCTGCCGCAGCTATGGCGTACCCTTCATCATCAACGATAACGTCGAGATCGCTATAAAATGCCATGCCGACGGCATCCATGTCGGGCAGGAAGATATGGCCGCCGCAGACGTCCGCGCCAAGGTGGGCCCTGACATGATCATCGGTGTGTCGGCCCATTCCGTCGAGGAAGCACAGCTGGCCGTGGCCCACGGCGCGGACTATCTGGGCGTCGGCGCGGCATTTTCCACCCACACCAAAACCGATGTGGATGTCCTGCCGGAGGGCAGACTGAAAGAGATCTGCGACTCCGTGGATGTGCCGGTCGTGGCCATCGGCGGCATCCATAAAGACAATATCCTCAAACTCAAAGGCTCCGGCGCGGACGGCGTGGCCCTCGTGAGCGCGATCTTCAGCGCCGAGGACATTGAGGCTGAGTGCAAAGAACTGAAGGCACTGGCAGAACAAATCATCTATAGCAATTCAACTTTTTAATGCAACAGCAACAGCGTTGAATTGCATATCGCAAATATGCTGTTTGAATGTTGCACGAATTTCTTGACTTGCGATAAAGGAGCAAACCCATGAAAACTGCACTTACCATCGCGGGCAGCGATTCCAGCGGCGGCGCCGGCATTCAGGCCGACCTCAAAGCCATGACCATGAACGGCGTCTTCGCCATGAGCGCTGTCACTGCCCTGACGGCCCAGAACACCACCGGCGTATCCGGCATCTTCGAGGTCAGCCCCGAGTTTCTGGCCCAGCAGATAGACGCCGTCTTCACCGACATCCGCCCCTGCGCCGTCAAGATCGGCATGGTGTCCTCTGCCCCGCTCATTGAGACGATCGCCGAGCGTCTCCGCTTTTACAAGGCGGAGCACATCGTCGTGGACCCCGTGATGGTAGCCACCTCCGGCTCTGATCTGATCGCATCGGATGCCGTGCGCACTCTGCGCCGGGAGCTGTTCCCTCTGGCCGAGGTCATCACGCCCAACCGGCACGAGGCCGAAGTGCTGTCCGGCCTGCACATCTCGGGCCGTGCCGACATGAGCGCCGCCGCCCGGGCCATCGCCGCCGACTGCGGCTGTGCCGTCCTGCTCAAGGGCGGCCACAGTGACACCGACGCCGACGATCTGCTCACCTTCCCGGATGGCACGGAGATCTGGTTTCCGGGTAAGCGTATCGCAAACCCCAACACCCACGGCACCGGCTGCACTCTGTCCAGTGCCATTGCGGCCAACCTTGCCAAAGGGTTTGCGCTGGAAGAAGCGATCGCCCGGGCCAAGGCTTACCTGACCGACGCGCTGAACGCACAGCTCGATCTGGGCCGCGGCTCCGGCCCGCTGGACCACACTCTGGGCGGCGTCGGGGTCGAAAACTGGATGCACGGCGTCCCGGACGCTGTTCATAAATAAAGAGAGCGTATTTTCGGAGGATTTTCAAATGCAGACTTACACCACACAGATGGATGCCGCCCGCAAGGGCATCGTCACGCCCCAGATGGAAACGGTGGCCAAAAAGGAGTACCGCACCGTCGAAGAGATCCGTCAGCTGGTCGCTGAGGGCAAGGTCGCCATCCCGGCCAACAAGCACCACGAGTGCCTGAACCCCGAGGGCATCGGCTCCATGCTCCGCACCAAGATCAACGTCAACCTCGGCGTCTCCCGCGACTGCAAGGACTACAACATCGAGATGCAGAAGGTCATGAGCGCCGTCAACATGGGCGCAGAGGCCATCATGGACCTCTCGAGCCACGGCAATACCCAGCCCTTCCGTCAGAAGCTGACCCACGAATGCCCCGTCATGATCGGCACTGTGCCGGTGTACGACTCGGTCATCCACTACCAGCGCGACCTCGCCACCCTGACGGCACAGGACTTCATCGATGTGGTGCGTCTGCACGCAGAGGACGGCGTGGACTTCGTCACCCTCCACTGCGGCATCACCCGTAAGACCATCGAGCAGATCCGCAAGCATAAGCGGAAGATGAACATCGTCAGCCGCGGCGGCTCGCTGGTGTTTGCGTGGATGTGCATGACCGGCAATGAGAATCCCTTCTATGAGCACTTTGACGAGATCCTGGACATCTGCGAAGAGCACGACGTCACCATCTCTCTGGGCGATGCCTGCCGCCCCGGCTGCCTCGCCGACGCCACCGACGTCTGCCAGATCGAAGAGCTGGTGCGTCTGGGCGAGCTGACCAAGCGGGCCTGGGCGCACAACGTCCAGGTCATGGTGGAAGGCCCGGGCCATGTGCCTCTGAACCAGGTCGCCGCCAACATGGAGATCCAGAAGACCATCTGCATGGGCGCACCTTTCTACGTCCTCGGCCCCCTCGTCACCGACATCGCCCCCGGCTATGACCACATCACTGCTGCCATCGGCGGCGCTGTCGCGGCCATGAGCGGTGCAGCCTTCCTGTGCTATGTCACCCCCGCCGAGCATCTGGCTCTGCCCAATGTGGACGACGTCAAGCAGGGCATCGTGGCTTCTAAGATCGCCGCCCACGCCGCCGACATCGCAAAGGGCATCCCCCACGCCCGGGACATCGACGACAAGATGGGCGACGCCCGCCGCGTCCTCGACTGGGATGCGCAGTTCGCCTGCGCCCTCGACCCCGAGACGGCAAAGGCCATCCGTGACGCCCGCCGGCCCGAGGACGACCACAGCGACACCTGCTCCATGTGCGGCAAGTTCTGCGCCGTCCGCAGCATGAACAAGGCTCTGGCCGGTGAGTACATCGACATCCTGTAAGCTGCTGTAAAACCGATATTTTCATCGCTTTTGCGATTTTTCTTCTCCATTGCCGCCCGGTACAGAAGCCGGGCGGCTTTTTGCTGTTCTATACTGCTTTCGGAACTTCAAAACGCCCAAAATCAGCAAACCCTTCTTCACAGAAAACAAAAACCGCATGAACACTGGATCTTCCAGCATTCATGCGGTTTTTTCTCAAGTTGCGCCAGCAGGAGTCGAACCTACGATGGGGGAGTCAAAGTCCCCTGCCTTACCGCTTGGCGATGGCGCATCAGTAGAAAATAGTATAGCATATTTTTCAAACTTCCACAAGAGCCGCCGGGCGGTTCCACCCAAATTTTCTGAGCCGGGCAGGCAAATCCCGTCCTTGCCGGGGTCTCACCGATATGATATACTTGCACTGTAAAAGTTTTCCTGTTCAGCGCGTAACGCAGAAAGGAGCGCGGCTTATGGTACACCATCTTGTCATCGGCATCATCTTCCTCATCTGGGGCATTGCGGACGTCCTCCGCATCGAGCTGCCCGGCATACTGGGCAAGCGGCTGGAATCCGCCAGCGCCGAGGCCCGCCGCCTTTGGCAGAGGCTTCTGGGTGTGCTGGAGTTCATCGTGGGCGGCGGGCAGCTGCTGTTCTACTTTTCTCCGACAATCAGACCGTCACAAGCATCATCCTCGCGGTGATGATACTCGCCGCTGTCTGCATCCTCGGGCCGTACTACCACTGGCGGAAGCAGGAAAAAGAGAACACACAGGAATGAATCACGGGAGGAAACAGTATGGGGCCTTGGTATTACGAAGTCGTGAGCTTTGACGGCGATTACGTCAACCTGCGCCGCACCGACATCGAGAGCGACGAGCTGAACCCGGTGGCACTGGCGCTCCTGCCGCCGGAAATCGACGTAGGCAGCAAGCTCAAGTGCGAATATTTCCAGTACGAGATCATCGGCTGACAAAACGAAACGCCGCCCGTTCGGGCGGCGTTTCTGCATCTCCTGATAAAGTTATACGCGCTCGGCCACCAGCTGGAAGCCTGCCTTGGTGAGCTCCTGACGGATCTGCTCGATCTGGGCGTTGTCGCGGGTCTCGAGAGTCAGCTTGAGGAAGCAGCTGGAGATGGGCATGTTGGGGTCGGAGCCGTCGTGGAGGACGGACACCACATTGCTGCCGCAGCGGGAGACGATGTCGGCCACCTGCTGCAGCTGGCCGGGCTTGTCTTCCAGCGCGATGGTCAGGTTGGCTTTGCGGCCGCTCATGACGAGGCCGCGGGTGATGACGCGGTTGAGGATGTTCACGTCGATGTTGCCGCCGGAGACGAGGCAGACGACCTTCTTGCCCTCGATGGGCAGCTTGTGGAAGAGCGCCGCCGCCACAGGCACTGCGCCTGCACCCTCGGCCACCAGCTTCTGGTTCTCCATCAGGGAGAGGATGGCGGCTGCGGTCTCGTCCTCAGTGACGGTGACAATGTCGTCCACATACTCCTCGCAGAGCTTATAGGTCAGCTCACCGGGAGTCTTGACCTGAATGCCGTCTGCGAAGGTAGAGACTGCAGAAAGGGTCTGGTATTTGTGCTCGTGAAGAGAGCGGTACATGCTGGGTGCGCCCTCGGCCTGCACGCCGTAGACCTTGACGTCGGGCTTCAGGCTCTTGATGGCGAAGGCCACGCCGGAAATGAGTCCGCCGCCTCCCACAGGCACGATGACGGCGTCCACATCGGGCAGCTGGTCGAGAATTTCGAGGCCGATGGTACCCTGACCGGCGATGACCTGCTCGTCGTCGTAGGGGTGGATGAAGGTCATGCCCGTCTCTTCCTGCAGCTCCACGGCCTTGTCGTGGGCGTCGTCGTAGGTGCCGGGTACGAGGCAGACCTCCGCACCGAGGTTCTTGGTGTTCTCAACCTTCATGATGGGCGCGCCGTCCGGCATACAGACGATGCTCTTGATGCCGCGGCGGGTAGCGGCCAGCGCCACGCCCTGTGCGTGGTTGCCCGCCGAGCAGGCGATGACGCCTTTATCGCTCTCCTCCTTGGAGAGCTGGCTGATCTTATAATAAGCACCGCGCACCTTGAAGCTGCCGGTCACCTGCAGGTTCTCGGTCTTGAGGTAGAGCTGGCAGTCCTTGGAGAGCCGGGGTGCCTCGATGAGGTCGGTCTTGCGGGCTACGTCCTTGAGGACAAAGGCGGCGTGGTAGATCTTATCCAGTGTCAGCATATCGTTTTTCCCATCCTATCTCTGTTTATCCATCCCGGCACACGGGCTATTTTTATTGTTAAAGACAGGGTTTAGTATAGTTTACATAAATTGATTTGTCAAATGAATCTATTTCACACTTTAAGGCGGAAAGCGGAATTTGCTGACATTGTATTCATTCTGATGGCTCGTTCTCTACGCTTGACAACCCAAAGAAATTTGACTATACTGCAATTAGAAAGGCGCTGTGTCTGCAAACGACTAGCTCCTTACCAGATCAGTCAAGAGAAAATGACCGCTCGGCTTGGAACTCTGAGGCGGTCATTTTTTCTTGCGTTTTTTATCGTCATGGTTCTCATGTGCGATCGTCCATGTGATCTGGAATGTAACAAAAATTGCTCCGCCAAGAAGCGTCAGTAATATTGCAACATCGGAGAACGTCATGGTCCACACCCCCTTCCTGCCCTTGAGCACTCGGGGAGTGGCAACTTCAAGAAAAACTGCCTTACCCGGCGCTTAGGTGCCGGTAAGGAATCAGCCGCCTGCGTTTTAGACACAGCGCTTTTTTCTGCCATTGCTGGCATTGTTTACAGGATAACATAAATTTCGACAAAGCACAAGACATATAAAAAGCCGCCATTCACCAAACAGTGAACAGCGGCGGGGTATTACCACTTTATCCTATTACGTTCCGGTAAACTCAAATCTCCGCGAGAATAGCGTCACCCATGGCGGTGCAGCCGAGGCAGGTGCAGCCCTCGCTCATGTTGTCGGCGGTGCGCAGGCCCTTGTCCAGAACCTTATTCACCGCGTTCTCGATGACGTCAGCCTCCTCAGTCATACCGAAGGAGTAGCGCAGCATCATAGCGGCGGAGAGGATGCAGGCGGTGGGGTTGACGATGTCCTTGCCCGCGATGTCGGGGGCAGAGCCGTGGATGGGCTCATACAGGCCCCGGGTGCCGTCGCCCAGACTGGACGAGGGGATCATGCCGATGGAGCCGGTGATCATGGAGGCCTCGTCGGAGATGATGTCGCCGAACATGTTCTCGGTAACGATGACGTCGAACTGGCTGGGGTCCTTGACGACCTGCATGGCGCAGTTGTCCACGAACATCTCGCTGTACTCCACCTCGGGGTACTCAGCCTGCAGGCGGTGCATCACCGCACGCCAGAGGCGGCTGGTATCCAGCACGTTGGCCTTATCCACGCAGCAGAGCTTCCTGCGGCGCTTCATGGCCGTCTCGAAGCCGATGCGGCCAATGCGCTCGATCTCGTGCTCCGAGTAGGGCATGGAATCCACAGCCTGCTTCTCGCCGTTTTCCAGCGTGTAAGTCTCGTGCTTGCCGAAGTAGACGCCGCCGATGAGCTCACGCACGATGATGAAGTCGATGCCCTTTGCCACGATCTCGGGCTTGAGGGGGCTGGCCGGGGCCAGCTGGGGCCAGATCCTGGCCGGGCGGTTGTTGGAGTAGAGGCCCATGCCGGCGCGGAGGCGGAGCAGACCCTTTTCGGGGCGCTGCTCACCGGGCAGGCCCTCCCACTTGGGGCCGCCCACTGCGCCCAGAAGGACGCTGTCGGCCGCGAGGCACTTGTCCAGCTCATGCTGGGGCAGCGGGTCGCCGTACTTGTCAATGGCCTCGCCGCCCATTGCGGCGTCGGTATAGTGGAAGCTGTGGCCGTACTTTTCGGCCACCTTATCGAGAACGCGGAGGGTCTGCTTCACGATCTCGGGGCTGGAGCAGTCGCCCCAGATGACAGCAATGTTTTTTTCCATGATAATGGGCATCCTTTCTTCGATTGGGCAGCGATTTATGACAGGATCCTTGCTTTTGGGTGGGCGTTATAGTTTTCTTTAAGCTGGCGTGCGCGCCGGTGGCGCGGGGGATGTTTTCTCTTTCGGTCAAATGGCTTTGCGCTCCGCGCGGGCCAGAGGTAGGGAGGGGTGTTTCGAATCCCCCCTCCCTACCTCTGGACTCCACTCTCCCCGCAACGAGTTAAGGGCTGCTCGCCCTTAACGATTCCAACGAGGAAGTCGAAGCCCAAAAATGCTAGCCGCTTCGCTAAACGCATTTTTTTTGTGCTTCTCCCATTTACGGCTCCGCCGAAGATTTCACCTTTCTGCTGGACTTTACCGTCAGCAGAGAGGTAACACCAGCTGCGAAGCAGCAAATCGGAGAAACGAGAAAAAAGCGTTAAGCGCAGCGACTAGCTTTTTTCCGTTTCGACAACCCCTTTGGGGTCTGAAAGGGGCGAGCAGCCCCTTTCCCGTGCCTCCCGCGCCTCGAAAGTAGCGGGTGCTTTTCTGGTTCTCTTTTGGCACGCAAAAAGAGAACTTGACCTCGCGCAACCGCGCTCTGACCCCCGCGCCACAGGCGCGAGAACTCACAGCAAAAACTTTACTTTTTCGTCAGCGACTTCATCAGACCGCCGTCGGCGATGATCTTCTGGATGAAGGGCGGGAAGGGTTCGGCCTGGAAGGTCTTGCCGGTGGTCTCATCGGTGATGACGCCGGTATCAAAGTTCACACTGACCGTATCGCCTGCGCTGATGGCGTCCACGGCCTCGGGGCATTCCATGATGGGCAGGCCGATGTTGATGCTGTTGCGGTAGAAGATGCGCGCGAAGCTCTTGGCGATGACGACAGAAATACCGGCGGTCTTGATGGCCAGCGGTGCGTGCTCACGGGAGGAGCCGCAGCCGAAGTTCCAGCCGCCCACCATGATGTCGCCGTCCTTGACGTTGTTGATGAAGTCCTTGTCAATGTCCTCCATACAGTGGCTGGCCAGCTCTCTGGCATCCTGCGTGTTCAGGTGGCGGGCCGGGATGATGACGTCGGTATCCACGTTATCCGGGTATTTGAAAACAGAACCGTTTGCGTTGTTCATGGGTGACTCTCCTTTTCTCAGACCGTGCGGGGGTCGGTGATGTAGCCGGTCAGTGCGCTGGCGGCAGCGGTAGCGGGCGAAGCCAGATACACCTCACTCTTGACGTGGCCCATGCGGCCCACGAAGTTGCGGTTGGTGGTGGAGACGCAGCGCTCACCCTCTGCGAGGATGCCCATGTAGCCGCCGAGGCAGGGGCCGCAGGTGGGGGTGGAGACGATGCAGCCCGCGTCGATGAAGGCCGTCGTCCAGCCGCGGAGGATGCACTCCTTGTACACGGCCATGGTGGCGGGGATGATGATGCCGCGCACACCCTTTGCGATGTGTTTGCCCTTCAGGATGTTGTAAGCGGCTTCCATATCCTCGAGGCGGCCATTGGTGCAGCTGCCGATGACCACCTGGTCGATCTTGATGTCCTTGCCCTCGCTGGCGGGGTGAGTGTTCTCGGGCAGGTGGGGGTAGCTGACGGTCGGCTCAAGGGCAGAGAGGTCGATCTCAATGGTCTTCTCGTACTCGGCGTCCGGGTCGGCCTCATAGAACACCGGCTCGCGCTGGCTGCGGCCCTTGAGATAAGCCTTGGTCACGTCGTCCACGGGGAAGATGCCGTTCTTGGCACCGGCCTCGATGGCCATGTTGCAGATGCTCAGGCGGTCGTCCATGGAGAGGGAAGCGACGCCCGGGCCGGTGAACTCCATCGACTTATACAGCGCACCATCCACGCCGATCATGCCGATGATGTGGAGGATGAGGTCTTTGCCGGAAACTTTCGGCGGCAGCTTGCCGTTCAGCACGAACTTGATGGCGGCAGGCGCCTTGAACCATGCCATGCCGGTAGCCATGCCGGCGGCCATATCGGTGGAGCCGACGCCGGTGGAGAATGCGCCCAGTGCGCCGTAGGTACAGGTGTGGCTGTCGGCGCCGATGACGCAGTCACCGGCTGTCACGATGCCTTTTTCGGGCAGCAGAGCGTGCTCGATGCCCATCTGGCCCACATCGTAGAAATTGAGGATGTCGTACTTGTTGGCGAACTCGCGGCACTGCTTGGACTGGGTCGCGCTCTTGATGTCCTTGTTGGGAACGAAGTGGTCGAGGACGATGGCGATGTGCTCTTTGTCGAACACGCCGTTGAAGCCCGCCTTTTTCGAACTCGTTGATGGCGACGGGGGTAGTGATGTCATTGCCCAGCACGATGTCGAGCTTGGCGTTGATGAGCTGGCCTGCCTTGACCTCGGCGAGGCCCGCGTGTGCGGCCAGAATTTTCTGCGTCTGGGTCATTCCCATGATGGTACTCTCCTTTTTATCGTATCTTGTTCTCTATGGTCAGTCTCTCCTCTGTCCAACCTCTCAGCCGCCTGCGGCGTCAGCTCCCCTAGTAGGGGAGCCTCTGGTGAAACCGTTTACTTTGCGGGGACTGCCAAAGCCTCCCCTACTAGGAGCAACGGCGACGACCGCCGCCAGTGGCGGAAACAGGGAGGAGCTGTTGGGGCCGCGGCCAGCAGGATGCGAGCGGCAGCGAAGCAGACGCTGGGAGCCGCAACCCGGGCAGTGGCACGCCGCAGGCGTGACGGAGAGGTTGTGCAGAGCTGCCCCTTATTTACTCTTTTTATTTATTGTTGATCGCGCTGACCAGTGCATGGATACCGGCCACGATAATATCGGTATCGGTGCCTGCACCCCAGGTGACGATGCCGTCGCCCCACGCGAGGCCGACGTAGGAAGCGGCGCGGGAGGTAGAGCCTTCGTCCAGACTGTGCTCGGAGTAAGTTTCCAGGTGGAAGTCCATGCCGGTGGCGCTCTGGATAGCGTTTGCCACAGCATCCAGACGGCCATTACCCACCGAGGTGACCACCTTGCGCTGACCGTTCAGATCCAGCGTGACGGTGGCGGTGATGCCATTGACCTGTGCAAAGTGGGCCTCGATGACAGCCAGGGGCTTGAACTTGTTGAGGAAGGTATCCTCGAAGATGTGGAGCACTTCGCCTGCGCTCAGCTCCTTGTGGCTGTGGTCGGACACGCTCTTGACCTTGTAGCCCAGCGCCTCGCGCATCTTGGCGGGCAGGTTGTAGCCGTAGTTCTGCTCCAGCACGAAGCCGATGCCGCCTTTGCCGCTCTGGCTGTTGATGCGGATGACGTCGGCGTCGTAGGTGCGGCCGATGTCGTGGGGGTCTACCGGGATATAGGGGCAGGTCCAGCGGTGGTCGCCCTTCTCCTTGCGGTAGGCCATGCCCTTTGCAATGGCGTCCTGATGGCTGCCCGAGAAGGCGGCGAACACCAGCTGGCCGGCGTAGGGGGTGCGCTCGTAGATGGGCATCCGGGTGACCCGCTCATAGGTGGCGCAGATGGCGGGCATATCGGAGAAGTCCAGCTTCGGGTCTACGCCGTGGCTGTACATATTCATGGCGAGGGTCACAGCGTCCACGTTGCCGGTGCGCTCGCCGTTGCCGAAGAGGCAGCACTCCACCCGCTGAGCGCCTGCCAGAACGGCCAGCTCGGCACAGGCGACGCCGGTGCCGCGGTCATTATGCGGGTGGGTGGAGATGATGACGCTGTCGCGGTACTTGAGGTGCTTGTCGCAATACTCGATCTGGTTTGCGTAAACGTGGGGCATGCTCATCTCGACCGTGACCGGCAGGTTGATGATCATGGGGCGGTCGGGGGTGGGCTGCATGATGTCCAGGACCGCGTTGCAGACCTCAACGGCGTAGTCCACCTCGGTGCCGGTAAAGCTCTCGGGGCTGTACTCGAAGAGGAAGTTGCCCTCATACTCCCCGCTCAGCTGCTTGACCAGCTTTGCGCCGTCCACGGCGATCTGCTTGATCTCCTCCTTAGACTTGTGGAACACCTGCTCGCGCTGGGCGACGGAGGTGGAATTATAGAAGTGGATGACCGCACGAGGTGCGTCCTTGACAGCCTCGAAGGTACGGCGGATGATATGGTCGCGGCACTGGGTCAGCACCTGCACGGTGACATCGTCGGGGATCATATTCTTCTCGATGAGGGTGCGGAGGAACTCGTACTCCGTCTCGCTGGCGGCCGGGAAGCCGACTTCGATCTCCTTGAAGCCAATTTTGACCAGCATCTGGAAGAATTCCAGCTTTTCCTCGAGGCTCATGGGGACGATAAGGGCCTGATTGCCGTCGCGCAGGTCCACGCTGCACCAGGTGGGAGCTTTCTCGATGTGGTCTTTCTTGACCCAGCTGTCATAACCGGCGGGGACCGGGTAATATCCCGGTGCGTACTTGGTAGCGTCCATCATAATTCTTGTCCTCCATTTTTGCTGTGTCAACCTCTCAGTCTCGCTCGCGCTCGACAGCTCCCCTACCGAGGGGAGCCTCTGGCGAAGAGGGAAAGCTTTACGGAATGCCAAGGCCTCTCCTCGATAGGAGAGGTGGCACGCCGTAGGCGTGACGGAGAGGTTGACTCCTTTTAGCAATTTAACAAACGAAAAGGCTCCCGTCTCTCAAGGGACGAAATCCCCTGAGAGACGAGAGCCTGTAATTTCTGTTACAGGGCACCCGTGGTACCACTCTCTTTGCTGTGCCAAAAGCACAGCCGCTCTGCACGATCGGCTTTTTGGGGCGAATCGCTGCCCTTATAACGGTGGGCTTCCGTCAGGACCTACTGTCTGCTTCAGTCCTGCCGCTCAGGGGCCAGTAACCGAGACCCTCTGCACCGCCTTGCACCATCCGGCGGCTCTCTGCACGCAGAAGAAAATCGTTTTTTCCCCGTCAACGCATTTGCGCTTTGTTCAAAGTGGTTTCATTCTAGCAAAACCCGCCGCCCCTGTCAAGCAGTTTTTCTCACAATGAAAATGAAACGATTTCATATAAATAGCGGCTTAATTTTTCAAAATTTGCGGGTGGATCCTTTGCTTTGTTAAGAATCTGCGAAGTTTTTGCAAAGTTCGCCTCGAAACGCTGGTTTCTGAAATAGCGTCGTGGTATGCTGTTTGCAACGTAAGGAGGGACCCCCATGAAAGAAGTCAAGACCCCCAAAAAGCCATTGGCTATTTACTACGCCATTGTATTACTGGTGCTGATGCTGCTCAACTTCGTGCTCGTGCCGTGGATGAGCGAACGGCAGGTAAAAGAAGTGGACTACGGCACCTTCATGTCCATGACCGAGGACAAAGACATCGGCCGGGTGGATGTGGAATCGAACCAGATCATCTTTACCGATAAAGACGAAAAGCAAATTTACAAGACCGGCCTGATGAACGACCCCGACCTGACCCAGCGCCTCTACGACGCGGGGGCCGAGTTCTCCAGCGAGATCGTCGAGCAGGCTTCGCCGCTGATGAGCTTTCTGCTGAGCTTTGTGCTGCCCATCGTCCTCTTTGTCTGGCTGGGCAATTTCATGAACAAAAAGCTCATAGAAAAGGCCGGCGGCGCGAACTCGATGATGTTCGGCGGCGTGGGCAAGTCCAACGCCAAGGTCTACGTCCAATCCACCCACGGCATCCGCTTTGCGGATGTGGCCGGCGAAGATGAGGCCAAAGAGAACTTACAGGAGATCGTCGATTATCTGCACGACCCCAAGAAATACGAAGAGATCGGTGCCTCGATGCCCAAGGGCATCCTGCTCGTCGGCCCTCCGGGTACCGGCAAGACCATGCTGGCAAAGGCCGTGGCGGGCGAATCCAACGTGCCGTTCTTCTCCATCTCCGGCTCAGAGTTTGTGGAGATGTTCGTGGGCATGGGCGCGTCCAAAGTCCGTGACCTCTTCAAGCAGGCCAAGGAAAAGGCCCCCTGCATCGTGTTCATCGACGAGATTGACGCCATTGGCCAGAAGCGGAACAGCGGCCAGCTGGGCGGCAACGACGAGCGCGAGCAGACCCTGAACCAGCTGCTCACCGAGATGGACGGCTTCGAGGGCAACAGCGGCGTCATCATCCTCGCGGCCACCAACCGCCCGGATTCCCTCGACCCGGCTCTGACCCGTCCCGGCCGCTTTGACCGCCGTGTTCCTGTGGAACTGCCCGACCTCAAGGGCCGCGAAGAGATTTTGAAGGTCCACGCCAGGAAAGTCGCTCTTGCCCCCGGCATCGACTTCAACACCGTGGCCCGGATGGCCTCCGGTGCCTCCGGCGCAGAGCTGGCCAACATCGTCAACGAAGCCGCCCTGCGGGCCGTGCGCGCCGGCCGCAAGTCGGTCACGGAAGCAGACCTTGAGGAGAGCATCGAGGTGGTCATTGCAGGCTACCAGAAGAAGAACTCCATCCTCACCGACAAGGAAAAGTGCATCGTGGCCTACCATGAGATCGGCCACGCACTGGTGGCGGCGCTTCAGAATCACTCCGCACCCGTGCAGAAGATCACCATCATCCCCCGCACCTCGGGCGCACTGGGCTACACCATGCAGGTCGAAGAAGGCAACCACTACCTGATGACCAAGGAAGAGCTGGAAAATAAGATCGCCACCCTCACCGGCGGACGTGCTGCCGAGGAAGTGGTGTTCGGCTCCATCACCACCGGCGCGTCCAACGACATCGAGCAGGCCACCAAGCTTGCCCGCGCCATGCTCACCCGTTACGGCATGAGCAAAGAGTTCGACATGGTGGCCCTGGAGACGGTGAACAACCAGTATCTGGGCGGCGACACCTCGCTGGCCTGCTCTGCCCAGACCCAGCGCGAGATCGACCAGCGGGTCGTGGAGCTGGTAAAGGCCCAGCACGAAAAGGCCGTCAAGATCCTCACCGACAACCGCGCAAAGCTCGACGAGCTGGCAAAGTACCTTTATGAAAAGGAGACCATCACCGGCGACGAGTTCATGGCGATCCTTGAGGAAAAAGATCCCAGCGAAAATTAAAATAGGATCTCTGCAATAATCCAGCCGCCGTATCCGTATTCATTACAGATACGGCGGTTTTCTGATACGCCGTACCGCTGATAAAATAAGTAAAATTGGGTATCACACCTAGCGGCTCACGGGCCGCCCCGTCTTCGTACAACCTCTCAGTCTGCTTCGCAGACAGCTCCCCTGGTAGGGGAGCCTCTGGCGAAGAGGCAAGGCTTTACGATATGCCAAAGCCTCCCCTATCGAGGAGAGGTGGCAGCGCATCAGCGCTGACGGAGAGGTTGACTCCCTACAACTACAGGAGGATACTACTATGAGACTGCTGAACAAGAACACTGCCCGCCGCGCTGCCGCTGCTGCCGCTCTGCTGACCATGACCGCCGCCATGAGCGTGGGTGCCTTTGCTGCCGACGCCGAGGACGCGACCGTTGCCGGTTATCTGCCCCCTCAGTCGTCCGAGGTCATGGTTCAGGGTGACATCGCTCTCCACTCTGACGTTCCGGTGGGGGAGGTAGACCCCAACTACGGCGGCTACGCTTCCCCGGTGGAGAACCCCATTCAGGGCAACGTGATGATGATCTCCGACGAGACTCCCCTGCCCTCTGACACGCCGGTGGAGAAGAGCGAAGCCCGCTACACCGTCAAGGGCCTGCTGGGCAAGCAGGTGCTCTACACCGCCCGTCAGGAAGGCCGCGTGCTGACGCTGGACGTCCCCGATGACAACGCCACCTTCCGCACCACCATCCTCGACATGCAGACCCTGATGAATCAGGGCGTAAGCACGCTGGTGCTCAAGACCGACAAGACTTCCACCACCCTGAACCTGACTCTGCTGTGCCAGAACCAGAAGCCCGGCACCCGGGTCACTCTGCGTCACCTCGGCAGCAGCGCTCACCTCACCGTGGGCTTCCGCGGCCGCCGCGACCTCATCGTTGGCCGCTGATGCCCCCTCCCCTGCTTTTTGCCTGTATCATCGCTGCATCGCAAAGGACGCCGCCCCAGCCGGGACGGCGTCTTTTTTTTCGTCAAAAGTGCCAAAAAAACTCAGACGGCAAGCTGTGACACCCTGCCAAAAAATATGCCGATTTGCGAAATTCTATTGCAAATATGGGGGGGGGGGTAGTAATTCATTTAGAGCTCCCGCAGGGTGCGGGAGCCGACTAACGATACAGGAGGAAGCAATATGATGTGGGCCAAAAAAAATTGCCGCCGGTGTTCTGGCTGCAGCACTGTCTCTGACGCTGTTGACTGGATGCAGCGGAGGGGGACGCAGCGGGAGCGTGATCAGTGAGGGGGAGACCATCTCCTTCGATACCAGTGCAAGCTATCGGCTTGTTCAGTATACCGGAAACATCTATCTGGCTCGTGAGCTGGAATGCACCAACGAAAAGGATGGCACAAAAATCTATGCCGGGCAGGCAAATAAGGCCCGCTGCTTTGCAGGCACCCACGAGGCGATCACTATGGATGTAAGAGCCGTATCCGACAATCCGAATATGGGAACAGACGCAGACGGCAACGTGATCCAACCGGGCCTTTACACGGTGAATTATAAAAATAAGACCTACAAAGAGGGCGGCACCTTCGGCAGCGTGGAAAAAGTGCTGGCCGCTACGATCTTCTGCAACCGTGAGAAGGAGGATGGGACCCTGAAGGAGGTGCGTGCGGCCACCGGCACCAAAAACAAGCAGGAGTATTATGTCGAGCTGCTGAAGTTTGATTTTGGCACGGCGGCGGTGTTCTACACCAAGGATCACTGGCTAGCGCACAAGCCCGAGGAGACCGACCCTGCGGCGCTCAAGTATATCGAGGTATACCTCCCCGGTGAAACGACTGCAAGAGCCTCCTTTGAAGTCAAAGCGGTGCCCTTCTATGGTTCTTATGAAGAAACTCCGCACAGCGGCGTGACAGAGCTTCATAAGGTCACAGAGTGAGCTTTTTATAAAGAATAGAACCATCCATTTCCGCTTCCGCCCCGGGCGTTCCGCATCGCCCGGGGCGGATTCGGTTTGTCCTCACACAAAAAGGCCCGCTGCGCTTGCAGCGGGCCTTCCGGCGTTTCTTTAGAGGGTATTATCCGAGCCGTTCTCGCTCTGCTCCGATGCATAGAGCACCATCAGGTGGTTTGCGGATGCTTCCAGCTGGCTCTTGGCCTGACGGAGGTCTGCTTCCTCCGTCTCGTTCATCTTCTCGGGCTTATCCTTCCGCAGGCAGCGGCGGAGGTTGGCCACATCGGCTTTGATGCGGTTCTTCTCCTCTTTATCCAGCTCCTTCTTGCACTTGGAGAGGGCCTCGTCCACCTTGTAGGCCAGCACCTCGGCCTGATTGTGGAGGTCAAGCCGCTCTTTGCGGCGGCTGTCCTCGGCCTCGTAGGCGGCGGCGTCGGCCATGGCGCGCTGGATCTCATTCTCCGAGAGGTTCGTGCTGCCGGTGATGGTGATGTTCTGCTCCCGGCCGGTGCCGAGGTCTTTGGCCGAGACCTTGACGACGCCGTTGACGTCGATGTCAAAGGTGACTTCGATCTGGGGCTTGGACGAGAAGCTGGCCCGGATGCCGTTCAGCTTGAACTTGCCGAGGCTCTTATTGTCGCGGGCGAAATGCCGCTCACCCTGCAGGACGTTGATCTCCACGCTGGTCTGCATGGGGCGGGCCGTGGTGAATATCTGGCTCTTGCGGGTGGGGATCATGCTGTTGCGGGTGATGAGGGGGGTCGCCACGCCGCCCAGTGTCTCGATGGAGAGGGTCAGCGGGGTGACGTCCATCAGCACAAGGCCCTGCGCCGCTGCACCGGAAGCGCCAGCCAGCTTGCCGCCGCCCTGCAGCAGACCGCCCTGCACAGCGGCACCCATGGCCACGCATTCGTCGGGGTTGAGGCTGTGGCTGGGTTCACAGCCCAGCAGTTCCTTCACCTGACGCTCGACGGCAGGCATCCGGGTGCTGCCGCCCACGAGAAGGACTTTGCCCAGCTGCGAGGCCGAGATGCCGGCATCCCGCAGTGCGTTCTGCACCGGGGGCACCGTCCGTGCCAGCAGGTCGCCGGTCATCATCTCGAACTGGGGGCGGGAGATGGTCAGATCCAGGTGGTGGGGGCCGTCCTTGCCCACCGCGATGAAGGGCAGATTGAGCTGGGCCGAGAGGGCGCTGGACAGCTCTTTCTTGGCCTTTTCGGCCTCTTCTTTCAGGCGTCCCATGGCGGCGGGGTCGCGGGAGAGGTCGATGCGGTCCGATTTCTTGAACTCTGCCACGGCGTATTCCACGATGCGCTGGTCGAAGTCATCGCCGCCGAGGCGGGTATCGCCGCCGGTGGCCAGCACCGTAAAGGTGCCGTCTTCGATCTCGATGATGGAGACGTCGAAGGTGCCGCCGCCGAGGTCGTAGACCAGGATCTTCTGGGGCGCTTCGTTGTCAAGGCCGTAGGCCACAGCGGCGGCGGTAGGCTCATTGATGATGCGCAGGACGTTCAGGCCCGCGATGCGGCCCGCATCCTGGGTGGCCTTGCGCTGGCTGTCGTCAAAGTAAGCGGGGACGGTGATGACGGCCTCCGTCACCGGCTCACCCAGGTAGCTCTCGGCGTCGCGGCGGATCTTGGTCAGGATCATGGCGCTGATCTCCTGCGGAGTCAGGTCTTTGCCGTCGATGTGGACGCGGTAGTCGCTGCCCATATGCCGCTTGATGCTGGACACCGTCCGGCCGGAGTTGGTGGCAAGCTGGCGCTTTGCCGCGCCGCCCACCAGACGCTCGCCGTCTTTGGTGAACGCCACCACGCTGGGGGTGGTGCGCTCTCCCTCTGCGTTGGTGATGACGACGGGCTTGCCGCCCTCCACCACTGCCACGCAGCTGTTCGTGGTGCCAAGGTCAATACCGATCACTTTGCTCATTCTGGTCGTCCTCTCTGTTTTTGCGACGCGCATATTTTTCCTTCAATATCATATCGGTTCCGTATGACGATTTCTTAGAGCATTTGTAAAGATTTTGTGTTTCCGCTCATTCTCTCTCGAGCAGCTGGCGGATGACGGCCTCCGTCTCGTCCAGCCAGCTCTGGGCCGTCTCGTCCCCCTCTTTTTTGCGGACGAGGAAGCCCTGCTTCGCCTCAGCCAGCTGAGCCAGCGCCTTTTTGCGGGAGATGTACTGGGTCTCATACTGGGCCACCCGCAGGCAGACCTGCGGCATATAGGCGATGTCGGGGGTGGAGGCGCAGAGCTTCTGGGCCTTGCGGTAGGCCCGCAGGGCCGCACCGGCCCCTTTTCCCTGCACCATGGCATCGTCGCCCAGCGCCACCCATGCGGCCACATCGCCGGCGTCGGCGGCTTTTTTCCAGAACTTGCGGGCCTGTGCAGGGCTCTTGCGGCAGCCCCGGCCCTCGTAGAGCATCTCGCCCATCATAGCAAGGCCCTCGGCGCAGCCCTCTTCGGCAGAGAGCTGATAATAGTGCATCGCGTCGTCCCAGCGTTCCTCGGCCATGGCATGGTTGCCGGCCCGCAGCTCCGCTTCGCCCGGCTCATCGGTGTCGTGGCTGGCGTGGAGCAGACCGTTCAAAAGCGAGCAGTCCAGCGTGGCAGAGCTGGTCCACGGGTCGATGACCACGCCGTCGATGCTGTCGGAGTCCAGCGCCATCTGCATGGCGGAAGCCAGAAGCCGTTCCGCCATGGGGCGGCTGGCCGTGCCTTTATCGGCCTCTGCCATCTTCACGGAGGTGAACACCGGCAGGTAGCACCGGCCCTTCTGGGTGCGCAGGGTCCAGGGCTGCAGGTCTTTCGCTTTCTCCGCCGGGACAGGATGCTCCGCCCACGGGGCGGCCCCGTCCGGCTGGTCGGACGCAGCTTCCAGCGGCACCAGGACCCTGGTGTCCAGCTCGAGGGCATAGTTGATGGCGTTCATCAGCGCCCAGAAGCTCTCCTCGTTCTGGCCCTTATAGAGCGCTGCCACAGCCCGCTCTATCGCCGGGCAGCCCGTACCCAGCGGCCCGTATTCCGGCAGCTTTTTGCGGTCTGCCGCGCCCACCGGGCGCAGCCGCAGCCGTGCCGCACCATCTTTTGCCATTGCATCCACCATTCTTTCCGTTGAGATTCCCTTTCAGTATAGCAGGATTTTTCGGTTTTCTCAATCTCCGGAGCTGAAATCTGCATCCAGAGCCGGTTTTTCTCTGGCAAAAACATAGCATTCCTGTTGGGAGTGCGCTATAATAAGGAGCGTCTCAACTAAATGGATCAAAGAAAGGGAGTATCGAGTCTTGAACAAAATGCTTCGCTATCTCAGCGACTACAAGCGCGAGAGCGTGCTTGCACCGCTTTTCAAGATGCTGGAAGCTACGTTTGACCTGTTCGTGCCGCTTGTGATGGCCGACATCGTCAACGTGGGTATCGCGGCCCACGATTTCCACTACATCCTCGTGCGGTGCGGCATCCTGCTGCTTCTGGCCATCGTCGGCCTCGCGTGCAGCCTGACGGCCCAATACTTCTCGGCCAAAGCCGCCGTGGGTTATTCCACCGGTCTGCGTCATGCGCTGTTTGAGCACATCCAGACGCTGAGCTTTTCCGAGATGGACACCATGGGCACCAGCACCCTCATCACCCGGATGACCAGCGACGTCAATCAGGTGCAGAGCGGATTGAACCTCTTCCTCCGTCTGTTCCTGCGCAGCCCCTTCGTGGTGATTGGCGCCATGATCATGGCCTTTACGGTCAACTTCCGCGCCGCCCTCATCTTCGTGGTGGCGATCCCGCTGCTGAGCGTCGTGGTCTTCGGCGTCATGGTCATCACCCGTCCGCTTTATAAGTCGGTGCAGACCCGCCTCGACCGGGTCCTTGGCCTCACCCGCGAAAACCTGACCGGCGTGCGCGTCGTCCGCGCCTTCGACAAGGAAAAGAGCGAGGTGGACCGCTTCGAGGACGCCAATGAGCTGCTGACCAAAATGCAGCTCCACGTGGGCCACATCTCCGCCCTGATGAACCCGCTGACCTACGTTATCATCAACCTTGCCATCGTGGCGCTGCTGTATGCAGGCAGCATCGAGATCAACATCGGCGGCATGGCCTCCGGCGACGTCATCGCGCTGGTCAACTATATGAACCAGATCCTGGTCGAGCTGGTCAAGCTGGCCAACCTCATAGTTCAGGTGAGCAAGGCTCTGGCCTGTGCAGGCCGTGTGCAGGCGGTTCTGGACACAAAGCCCGGCATGGAGTTCCCGGCCCAGCTCACCGGCAATGTTCCGGCGGAAAAGGCCGGCGACGCCGTCCGTTTCGACCATGTGAGCCTGACCTACAAGGGCGCAGGCGCACCCAGCCTCTCCGACATCAGCTTCACCGCCAAGCGCGGCCAGACCATCGGCGTCATCGGCGGCACCGGCAGCGGCAAATCCAGCCTCATCAGCCTCATCCCCCGCTTCTACGACGCCACTGAGGGCAGTGTGGAGATCATGGGCCGACCGGTCCGGCAGTACCCCCGCGCCGACCTGCGCGGCAAGGTGGCTGTTGTCATGCAGAAGGCCCAGCTCTTCGGCGGCACCATCCGCTCCAACCTGCTCTGGGGCAGCCAGAATGCCTCCGACGCCGACCTCTGGGCCGCGCTGGAAACGGCACAGGCTGCGGAGTTCGTGAAAGCCAAGCCCCTCGGCCTCGACGAGCCGGTGGAACAGGGCGGACGCAACCTCTCCGGCGGCCAGAAACAGCGTCTGACCATCGCCCGCGCCCTCGTGGGCAAGCCGGACATCCTCATCCTCGACGACAGTGCCAGCGCACTGGACTACGCCACCGACGCGGCCCTGCGCAAGGCTCTGGCCGCTCTTCCGGGCGATCTGACCGTCTTCATCGTCAGCCAGCGCGCCGCCAGCCTGCAGCACGCCGACCGGATCATCGTGCTGGACGATGGCCGCATGGTGGGCCTTGGCCGTCACGCCGAGCTGCTGGAAAGCTGCCCGGTCTACAGGGAAATTTACGAGAGCCAGTTCAAGAAAGGGGATGCGCAGAAATGAGTGCAAAAGCAAAAAGCAAGCTGACCCCTGAACAGCAGAAGGCCACCATGACCCGGGTGCTGCAGAAGATCAAACCCTACGGCTTCTTCGTGGTGTGCAGCCTCATCGTGGCCGCTGTGAGCGTGGCGGCCCAGCTGTATATCCCCATCCTCTGCGGCAGTGCCATCGACATGATGCTGGGCAAAGGTGCTGTGGACTTCGCGGGCGTACTGCGCATCATCTACGAGATCATCGTGGTGGCGGTTGTCGCCGCCTTTGCGCAGTGGCTGCTGAGCGTCTGCAACAACCGCATCACCTTCGCAGTCAGCCGTGACCTGCGCAACGCCGCCATGCGGAAGATCCAGACCCTTCCCCTCTCTTACCTCGACAGCCATCCTTCCGGCGACATCGTGAGCCGGATGGTGGCCGATGTGGATACCTTCGCCGACGGCCTGCTGATGGGCTTCACCCAGCTGTTCTCGGGTGTGCTGACCATCCTCGGCACCCTGCTCTTCATGCTGCAGCAGAACCTCCCCATCACGCTGGTGGTGGTCTGCATCACCCCGCTGAGCCTCGTTGTCGCCAGCTTTCTCGCAAAGCGCAGCTACAAATATTTCCAGAGCCAGAGCACCGTGCGCGGCGAGCAGACTGCCCTTGTCAACGAGATGATAGAGGGCCAGAAGGTCGTGCAGGCCTTCGGCCACGAGGCCCAGAGCCTCGAGGCTTTTGACGAGGTGAATGGCCGACTGCAGAACGTGAGCCTGAAGGCCATCTTCTTTTCCAGCATGACCAACCCCGCCACCCGCTTCGTCAACAACATCGTCTACGCAGGCGTCGGCCTCGTGGGCGCGATCTATGCCGTAGCCGGAGGCATCACCATCGGCCAGCTGAGCATCTTCCTGAACTACGCCAACCAGTACACCAAGCCCTTCAATGAAATTTCCGGCGTCGTGACCGAGCTGCAGAACGCTCTGGCCTGCGCAGCCCGCGTGTTCGAGCTGCTGGACGCTGAAGACCAGACCCCCGAAGCGGAGAACGCCGCAAAGCTCGTGCCGGACGGCCACGTCCAGATCGAGGACGTCTCCTTCCGCTATCTGCCCGACCGCCCGCTCATCGAGGGCCTGTCTCTGGACGTCAAGCCCGGCCAGCGCATCGCCATCGTCGGCCCCACCGGCTGCGGCAAGACCACCCTCATCAACCTGCTCATGCGGTTCTATGATGTCAACGGCGGCTCCATCAAAGTCTCCGGCACCGACATCCGGGACGTGACCCGCGCCTCCCTGCGCGGCAGCTACGGCATGGTGCTGCAGGACACCTGGCTCCGGGCCGGCACCGTGCGGGAGAACATCGCCTACGGCAAGCCGGACGCCTCCCTCGACGAGGTGGTGGCAGCGGCCAAGGCAGCCCATGCCGACAGCTTCATCCGCCGCCTGCCCGAGGGCTACGACACCGTCATCGCCGAGGACGGCGGCAACATCAGCCAGGGCCAGAAGCAGCTGCTCTGCATCGCCCGCGTGATGCTCTGTCTGCCCCCGATGCTGATCCTGGACGAGGCCACCTCCTCCATCGACACCCGCACCGAGGTGCGTATCCAGGCAGCCTTTGCCCGGATGATGCAGGGCCGCACCAGCTTCATCGTGGCACACCGCCTTTCCACCATCCGGGAGGCCGACGTCATCCTCGTGATGAAGGACGGCCACATCGTGGAGCAGGGCGACCACGATACCCTGCTGGCGCAGGGCGGCTTCTACGCCAAGCTCTACAACAGCCAGTTCGAGGGCGTGGAGACTTAACGCTTCAACTGATAGCAATTCAACTTTTCAACGCGGCAGCGGTGGATTGCATATCGCAAAGATGCCGTTTGAATGCTGCACGAATTTCTTGACTTGCGATAAAATTTGCGATAAACGATTTTGGGAAGGAATATAATCGTGTCGAAAGATGAATATTTGATTACAGATCCACCCCTTAAAGCGCTGACTGTTTTTGCGATGCCGATGATCCTTGGCAGCTTTTTTCAACAAGTATACAATATGGCCGATTCCATAATAGTTGGTCAATTTGTTGGCTCCTCGGCACTTGCGGTCTGTTGGTGCTTGTGCTGCACTGACCAATGTTTTTATTTGTGTGGCGCTTGGTGCTGGTGTGGGCGCAGGTGTGCTTGTAAGCCGCTGTTTTTGGTGCAAAAAAATTATGGTAGAATGAAAACCATTGTGTCAACGTCCCTGATCAGCTTTTTTGATCTTAAGCGCTGTCCTTGGTGTCTTTGGCTTTTGCTTTTCCCATTTCATGATGAGCGGATTACAGACCCCTGCCGATATATTGGAAGAAGCAGTATTGTATCTGCGTGTCTACTTTGTGGGTTTCCCGTTTCTATTCATGTACAACATTCTTTCCACCATGTTCACTTCCATCGGTGAATCCAAAATTCCGTTGGGACTGCTGATATTCTCATCTATCCTGAATATTTTTATGGATCTCTGGATGGTGGCCGGTCTTGGTCTGGGGGTGTTTGGTGCAGCCCTTGCGACCTTGATCGCACAAGGAATTTCTGCCGTGTTTTCGTTTTTGATCTTTCTGTCTCGGATGCGGCAGTACAAGAGCTCCTTTCGCAGGTTCGACCGGCAGGAGCTGTATTCCATGCTTCGCATTGCGGTACCATCGGTTTTGCAGCAGTCCACAGTGTCTATCGGTATGATGATCGTGCAGGCAGTGGTAAATCCCTTCGGCACACAGGCACTTGCCGGGTATGCGGCAACGATGCGGGTAGAAAATGTTTTTTCGCTGATCTTCGTATCCATCGGCAATGCAGTTTCGCCGTTTGTATCCCAGAATCTTGGCGCAAAGAAAATTGAGCGTATCAAAAAAGGTTATCATGCTGCACTGGTGCTGGATCTATGCTTTGCAGTTCTTGCTTTCGTGGTCATTGAAACACTGCACACACAGATCTCCTCGTTGTTCTTGGGAAAAGACGGAACCGCGTTGGCCTATCAGGTGTCCGGTGATTATATGAGATGGCTTGGTTACTTTTTCATCTTCATGGGCATCAAGATGGCAACTGATGGCGTTCTTCGCGGACTTGGAATCATGCGGCCGTTTCTTATTGCAAATATGGTAAACCTTGCGATCCGCTTGTCTGTTGCTTTGATTTGTGCACCGCGTTTTGGCATTGCTTTTGTTTGGCTTGCAGTCCCTGCAGGTTGGCTTGCAAACTTCCTTATTTCCTATGCGGCGCTCAGAAGATCACCGTTTCTGTTGTAGTTGGTTCATTGCAGTTTCCGCTTACAACAAAAAATGAGATAGGCAACCCCTTTCGGGGAAGTCTATCTCATTTTTTTCGTTGGGGCTATTTTGCAACAGCCCCATTTTTGTTTGCTCTGTTTTATTTTTTGCGGGTCGGCAATAGTTCTTTTTTTACCTGTTTTCGGCTTTCAGCACCGTTGCCTCAGCAGGCGGCGGTGTGAGGGTGGAGTGGGCCAGAATAAAAGCAGCGGCACGGCCGGATGCGATGCGCTGGGCGGCGCGGCGGCGGTCGTTGGAAGCGAAGGTGTGCTCCCCGTCCCGCTTTGCGTCCCAGTGGGCAAGCTCATCATCCACCTCGGCTTCCGTCGGCCAGAGCTCTTCTTTCTGCGCCACCAGCAGCAGACCCATCCGGCTGCGCAGCTTGCGCTCGGCCTCGGCGTGGAGCCAGGCTCGGAATTCTTCCACGGTCTGGCCCTGCACCTTTAAGTACTGGTCGAAATTGACGCCGTTGGCCTGCATCCGCAGATTGAACTGGCGCTGCTCGGCAAAGTAGTTGCCGGCCACCAGCTGCTTGGGCAGCGGGCCGGTGACGTGTGTACCCAGCTGGGCGATGAGGGCCTGTTCGGCCACAGCGCGGGCCTGCTGGCAGCGCTGGGCGTAGATGTCCTGCGTCACCCTGGCGCGGAGGGCGCGCTTGCCCTCGGCGTCGGCGGCGCGGTCTTCGTCACCGTGGCGGCGGTTTATTTCAAGCTCGATGGTCAGCTCCCGGATGGGCCGGGGCTGGATGGGCTGGGTAAAGCCGGTGTACTCTCCCAGTTCCAGCGGCGGCAGGCAGAAGAACTGCACCCCCGCCCGGAAGCCCTCGGCCCGATTCACGGCCAGAAGTTCAAAATCCGGGTCGGTGACGGGCTGCAGATCGTTTTCTTTCATCAGCTGGGCGAACAGAGGCGAGAACCCCTCCAGGATCGCCCGATTGACCGCCGCCGTCAGCAGGTCATCCTCGTCCTGTGGGGCGTCCGGGGCCGCCTTTTCGGCCTGCACCGCCGCTTCCAGCTCTTCTGCTGCGGCGGAAAAGACCCCCCGGCAGTCACCGGGTTCTGCCATGCCAAAATGTTCGAGTTTCATTTTCTTCTCCCCCTCTCAGCGGACGATGCCGACCATCAGCACCAGCAGCACGATGCCCAGCACCACATACAGCACCTCGGCACCCAGGACGGACTTGTCGCCCTCGACGTACATCTCGGCGGGGTCGTCGGGGTTATAATAAAGGGTGACGACAGCTCCCTGTGCAAGCTCTCTGCCCTTGGCAGACTTGGGGTAATGGAGACGGTGGGTGCCGCCAGCAGTGGTGAACTCCAACAGGTAGGCTTCGCCGTCCCGGCTCTGGACGGTGCCTGCCACAGCGGCCTCGACCTTTTCGCCCCTGGTCATGAGCTTGCGGCGTCTCGACCAGCTCCGCCATGCCATGTAGAACATGATGCCTGCACCGATGAGAAAGATAATGATGTTGAACATTCGCAGTTTCCCTCTTCCGTAAATAGTCCCGCCGGGCCGCTGCCCCGCAGGGGTAATATTTATTGTATCATACTCCGCCGGATTTTTCGCCCCATTCGGCCTATACGGAATGCAACTAATTTCGACAAAAAAATTTGTCGTACTATTTTTGCAGAAAACGCTTGACTTTCTTTGCACCTGTGGTATAATAAACATCGTTCCGAGCCGAACGGCAGCGAACAAAACAGAATATGCGGATATGGCGGAATTGGCAGACGCGTTAGATTCAGGTTCTAATCGGGGCAACTCGGTGGAGGTTCAAGTCCTCTTATCCGCACCAAACCATGAAAATCCGAACCTTTTCTCGATAGGAGAAGGGTTCGGATTTTTTGTATTCTTTGGAAATGACAATTCCGGCTCTTCCCTGACGGCTGTGTGTCCGAAACCTTATCAGAAAGACCGTATTACGAAGGTCACAACTGTAAGATTGCCGTAAGGCAGAAGGGACACGATTATGAAGTACGATGAAAGAGCCTGCCATTTCAACATGGATACCGGCTGTGTGGAGTTGCTCCGGGATGGGAGAATGATCTCCATTGACTGCACCGGGGTCGAAGATGCGCTGGATGTCACCATGGCACAGAGGGCAGAACTGGACTATCTCATCTACAATGACCCGCTGGCGTATGCCGAACTGGTTCTGAATGGCGATCCGAAGGAATATTTGAAAAACGTAACCGAGAGCCACGGATTAGAGAATTAAGAATAGCAAAACAGGGCGTATCTCTTTTTATGGGATACGCCCTGTTCATTTATGCCTGTTTTTTCTGTGATTCTGCAAACATCCGGGCAATCTCCGTGCCGGATTCCTGCATTCCACGATTCATCCACTCATGTACCCAGCCGTAAAGCATGTAGCCGATGGCAGAATTCAGATAAGCCAACCCGTTGGGAATCTCAGGCGAACGGTCAAAATAGCCGAGGATCGTTTCCAGCATGATATGGGAAAGCCCTGCATGGTACAATGCAAGGTAAAATTCAGCATGGTCCTTGTAAAAATCCAGCAGACTGACGAGCCATAGATTATCCTGACCCGGTGTGCCATCAGGATGCTCATGGTCAAAATTTGTCTTCCATTCATTGGTCAGACGCACAGACTCCTGCTGTAATACGTCCTCTTTGCTTGCGAAATTGCGGTAAAAAAGATGCCCGCCCAACACCGGCAGCATCCACCAACGCCTGAATGCTGATGGACACAAAGTCCTGTGTGTGCATCAATTCCAGCAGCGCGGACAGGATGTGCTGCCGGACATAGGTGTTCTTTTCCTGATTGTTCATGTTCTTCATGGGATGATACAAACGCCCTTCTTTGTCTCATTTTGGCTGAGACGATTGACTCAGCACTGTTTTGATGATACACTCGTCCCATCGAAAAGTCAAGAAGAAAGGAGTTCACAATGAATTTGACGAAAAAGCGATTGTTGATTTTGTTCATCGTCATCATTTTCGGAGCAGTCTTAGGGCGGCTGACTGTTCGCGCTGGGCTGAATCTGCTGCTGGGCGGCACGCTGTTTGGAGGGAATATTCTGTGAAAACACTGAAATGGGGATTGCTCTATACTGCTGCGTTTCTTGCGGCTTTTGTCGGCTCTGCTTTACTCAAAATGAACAGCGACCCGACCCACGGCAAATACAACACCCGTTGGGATGAAACGATCGGCAAGGTGTACACCGACTTGCCTTATGGAGAGGGTGCCGCCAACAAATTTGATCTTTATGTACCGGCTGACAAAAGTCAGGATGCATACGGTCTTGTGGTCTATCTCCACGCCGGTGGGTTTACCAGCGGAGACAAAGCCGGTGATGCCGAGATGCTGGAATGGCTGTGCAGCAAAGGCTATGTGGCGGCAGGGATCAACTACACATTGTTTACGGAAGAAAACCCGGATGCCAGCGTATACAGCCAGTCGGAGGAGATCAAAGCCGCCATGCCCTATGTGATTGCAGCAGCCGAAAAACTGGGGTATAAGCTTGACCGGATGGCTATTTCCGGCGGCAGCGCAGGTGGATGTCTTGCGCTGATCTATGCCTACCGGGATGCCGACACCTCGCCGCTTCCGGTCAAAATGGTATTTGAAGCAGTCGGCCCCGGCAGCTTTCATGTGGAGGATTGGGGTATCTTCGGTCTCGACCAAAGCCCGGAGGCCGCCGCAGGACTGTTCAGTGTAATGTCCGGTCAGGCGCTGACCCCGGAGGATATCACATCCGGTGCCTATCTGGACGCAGTCAAACCGATCTCTGCTGACCGCTGGGTCACAAAGGATACGGTGCCCTCTGTCCTCTGCTACGGCGCACACGACAAGATGCAGCCCTTTGCCGCATCTAAACCGTTGGTCGCCGCACTGGAAAAGAACGGAGTAGATTACCGGTATTTCGTAGCGAAGCATTCCGGCCATGGGTTGCAAAACGACAATAAGGTCTATATGGAGTATCTGGATGCCGTAGTGGAATATCTGGACAAGTACATGAAGGACTGACCTTGTGTGAAAGATAACCGTTCAGGAGGCTGCCATGCAAAAGAAAGATCTTCTGGTAATGGCAATTATCGTGATTGCCGCCATCGTTTTGGGGGCAATATGCGGTAAGCTGCTATTGGATAACGTCATATGAGACGGAAAGCAAAAATAATCGTGTACACCGGAATATTTGTTCTGGTGTTTCTTGCTGCTGCACTGGCAAGGGTCTATCTGCTGGGAAGTGCACCGGAACGACTGGTAAAATCGCTGGGGCAGGATCTGACCGGCACGGTTTTCAGAGATCAGAACTACGAAAACGAGAATGGAAACCGGTACGACCTTTATATTCCCGCCGAACTGGACAGGATGCAGGATCAGAATCTGATCCTCTATATCCACGGGGGAAGCTTCAATTCCGGTTCAAAAGCTGACGGTGAAACATGGTGCAGATACTATGCCGCACAGGGGTACATTACCGCTTCCGTAGATTACACCTTGCAGATGCACGGAAAAGATGCGTCCATTTATCAGATGAACAAAGAAATCGAAAATGCAGTTCGGGCAATTCGGCAAAGGACAGAGGAACTGGGGTATCATATTGCAGGAATGGCTCCGTTTGGGGTGTCCGCAGGCGGGACCTTGGCGATGAATCTGGCTTATAGTGGAAATTCTGCGATCCCGGTCAGATTTGTTTTCCAAGTGGCTGCCCCCACATACTTTGAACCGTCCGAGTGGCCCCTGCTCATGAAGGTGGACAAACTCACATCGGCGCACGACTTCTGCAGGATGATGACCGGAAAGGAATTGGAGGATTATACACAGGAGATTCGGAAAATCTCTCCGGCAGGCATCGTGAATGATGATTCTGTGCCGTCGTTGATCGCCTATGGTCGAATCGACCATTGTGTCCCTGTGAACCAAAAATATTATCTAATGGGAGCGTACATTCTGCACAACGTTCCATACGACTATATTGAATTTCCGAAGTCCAACCATGGGATGTATAATGATCCGGATAAGCTGCAGGAATTTCTGGAAAAGTCTTTGGAATATGCCGAGCGTTATTTCACCGATTGATCCGCATGGCTGAGGAGGAATTGTGTCAATTTGACACAATTCCTCCTGTGTGGTTTTCTTGGAAGCACAGGTGCGAATATGAGCAGGGTTTGGGGTGGGACCGCGTTTGCGCAGCGCGGTCTGCAACAGTAGATGGAGGGGCGTTGCCCCGACAAGTTCTACAAATGTTTCCGAATTGTTAAGGCGCAAAAATAAGTAGAGGGATTCTGCTCATGTAAAGGGGGCGCCGGTTGCTCCGAACGAAGTTCCTGCCCCTGTTTGTGCAGCGGCGTTGTCCGGCTCGCCCACAGAAAGTGTGAGGTCATGGCACGGTAGAGAGGAATTGTTTCTCCCATAAAAATACGCAGTTTGGTACATCGGATATATAACAAAGAAAAAACAGGGTGCGCCCTGCCGGACGCACCCTGCAAAAATCCACACATGATAAGTAAGGCAGGGAGTTCCCCAACGGGAACTTCCTGTTTTTCTCTGGTTGCAATATGAGCCTGTTCCGCCTGCCACGCAGCAAACTCCCGTTGACCTTCCTCACTGTTCCAGCAGGCAAGGATGGCCGGGTAGAATGCCCGTGCCAGACGGTCGATGACTTCATCGGGATAAGGGGAAGTGTTTGTGGACTTTTTCTTTTTGTTCAAACGCACGCTCCTTTGATCGTTTCACCGTGGCAAAGCCGGGCGAGAAAATCAAAGTTCCAATTTTTATCAGGCGCAAGGGCGCAGATATTTTCCGCCCTGCTCTTGCGGCTGGCGGCTCGTTGATGGCTTACAAGTGCCTGTCGTTATGCGATTTTTTCATCGTTCAGCATTTCTTCAAACTGTGCCATATATGCCTTGTGCTGTTTGAGAATCTTCGTGGTCTCCACTTTCACATAGGCATCATCAGGCACCTTGGGGAGATACTTCATCAGGAAATCAACATCCTGCTGGATTCGCCGGACGGCAGCTTCCAGTGCAGAATAGTTGATTCCGTAGATTCGTTTCTGCGGAGCAGGGCGGTCCTCCGGGTGCAGAATCTCGTGCACGATCTGCTTGCGGTTCGGGAAATCGGCTCTGGCGAGGCGGTGCATATCGGCATCACGGACTTTGAACTGCCCGGACAGGATTTTCTCCTGCATACCGGGTATCATCTGATCCATGATTTGAACGCCTCGCATGAACTTTTCAGAACGGGCAACATAGGATTCGCTAACGTTGTTCCTCTCTGCAATCTGCTTGCGGACACTTGTATCTGTGGCAGTGGGAGGAATTGTGTCAATTTGACACAATTCCTCTTGAACAGCTTCCTGCGTGGCTGTCGTGTACTGATTGTTGCCGTTTCCACCGGGCTTCCGATGTTCCACACTGTACTGCTTTCCAATGAGGAACTTCTTCTGCTCCGGTGTGAGGTTGCGCCGCCCCAACTGGTTCTTACAAATCCAAGCGAGAACTTCTTCCCGGCTTTCAAACGGGAGCGGCATGGTGGAGAAATAAATCTCAGGATGCTTCTGGAGAATGGCATAACGGTTGTGACCATCAACAAGTGTATTGTTCCACACGATCAAAGGAGAGAGCAGCTTGCCCTCTTTGAGGATATTTTCTTCAAGCTGCTTGAATTCATCATCGGTCAGAGGAGGAATCTGGGACTGGAACTCCGGGTCGATTTTCAAGTTGATCATACGCACACTCCTTATCTCTCGTGATGCTGCGTCCGTTCATCCTCCCGGAAAAAGGACGCAACATTCTGCTTTGCGGTTTTCAGCTTGAGCAGTTCTTCTTTGGCTTCCTTGTACTGCTCGTAGAACTTTGCCTTTTCGGATGCCAGCTGCGCATACTCGGCTTCCAGCTTTTTCGGGCTGGGCAGCTTGGTGAGGTTGTTTGCCTTGAGATAGGCTGCTGCCGTCCGGTATGCTGTCAGCTCTGCACGGTGCTGTTCTTCAAAGGCTGCGGTGTGTTTGGCAGTCTTTAACTGCTGTGCGATTGTCTTGGTGCTGGCATAGGCTGCGACGTGATAGCGCAGCTCTTTGTTGGTTTTCATGCGACCTTCGAGATCTTTCACCACCGCCAGCGAATCGTGGAACTTGGTATCAAGCTCTGTAATTCTCTGGTCGAGTGCGTCCTCGTCGGTCAAGCCCTTTTCTTCTAAGAGGATCAAGGTCTGTGCCATGGCTTTGAGGTTGAGCTTCTTCGCCCAACGCTCGTAGCCGATGCCCTTGCCCTCGGTCATCCTCGACTGGATGTCGATCAGTTTCCCGATGGCATCCTGCTTGAACTGCGCCTTGGGTTTGCGTTCGGCGTTTGCCTGCAACGTGGCAAGCACTGCTGCCTTATCGAACTTGTCACCGAGATGTTTCGCCCGGATGAACTTCGTTCTGCCAGCGGGCAGATAGCTCAGACACCCACGGCTTTCCTTGACGGCAATACCATACTGCTGCATGAGCCTGTCAGAAAAATCTTCAAAACTCGTTGTGCGGTACAACACCGAAGAAATCTGTTTCCGCAAAGTGTCCTTCACGGTTTCAAACTTCTTCTGCCGGGGCTGCTGTCCAGCTGCGGTGAGGGCTGCGTTTTCACGGTCAAGTTTCAACTGGCCGCGCCTGCGCGCCCAATACTCAGCTTCGCTCACACGCTCTTTCGAGC
>ENA-OQKS01000040-OQKS01000040.1-human-gut-metagenome-genome-assembly--contig:-NODE-40-length-36476-cov-3.326364_pt1 | contig 36476 bp, 27 predicted proteins | sample MGYA00242804_ERZ504808 | MGnify/ENA primary metagenome ERZ504808 (study PRJEB26092, sample SAMD00036375) | human gut metagenome | host: Homo sapiens | study: EMG produced TPA metagenomics assembly of...
GCCCACCCTTCTCTACTTCTACCATAGAGGACGTAAGTAGCTAGAAAAGCGAAAATGGATTAGTAAATTTTCATTCTAATCCATTTTCGCTTTTGGAGGTTCCTGGCGGATTCGAACCGCCGTACACGGTTTTGCAGACCGCTGACTAAGCCACTCATCCAAGGAACCTTGTCGTTAGCAATCTTTGTTTCTCGATTGCGGGTTGACTAAAGGTACGACTATTTTTTTTAATCTGCAAATATTCTGCTATTTTTTTCTCACTTTTTCTGCATTTTTTTCGCAACCGTACTTTGGCTTGTTCTGCATAGACTTCATGGCGCAGTCCGAACTACAGCATTCACACGGATTGCTATTGTTCTTTATGCGCTTGAAATACTGAAAGATACGTATGCTTATCCATATGGTGCAGAGGCATACAATTGCAATAACTATAATTTGTTGTAACTCCATGCTTGATAAACAAATAATTTTAGGTTTATTAAACGATAAGACTTCCTATTTGAAATACAGTAAATGCAACAAGCCAAGCCAATCCAGTGGTGTATCCTGCTGTGAATATGGCCCATTTCCAACTGCCGGATTCTTGCTTGATTGCTGCGAAAGTGGCAATACAGGGGAAGTAAATCAATACAAACAGCATGTAAGCTAATGCAACCAGTGGAGTAATGGGGATGCGGTTAGAAAGATTCACATTTTCCACATCTCCTTCATTTGTGTATAATACTCCTAGTGTGCTTACTACCAGTTCTTTAGCACCCACACCTGAAATAAGTCCGATTCCTAACTTCCAGTCAAATCCTAGCGGTTTGATAACAGGCTCTATGGCTTTGCCTATTTGTCCGATATATGAATTTTCTTGTTGCTCAGCCACGTTTTCGTAAGCATCATGTTGTGGATAATACCCTAGAAACCAGATAATAATTGAGGCAATCATGATAATGCCTCCCATCTTTTTCAGATATTGTGCTCCTTTTTCCCATGTATGGCGCATGATACTTTTAGAGGTAGGCATACGATAGGGGGGGAGTTCCATCACAAATGGAGAATCTTCTCCTTTCACCAGAAATTTACTGAAAATACGGGCCATTATTACTGCCAATAAAATGCCTGCTGTGTAGATGCAAAGTAGCATAAAGCTGGCGCAGTTAGGGAAAAAAGCACCTATCATAACTAAATATATGGGAAGACGAGCACTACAGGACATTAAAGGATTCACCAACATGGTGATTAGTCTGGACTTTCGGTCTTCTATAGTACGTGTTGCCATTATGGCAGGTACATTACAGCCGAATCCCATAATCAGTGGAATAAAGGACTTGCCATGCAGTCCCATCCGGTGCATTATTTTATCCATGATAAATGCAGCGCGTGCCATATACCCCGAATCTTCCAATATAGAAATAAAAAAGTATAATATGAGGATATTCGGCAGGAAAACGATAACACCGCCCACTCCACCGATAATACCATCTATCAGTAAGTCTTTCAAAGGACCTTCAGCCATATTGTTCCGTATCAGGTTGCCCAACTGGTCTACTAGCCATTCAATACCTTGCATAGGGTAGTCACCCAAAACAAAGGTTCCCTCAAACATGATGTAAAGGAACAGGAAAAAAATAGGATATCCCCAAATGCGATGTGTCACAATACTGTCTATCACGCGGGTTGTTTGTTCTTTTTCCAAATGATTGTCGGTGAATGTTTCCTTCAAAGCTCCGGTAATAAAACCATATTTAGCATCCGTAATAGCTTGCTCGCTGTCTTCGTTCATCACTTTACGGATACGTAAGGTTTCCTTGTTGCGTATCGCTATGATTTCTTTGCCATTAGGCAGTGTAGAGATGAAATTTTCTATTTCCTTATCGTTTTCCAGTAATTTGATAGATAGGAAGCGGGTGGAGTATTTATGGCGTATGTCTTCGTTTTGACTGATTGCTTTTTTTACTTCTTCGATACTGCGCTCCAGTTCAGGACCGTGGTTAATGTGAATATGGCGCATATATCCGCGTGGGCGGGCATCTTCCTCTTCTTTGTGACTTCCGAATTCGTGGTCGGGTACATAGGTTTTGTGCCAGTCTCTCAGATCTTCCAGAATTTCAGAACGTATTTCGCCCTTTTGTGACAGGAAATCCCCGCCTTCGTAAATACCGATGATAACATGAAACAGTTGGTCTATGCCTTCACCCCGCCGGCAGACAGTAGGTATCATAGGCACTCCGATCAATTGGCTTAACTTGATGTAATCCAGTTTGTTGCCGCTGCTTTCCAGTTCGTCATACATATTCAGTGCGATGACCATACGCACATTCATGTCAATCAATTGGGTGGTAAGATAGAAATTACGTTCCAGGTTGGAAGAGTCTGCCACATTGATGATTACATCCGGAGTTTCTTCAATGATATGTTTGCGTACATAAAGTTCTTCCGGAGTATAGGCTGAAAGAGAATAGGTTCCGGGTAAATCTACAATACGGAAATGATAACCTTGGAAGTCGAAAAAACCTTCTTTGGCATCTACTGTCACACCACTGTAGTTTCCTACATGTTCATGGGCGCCGGATGCAATATTGAATAGCGAAGTCTTTCCACAATTAGGATTACCTACTAAGGCTACATTGATTGTACGGCGTTTGCCTTTTGCCAGTGCCACCAGTTCTGATTCGGACACGGGTACATCTTCTGTTATGGAACCATGGTAAGGGTTTTGCATCGTGCGTGCTTCCTGCTCGCTTACCACCTCAATCATATCTGCCTCTTGTCTTCGGAGAGAGATCTCGTAACCTAGTAGTCTGTATTTTATAGGGTCTTTCAAAGGGGCGTTCAAGATTACCTCTACGGTTTTTCCTTTAATAAAACCCATTTCAACGATTCGCTTGCGGAAACCACCGTGACCTAAAACCTTGACTATTACGCCTTTTTCTCCTGTTCTTAATTCGGATAAACGCATCTTGTTTAAATTTTTCGCAAAGATAAGTTATTACCTTAGAAGTATGCAAACTATTTAGATTGTTTTTAAATAAAGAACAGGCACTTGTTTTTGTCTTGCAGAACCCTTATCTTTGTGTCATGTTTCATTGGAATATTCAGAAGTATATAGAGGAAAAACAACTTTTCACTTTGCATGATAAGGTGTTAGTGGCATTGAGTGGCGGAGCAGATTCGGTAGCTTTGTTGCGTGTCTTGCTTGTTTTAGGGTATCATTGTGAGGCTGCCCATTGTAACTTCCATCTTCGTGGTGAGGAGTCCGATAGAGATGAAAGGTTTGTCAATGAGTTGTGTAAAGGGCTGGGAGTGACTTTGCATGTTACTCATTTTGATACAGTCACTTATGCTTCAAGGCATCATGTTTCTGTTGAGATGGCAGCTCGCGAAATGCGCTATGATTGGTTCGAACAACTGCGTAAGGAGAGGGGGATGGCTGTTATTGCCGTAGCCCATCATCGGGACGATAGTGTGGAAACTTTTTTATTGAATTTGATACGTGGCGCGGGAATCAATGGCTTGAAAGGTATCAGTCCGCATAACGGCTGCATTGTACGGCCTTTGTTGGAGGTGAGCCGTCAGGATATTTTGGATTATTTGCGTTGTTTGCGTCAAGGTTATGTTACAGACAGTACCAATCTGCAAGATGAATATATGCGTAATAAAATCCGTCTGAATATTCTTCCGATGTTGCGTGAGCTGAATCCTTCTGTCAGTGAAAGTATAGCTGAAACATCCAGACGTCTGACTGATGTTTCTCTTATATATAATAAGGAAATAGAGGCGGGGAAAGAAAGGGTGATGGAAAAGTCCGGCCATATTCTTATTTCTCGTTTGATGGAAGAGAGTGCTCCGGCGGCTTTGCTGTTTGAGATTCTTCATCCGTTAGGTTTCAATTCCGTTCAGATAGGAGATGTATTCCGCAGTTTGTCTGCCCAGTCGGGAAAAAGATTCGTTTCTGCCGGATGGGAGGTGTTGCGCGACAGGACGGAGCTGATTATTCGCAGGAGGAAGCCGGCGGATGAGGAAGTGGAGGAAAATGTGCCCCCATTCCGGCTTGCAATGGAAACGCAGGAAATAATGCCGGACTTTGTCATCCCCAGGAATAAGAATACGGCCTGTTTGGATGCGGATAAGGTGGTACTACCTCTCACGGTGCGTAAATGGCGGCAGGGGGATAAGTTTGTTCCTTTCGGAATGAAAGGGAAAAAGAAGGTCAGCGATTATCTGACAGATCGTAAGTTTTCTCTTTTCCAGAAAGAAAATCAGTATGTGGTTTGCTCAGCAGACCGGATTGTATGGCTGGTAGGAGAGCGTAGCGATGACCGTTTCCGGGTGACGGAAGATACGAAACGGGTACTGATTATACGGCAGTTGGAAGATAAGTAGAATTTTTTTCTTTCCTGCTTTTTCATGAATGACAGGGAATGTTTCCTGAAATCTTGTAGCAAAAATCCGCGAATCATGCAACAAGATTTCAGAAATCATGTAGCAAGATTCGCGGATTTCAGATGGAGCTTCCCGGTATTATTTGCAATACTTCTGTATCAGTCCGTCTACCACTTCATCGCCCAGTTCTTTTGCTTTGGCAAAATTTGCACAGGCTTCTTTGTTTTTCTTTAATTGTATCTGGCAGTATCCCAGCATACGATATGCGGCTGCGGCTTTCGGGTCTAAAGAGATAGCCTTTTTCCAATGCTTCTATTGCTTCGTTATGTTGCCCTACACGTAGATGCACCGAACCTTTTTCCACCCACATGGCTACATCCTCAGGAGTCATTTCTACTGCTTTATTAATGTCGTTGATAGCTTGCTGATACATTTTACATTGTATTTCCGCCTGTTCGCGTTGCAGATAAAAGGCGGCTGTAACGCGTCCACCGATGGCATCATAAAAAGTATCATAATCTATTACCGCTTCACGGTATTTGCCTGTCTGGGCTTTTATCTCTGCCCGTTCATAGAAATAAGGAGCCGCTTCCGATGTATAAGGCTTGGTGAAACGTGCCACAGCACTATCCATCAAGGCAATAACCTCGTTCATATCTGTTCCTTCAATCAGTTGTTTGGTTTTGGCTGCCGAGTAAAATGTAGCGGCAGAGGCTATGGAAGACTGGTTCACTTTTTCATAAGCGGCGTATGCCTCAGGATATTTTTTCATAGCAAACAGAATGTCTCCCTCCAATTGTGTGTAAATGGGTTGGTTGTCGGCCTGCATGGCATCATGAATAATGGAGAGAGCTTTGTCGTAACTCCAGTCACCGTATGGTTTCTTGTCACCTAAAGAGATGGTGTACGAATAAATTAATTTAGCGATATTATATTGCGTTTCACTCTTGTTGGCTGTCACTTCCAGTGCTTTCTTCAGGTCGGCATCTGCCAAAGCGTTGTGTTCATCATCATTAAATCCCATATAAGTAGTGGCACGGCGTATATATCCGTCCGCGCTGTTGGGATATTGTTCCAGGAAATCGTTTAATGTGGTGATATATTCGTCCTGATTTTGTTGTGAAGATGCCATGAACAGGTACACCAGTGCTTGGTCTTCTGTTTCGGGCAGTCCTTTTTTGATGCCGATTTTATTCAGTGACATAATCGTTCAAAGAAAGGGCGGTGATGCTCAGCGAGGCACCGTATGTAGCTCCGATGGCATAACTTTCCTTGGCTTCATCCGATGTCGTTTTTTTGGATTAAACCTAATACTTCTCCATTGGCATTCATAATAGGGCAACTTACTGTTTTTTCGTTGGTTGTCATTGCCAGTGTATAGTAATATGCCTTGTCGCCGATGGTGTCTACTTTGGTGACGGTCCCTGTCTGGCAGGTTGCCGCTTTTTGAGTCGAGTAGGGTAGCAGATAGACTGTTTCACCTACCGATGCCGGCTGTGATGCCGATTTTAATGCTATGGTCTTTTTATCGGTTTCAGTATTAAATTTTACGATGTCATACATGGAGTTGGCTCCCAAGATACGCAATACAGGCAATTCTTTACTGTCCGCATTAATGATTACTGCACGTTCGGCTCCTTCAAACAGGGTATAATCGGATAATGCCGTTCCATTTTCATTGATATAGAATCCATTTCCTGTATTCTTGATTTTGTTATCTTTATCGTATGTAACGATGGAAAAAACGGCTTTTTTAGCTTTGCCGGCCCACTTTGGGGTTGCTTGTGCATAGCTTAGCTGGGCGGCTATGCCGCATGCCAGTATCAAAAGTACTTTCTTCATGATATAGTTAGTTGTTTGTTAACGATGATACGGTATTTATAAAGCGGATGCCGTTTTGTCTTCTGTGAAGCCGCGTTGCTTTACAGCTTCATAAATCAGAATACCTGCGGCAACCGATACGTTCAATGATTCTATTTTACCCATTAACGGTATTTTGATCCATTCATCGCACAGGGAAAGGTGTTCGTAGGGAACACCTGTGTCCTCGGCTCCCATAATGATACATACAGGATCTTTATAGTTTGCTTTGGTGTAATCATAATCACCTTTTTCCGTGGCTGCTACAATCTTGAATCCGCAGTCTTTCAGATACTTGATGGTATTAGTCAGATTTTGTTCGCGGCATACGGGAAGAGTGTGCAGAGCTCCTGCTGATGTTTTCATTGCGTCGGCATTGACACTGACACTGTTTTTCGAGGGAATAATAATGGCATCTGCACCGGCACATTCGCAGGTACGGGCAATGGCTCCGAAGTTACGTACATCGGTAATTCCATCCAGCATGACGAATAGGGGTGTTTTTCCTTCTTCAAACAGGAAAGGTACCAGATCTTCTGTTTTCTGGTAGGTGACAGAGGAGATGAATGCTACAACTCCCTGATGGTTTTTCCGGGTAATACGGTTAATACGCTCCACGGGTACACGCTGAACAGGGATGAGGGTATTTTTCAAGCAGGTAAACAGTTCTTTGGACAGTTCGCTCTGTATATCTTTCTTCACCAATACTTTATCTATCTCTCTTCCGGCTTGTATGGCTTCAATAACAGCGCGTACACCGAAAATCATTTCATTCTTTTCTAACATATTTAATAAGTGGTTAATGGTTAGTGACAGGTGGTTAGTGGTAATTGGCACTAGCCACTTATCAGCGCCTTTGCATTGTTCAGGGCTGCCTCTGTCAAGGTAGCCCCACTTAGCATATTGGCAATTTCTTTTACTCTTTCTTCATCAGTCAGGCGGCGGATGTGGCTGTTGGTGCCTGTTTCCGTATCTTCCTTATATACTTTATAATGAGTGATGCCGCGTGCTGCAATCTGGGGCAGGTGGGTGATGCTGATGACCTGACGGTTTTGTTTTCCCATCTCCTGCATGATGAGCGCCATTTTCTCGGCGATGGAACCGGAAACTCCGGTGTCTATTTCATCAAAGATGATAGTAGGCAGTTTCACAGCTCCGGCTATCATGGCTTTCAGCGAAAGCATGACACGGGCAATCTCACCACCCGATGCTACGGAAGCTACATTTTGTAATGTTCCATTCTTGTTGGCCGAAAACAGGAATGTCACACTGTCCATCCCTTTACTGTCCGGTTCCTTGCGCGGATTCAGTTCCACCACAAAGCGCACATTGGGCATACCGAGAGGAACCAGCAGGCTTTGCATCTGTCTTTCAATGTGCTTGCCCGATTGGGAACGGAGTTTTGTCAACACAGCAGCTTGCTTTATCACTTTGTCATATAGCGTTTCTTTTTGGGCGGTAAGTTCTGCTATACGGTCATCAAAAGAAGTGATGGCGTTCAGCTTCTCATGATAGTCGGTTTGCACGGCTATCAATTCCTCTATTGTTTGTACGTGATGCTTCTGTTGCAAAGAGTAGATTAAGTTCAGGCGTTCATTTACATAATCCAGACGGGTGGGGTTGAACTCCACTTCCTCCTGTGCGCCTGCTATTTCATGCGACAGATCTTTCAGTTCTATGTAACAACTGTCTAAACGCCCTATCCATTCCTGGGCACGTGTGTACACTCTCGCTATGTTATGCAGGGTTTGCATACATTCTTTGGTAGCGGATAACAGGCTGGCATCTTCCGAAGCCATTATTTGGTCCACTTTGTACAAACCCGCTTTTATCTCTTCGGCATGATTCAAGGTTTCGGCTTCCTGTTCCAGTTCGGTTTGTTCTCCTTCCTGAAGGTTTGCATCATCCAGCTGTTCCAGTTGGAACCGGATGTAATCTTCATCCTTCCGGCTTTGCTCGGCTTGCGTTATGAAGTCGGCCAGCTGTTTGCATACGTTTCTGTACTCGGTATAAATATCCTTGTATGCTGAAAGTTCGTTGTCATCTTGTGCCAGGATATCCAATACATTCAATTGGAATCCCTCACTGTTGAGCAACAGGTTTTGATGCTGGCTATGTACATCTATCAGTTTCTCGCCCAGTTCCTTCATCTGCGCCAATGAGGCCGGAGTATCGTTTATGAATGCGCGGCTTTTACCTGATGCATATAACTCGCGGCGGATAATACATTCATCCGGATCATATTCCAAATCTCTTTGGGTAAAGAAAGGCTCCATCTGATAGGCGGAGATGTTGAAACGTGCTTCTACAATACATTTATTGGCGCCTTTCTTGATCGCTTTGATATCGGCCCGTTGTCCCAGTAACAAGCCGATAGCGCCTAGAATAATCGATTTACCGGCGCCGGTCTCTCCGGTGATGACAGAGAAGCCGGGGGTGAAACTGATATCCAATGTATCAATCAATGCATAATTCTGTATATAGATAGATTGCAGCATATTCTTGCTCCTTTTTAATAATTTGCTGATTTGTCAATTTGCTAATTTGCTGCGCTGTTGTATTCCGCATGGTAATTAGCGCATTAGCACATTGGCAACGTGGCAAATTAAGAAATTATTTATTATTTACCAGTCTGTCAATAATATCCCTTGCTACTTCCTGTTTGCTTTTCAGCGGATAAGGAGTTGCTCCCTGACGGTCTATAATCGTTATTTTGTTGGTGTCACAACGAAACCCGGCTCCTTGGTCGTTCAATGAGTTCAGTACAATGAAATCAAGGTTCTTACGTTCCAGTTTTCTTTGTGCTATTTTTTGTTTCATCATTTGTTTCCAAGGCAATCCCACTAATGTCTGTCCGTTCTTTTTTCCGGTTCCAGTGCGGCGGCAATGTCTTGTGTGGGTTTCAGTTGCAGTGTTAAATTATCTTTCTCTCTTTTGATTTTATGACCGGCTACGGTTTCCGGGGTAAAGTCGGCCACTGCCGCACACAGGATGCCGGCCGAAGCTGTAGGAAACTCGCGGATGGCGGCTTCGTACATTTCTCCGGCACTTTCCACATCTATGCGGCGGATGTTAGGGTGATGGGCCTGAATCGTTACCGGTCCGCTGATTAGCGATACTTCCGCTCCACGTGAAGCGCATTCCTCGGCAAGTGCGAATCCCATTTTTCCTGAAGAATAATTGCCGATAAAGCGTACCGGATCTATTTTCTCGTAGGTTGGACCGGCGGTAATGACTACTTTCTTTCCGGCCATGTCTTGTTGTTTGGCAAAGAAAGCTTCCAGAATTTCCACTATTTTTTCCGGTTCTTCCATTCTGCCTTTTCCTACCAGATGGCTTGCCAGTTCCCCTTCTGCCGGTTCTATAATATGATTTCCGTAAGAACGGAGCGTGTCCAGATTCTTCCGGGTGGAAGGGTGTGCGAACATATCCAGATCCATTGCCGGAGCTACGAATACGGGAGCTTTCATTGACAGATAAGTCGTGATCAGCATATTGTCCGCTATTCCGTTGGCCATTTTACCAATAGTGGATGCGGTAGCCGGAGCGATAATCATGGCATCCGCCCATAGTCCCAAATCAACGTGGCTGTTCCATGTCCCGTCACGCTGGGCAAAAAACTCGCTGATAACAGGTTTGCTTGTTAATGCAGACAAAGTGATAGGTGTGATGAATTCTTTGCCTGCGGGGGTAATCACGACTTGTACTTCCGCTCCCTTCTTAATAAGTCCGCGAATGAGTATAGCCGCTTTATAGGCGGCTATACTTCCGGTTATACCTAGTACGATTTTTTTTCCTTTCATACTCATTTCATCATTCCCGATTCACGTAGTCTGATTTTTGTCAGTACGTTTTTCGTGTTCAGCGTAAAGTCACCGTTCAGTATCCAGCTGTAGTAGCCCGGATCTTTTTGTAATACTTCGCTGACCGACATTCCTTTGTATTTCCCAAAATTAAAGACTTCCACGCCTTTGTCATCATAAACAATGCGTCCGGCGAAATCTACGTTCTTGTTGAAACTTGAATATTCGGCTAGAAATGCCATATCGTTTTGCAATTCTTCCGGATAGCGGTCCAATTGGGATTTCAGTACTTCGTATGTGGCACGTGTGTCGGCTTCGGCTGTATGGGCATCTTCCAGATTCTTTCCGCAATAGAATTTATAGGCGGCAGACAGGGTGCGCTGTTCCAGTTTGTGATAAATCACCTGCACGTCAATGAATTTTCGTTTCATCATGTCAATGTCTACTCCTGCGCGCAGGAACTCCTCGGCCAAAACCGGAATGTCGAAACGATTGGAATTGAAACCGGCAAGGTCACATCCCTCAATGTCCCGGGCTATCTCTTTTGCCACTTCCTTGAAAGTAGGGCAGTCCGCCACATCTGCGTCATAAATACCGTGGATGGCAGAAGATTGTTCGGGAATATGCATTTCCGGATTGATACGCATGGTCTTCGTTTCTTCGTTGCCGTTTGGGTACACCTTCAGATAGCATATTTCCACTATTCTGTCTGTGTTTATATTTGTTCCCGTTGTTTCCAAATCGAAAAAAACAATAGGATTCTTCAAGTTCAATTTCATTTTCAGCTTGTATTATATATTGTTTTTCCGCCACATGGTGGCGTGTCGTTTTTAGTCGTTCAGCATCATAGGCATCAGCAGCATCAGCAGGTCTTCTTTTTCTTCCTGTTCTACAGGAACAATAACACCCGCACGTGAAGGATCAGCCAGTTCGAAAAGTATTTCCTGTGCCGAGATATTGTTTAAAATATCGATCAGGAATGTTGATTTAAAGCCGATGCTCATGGGGCTTCCTGTATATTGGCAAGTCAGTGTTTCTTCTGCTGAGGTGGAGAAATCTATGTCTTGTGCGGAGATCTGGATCTGATTTTCACTGAGGCGGAGTTTTATCAAACTGCTTGCTTGTGATGAGAATACAGATACACGGCGGAGCGCACTGATCAGCATCATGCGGTCAATGGTGGCCTTGTGCGGATTATCCTGCGGAATTACTGAATTATAATTGGGATAGCGTCCTTCGATAAGACGGCATATCATGCTGTAGTTTTCTAATGTAAACGTAGCGTTACGGTCGTCAAAATCAATTTGCACATCTCCTTGTTCTTTCGGCAACAGGTTCTTCAGCAGGGTTGCCGGTTTCTTGGGCAGAATGAAAGCGGCTTTTTCATCGCCGTGTGCCACAAATGTTTTATTGCGTACTAATTTGTGCCCGTCTGAGGCTACGAAAGTGATGTCTTCGGTAGTGATATCAAAATAAATACCATTCATTACCGGACGTAACTCGTCATCGGCAGTAGCGAACAAAGAACGGTTGATACCTGCCAGCATCACCGGAGCGCCCATTGTTACGTGTACCGCATTTGCGCCTAATGCGGGAGCCTGCGGATATTCGTCGGCATTTTGTCCCATCAGGCTGTATTTACCATTCTGATATTGTACGGTGATTTCCAGATTCTCTGTATTTACCAGGAAAGTCAGTGGTTGTTCGGGTATTTCTTTCAGGGCTTCGAGTATGGTTTTTGAAGAAACGGCAAAGCGTCCGTCACCGTCACTTTCATTTACTTCCAAAGAAGTGGACAGGGTCGTTTCGCTGTCAGAGGCAGTGAGCGACAACGTTCCGTCAGTCAGTTCCATTAAGAAACAATCAAGAATAGGTAACGAATTTTTGGAGTTGATTACTCGGCTAATAGCTTGTAAATGACTGAATAATCCAGTACTTGAAACGATGAACTTCATAGTTTTATATTATTATATTTATATTCTATATCTCTATATTCATTTAACTGCCAAAGTTACGAAAAGATTATGGTTCAAGCGCAAAAAATGGCGAAAAAAATTAGTTTACTCGCAAGGAAAAGTGTACTTTCGTGGCGAATTTAAATAACGTAATATGGAATTAGCAGGAAAAGTAATAGCAGTCCTCGAACCGAGAGGAGGAGTTTCAAAGACAGGAAATGAATGGAAAGTACAAGAATACGTAATTGAAACGCATGATCAATATCCTAAAAAAAATGTGTTTTGACGTATTTGGAGCAGATAAGATAGCGCAATTTAATATTCAGGCAGGTGAAGAGTTGAAGTGTGTTTTTTGTATGTGGAGTGCCCGCGAGTGGAATGGTCGTTGGTTCAACAGTATCCGTGCGTGGAAAGTAGAGCGTGTGGGTGCCCAGGGACCTGTTGCACCGGATGCTCCGTTTCCTCCCATGAATGCTGCTCCCGCTGCACCGGTAGATTTTGCCGCGACAGACGAGAAGGATGATTTGCCTTTCTAGGGGATAGAGGATTCCCATAAACATAAATAAGCCGGCAGGATCCGTGAAAAGGATTTTGCCGGCTTATTTTATATAGTCTGTTTTTATGGTCATTCTCAATCATGGTGTGAAGTGTTGATGGGATATTTGCGTTCCATGAATTTCCATTTATCATCCGGTGTGGTATGATTACGGTGGAGTAAATTAAACAGGCGGAAACTATATTGCTGTAGTTGCCGCCTGTTCTTTATTTGGTTAAATAAAAAAGTCTTAAAATGTAGTGTAGAAGATTTGCATTTTCAGCTTATTCTCAGGATTCGTTCCACCTTTTAACATAGCGCTTTCCATACCTAAGCTGTTGGATATTTCAACTATTTCATTGTTTGAATTGGATACTGCTTTGACAGGTATGATGACAACTCTGTTCCAGTCCGGATTTTTAGCGTCCCATTCTTTTCCGTCTTCTTCCTTTTCAGGATCTCCACCTGCTGCTGTTATGCCTTTTTTCCGTTCCTCAATGCAGTAAGTGATTAAGGGAGCGATGTTGGTAAAGGTGTATGTATTGTTACTGCTGCTATATGAACTTAAGAAAGAAGTCTTGTTATCGATAATCTTGTTTTCTTCAAAGAACGAGAACATATCTTTCTTTCTGACCATCAATACATATTGGGGGATGCCCATTTTGTATTTGGACTCTTTCTCGTTGTAGCGTGTGAATGATACATTTACACCATTTAGCGTATCTCTTTTATGTTCATTGTAAATCTCTGCAATGGGGAAAGTCGCTTCTGTAAAAATACCTGCCGGACTTTTGAGGTAAGTATGGTCCGGATCTTGGGCTAACTCTTCCAATCTGTTACCGTTACTGAAGTGGTTGGCTTGTATCACTTCCTTGGTTGCTCCAAAGAAATAGGATTTGTAAACCAACGAATCCCGCTTGCCGGAAGAACTTTCTATCAGGGCTTCAAAATTAAGATTCAGGCTTAAACCGTCAATGTATAAAATGGTTCCGTCGCCATGAGTACAGCGAATGTAAACTCCCTTTAATACATTCTTGATAAAACTTTCAGGAGTCTTGAAATACTCTTTGTTCTCCTTGTATTTGTTGAAGATGTGATCGCCTAATGAATTGGGCAATTTGATAGTCTGTATAATTGTTCTTTGCTTGACACCGCTGCTTGTGGTTGTAGTTTCATCTTTGCTTGTAGACGGACCTACTGCCGAATAGGCTTTTACAGCGATAGGCTTTCCTTTTTCGTTATAATAATCTTTAGGATCCACACTGGTATAGAAAGTGCTTAGTTCTTTTTCAGGAATAACCTTGTCCAATGTGTCAACCTGTAAGCGCATGGCATTCAGTGAGTCGCCAAAGAAAGACCCGTATTGCAGACTTATATTTACTCCGATGACTTTGGTCAGCTCTTCTTCAAATTTGAAGTTGTCCATACAGGTGAACTGTGCTATAAAGTCGGCAGTAAATTCTCCAAATTGCTCATCGGTATATCGTCCTAAATATGCAGTACTGGTACGTGCATAAACGGAGTCGACCAACAGAGATTTGGTGGTAAACTCATAACTGTCTGTATTTGCCGGAATCTTATCTCCACCGGGGATAAGATCAGTCCCGATGCCGGTTGTTGAATCATCGCAACTATAAATAAGTGCAGCCAACAACAATGCGCATAAGTATTTGATTTTCATCTTTATTATTCTTAGTGAGTTATTTCTTTTCAAACTCCCATACTTTGTCATAGAACTCATTGAAAGCATCTACATAGGTATCGGCAGGCTGATAGTCGAGCACGGGCACACCCGATTCACGGGCGAATTTCATGACATTCTCGTTCACTTTTTCGCTGTTTTGTATCACACCGTCGGAGTAGGCAATGGCCAGTTTGCACAGCTCCTCGTAATTTGCCGGAGATTTGACGATGCTTTCCACATCATTCTTTTCAATGCCTTTCAGCATGAGTTTTTCAGTCAGATTACCTTCGCAGTCCGATTTGAAATCATCTTCAAATACCGAAAATACTACTTTTGAGTCTCTGAATGACGGTTCATCCTGATAAGCCTTCTTGATATAAAGAGGTACAAATGCACTCATCCACCCTTGGCAATGGATAATGTCCGGACACCAGCGTAATTTCTTTACCGTTTCCAATACGCCGCGTGCATAAAAAATAGCACGTTCGTCATTGTCTTTGTATTCTACACCGTTTTCGTCAGCTACCATTTGGCGGTGCTGGAAATAGTCGTCATTGTCAATGAAGTAAACCTGCATACGTGCAGCTTGGATAGATGCTACCTTGATAATCAGCGGATGGTCCGTATCGTCTATGATTAAATTCATGCCGGACAGGCGGATGACTTCGTGTAATTGGTTTCTGCGTTCATTGACATTGCCCCATTTTGGCATAAAAGTTCTGATTTCTCTGCCTTTTTCCTGAATAGCCTGAGGAAGAAATCTTCCCATGTTTGCCATTTCGGATTCGGGAACGTAAGGGGTAATCTCTTGTGTAATAAATAAAACTTTATTTGCCTTCATCTTAACTTTTTGTTGCTCATAATCATTTTGCAAAGATATAAAAAAAATAGATGAGAGTGGCAAGAAACGAGGAATAATAATTCCTTATGATATGTTAAGTGGCTGGTAATTAGTCGTTAGCAATTTGAAGTTAATGGCCGATGTCTTGCGGAATTAGGTGAAAAACGGGAAAGAACAAGTGGCCCGCCGGTGGCTGAAGAGGGCTTATTGCGCCATATCTGCAAGGTATTAACCGCTTATTACTAATTACTCATCATTAATTAAAATTCTTTTTTTTCTTCGTTATCTCCCAAATAATGGTTTACTTTGCAGCCGTTTTAAATGAAACTACTCAAACAAAAGAGATAAAAAGATGAAGTTAGTTCAAACAATCAAAGAGCTTCAGTCAGAGCTGGATGCCCTGCGTAGTGAGGGAAAGACAATAGGTCTGGTACCTACGATGGGTGCACTCCATGCCGGACACGCTTCGTTGGTGAAACGTGCTGTTGCAGAAAATGATGTAGTGGTGGTAAGTGATTTTGTGAATCCTACCCAGTTTAACGACAAAAATGACTTGGCAAAATATCCGCGTACATTGGATGCCGATTGTGAATTGTTGGAAAAAGTAGGGGCGGCTTTTGTTTTTGCTCCGTCTGTAGAAGAGATTTATCCTGAGCCTGATACCCGGCAGTTCAGCTATGCGCCGTTGGACACAGTGATGGAAGGCCGTTTCCGTCCGGGACATTTCAATGGAGTATGCCAGATAGTGAGCAAGCTGTTTATGATTGTAAATCCTACCCGTGCTTATTTCGGCGAGAAAGATTTCCAGCAGTTGGCTATTATTCGTGAAATGGTGAAACAGATAGGGTTCAACGGACTGGAAATTGTAGGTTGTCCTATTGTGCGTGAGGAAGACGGGCTGGCATTGAGCAGCCGCAATGCACGGCTTTCTGCGGTGGAGAGAGAGTATGCGCTGAATATTTCGCAGACTTTATTTAAGAGTTGTACTTTTTGCAAAATCTCATCCGGTCGCTGAGACTCAGAAGTTTGTAGAAGATGCGATTGCTGCCGCTCCGGGTTTGCGTCTGGAATTATTTGAAATAGTAGACGGCACTACGCTTCAAGAAAATAACGGATTGGGAAAGATACGGATTATGCAGTAGGTTGCATTACGGTATTTTGCGGAGAGGTACGTTTGATAGATAATATAAAATATAAGGGATAGTGATCGTTAACCATTAGAATTATGATGATTGAGGTATTAAAGTCGAAACTGCATTGTGTCCGTGTAACGGAAGCCAATTTGAATTACATGGGTAGTATTACGATTGACGAGGACTTGATGGATGCCGCCAACATGATTGCCGGCGAGAAAGTGCACATTGTGGATAATAATAACGGCGAGAGGTTTGAAACTTATATTATTAAGGGTGAGCGCGGTTCGGGATGTATTTGTCTGAATGGGGCTGCTGCCCGGAAAGTACAGGTGGGTGACATTGTGATTATCATGTCATACGCCATGATGGATTTTGAGGAAGCTAAATCGTTCAAGCCGACGGTGGTTTTCCCCGATTCGGCGATGAACAAGATTGTATAACGATATTTTTGTTCGGTAATCCAAAAGCCCGGTAGACGTGAGTCTGATACGGGCTTTATTTTTTTATCCGCAATCATAGGGCAATAAACTTTCATTTATTATCCGGTAGTATGATTGCGGATAATCTGTTTATATGGATTTCTCCTTGATAAGTCCTGTCCGGTAGGCCATCAGCAATTTCTTTAAATCGTTGATCTGTGTCACCAGTTCCCGTCCTTTGTCAGTGTCCTTTACCATCATGCGTTGGGTGCTCATTTCTACTATCTGAGTGCTCGATTTGATATCCTGCCCTTCTTCAATGGCTTTTTGCATTGAGGTGAACGGTTCGTGCTGTACCAGTTGGAATCCGCGCGAATGGTATACCAGTGTATATCCGGCAATTCCGGTTTCCGAATGATACGCTTTAGAGAATCCTCCGTCTATGACCATCATCTTGCCGTTTGCTTTTATCGGATTCTCACCTTGGATGGTTTTTACGGGTACATGCCCGTTGATGATATGGCGGTGTGTTCCTATCACGCCGAACTCGTCCAGCAGCATGTCACATACTTTTTCTTCATTGCGCAGGCTGTAATAGTGACCTTTCACTTCCTTGTGCAACTCTTTCTCTTTTAAGAAGTAACGTTCAAAAGTAGCCATTTTGTCTTTGTCGAAAGCAGGGGAGTCTTTGCCACACCACAAGTACCATACATAGTCTACAGCAAAGGGTCTGTCCTCGTTGTCTTCCTCAGCGAAGAAGGCGGTACGGATCAAATGCCCTACTTTTTCCAGCAAGGCTTTTCCCTTGTACGTTTTTCCGGCTATGGACACATCTTTCAGCGTACCGTCGGCATTCAAGGGAATGGAGGCGTGGAACAGCAGATTTGAGTTGCTCACCGTGTACATGCATCCGTAACGGAACAGGCAGCGGATATGTTTTTTCAATTTCTCACTGCTGACAAATGAACGATGGAGTTTGTTCATAATTTCCCGTTCTTCGTCTGTCAGCTTATAAGGATCGGCAGGATCTACCGTAGGAAGAAAACTGTCTTTCAGCTCATATTCTTTTCCATTGGGCATTGTGATGGTCTTACGCTCGAAGTCTATACGGTGTAGCAGCATACGGTCGTCCATCTCGAAATCGGGGCGGCGCCTGATAATCTCCGCTTCCAGCTTGAACTGGATAACACTGATTGCTTTGTGCATCTGGCCTATCATGCGCAGCGTCTTGGCATTGTACGTACAGTCTTCTTTCTCTACTTTCGGTCCGAACAGGGTGCAGGGATCATCAGCGTATGTTTCCATGGCAAAGGTGGCCAGGGGCAGAAGGTTGATGCCATATCCGTCCTCCAGAGCGGCAAGGTTGCCATAACGCATGGCCAGGCGTAGCACGTTTGCCATACAGCAGTCGTTGCCGGCTGCGGCTCCCATCCATAAAAATGTCATGGTTTCCCCATTGTACGTCGAAATTATGATAATCGCATAATATGTCCATAATGCGGTGGGGGGCAGGGCCACGGTCGAATATATCACCCAGCACATGCAGTGTGTCTATGGTGAGCCGTTGGATGAGGTTGCATAGGGCAATGATAAAGTCATCGGCGCGGCGGGTAGAAATGATGGTGCTGATGATGACATTAATATACGCCTGTTTGTTGGGAACCATTGAGTTTTCGTGCAACAACTCCTGAATGATATACGAGAATTCTTTGGGAAGCGACTTCCGCACTTTGGAACGGGTATATTTGGAGGATACATTCTGGCATACACGTACCAGTTGGTTCAACGTGATGACATACCAGTCGTCCAAATCCGTTTCCACTGCTTTTACCAGATCCAGTTTTTGTTCCGGATAATAAATCAGCGTACATAGTTCTTTTTTTTCATTCTCGCGCAGGGTATTGCCGAATATTTCATTTACTTTTCTTTTGATGGCCCCGGAAGCATTCCGCAATACATGCTGGAATGCCTCGTACTCTCCGTGCAGGTCGGCAAGGAAATGTTCTGTACCTTTAGGCAGGTTCAGAATAGCTTCCAGGTTGATTATTTCCGTACTGGCATCGGCTATAGTGGGGAAACTATGCGACAGCAGTTGCAGGTATCGCATATCTTCCTGTATGGTTTCCGGTGTGATAGAATTATAAGCGTTCATAGCTGGAAATTATATAAAAAACATAAGTATTAATTGGGCTATAATGACCCGGCTGAACATGGACAGCGGATATACGGTGGCATAACTCACTGCCGGATTATCACCGGGTAACGTGTCATTGGCATAGTTCAATGCCATAGGGTTTGCCATGCTTCCACACAGCATGCCACAGGTGCTTCCGAAGTCGAGGTGGCTTATGCGGAGGGCCACTAATGCCATAATGACTACCGGAATAAAGGTGATGGCGAAGCCTACAGCTATCCAGATGGCTCCTTCGGGGCGCATCACTGTCTCGAAGAAATGTGCGCCTGCATCCAGTCCCAGGCAAGCCAGATAGAGGGATAACCCGATACCGCGCAGCATCAGGTTGGCACTCCGGGTGGTATAAGTGATGAGGTGGAAACGGGGGCCAAAGCATCCGATAAGAATTCCTACTACGATAGGTCCGCCTGCCAGGCCTAATTTAACGGGAGTGCTGATGCCGGGGATGGCGATAGGGATGGAGCCTAGTATCAATCCCAGTACAATACCTATAAAAATGGCGGCAAGATTAGGGTCCTTCAACGTTTTAACCGCATTGCCCAATACTTTTTCCACATTCTCTATGGCTTTGGCTTCTCCCACTACGGTCAGCCGGTCGCCCAGTTGGAGGATCAGCCCCGGTGTGGCAAGCAGTTGTACCCCGCTGCGCATCACACGGCTGATGTTGATGCCATAGCTGTTGCGCAGACGTAAAGAGCCTAGTTTTTTCCCGTTTATTTCGGGGCGGCTGATAACGATATGTTTGGAAATCAATTGGCTGTCTATGGCATTCCAGTCGATGTCTTCTTTATTCCAATCCTGGTTTTCCTGTTCGCCGAAAAGAATCGTGAGCGAGGGAGCGTCCTTTTCGGTGGTGATAACCAGCAGGCGATCATTCTCTTTCAGTATTTTTTCGGAAGTGGGGATGCTTACCGTACCTTCCCGCCATAAACGGGAGATAACAAATTTAGGATAGCTTAATAAAGCTACTTCTTTTATGCTTTTATTGAAAATGGCGGGATTGTGCACTTTGAAGGTGGCAATGAACGTTTGATTGGTGTCCTCGTGCTCGTGAATGTCGATATCTGAGGGACGGACAAATAATTTGCGTACCAGCAGCATGGCCAGAATAACACCTACCACTCCCAGCGGATAGGTTACGGCGCAACTTAACGCAGCGCCACTGGCGGGTTCCCCCCATTTGTTTCAATGTCTGTTGGGCGGCCCCCAAAGCGGGAGTATTGGTGGTGGCTCCACAAAGGATGCCTACCATATCGCTCATCGGTATGCCTCCCAGTTTGCTGAAAAGCACCGTCATGACCGTACCTGCCAGAATAACGCCTATGCCCAGCATATTGAGCTGTACGCCGCCTTTACGGAATGAACTGAAAAAGCCGGGACCTACCTGCAAGCCCAGTTCGTATACAAAAAGCACAAGACCGAAACTCTCGGCGTAATTCAGCATATTCGGGTCGATTGAGAATCCCAGGTGTCCGGCCAGAATACCGGCAAAAAAGACGAAGGTAACTCCCAATGAAATGCCAAACAGGTGGATTTTACCTAAACCGAGCCCCACGGCAATGATAATCGAGAGGATTACAACCGCCTGTAAAGGCGTGTGTTCAAAAAATAAGCTATTTAACCATTCCATATTGCAAAGATAGTACATTTTTAAGTTCTGCAAGCGATAAATAGGTATTTATGGATGGAACATGACTCATCTCGTTCTATAAATGATCCTTTTCCTCCAGCCACGCATCAATCAGTTTTCTTGCCAGGCTCAGCTTTTTGGGTATCTCCGGCAAGTTGTCTTTGGTATAGAAAGCGCCGGCATTCAGTTCTTCTTGTTGTAGTTTGATGTTTCCGCTTTCATAATCGGCGGTGAAGCCTATCATGATTCCGCTGGGATAAGGCCACGGCTGGCTGCCGAAATATTTCAGGTTTTTGATATGGAGTCCTGTTTCTTCCAGTACCTCGCGGTGCACACATTCCTCCAAAGTTTCGCCCGGTTCAAGAAAACCGGCTACCAAACCGTTGAAGGTTCCCCGGAAGTTGCGGGCGTGGACCAGCAGTATGCTGTCTTCCCGGCGTATCAATACAATGATGGCAGGAGAGATGCGCGGATAAATTTCCTGACGACATTGGGGGCATTTTTTAGCAATAGGAGAAATCTGTACGGTAGGTACGCCGCACATGGGGCAATAGCGGCTGTTCTTGTCCCAATTCAGTATCTGGAAGGCTTTTCCACCCACATTGTACTCTTCCCAAGGCAATACGTCGTATGAACTCCGGAGATCCATCATCAGGTGGCGGTCATTTTCGCTGCCGGGCACCGGGGGCATGTACGGAGAAAGTCTTGGCAGTGCGTCCCTCTATCTCTCCGATGGTGTGGATAGTGCTTCCCACCGGAACAGGCATGGGAGGCTCTGTTCCGAAAGGTATGGTGTACATTCCGTTCTTTTTCTCTATCAGCAGCTGATCCTTATAAAAAACGAACCAGCCGCAGGTTTCTATATCTTCTTCCATATTCTTTTTTACCTTGTTGCAATTATTGATTCAATCCTTTCATAGTGAGCTGGATGCGCTTGCGCTCTAGGTCTATGCTCATCACTTTCACCCGTACATGCTGATGGATGCTGACTACGGTGGTGGGGTCGCTCACAAATTTGTCGGCCAGTTGTGATACGTGCACCAGACCCTTCTCTTTGATTCCTATATCTACAAAGCAACCGAAGTTGGTAATATTGTTCACAATGCCGGGCAGTTCCATTCCTTCAGTCAAATCCTCTATGGTCTTTACATTCTTGTCAAATTCAAAAACTTGGATTTGTTGCCGTGGGTCGCGTCCCGGCTTGTCCAATTCCTGCATGATGTCTGTCAAGGTGGGAAGCCCCACTGTCGGGGTGACATACTTCTTGATATCAATCCGGCTGCGCAGTTCTTTGCTTTTTATCAGTTCGTCTACGGTGCAGTTCAGGTCTTTGGCTATCTGCTCCACTATGGGATAGCTTTCGGGATGCACGGCCGAGTTGTCCAGCGGATTCTTCGCTTGTGGGATACGCAGGAACCCTGCGCATTGCTCAAACGCTTTCGCTCCCATCCGGGGTACTTTCAATAATTCCTTGCGTGAACTGAAAGGCCCGTTCTCGGTGCGGTAATCCACAATGTTTTGAGCCAAGGCAGGACCTAGTCCCGATATATAAGTCAGCAGATGGCGGCTGGCGGTATTGAGGTTCACACCTACCAGGTTCACACAACTTTCCACTGTCTGGTCCAATGACTTCTTCAATAAAGTCTGGTCCACATCATGCTGGTATTGTCCCACTCCGATAGATTTGGCATCTATTTTCACCAGTTCGGCCAGCGGGTCCATCAACCGGCGGCCTATGGATACGGCTCCACGCACGGTCACGTCGTATTCAGGGAACTCGTCTCGGGCGGTTTTCGAGGCCGAGTAAATGGATGCTCCGTCCTCGCTTACTACAAATACTTGCAATTCACGGTCATAGCGTTGTGAAGTGATGAATTGTTCTGTCTCACGGCTGGCGGTGCCATTGCCTATGGCGATTGCCTCTATCTGATATTGTTCTACCAATTTCACGATGCTGCGGGCTGCCTGTGAGTATTCATTCTTAGGCGGATGCGAATAAATGGTTTCATTGTGCAGCAAAGAGCCTTGGGCGTCCAGACAGACTATTTTACATCCGGTACGGTAGCCGGGATCAACTCCCATGACCCGTTTCTGTCCCAAAGGAGGAGCCAGCAGAAGCTGTCTCAGGTTTCCGGCGAAGACGCGGATTGCCTCCTCGTCGGCTTTCTCCTTGCTCAAGGCTGAAAATTCGGTTTCGATGGAAGGCTTCAGAAGCCGCTTGTACGCATCACGCACTGCCTCGCCTACCTGGCGGCTGCATTCATTGTTGCCACGGACATACATTTGTTCCAGCCGTCCGGCGCACTCTTCGTCATCAGGACTTATACTTACTTTCAACAGGCCTTCCGACTCTCCCCGGCGGATAGCCAGCAGACGGTGGGAGGAACAGCGTTTCAAAGGTTCGCTGAAATCGAAATAATCGCGGTATTTGGCGGCTTCTTCCTCTTTGCCTTTCACCACTTTGGAGGTGATGACAGCTTGTCGGGAAAATTGGTTGCGCAGTTGGTTGCGGGCGCGCTCGTCTTCGCTCACTTGTTCGGCTATGATGTCGCGCGCGCCTTTCAGCGCATCCTCTTCGTCTTTCACATCTCCTTTCACAAAAGCGGGGAGACGGCTGTCCAGATGGTTTTCGCGTTGCAATAACAGTAAGGTGGCAAGCGGTTCCAGTCCTTTTTGCCGTGCCGCTTCGGCGCGGGTTTTACGTTTCGGCTTATAGGGCAGATATATGTCTTCCACTTCGGTGGCATCCCAACTCTGTTCAATGCGTTTGCGCAATTCTTCTGTCAGTTTGCCCTGTTCTTCTATGGTAGAAAGAATAGTTTCTTTTCGCTTGGCCAGTTCACACAACTTGTCATTTCTGTCTTTAATTTCGCCTATTTGTACTTCGTCCAGTCCTCCGGTTGCCTCTTTCCGGTATCGGCTTATGAAAGGGATGGTAGCTCCCCCGTCCAGTAGAGATAATGTATTGTCTACTTGATGTACGGAAACCTTCAGGGCTGCGGCAATCATTTTATTGAATAGTTCCATGTCTGTTGTTTTCTTTTGGGGGCAAAGGTATAAAAAAGGTATGGGTTTTTCCGTATAATTTGAGGTTGAAAACAGTGTATCTTATCCGTTCGCTCGGTATTCTCTTGATTTTAAAATGACTGCATCGATCCAGGAAGTCATGGAAACATTGTGTTTATTGGATGACAACTTATCATGGGAAAAGAAAATAACTTGGTCGAATTTATAGAAATGCTAAAAGAAAAGACCGGTTGTAAGATAACATTATGACCAACAGCAGAAAAGAGGTTTCTCAATGAGAAAATAGTCCATAATGGGTATAACTAATAATATTGTAAGAATTTGATGTACAATCGAATAAAAAGCGTAACTTTGTGGAAATGTCAAAGAAGATTATGACTAAAAATACAGATAAACAAGCAATTGATAACTTGGCAGATAATTTCAATGGTTATGCGGCACTGCTTCGTAAAATCAAGCAGCGGGTATTGGTTGCCCAACAACGAGCGATTTATGCCGCCAACGAAGAAATGCTCCGAATGTATTGGGATATTGGAGGTATGTTGCGGCAAAGTCAAGATGCAGATGGTTGGGGCAAGAAAACCTTGCAACGCTTGTCCGTGGACTTGAAGAACGATTATTCCGAAATAAAGGGTTTTTCTGTGCGCAACATGCAGTGTATGATACAGTTCTTCAACGAATACAATCAAGAACTTACGATGGTGAAAGGTGCTGATTCTTCAATTGCGCAATCAATGATTGCGCAATTAGGCGAATATAATTTTTCCTTTCCTATCAAACATCTAGGCTGGACGCATAACCTGATACTCTTACAACAAGTCAAGGATATTCGCGCACGGTATTGGTATATGGTGCAAAGTATTACATCGCATTGGAATACACGCTATCTGCAAGAAGCTATCAAACTTGATGACTATGGCAAGCATGGTGCGTTGGCAAACAATTTCACTGAAACCCTGCCTGTTCCCGAAGTAAACGATGTGAAATCAATGCTCAAAGACCCGTATATATTCGATATGCTGACCTTTACCGACCAATACAATGAGCGTGATGTAGAAATCGGTTTGGTGAAACATGTAGAGAAATTCCTTGTGGAAATGGGCGCAGGTTTTTGCTTTCATGGGACGACAATACCATATTGAGGTGTCAGGAGATGATTACTATAATTGACATATTGATGTACAATACCTTCCTACACCGCTATTTGGTGATAGAGTTAATCAATAGTTTACTGGTGGTAAGCCGGAAATATGGTCGTAGCCTTTAAGGGTATATTCTAAGTGGTGGATATTTAACCCTTTTAGTTATTATTAACTCATCTACGGTGTCAATACGAGCGATTTATTCTTTTTTTTCGGTGCAATTCGTTTCCGATATTTCACTTCTATTTGGGCTCAATGTCTAAGCCAATACAAAGGTACAATATTTTATCCGATATTGTTTGTTACTTATTGTTTTTTGGAAATAATTTTATTGTAGATATTATTACCTCCACAAAGGCTCTTGTTCCCAATTACGAGGGAAGCCCAACAAGCGAGTTTTCACTGATGGATGGCTTATCAAGAGTTGCTTGAAATCGGTAATGAATGTATTTTCAAGAACAATGGAGTTGAGCCAATACACAACACAGCATAATTGTGGATAAAGAGTTTGTTCTCGGAATGAGAAATCAGCAATCCATGTATTTGGCATACGTTCTGGCATCTTTGTTTTTACTGGAAAGACATGGTTGGACAGTCGTGAATGATGAGCACAACAATTACGAAGCACCGCAAGACACTCTAACCAGCTTCTCAAAAATTTGTGATGATTCAAACCGAACTCTCTTGCGACAGCATGTTTTGCCGTGGCATTTGAAAAATTGGAATAGAGCTTAGAGAGTGTTCCCATTGAGATAGCCTCCAATGTTTTCCATACAGGAGGCAGCTCTGGTTCGTTGTATTTGCGGAAATGCTCAGTAATAAAATCATCGTGTGAGCGTTCCACCTCTTTACGGATAACAGCTAAATTGGTAGCAAAACGAGCCTCATTGGTGGCAAAGTTTTCGTCCATAAACCAAAATGCTCCAAATTCAAGAGCAAAGTGCTTGATTATTTTTGTGCGAACAGCAACTTCAATCGTTTGAATGGCAGTAAAGAGCAAAGCCCTAAGTTGCTTATCAAAGGAATACAGGTCGATAATATCTGCAAAACGACAACCTTCTCTAAATTGATGCGTAGTGTGGTCAGCTTCAAAATGTCGCCAATAACCAGCAAGACGAAAATAGCTTATGATGTCAAGGGCTTTAACAGCTCGCTCAACATCATCAATAAGCAAACCTCTTTCTTTGAGAATATCAATTTGTTGTTCCGTGGTTATGGCTCGATTTGTATACCTGACTCCCATAAATAAAAATGTCCCGCTGGGTACGCTAATCTTACGGGAAGCGAGCGGGATTTGTTGGTGCAAAGGTAATTAATTATTTCTAACCTACCAAACAATAGAGCAAATATCAAACAGATATTTTTATCTTACCGCTTCTTTTTCAAATGTTTTTCCGTAATTCTGTACTCGGATTTGGGTAACCATTTCCATGCATTTGAAAATAAAGAAGCGTTATGCTACTCTTGTAAGTGCGAAGCTTGAGAAACTAAACACAAAATCAACAAGAATAGGCATGGTAGTTCCCACGTTATAGCGTGGGCTGCTTTACCATATCTGTTGATTTAGGTTTTCTCAGGACCTGCACTTTAAAATGTGGTTATTGGCAGTGTCACACTTCTTTTTTAGGAGAAAGTGTTACGACAAAAAGAAAAAAGTCAATAGATCTAGCAGCTCAATCCGGGGCAGCTAACGAAGTTGTGTCTAGATATGGATCGGCCTCAAAAGAACATTTAGTATCCTATTCTGGTGTTGACTCACAGTACATAAATGGGATTAAAATTTGGAATAAATAAATCGGGTGTCTTTCTGCAAAGAAAAAGAGTCGTTCCGATGCGTTTCCAGGGCTCACAAGGCTCAAGGCTCACTTATGCGGTATTTTAAACCTTGGTAGATGTGTAAGTATTTGCTTTACAGTCTGTTTGGTGGGACAAAACGTGCGGGTTGAATATTATTCTTTGGTCTTTGGAAAGTTCAGGATTGTCTTGACTTTGTCTGTCGTTTTATAGAATTTGTGTTTGCTTTGACCAGGCTTGTTTTTTGCCGGGTTTTATTCATAATGGCCGGATCAATGGATATGGGCACATTCGGATTTTTCACGATGCCCGGAATGACCAAGTGATGATGTCAATAGAAGTTTCTTTTATTTATACATTTTTCTTTCCGGTAAATGTCGGATGCGTTCGTGTATGTCTGGGGCTCATTATATTATTCATTTTATTTTTTAGAATATAGTCTTGTCCCCTTCTTTTTATTGTAATTAATTAAAAATCAGTGCGTTATTAGGTTTCTTGAAGCTTGTTTTGGGCTTAAATACCGCCTAAGTGAGCCTTTGAGCCCTGAGCCTTGGAAAGCTTGGTGAAAAGACCTTGTAATTCCTTTCAAAAGACCTGTTCTTTGTATAAAAAGACCTTGACGTTTTTTTAAAAGAACCTTGTCTTTGACGCCAAACATCAGGACCTTTTTTTTAAATGTCTGGATCTTTTTCAAAAACAACAAGACCTTTTTCAAAAGGAACGGGTACAAACGGACGGCCGGTCCGTCTCTTTTCCCAGATAGTGTAATAATTATGAAGAAACTGTTTATTTTACTTGTGTGCCTGTTGCCTGTGTTGGCACAAGCTCAAATGGAAACCTCTGTAGCCGGATTCATCCCTTTATCCGGTAGCGGAAGAATAGTATATAATTTCAATCCCGGATGGCGCTTTCATCGTGGAGACATAAAAGGCGCGGAAGCCGTACGTTTTGATGATACATCCTGGCAGGTAGTGTCTGTTCCGCATACTGTGGAACTGATGCCTGCCGAGGCAAGCGGTTGCCGTAACTATCAGGGTGTGGCATGGTACCGGAAACATTTTGTGATTCCTCAAGATATGAAAGGAAAAGAGGTGTCGCTTCATTTTGAGGGAGCTATGGGAAAACAGGTGATTTATTTAAATGGCAAGAGGGTGCAAGAGCACTTGGGAGGATACCTTCCTTTCACTGTGCAACTGACGGAACAGGGGGTACAGCCCGGAGACAGTTGCTTGCTGGCAGTGATGACGGATAATAGTGATGATAAGAATTTTCCTCCGGGAAAACGTCAATATACCTTGGATTTCGCTTATCATGGAGGAATTTACCGGGATGTGTGGATGATAGGAAAATCAAGTGTAGCTATTACAGATGCCTTGGAGGCCGATAAGGTGGCCGGAGGCGGAGTTTTTGTGCATTTTGACAATATAAGCGGGAAAAAAGCGGAAGTGTATGTGGATACGGAAGTGCATAACAGTGGAAAGCGGACGCGTACCGTAGCCGTGGAGACGGTTTTGGTGGATGCCGGCGATGTTCCCGTAAAACGGGTTTCGCAACAGGTGAAGCTGCAAGCAGGGGAATCGAAGACGGTGCGGCAACGGTTTGCAGTTCGCAATCCTAAGTTATGGTCTCCTGACTCGCCTTATTTGTATAGGATACAATCTCGTGTCAAAGCCGGACATGAAGTGTTGGATGGGGGAGTGACACGTGTGGGGATCCGCAAAGCGGAATTTAAAGGTAAGGATGGCTTTTGGTTGAATGGCAAGCCTTTTGGTCAATTGGTCGGCGCGAACCGTCATCAGGATTTTGCATACGTGGGTAATGCGCTGCCCAACAGCCAGCAATGGAGGGATGCCAAACGCTTGCGTGATGCAGGATGTACCATTATCCGTGTAGCTCATTATCCGCAAGATCCGGCATTCATGGATGCTTGCGACGAAATGGGGCTGTTTGTTATTGTGGCTACTCCGGGATGGCAATATTGGAATAAAAATCCGGAGTTCGCAAAGTTGGTACATCGGAATACCCGTGAGATGATACGCCGGGACCGCAATCATCCCAGTGTGCTGATGTGGGAGCCTATTTTGAATGAAACGCCTTATCCGCGCGATTTCGCACTGGAGGCGTTACGGATTACATGGGAGGAGTTTCCTTATCCCGGACGTCCTGTAGCGGCAGCCGATGTTCATTCGAAAGGAGTGGCGGAAAACTATGATGTGGTGTACGGATGGCCGGGAGATGATGAGAAGGCAGACCGTCCGGAACAATGTATTTTTACTCGTGAGTTTGGCGAGAATGTGGATGACTGGTATGCACATAATAATAATAACCGTGCCAGCCGTAGCTGGGGGGAACGCCCGTTGCTGGTGCAGGCACTGTCATTATCAAAGAGTTATGATGAAATGTACCGCACTACAGGGCAGTTTGTCGGTGGGGCGCAATGGCATCCTTTTGACCATCAGCGGGGGTATCATCCCGATCCGTATTTCGGGGGCATTTATGATGCGTTCCGTCAGCCTAAATACGCTTATTATGCTTTTCGCAGCCAGTCTGCCGCGACATTGAAGCATCCTGTGGCGGAATGTGGCCCTATGGTGTTTATCGCCCATGAGATGTCTCCTTTCTCGGATGCCGATGTGGTGGTGTTCAGTAATTGTGACTCGGTTCGTCTCTCTGTCTATGACGGTACTGAGAGCCGGACGCTTCCGGTTGTTCATGCGCAGGGACACATGCCTAATGCCCCGGTGATATTCAAGGATGTATGGGATTTCTGGGAAGCACGCGAGTATAGTTATAAGCAAAAAAACTGGCAGAAAGTAAATATGGTGGCAGAAGGAATTATAGACGGTAAAGTGGTTTGCACCTATAAGCGGATGCCGTCACGCCGCAGCACGAAGTTGCGTATGTATGTGGATACGGAAGGAAAGCAATTGGTGGCAGACGGTTCGGATTTTATCGTAGTAGTGGCCGAAGTGACGGATGATAGCGGTAATGTGCGCCGTCTGGCAAAAGAAAATATCGTATTTACTGTAGAAGGTGAAGGACGAGTTATAGGGGATGCCTCTATCAATGCCAATCCGCGCACGGTGGAGTTTGGCTCTGCTCCCGTATTGATCCGTTCTACCCGCAAGCCCGGCAAAATAAAGGTGAAGGCCCATGTGCAGTTTGAAGGAACGAATGCACCGGTTGCTACGGAAATAGAATTAGAAAGTATTCCGTCAGAACTGCCTTTCTGTTATACGGAGGAGGAGACGGATGCCCAATCAGCCGGAGCAGGACTGGCCGGAAGCCCTGTTAGAACAGAAAGAATGGCGGGGAAAGTTGTGCTGACAGAAGAGGAAAGGCAAAAAGTATTGATGGAGGTGGAGAGACAGCAAACTGAATTCGGTACGGAGAAGTAATATAGATAGAACGCGGACTTATCTCGTTCCAATCTAACCAATAATTGGTATTTAACTAATTTCAATTTAAGTACCAACGGATTTTTTCTTATCTTTGATCTCGGTTTGAAGAAAACTAAATACTTATGAAGAAATATATACTTATTATACTTTGTTGCCTGACAAGCTTTCCTCTGTGGTCATATAATGTGAATATGATTGTGGAACATTATTCTGTAGATCAAGGGCTTCCTAATAATACGGTAAACTGTACCTTGAAAGACAGAGATGGCTTTATCTGGTTCGGAACCTGGTATGGCTTATGTTGTTTCGATGGAGTGAAGTTTAAAACATTCAATAAACAGGAGCACGATTCGGATGTGCCGCCACGTAAGATCCAGCGCATAGTCGAGGATAAAAACGGGTATATATGGGTAAAGACCATTGACCGTAAGTTGTATGTCTTCAATAAAGTGACCGAATGTTTTCATGCTGTTTATGATGACATGAAGAACTATTCGGAGAATATTCAGGTGATAAAATTACAAAATACGGCCGAGGGGGATGTGTTGTTGCTGACCAAAGATAAAAATCTGTTGTTGGCCGGGGTAGATGAAAAGGGGCAGGTAACTATCAAGATTCTGTTCGACTCTCGGGACGAGATAAACAAGCATGATTATACACTGAAACACCATGTCCTGTGCGAAACGGAGGAATATATCAGTTGGATAGGAACTGATTATAAGGTGTCTGCCGTGCATAAAGGAGCGGAATTGGCATCCCGGCCTGCCGATTTCATAACCAGTAAGATTAATTCCGGTGACAAGGATAGTTTTACCAGTTTCTTTGAGGATGGCAGGAAGGTATGGGTCGGAGATCGTGCGGGTATTTTTTACAGTATCGATGTAAGGACCGGTTTGGTAAACCGGTATGTACTTTCCGAAATAAAAGGTGCGATCAGCAATTTGCTGGTTACTCCGGCAGGTTATGTCTATCTCAGTGTGGCCGGACAAGGTACATACGAATATGATTTGGCCGAGCGCAGGTTGCAAAAGATAAATACTGAAATGAATGACGCTATGGTTACTCATGCATTCATAGACCAGTATGATAAAATATGGTTTCACGAAAATGAGAAGGCGCTGATTTATTATGATCCGTTGAACCATACCGCAAAACGGTTTCCGTTTACCATGTTCGGCAAGATAACCACCCTGTATTCGGAAGATGCCGGTGAAAGAGGGCTTTTTTTCCTGTCTCCGGCAGGAGAGGCCTGGTTGTTCGACAGGGAACATGCGGAGATGGTTTATATTAATAAGTTGAAACAACTTTCTAATGATAGGGCAAATCAGCAGTTTTATCATCTGATGTTGGATAATGACGGGGTATTGTGGCTTTCCTCTGCCGATGAAGGGGTGTATTGCATGAATTTCCCCAAGAAGCAATTCAATCTGCTTTCGTTGTCTCCGCAATCAGCCGGGCAGGAAAATTATACGATAGGGGTAAGAGCCCTTTTCCAATCAAAAAGTGGCGATATCTGGGTGGGCACCCGTTGGCAGAGTGTGTATCGGATGGATCGGAACGGTGTAACCAAACATGTTTTTTCGACAGGTGACGAGCACATAGGTAATGTATATCACATCATGGAAGACGACAAGGGAAACCTTTGGTTCTCTACCAAAGGCGACGGATTGGTGAAGGCTGTTCCTGATGAGAAAGCGGCAGGTGGTTTCCGTTTTAAACGCTATCTGCATAATTTGTCTGATTTGTCGTCAATCAGCGGGAATGATGTGTATTTCACTTATCAGGATGAAAAGAAACGTATCTGGGTGGGTACTTTGGACGGAGGATTGAATCTGCTTTGTGAGGAAAATGGGGAAGTCACTTTTAAGAATAAATATAACGGATTCAAGAACTATCCTACGTATGGCCTTTATATGGAAGTGAGAAATATGATAGAGGATAATGACGGGCGTATGTGGGTAGGTACGATGGACGGGCTGATGTCTTTTAAAAACAACTTTGCCTCAGTGGAGCAGATTGATTTTGAAACCTACCGTGGTGCCAACCGGGTAAATTATGCCGATAGCGATGTGTACGCGCTTTATAAAGACGAGTTCTCTCAGATATGGGTATGCGTGTTTGGTGGAGGATTGAGCAAATTGTCGGGATATGATGAGGAAACGCATAAGCTTTCATTTAAATCGTATGGCTGGGAAGACGGATTGAATAATGATGTGGTGATGTCTATTATAGAAGATGATAACGGTTTCCTTTGGCTTGCTACGGAAAAAAGGACTCTCTTGTTTTGACAGGGCGACAAGCCAGGTGCGTAACTATGACAAATATGATGGCTTTCCTCCGGTTGTGATGGAAGAAAACACCGCACTGAAAACGCTGGACGGAGAACTTTGGCTGGGGTGTAAAGAGGGTATCCTGACCTTTTCTCCCGATAAATTGGAAACGAAAAAGGTCGATTATAATACATTCATTGTAGGATGTCAGATATCAAACCGGGATATACGCAGCTATACGGAACATCCCATTATTGACCGGTCCATTACCTATACAGACCGGATTACATTGAATCATAACCAGTCCATGTTTACTTTAGAGTTTGCGGCGTTGAACTATAATAATCAGAACCGTGTGTCTTACAAATATATTTTGGAAGGATATGAAAAAGAATGGCACTATAACGGGAAGAACCGTATAGCTTCCTATACCAATGTTCCTCCCGGTAAGTATCTTTTCAGAGTACAGACACTGGATGAGGCAAATCCCGGTTTGGAGTCTTTCCGTGAGTTGACCGTTGTCATTCTGCCGCCTTGGTGGGCCAGTTGGTGGGCGTATGTTATCTATATGATTATAGCCGTAGCCTTATTGCTGGTGGCTATAAAATTATCTCTTTTCATGATTAAGGTGAAGAATGATGTGTATATCGAACAAAAATTGTCCGAATTGAAAATCAAGTTCTTTACCAATATCTCGCATGAGTTGCGTACTCCGCTGACTCTGATCCAAGGGCCTATTCAGGAACTGAGAGAAAAGGAGAAACTATCTCAGAAAGGAATGCAATATGTGGATCTGATGGAAAAGAATACAAACAGATGCTGCAACTGGTCAATCAGATATTGGATTTCCGTAAAATACAGAACGGCAAGATGCGTCTGCATGTGTCGTTGTTCAACCTGAATGAGATGGTAGACTCTTTTGAGAAAGAATTCAGGGTGATGGCCGAAGAAAATGAAGTCAGCTTCACGTTCCAGCTGGCCGGTGAGGATATCATGGTATGGGCGGATAAGGAGAAAGTGGCTATCGTGATCCGCAACATCATCTCCAATGCGTTCAAGTTCACTCCTGCCGGGGGAAATATTTATGTCACGATGGGAGTGTCGGATGATGACAGGCATTGTTATGTACGGGTGGAAGATAGCGGTGTGGGGATTCCCCAAAGCAAGCTTTCCGAAATCTTCGAGCGTTTCTCGCAGGCTGACAATGCACGTGGCGCTTATTATCAGGGAACGGGCATCGGATTGGCTTTGTCTAAGGAAATTATCAGTCTGCATCATGGGGAAATCTATGCAGAGAGTCCTGAAGGGAAGGGAGCGGTCTTTACCATTGAATTGCAACTGGGTAAGGAGCATTACAAACCGTCGGAAGTCGATTTCTATATGGGCGGGGAAACGGTGAGTGTTCCTGAGGCTGAATCTGTTTCTGCCTCTGCCGGCAAGGAAAGCGAGGAGGAGAAAGAACAGCCTGTCGATTCGTCTTTGCCTACCGTGCTGATTGTAGAAGATAATAAGGATTTATGCAATATGTTGAAGCTGCAATTGGAAGATAAATTCAATATTTATATGGCCAATGATGGTGTGGAGGGGCTGAAGAAAGTACATCTTTATCATCCCGACATGGTAGTCACCGACCAGATGATGCCGAATATGGATGGAATAGAGATGTTGCAACGCATCCGTAAAGATTTCCAGATCAGTCATATTCCGGTGATTATCCTGACGGCGAAAGGTAATGATGAAGCGAAGACCAAAGCGATAAGCATGGGAGCGAATGCCTATATCATCAAACCTTTCAGCAAAGACTATCTGGTAGCACGTATCGAACAGTTGCTGAATGAACGTAAATTGTTCCGTGAACGTGTATGGCAGCAGCCCGAAGAACATAAGGAGGAACAGGATACATACGAACAGTTCCTGGTGAAGAAAGATGTGCAGTTCATTGAAAAGATTCATCAGGTTATAGAAGAGAATCTGGATAATAGTGATTTTAATATAGATACTATAGCATCGACTATCGGGCTGAGCCGCTCGGCTTTCTTTAAGAAGTTAAAGAGCCTGACCGGGTTTGCTCCGGTGGATTTAGTGAAAGAGATTCGTCTGAATAAATCAATAGAGTTGATTAAAAACTCGGATATGAGTATTTCAGAAATAGCTTTTGCCGTGGGCTTCAAGGATTCCGGTTATTTCAGTAAATGTTTTCGTAAGAAATATGATCAGACTCCGAGGGAATATATGAATGAATGGCGTAAAGGTTGATTTCTTGACCTTATAAAGCAGGAATCCCGTAAACAGATGTAGGCGAGCGTCGTGTTTGCGGGATTGTCTTATTTGTTTGCTAAGTTATTTTTGGACTTTATTAAGATTTAGTGATTACATACTTTTTGTGATTCGTCTTAATTCTAAACAATAACTAGATTACGATGAATGTGAAAAAAATTATCAGTTTAATCATGCTCCTGTTTATGTTACTGCCTTTGGGAGCACAGAATTCAGAGGGAAAACAACGCTATAAAATAGCTGCGTGTGACTGGATGATGCTAAAGCGTCAGAAGATCGGTTCTTTTCAATTGATGAAGGAACTAGGAGGTGATGGCATAGAAATGGACATGGGAGGCTTGGGAAAACGGGATACTTTTGATAATAAGTTCCACCAGCCCCATTTCTGTAAATTATTTAAAGAAACAGCACAGGAACAGCATATTGAAGTCCCTTCTGTGGCGATGTCCGGATTCTTTGGACAATCTTTCTTGACTCATCATAATTATAAAGCTTTAGTGCAGGATTGTTTGAATACGATGAAGGTGATGGGGGCCCAAGTAGCTTTCCTTCCATTAGGCGGCATAAAAGAGGACTGGACAGTAGCGGGTGATGCACGTCAGGAGTTGGTAAGCCGTTTGCACGAAGTGGGAGAAATGGCAGTGAAAGATGGAGTAGTGATAGGTATCCGTACTCCTTTGGACGCCGGAGGGGATATAAAACTGTTGAAAGAAATTAATTCGAAAGGTATAAAGATTTATTATAGTTTTCAAAATGCGTTGGAAAATGGACGCGACCTCTGTAAAGAGTTGAAAAAATTGGGAAAGGATCGGATTTGTCAGATACATTGTACGGATACAGACGGGGTTACTCTTCCTTATAATACCCGTCTGGATATGAATGCCGTAAAGCATACCCTTGATAAGATGGGGTGGAGCGGATGGCTGGTCATTGAACGGTCACGGAATAAGGATGAAGTCCGGAATGTAAAGAAAAACTTCGGGACGAATGTCGCTTATCTGAAACAGATATTTCAACAAGAAAAATAAGATAATATTTTAATTTTAAAAATAGATTCTATGAAGAAAGAAAATAGCATTTCTTCAGAAGCTGGACAAGATTGGCAACTTGACACAAGTGGTCTGTCTCAGTCTGTTTCTGACAGGAGTTTCTGTTCAGGGAGTATCCGCTGAGACAGGATTTCCTATATCCCAGTCGGTGCAACAGACTAAAACTGTCACCGGACAGGTGGTTGATGAAACTGGTGAACCGGTGATTGGTGCCAGTGTGGTGGTGGAAGGAACTACAAACGGTACCATTACTGATTTTGACGGAAGATTTGCTTTGCAAGTCCCTTCGGGCAAGAAGGTTGTCATTTCATTTGTGGGGTATGTGCCGCAAACGATTGCTCCGAAACAAGGAAAAGACTTTAGAGTGGTGCTGAAGGAAGATTCCAAAATGCTGGACGAAGTGGTTGTAGTCGGTTACGGTACTCAGAAAGCAAAAGATGTGACAGGATCTATCGGGGTTATTACTCCTTCGGAAATTTCAGATTTGCCGGTGTCGAATTTGGGTGCTGCGCTAGCGGGACAGATACCTGGTTTGAGTATCAGTGGTGGTGACAGCCGTCCGGGTGAAGGGGCAACTATGTCTATTCGTCAATCTTTCTCGTATTCTAAAGATGGTGGTAGTACTAATCCGATGGTCATAATCGATGATGTGATTCAGATAGATGCCAACAGCGGTCTTCCGACATTAGAAACTTTCAATGCCCTTGATCCTTCTGAAATTGAAAGTATTTCAGTCCTTCGTGATGCCAGTGCTGCCATTTACGGTTCCCGTGCTTCGCAAGGTGCTATTATTGTAAAGACCAAACGAGGTAAATCAGGAGCTCCCAAAATCAATTATTCAGGTAAATTCGGATTTAATGATGCAGTGGGACATCCTAAAACCTTAAGAGGAGCAGCTTATGGACGTTTTGCCAATTCCTTTAATTTGGCCAATAATAAGATAAGTATGGATCCGGATGGAAACTGGATGAATAAAATTTATAATGAAGCGGAACTGGCCGAGATGGATGGCTTGAATTACAATTGGCTGGATGAAGCCTGGTCCGGCGCTTTTACAATGAACCATTCGGTCAATGTAAGTGGCGGTA
>ENA-OQKS01000041-OQKS01000041.1-human-gut-metagenome-genome-assembly--contig:-NODE-41-length-35900-cov-4.140078_pt1 | contig 35900 bp, 29 predicted proteins | sample MGYA00242804_ERZ504808 | MGnify/ENA primary metagenome ERZ504808 (study PRJEB26092, sample SAMD00036375) | human gut metagenome | host: Homo sapiens | study: EMG produced TPA metagenomics assembly of...
GAACATCATCCTCGTCCATCACCGGCTCGCTCTCCGGCCTTCGAAGGCCCGTACGTCATCACCTCCGGCGCCAACGGCACCGGCACCTACATGGTGCAGATGGACAAGATCGCACACACCGACCAGAAGGTGGGCCTGGCATCCGCCATGGCCGTGATCCTGCTGATCATCATCATCATCTGCACCCTGCTGCAGAAGATCGTCATGGGCTTCCTGTTCAGGGATGCCGACGACGGTACCGCAAAGGCCCGCAAGCAGGCCAAGAAGGCCGACAAGGCCCGCAGGCGCGCCATGAAGGCCGCCAACAAGGTCCAGGCCGGCAAAGCTCCATTGTTCAAGAACGGAAAGGTGAGTGCGTGATGACTACTGCAACCGTCGCACCGCAGGCCGAGGTACAGAAGGTAAGCTTCGGCTATCATCTCAAGCTGTGGGTTCTGAGCTTCCTCAAGTATTTCAGCCTGGTGTTCATCACCTTCTGGATTCTGCTGCCGCTGGTCACCTGCTTCTTCACCGCGGCCAAGGGCACCGACGAGTGGCGTTCCACCTCCGTGATGACCTTCCCGAAGAACATCTTCAACTTCGAGAACTATGCCGAGGCCTTCAAGCTGTCGAACATGGGCATCGCCTTCCGCAACTCGGTGATCGTGCTCGTGTGCGTCTGCTTCCTGACCACCATCATCGGCACCCAGCTGGCCTATGTGCTGTCCCGCTTCCAGTTCCCGGGCAACGCCCTGATCCGTACCGCGTTCATGATGGCGGCCCTGCTGCCCGGCATCGCCATGCAAGTCGCGGTCTACAAGATCATGGGCACCTTCCACCTGATCAACTCGCTGTGGGGCTACATCATCATGTCGATGGGCACCGACGTGATCTCGATCTACATCTTCATCCAGTATTTCGAGAATCTGTCGATCTCCCTCGATGAGGCCGCGCTGATGGATGGCGCAAGCTACTTCACCATCTACAGCCGCATCCTCCTGCCGCTGCTGAAGCCGGCAATCGTGACCTGCCTGATCCTGAAGGGCGTCGGCATCTACAACGAGTACTACTCAGCCAACCTATATCTGCAGGACAAGCAGAAACTCGGCACGGTGGCCATCTCGCTGTACGCCTTCACCGGCCCGCAGGGCTCCAAGTACAACCTGATCTGCGCAGGCGTGATCATCACCCTGCTGCCGGCCCTGATCGCCTTCCTGATCTTCCAGAAGCAGATCTACAACGGCGTTGCGGCGGGTGCCGTGAAGGAATAATCCTTCGCACATATAACTGAAGACTCTCTTTTCATCATCCAAGGCCGTGCCAAGATTTATCATCGCCGGTACGGCCTTACCCCTCTTTTCTTACAAAGGATTCCTCGCATGACTCACACTCCTAGCACGTTCGCCCCGCTTGCGGACGGATGGACGCTGACGGCCGTCAACATCGAAGCCGCCCCTGAATCGCTACGCGAAGCGCTCGCCGCTGGCATTCCGGCTACCGTGCCGGGAGAGGCCACGCTGGACCTGCTGAATGCGGGACTCATCGCCGATCCGTTCGATGGCGCCAACGAGAACGACCAGCAGTGGATCGGCGACGTTGACTGGCGCTTCACCTGCCGCTTCGATTGGCATGACAATGGCGCCGACCGGCATGATCTGGTCGCCTACGGCCTCGACACCATCGCCGATGTCGCACTGAACGGCCGTCCGGTCGCCTCCACCCGCAACTTCCACCGCTCCTACCGTTGGGACGTGCGTGACCTGCTTCGCGAGGGCTCCAACGAACTGACCGTCACCTTCACTTCGCCGGTACGCGAATCCGATCGTATGGAGCAGGCCCGCGGCTACTATCCGCATACCGAGCATCATGCATTCAACCAGATTCGCAAGCCGAGCTACTCCTTCGGCTGGGATTGGGGTATCGACGTGGCCAACGCCGGCATCTGGCGCGAGATCGGCATCGACTCCTGGTCCGGGGTGCGCATAGCCTCCGTGCGTCCGCTGGTCGACGTCGCCGCCGACGGCACCGGCCTGCTCAACGTGCATGTCGAGATCGAACGTGCCGGCAAGGGGCGCATCATGTCCCCATACGAGTGCCATTCCGTGCGTGCCGCGGTGCCGGTGCATGTCGGCTTGTCCGGCTTCGGTGCCGATGTCGCCGCCGACGGCGTGGTCGCCGAAGGCCGCAATGAAACCGTGCTGACGCTCGCCGTACCGGAAGCGAAGCTGTGGTGGCCGATCGGTTACGGAGATCAGCCACTGTATGATGTTGCCGTCACTGCCGGCGATTCCGCCGAAGCGGCTTGGAACGGCCATGTCGGCTTCCGTACCGTGCATGTCGACACCCGCGCCGACAACGTCGGTCGTCCATTCCAGATCTACGTCAACGACGTGCCGGTGCACGCGCACGGCTACAACTGGATTCCGGACGATGCCTTCATCGCCCGCGTGGCTGACCGCGACTACGAACGCGGCATCCGTGATCTGGTGGAGTCCAACTCCAACATGGTGCGTGCCTGGGGCGGCGGCATCTACGAATCCGACGAGTTCTACGATCTGTGCGACCGCAACGGCATCATGGTCTGGCAGGACTTCATGCTTGCCTGCGCCGCCTATCCGGAAGACGCCGAAACCAAGGCCGAAGTCGAAGCCGAAGCCCGTGAGCATATCACCCGTCTGTCCGAGCACGCCAGCCTGATCGTGTGGAACGGATCCAACGAGAACTACGTGGCCTACTCCGAATGGGGCGGCTACAAGCAGGCCCTGCGTGATGACGATCTGCCGGCCAACGAGTACGGTTACGGCGAGAAGCCGTGGGGCGACTACTACTATGCCGAGCTGTTCCCGGCCCTGTTGGCCGAGCTTGATCCGGGCCGTTCCGCCTACCTGCCGAGCTCGCCGATGAGCTTCACCAAGTTCGTGGGCGCCAATTTCGACACCGACGGCACCATGCACATCTGGGACGCTTGGAACCGCGCCGACTACACCGTGTATGCGCAGTACACCCCGCGTTTCGCCGACGAGTTCGGCTACCAGGCACCGCCGGCGTGGAGCACGCTCACCGGTGCCGTGCACGATGACGAGTTGGAGCCGTTCGGCAAGCAGATGCTGGTGCACCAGAAGGCCTCCGGCGGCAACTACAAGCTGGCCCGAGGCATGCGTTCGCACATCACTCCAGGCCATCTCGACGACGTGAGCTTCGGTGGCGTGGTCAACGGCAAACCGTCCGACGGCGAGCACAGCTGGCTCATTCCGACCGACAACTGGGCCGATATCGAGGATTGGCACTGGGCATGCCAGTTGCAGCAGGCGCAGGCCATGCGTTTCGGCGTGGAGCACATGCGCTCCCTTGAGCCGGTCAATGCCGGTGCGCTGATCTGGCAGCTCAATGACGACTGGCCGGTCGTCTCCTGGGCGGCAGTGGATTTCAACGGTCAGCGCAAGCCGCTATGGTACGCCTCCCGTGACTTCTTCGCACCGCGTCTGGCTACCATCCAGCCGCGCGTCTCCGAGGAATATCGCGAAACCCACAGCTGGGAAGGCGTCAGGACGGCCAACGACCACTATGAGCTGATTGTGCTCAACGACACCCGCGAGGCTTGGAAGGGCTCTTGGAAGGTGGAACGCATGACCTTGGCCGGTGAAGTGCTTGCCTCCCAGACCTTCGATGTCGAGCTTGACGCGGTTTCGCATGTGGGTCTGCCATTGGCCGAGGAGATCGTGGACTACGCCGACGCAGGCAACGAGCTGGTCGTGGCCACTGCGTCCGACGGCGCCTTCGCCCGCGTGATCTTCAACCCGGCCGAAGTCATCGGGCAGAAGCTTGCCGCACCGGCTGAAGCGTTTGAGACCGTGGCATCTCGCGTCGACGGTGGGGTGGAGCTCAAGGTCACCGCCACGAGTTACGTGCGCGACCTGTTCTGCATGGCCGACAAGATTGATGCCAAGGCCAGCGTTGATGCCGGCATGGTCTCGTTGCTGCCGGGCGAGAGCGTCACGTTGCGCATCGACACCGGTTCCGACGACGATCCGCAGTCTTTCGCCGCGGCCAACGTGTTGCGTAGCGCCAATGATCTGAAGCGCGAGTGGTAGTCGAGCGCCCATCGGCCGAGATGACGTGAGGATTCACTGGGTGATGATTCACTGAACGTTCAGTTGATGGCGCTTGTTAAGCCGAAGCATAAGTGAAAGCGTTGCCGACCTTAAGCGATTAAAGTGTTGCAAACACTTAGATTCGTAGGTCTGGTGGCGCTTTTGCTGTATGATAACTAAAGAACAGTTTAAGTAATCGCTTAAGTTCAAAGATGAAGAAGGATGCATCAGCATGGCCGTGCAGAAAAGTAAGGTGACGATTTTCGATGTCGCCAAGGCTTCCGGAGTCTCCAGCAGTGCGGTCTCGTATGCATTGAACGGCAAATCCGGGGTTTCCGAGGACACCCGTGCCAAAGTGCTGAAAATCGCCCATGAACTGGGCTGGAAGCCCAATGGGGCGGCGCAGGCGCTGGCCAAATCCAAAACCCAGCGCATCGGTCTGGTGCTCGGCTACGATCCGAAACTGCTTGCGGTGGAATCCTACATGATGGAGCTCATCTCCGGTCTTGGCGCCGAGCTTGAAAAGCATGACTACTCGCTGCTGGTGCGCATGGCCGTGGGCGAGCACGCCAAACTGTCCATCATCAAGGACTGGATCGCCACCGGCAATGTGGACGCCATGCTGCTGGTCAACATCGAATTGGGCGACCCATGCGTGACCTTGCTCGAGGAGCACACCGAGATGCCGGTGCTTGCCATCGCGGACGCATCCGTATCCGGCAATCTACCGACGCTGTCGAGCGCCGACGCTGACGCCGTGCGTCAGGCGGTACAGTATCTGTATGACCTTGGCCACCGCCATATCGCACGCGTGGCCGGCCCGGAAATGCTCGCACATTCCTACATCCGTGATTCCGCTTTCTCCGACGTGGCCACCGAGCTGGGCATGCGATACCGTTGCCTGCACACCGACTACACGCCGGAAACCGGTTCCGAGGCCACCAAGAGGCTGCTGTCGTTCCCGGAACATCCCACGGCCATCATCTACGACAACGACGTGATGGCGCTGTCCGGCCTCGGTGTGGCGACGGCCGAAGGCATTACGGTGCCCGATGACCTGTCGATCATGTCCTGGGATGATTCCTTCATGTGCACCGCCGCCTATCCGAATCTCACCGCCATGGGCCGTGATGTGGTGGGCACCGGTACGAAGGCCGCCGAGCTGTTGCTCAAGCTCATCGACGGTGAGCGCGTTGGCAACGTCATGGAAGAGCCGTATGAGTTGCGGCAGCGCGGCACCACCGGCCCGGTTCCCGCTGAACGATGACGGTGTCCGTTCGGTCTACCTTCCGGTGGATTCGCGTCGGACGAGCCGGAAATCGGCTGTGAGCTTTTCGGGCTTGAAATCCGTGCCATCCTCGTCGATGCGCTTGAGCAGTAGGTTGACGGCTTTGGCCGCCAAATCGTTCAGATCAGTGCTGACGGTGCAGGATCGTCCGTCCCGTCTCGACCCGGCCGCTCCTGACTGACGCATCGGTGTGAATTGACGCGAATAGTTTGAAAGAAGAGGTTGCAATGACTGAAATCGATGCCCCCGTTTGTGCTGTGGAAACGTCCGCTCGAACCATCGACCGGCATGATCTGCCGTATCGCGTGAACAACGTCGCACTTGCCACCAACCCACTGCATCGCTATTGCGCCGACCCGAATCTGGCAATTTTCGACGGCCGATACTTTCTGTACTGCACCGACGACGGCGTCGATGACTGGGGTTCCACTGCATTCAGCGTGTACGTTTCCGACGATCTGATGGATTGGGAGCGTTACCCGGCGCTCGACCTGCGCGATGTGCCATGGTGGACGGGTTCGGATGGCGCGTGGGCGCCGTCTATAGTGCGTAACGCCGACGGACGATATGTGTTGTTGTTCGTGGCTGATTCGCAGATCGGCACCGCCGTGGCCAACACTCCATATGGGCCTTTCATCCCTACCGTCGAACCGATTGTGCGCAAGGGGACCTTCGGCTGCCACACCATCGATCCGGGCGTATTCATCGACGATGACGGCACCCGCTATTTTCTGTGGGGCAATGGCAAGGCATGGATCGCGCCGTTTTCCGACGACTGCCTGAGCTTCGACGAATCCAAGGCGATCGGCTGGATTCCGGGTGACTTCCGAGAGGCGATCTGGGTACACAGGCATGACGGTCTGTACTACGCGAGCTGGTCGGAAAACGACACCAGGGACCCGGCATACTGCGTGAAGTACGCGGTAGCCGAATCGTTGGCGGGGCCGTGGAGCGAACCCCGCGTGCTGGTCGAGCAGAATCCCGGGCTTCACTTATACGGCACCGGCCACCATAACATCGTGAACATTCCCGGCACTGACGAATGGATTATCGCCTATCATCGTTTCGCCTACCATCCGTCCGGTCGATGGGCCGGCGGAGATGGATGCCATCGTGAGACGGTGTTCGCCCCGCTCAATCATCTGCCCGACGGCTCGCTTGAGCAGGTGCGCCCTCAGGTCGGTTCCTATGTGCGTCCGCTGGGCATTCGGCCCGCCGGCTCGGTTCCGGCTATTCCAACTTGAAGGCCTTGCGAATCATCAGTATCTGTAGCCAGAATGAGCCGCCGCTCGCCACGATAATCCACAGCAGCGGCACCCATATGATGGCGCCCGGCACGGTGGCCTAGCAGTACGATCGGCAGAATGTCAAGCGCGAACACGGCGATGGCGACGAGCGGCTTGAGCACGGCCAGCTTGAACGATTGTCTGATCTGTTCGGTCACGCTTAGCTTGCTGCGACCGGAAAGCGGCAGTACGAACGCCAGCATCACGCCGAGAATCGCAAACACCGCGACGGTGACGCCGTAGACGAGCGAGATGGTGTCGCCGCCGCGTTGCATCGACAGGAACCTCAAGTCGAAGGCGGCCAGCGCCCATACTGCGGCGATGATCAGCGACAGCGCGAAATTCGTGCTGATGCGTCGTCTGAACGCAGCGATATAGCCGCGAAAGATGCCGTGATCGCGTGCCTCCTGCATGGTGCGCGCCACCTCGCATGCGGCGGAGGTGGAGATGCCGATGGTGACGATCGGAATCGATCCGACGAACCAGGCGACCGACAGCATCGCCAGATCGCCGATGGTGCTCATCACCACGTTGTACGGGTTGTCTTCGCGAAAGAAATTCGATGCCATGTCAGTCCTTCGGTTGCTACTGTTGCGTTATGTACGGCGTCATGCGATTGCGATGCGGTCGACTGCCTATCGGTATAGCCAGTCGATGAATCGCTGCGCGGTGCCGGTGTTCTTGGTGCCGGTTGCGATGCCGATGAGCGCGCTGTGGTCGCTGTCTGCGATGCTCGTCCAACCTGTCGCGTCGGAAAGCTTCAATCCGTAGGATTTCGATGCGCCTTTGCCGGTGCCGGACGAGTCGATCTCGTCGTCGTCTGCATCGCTGAAGCCCTTAAGTTGCACAGTTGCGTCATCGAGCTTGGTATTGTCCGACTTGCTGACGGTCGATTCGAGATTGGTGAGGTATCCGTAGCCGGCCAGTTGCTTGAAAATCTTATGCGGGGCGATGATTACGTCGATTTGCTTGCTGGAAAGCATGGTCTGCAGCTTGGTCAGGCCGTCTTTGTCCATATCGAAATAGTCGTCGATGATCACGCTGACGCCGAGCTTGTCTTCCAGCTCGTTTTGCAGATTCGTGGCTTCGCTGGTGGTCAGTGCGTCGTCGACGACGGCCGCGTACAATGCAGGGCGTGCGTCAGGGGAAATAAAGCGCACCGCGAGGAACGTCACCAATGCGATGATGATCGCAGCCGCTGCGGCGGGTATCAGAAAATGCTCGCGAAAGTATTCCAGCTTCTTGCTCCAAGGCAGCTGGCGGAAGATGGAGAGTTTGGATTCATTGGCGTATGCCGGAGCCGAGGCCAGTGTGTTGATGGCCTCCTGCTGTTCCTCGGTAAGCTGCGTGCTCAATGCCATGCCGATCACCCCTTTAGCGCCAATGCTATCGTGCGTTGCGTGCAATATGCGTCGTGGGGCGCCATGCCGCCACTTGCTCTACTTAAGCGCTTAATATATACTGGTTTTCCGTAAAAGTCAATTATGCTCATTGCAAGGGTTGACGTCCTTGCCGTGGAAACCACGTGAAACAGCCCAAGGAGACAACGATGTTTGATCAGGGACCACATGTTGTGCTGCGTCGTGACGGCGTATGCCTCGTGCTCAAGACCCCGGAAGGCGAAATGCCGCAGGTCGAGTATTGGGGAGGGGATTTCGGCATTACGTCCGATGAATCCGCACTCAACCAGCTTGACGCGATGACGCTGAAGGTCACTCCGCCACAGGAGAAGCCGGATGCCGCGCTGCGCCCGTCACTGCTGCCGCAAGGTGCCGAGGCCTTCGCCGGCCGCCCGGGCCTGGATGCCTATCGTGGCGGCAAGCCGGTATTCGTGCGTTGGGCCTCCGTCACCGTCTCTCCGATCGCTGCCGGTGGCGAAACCGAAGCCAACACGCTGAACATCGTGGCCGAAGACGCCGTCAACGCCGTCAAACTGGAACTGAAGCTCTCCATCAAGAAGGGTGGCCTGGTGCTGGTCGAACAGACCGTCACCAACATCGACGCAACCGACAATCCGGATGCCGCCGCACTGACCGTCAACTGGCTGGAATCCACCCTGCCGATGCCGCGTCGGGCCGACACCCTTACCCAGTTCACCGGTCGTTGGCCTCTTGAGAAGCAGCCTCGTACCGCCGTGATGCCGTCCGGTTCCGTGACCCGTGAATGCCGCCACGGCAAGACCAGCCATGAAAGCCCGTGGATGTTCATCGCTTCCGATGGTGAGCCGAAGTGGTCGGAAGGCGAAGTCTGGGCCTGTCATCTCGCATGGAGCGGCAACCAAACCTACCGCATCGACAATATGCCGCCGCACGAGCCGCTCATCGGCGCTGGCGAACTGCTCGGACCGGGTGAGATTCAGTTGGCCGCCGGCGAATCCTATACGGCTCCGCAAGTGTGCTTCTCTTACTCCGCAAACGGCCTTGACGGTATGGCCTCCCGTTTCCATACGTGGCTGCGCTCCCTGCCGAAGCATGTGTCGAGTCCGCGTCCGTTCACGCTTAACACGTGGGAGGCCGTGTACTTTAACCACGACGAATCCACGCTGAAAAAGCTTGCCGACCGCGCCGCAGCCGTGGGCGTGGAACGCTTCGTGCTCGACGACGGCTGGTTCCATGAGCGCCGTGACGACACCAAGGGTCTGGGCGACTGGGTGGTCGATCCGGAGGTCTGGCCGAATGGCCTCGACGGCATCGCCCAGCATGTGCACGACCTCGGCATGCAATTCGGCCTGTGGTTCGAGCCGGAAATGGTGAACCTCGACTCCGATTGCGCCCGCGAGCATCCCGATTGGATTCTCGCCGCCCCGGAGGCCGTGCCATACCGTGAAGACGTCTCCTACCGCACCCAGTATGTACTCGATCTGGACAATCCGGACGCCTACCGACATGTGCACGACCAGATGGCAGCGCTCGTCGAACAGCTCGGTATCGACTACATCAAGTGGGATCACAATCGTGATGTCACCGAACCGGTGCATGACGGCCGCTACGGTCTGCACGAGCAGACCCTCGCCTGCTATCGATTGTTCGACGATCTCAAGAAGGAATTCCTGAAGCTGGAAATCGAAAGCTGCTCTTCCGGCGGTGCACGTACCGACGCGGGCATTCTGCAGCATGCCGACCGCATCTGGGGCTCCGATTCCAATGACCCGCGCGACCGTGTGGATATCCAGCGCTACACCGAGCTCGTCGTGCCGCCGGAAATGATAGGCGCGCATGTAGGCCCGTCGCCGGCGCACTCCACATGGCGCGCCACCGAACTGAGCTACCGTGCGGCCATCTCGCTTGAAGGCTGTTCCGGTTTTGAATGGAACATTCTCGAATGCTCCGACGAAGAGGTTGAACAGCTCAAGGCGTTCGTGAGCCTGTATAAGGAACTGCGTGGCGTGCTGCATCACGGCACCGTGATGCACGCCGACTTCAAGGATCCGGCGCTGCGTGGCCGTGGCGTGGTTTCGGATGACGGCAAGCATGCCGTGTGGGTGGTGGCCACCGTCACCAATCTGCGTGACGTGCTCACCGAGCGTCTGCGCATGAAGGGCCTTGATTCGAAACGTACGTACGGCGTACGTCTGCGTGATGAGGTCGGCGAAGTGCGCTGGGGCTGGAATACCCCGCAGTGGATCACCGCTGCGCAGATGGGCGGCTTCAGGGTCTCGGGCCAGCTGCTTGAGCAGGTCGGTTTGCAGCTGCCGCCGCTGTGGCCGCTTGAGGCGATCGTGCTTGAGGTGGAGGCGCTGTAGTCTGGCGATGCCGTTCCGTTGAACCCAATGGTGGCGCGAAACTCATGAATCCCTCCCGCGTAATCCAAGAGGGATTCATGAGTTTCGCGCCATGACTCCATCCCCGGCGGTGCCACCCCGCACCTGTGTGAGCTGGTAGGCGGCGAACAGCACGATCAGCCAGATGATGCCGGCGTACACGGCGATGCGATAGCTGGCGGAGAAGCACATCAGCACTACGACCAGCGCCATGAACGCAATCACCACATACGGTGTTACGCGGGCGAACGGCAGTTTGAACACGATCCTGTCGAGTGCCTCCTGGCCCTTCAGGCCCTTGAGTTCGGCCGGGCCGTCGCCGGCAGCCACTACGCGGCGGAACTTCAGCTCGGTGATCATGATCATCGTCCAGTTGATGGCGGCCGCGATGGTGGCGATCGACATCAGATAGTTGAATGCGAATTCCGGCCATACGAACACCACCACCACGGCGATGGCGATGATGATGGCGGAGGTGATCACGCCGCCGACCGGCACGCCACGTTTGCTGAGCTTGCCGAGATATGCCGGCGCGTTGCCTTGCCTCGCCAGCGAGTAGAGCATGCGGGAATTGGCGTACAGACCTGAGTTGTACACGCTCATCACGGCGGTCAAGCATACGAAATTCAGAATGCCGGCGGCTGCATGCACGCCCACCGAGTCGAAAATCTGCACGAACGGGCTGGAATTGCCGTCGATCGTGCTCCACGGCACCACGGCCATAATCACGCCGAGCGCGCAGATATAGAACACGAGAATACGCCAGATAATGCCGTTCGTGGCCTTCGGAATGGTGGTGCGCGGATTCTCGGTTTCGCCGGCGGTGATGCCGATGAGCTCGGTGCCGCCGAAGCTGAACATCACCACGACCAGCGCCATCAGCAGGCCGGTCCACGTGCCGTCCGCATTGCGAGACATCAGGCCATGCGGCAGGAATCCGCCGTCAACGGTAAACCAGTTGGCGAACGACGCGCGAATGCCCGAAGCGGTCGGCACATTCGCGATGATCACATACAAACCGCCGAAAATCATGGCAAGCACGGCCACGATCTTGATGATGGCGAACCAGAATTCGAATTCGCCGAACTTGTTCACGCCCATGAGATTCAGCGCCGCGATGGCCACCAGGAACACCGCCGCCGACACCCACTTCGGAATGTTCGGGAACCAGTAATTCACGAACGAGCCAACCACGGCCAACTCCACCATGGCACGAGCACGTAGTTGAACCAGTAGTTCCAGCCGGAAATAAAGCCGGCTCGCTTCGACCAGTACTGCGTGGCGTAATAGCTGAACGCGCCCGCCTTCGGATCCTCGACCGCCATTTCGGACAGGGCGCGCACGATCAGGAAAATCGCCAGACCGCCGATCAGATAGGCGAGCAGAATGGCCGGGCCCGCCAGCTGAATCGACTCGCTGGAACCATAGAACAGGCCGGTGCCGATCGCGCCGCCCAATGCGATCAATTGAATATGACGATTCTTCAAAGACTTGCGCAGCGTCGGCGGAACCGGCACATCGTCGGTTTCGCGCGGTTTCTTCGCAACGGTTGCGTCGCTCATGAATGCTTCCTCTTCTTGGGTGCCTCGGCAATATTCGGCAAATTCGGCAAAAAGTTTGCGATCTTGGCGATGTTGCGTTCGGCAGTAGTGGTAGGTGACGCGCCTATGGTTTTGGCATGGCGCGTCTTCCCCGATTGTAGCTGTAGCGCGTGGATTCGGTTTCATAGTGTTCAATAGTTCGATAGTTCAATAAAATGAAGGTTTTGAGAGCAATGGTTGGTGCTGCTTGAACGCTGCGGGGCTGGAGGTCGTCATGGCATTCGTCAAAGACATGGTGCGTATGTGGTTGCATGCGTGGAAGCGATTCGTCTCCATCGCACTGATCTCGTTGCTGGGCGTTGCCGTGCTTACGGGCATTTACGCGGGTTGCCGAGACGCTTTTCTTGCGACGGATCGTTTTTTCGACACCCAAGGATTGCACGATATTCAGGTGTTGTCGACGGCCGGATTGACCGATGACGATATTGCCGCGCTCCGTAAGGTTTCCGGTGTTGCGAAAGTGCAGGGCGAACGTTCGCAAACCGTGACCGTCGATTTGAACGGCAAAAAAACCGTGACCATGCAGGAGATCGGCACGAACGGCATTGACCAGCCGTATCTGCAGAGCGGACGCATGCCGGAGAAGTCCGGTGAGATTGCGGTGACGCGCAAATTCATCAAGGATTCCGGCTACAAAAAGGGCGACCATATTACGGTGACGCCGCAGGATTCGGCGTCTTCTGCTTCTTCTGCGGCGTCTTCCGTGTCCGATTCTGCAGAATCGGACAACCAAACGGGCGAAAACGGGTCCCAGATGTACGATTCTGGAGAATCGGATACGCAGGATGGCAAAAGTGCCGCACGGGTGACCGATTCTGGTGAATCGGACAATCAGGCACCGGGCTTCCCTGCCGAACTGACCATTGTGGGCGTGGTGCTTGACCCGCAGGATCTCACCAATCCAGACGGCTATTCGGGTACGAACGCGTTCCGTTCCTCCGCCACCAGCGACTACACGTTCTTTGCGCCGTCCGACGGTGTGACCGGCAGCATGTACACGGCCGTTACCATTCTCGTGAAAGGCGCCGCCGACAAGGACTCGTTCAGTGACGTGTACGACGACACCGTCAGCGAAGTAGCTGACCGCATCGACGGCACGGTGCGAACCAATCGCCAGAAAGCGCGTCATCAGGAACTACTCGACGCTGGAACCAAACAAATCGACGAGGCGAAAGCGCAAGCCGACAAACAGTTCGCCGCAGCGCAACAGCAGATCGACAGCAATCGCAGTCAGCTCAACCAGCAAATCGACCAAATCGTCAATATGCAGGCGGGCGCGGCTGCAGGATCCCTCGACGAAACAACCCGTGAAACACTACGTGAAACGGTAATTGCCGCAAGCCCGCAATTAGCGGAAACCAAAGCGCAACTCGACCAGGCGCAATCGCAATTGGACCAGCAGAAAAAAGACACCGAACGGACACTGCAATCCAAGCAAAACGAGCTGGAAGACAGCATTCCGCAAGTGCGTTGGTATGTGCAGGACCGGTCGCAAATCGGCGGATTCAGCTCGCTGAAATCTGATCTGGAATCCATCCAATCGCTGGGCAACGCATTCCCGATCGTGTTCTTGCTCGTGGCGGTGATGATGAGTCTGACCGCCATGGCGCGCATGGTCGAAGAGGATCGCGGGCTGATCGGCACATACACAGGGCTCGGCTACGGGCGTCTTGCGGTCGCCTCACGATACCTGTTGTTCGCGCTGTTCGCCTGCCTGATCGGCGGTGGACTCGGCCTGATCGCAGGCTTCCTTGGCATTCCGGCGTTCCTGCTCGTCGTATTGCGAGGCTTGTATGTGATGCCGGACGTACGCTTGGCATACGACTGGCTGTACGGAACGGCCGGAGTCGCGCTGTTCGTGGTCGGCGTGCTTGCCGCAACCGTGTATGCGTGCGCGCAGGAAATGCGACAGAAGCCGGCCAGTCTCATGCGTCCGAAAGCGCCGCGTGCAGGATCGCGCATTCTACTGGAGCGTATCAAGCCGTTGTGGAATCGCATGAGCTTCCTCGGCAAAGTCACGGCGCGCAACATTTTCCGTTTCAAATCGCGTCTGATCATGACGGTCGGCGGCGTGGCCGGCTGCACCGCGCTGATTGTGTGCGGACTTGCGATCAACGACACCGTTGCCGCATTGGGCGCGAAACAGTATCAGGACGTGTATCAGTACGATTTGATGGTGGTCGCGAACGATGATGACGCTGATGCGATGCGGCAGAAAGTCGCTTCGGATGGTCGCGTCACGTCGAGCATGGACGTGCGCGTTGAATCGGGTGATTTGACCGGCGATTCGGGGAGCGAAAGCATTCAGCTGGTTGCCGTGCCCGACAGTGAACGCAGCGAGTTCGGCAAGATGGTCACGTTGCAGCCGGTGCGCTCCAGTTGGGTGGATGGTGCGGCCGATACGGTAAGTCTGGGCGATGACGGCGTGATCGTATCGCAGTCCGCGGCAAGCGCGATGGGCGTCAAAGCGGGCGGTATGGTAACGCTGACCAACGGTGACGATATGCAGGCCGAAGCGCATGTCAGCGCGGTGATCCGCAGTGTGATCGGATCGGACGTGTATGTGAGCGAAACCTATTATCGCCAGCTGTTCGATACTGCTGCATCCGGCACGTCTTCCGCATCTTCCGCGTCCGATTCTGGAGAATCGGACAATCAAAACGGCGAATCCGGTACCTCGAATGGCACATCGTCAAACGGCCAACAATTGGTGTGGAACGCCATGTATGCGAAGCTCAAAGGTTCAGGCGAATCCCAGGCCGCCTATGCGGAAAAGCTGGAAGACGACGATGCGGTCATGAAAGCCGTGAGCTGCGCGCACATGGCGGAAAGCTTCAAATTCGACCTGATGGGCGCGGTGGTCGCGCTGATCGTGGCGCTCGCGGGCGGGCTCGCGCTCGTGGTGTTGTTCACGCTCGCCAACACCAACGTGTCAGAACGTGAACGCGAGATGGCCACGCTCAAGGTGCTCGGATTCTTCGACAAAGAGGTTCACCACTATGTGAACCGTGAAATGATGGTGCTCACCATGATGGGCGTGGTGCTGGGCTTGCCGCTCGGACGTTTCGTCGGCGGATTGCTGACGGCCGCGTTGAACATGCCCGCACTGTATTTCGAAGTGGAATGCACGCCGTTGAGCTATGTGATTGCGGCCGGCGCGACCATGGCTTTCGCGCTGCTCGTGCAGTTGTTCGTGAATCCGGTGTTGGATCGTATCGACCCGATTAGTTCGCTCAAATCCGTCGAATAGGCGCATGTCTGAATGTCCGATTCTCCAGAATCGGACAACTAGACGGGTAAAAGTGCGTTACGGTTGTCCGTTTCTCCAGAATCGGACAAGTAATGCGGCGAAAGTGCCCTGTGGTTGTCCGTTTCTCCAGAATCGGACACTTAGAGTGCCGGAAAGGCTCGGATTCGCGTTTCAGTTCTTCGGATAACGGTAGTTGTGTGGCAGTTGCGTGGTGAGCTGCGGGTCCAGGCCGAGTTCCTTCAACTGCCGGTCGATTTCGCGGCGCGCACGTTTCACAAGTTCGGCTCGATATTCATCGCCATGTCCGGCATTGCTATGTGCCGCATCGCCATGTCCCATCGTTCCCATCTTCTCCAGTGCGTCCAATGTTTCCGCCATACGCTTGAGCCGGTCCTGATGGTGCAGCAGCGCACGCACCTGCGCATGTTCGTGCACGATCGTCCGCCAATCGGATGGTGTGTGTGCAATCTCCCGAACCGCGGTGACCGGATGTACGTCGGCCACCTGATATGTGATCGAGCCAAGCAGCGGCATTAGGAACACCGTAATCGCGCCGGCTGCGACCAGTGTTGACGCGGTGTCGCCTTGCATGGTGCCGACCTTCACCGCCAGTGACGTGACGGCGACGATGATCGGCAGCGCGGTCGTGCAATACAGCGCTACGGTGACGCGATGATGCGATGACAGCGGATTCTCGCGTTTGTCGAGCGATAGCGCAACATATACGGGCACCGCGCGAATCAGCATGAGCATTACGATGAACGCGACGAGCAGCGCGGGTCGGCCTGCCACGGCGCGCACGTTGATCGCGGCTCCTGACACCACGAAAAACACAGGAATAAGGAATCCGTAGCCGACGCCTTCCAGTTTCATTTCCAGCGACTTGCTGCCGTCGGGGATGATGTAACGCAGGATGAAGCCTGCGGCGAACGCGCCGAGCACCGCGTCAAGTTCGAACAGTGCAGAAATGGTGACAAGGAAGATGAGCAGGAATGTGGTCAGTCGCATGAGCGTTTGCGATGACGTGTTCGCGTTTTCCGTAAGGAAACGGTACAGGCGATGGCCGGTTTTCAGTGCTTTCGTGGGTAGCATTGCGCACAGTAGACAGATGGTAAGGAACGCGCCGAGCACGAGCATGGTCTGCCAGCCGGTTCGGGTGGATAGCAGGATGGCCATGGCAAGGATTGGGCCGAGTTCGCCCCACGTTCCGTACGAGATGATGGCGTCGCCGATGGGGGTGCCTTCGAGGTTGCGTTCCTTGAGAATCGGCATGAGCGTGCCGAGCGCGGTGGTGGTGAGTGCGATTACCGTGGCTACGCCGTTGATGCCTTGCTTGGCGAAGAACGGAAGGAATGTCACAACCAGCCAGGCGAGGCCTAGCGTGATTCCCCATGTAAGCAGTCCGACTTTGCCTTGATGTCCGGCGAGTCGTTTCGGATCGATTTCGTAGCCGGCGAGCAGGAACAGGAACGCCATACCAAGCTCGCTTAGGAGTTTCACGGCGTCGTTCACTTCAATCACGCCGAATCCGTAGGGACCGAGTACGGCTCCGGCGGCGAGCAGCAGCACGGTCTGCGGAATGAACTTGCCGGGAATCAGCTGCGCCACAATGGGGCTGGCGGCCGCCACCGCCATGATGATGGTCAGGGAAACAAGCTCTTGCGTCATACCGTCGAGCCTAGTGAGCCATTGTGACCGGAGGTTGAAGAATGTGATTTCCGCTATCTGTGGCAGGTTTCTTCGGGGAAACCGACCTAGGGGGCATGATTCCTACCCCCTAGGTCTGGATTTGTTCAAGGAACCTGCCACACATAACGCAAATCGTTTTCTTGTGAAGGGCGAATCTGCCACATATAGCACGTTTCACGACATTAAGGGGGTCGGTCGCGTTTGCGAGGCGGCCAACCCCCGGTTCTCGTCCGCCGCGCGCGCACCACCCGCCCGCCAAATGCTATCTAGCTTATAGATGGCGGGTGGTTCGCCCCATTTGCCAGTTCGGGGGTATAAATCATACCCCCGAACCGCCTATTCTCGTCTAGCACCCGCCATCTATAAGCGAAATACCTTTCCGCAAAGCCCCAAATCCGCCATCTATAAGCCAGATAGACCCATCAGTTTGACCATGGATAGACTCGGTTAGAGATGCTCTTGGCGAAAATGCTAATTTTGGCCTCCTGCAAAGGGTTTTGATGGGTCTAACCCATGATTTACATAAAACCTAACCCACGATTTGCATAAAACGTGGTTCGCTCAGAGCTGTGGCCGGAAAGACCGCCTAGGTCCGACCGATGCTATCGAAATCGTTAGGAAAGGAGGCACGCGGGCGCATTGGGCGGTTCCCGCGGTAGGGTGTGACCATTATGACTTTAGGGAATACGAATACCGGGAAGGCCGGCACAAACACGCAAGCTGCCGACGCGTCTGACGCAACGCAGAACGCGCAAAGCACACAATCGCAAATCAAATCCGTCGAAAGCCTCGACAAAGACAACGACATGGAACGCGGCCTGAAAAATCGCCACGTCCAGTTCATCGCCATCGGCGGAACCATCGGCACCGGTCTGTTCCTCGGCTCCGGCAAATCGATCGCGCTGACCGGACCGAGCATCATCCTCGTGTACATCGGCGTCGGCCTGATCATGTTCCTGCTCATGCGCGCCATCGGCGAAATGATGTACAGCGACCCAAGCCAGCACACCTTCATCAACTTCATCACCCGCTACCTCGGCCGCGCGTGGGGCAAATTCGCCGGCTGGACGTACTGGATCGTGCTCATTCTGACCGGCATGACCGAAATCACAGCCGTCAGCACCTATTTCGTCACGTTCTTCGGCACGTTCGGCATAGACCTCAAATCATGGAAATGGCTTATCGAACTGTGCTTCCTCGTGGCGCTCACCTGTGTGAACCTCATAGCCGTGAGAGTGTTCGGCGAGGCGGAATTCTGGTTCTCCATGATCAAAATCACGCTGATTGTGGGTCTGATTGTCACCGCCGTGGTGATGCTGTTCCTCGGCTTCCACTACCCGACCACGCATATCGAAGGCGTGGATGGCACGGTCTCCGGCGCCACCGTAAGCCTGAAAAACATCACCGACGGATTCCAACTCGCGCCGAACGGCTGGATGAACTTCCTGCTGAGTTTCCAAATGGTGTTCTTCGCATACCAGCTCATCGAATTCGTGGGTGTGACCGTGTCCGAAACCCAGAACCCACGCAAAGTGCTGCCGAAGGCCGTCAACGAGCTGATCATGCGCATCCTCATCTTCTACGTGGGCGCTCTCGTGGCCATCATGGCCATCGTGCCGTGGCGCAACTTCCATCAGAACGCGGACGGCTCGTTCGGCTCCCCGTTCATCATGGTGTTCAAATACGCTGGGCTCGACTGGGCCGCCGCGCTCGTGTTCTTCGTGGTGATCACCGCAGCCGCGTCGGCACTCAATTCGCTGATCTACTCGGCGGGCCGCCACCTATACCAGCTTGCGCAGGACTCCGAATCGCCCGCTATGCAGCGCCTCGGTGAGGTGTCGGATCACAAGGTGCCGGCGAAGGCGATTATCGTGTCCGGCTGTATGATTCTGTTCTCCCCGCTGATCAACGCGATCCCGGGCATCTCCAGCGCGTTCGTGCTGTTCGCCTCCGCAGCCAGCGCCGTCGTGATCTTCATCTACGTGCTGACGATGCTTGCGCACCGCCGCTACCGTCAAAGCGCCGACTTCCTGCCGGACGGCTTCGTCATGCCGGCATGGCAGGTGTGCGACTGGATTGCGATTGCGTTCTACGTGTTCGTGTACGTCACGCTGTTCCTGTCCGCAGATACGCGCGGTTCCGCCATCGCCGGCCTGCTGTGGCTCGTCGTGTTCGGCGGCTACTGCCTGCTGCACGAGCGATTCCAGAACCGCGATTTGAAAGCGGCTCTAGGGAAGTAGACGTATTGCCTGTCGCTGCGGTATGCGTGGCATGCGCGTGTTGCGCTACGTGTCGCGCATTCGACGAAAGAGGGCCGGTGGAAACCTTGCGAAAATGTGCGTTTCCACCGACCCTCGTCGTGTAATCGCAATAAAACCGTGCGAAACGTTAGTGCACGAATCGTACGAAATCGGCGCGAATCAGCCGATGTAGTCGGCCTCGTTCGTCGGGCTGGACGGCACGGCGTGATCTTCCGTCACCTTGCCCAGGCCGGACAGGTACGCTTCACGGCCCGCCTCGATCGCGTTCTTGAAGGCGCGCGCCATCAGCGGAATGTTTCCGGCGGATGCGATCGCCGTGTATGCCATCACCGCATCCGCACCCATCTCCATGGCCTCCGCGGCCTGGCTCGGCCGGCCGATGCCCGCGTCGATGATCACCGGAACGTTGGAGTTCTTGATGATCACCTCAATGAAATCGCGTGCGCGCAGGCCCTTGTTCGAGCCGATCATCGCGCCGAGCGGCATCACGCAAGCCGCGCCCGCGTCCTCAAGACGCTTCGCCGCAATCGGGTCCGGGAACATATACGGCATGACCACGAAGCCCTCCTTGGCCAGCTTTTCCGTGGCCTTGATGGTCTCCTCGTTGTCCGGCAGCAGGTACTTCGCTTCGTGCTCGATCTCCACCTTCACGAAGTCCGTCTGGCACACCTCGCGCGCGAGACGTGCGATGCGCACCGCCTCATCCGCGTTGCGCGCGCCCGACGTGTTCGGCAGCATGGTGATGCCCTTCGGAATGTAGTCGAGCAGGTTGTTTTCGGTGGTGCGGCAGCGGCGCAGCGCCATGGTGACGATCTGCGTGCCCGCGTTCTCAATGGTCGCCTTGATGAGGTTCAGGTCGTAACGGCCGGAACCGAGGATGAAACGGCTCGTGAACTTGTGCCCGCTGAGGATCAGCGGGTCGGCGTCGCCGGTGGCGATCTCGTCGTACGCGTGCGCGTCCGGCTCCGGCAGGATCGCCGTGTTCGTGGTGGTGCCGACCAGCTCGTCGAGCGTGGCGTTCGGTGCGGCCGCGACGTCGGCGGCTGCGGTGGTGATGGTGTTTTCGGTGCTCATCGTCGGTTCCTTTCGTTGGGGTGTTTGGTGTTGCTGTTGTTGCGATTGCTGTGCTGCTGTTGTGTTGCCGTTGCGTCGCTGTTGTGTTGTGTGCAACGTGCGTTTGTAATCGCAATAAAAATTTCGATTACGGCAGTGGAGTAACGTAGCAGTGCGTCAGGCGTCTTCCTCGCCGAGGATCAGTCGCGTGATCATGTTCGCTTCGTGGCAGGCGACCACGCCCACGCGCGGCGCCATCAGGCCGGCACCCGGTACCGGAGCCGTCTCGCCATCGCCGCAGAAGTAGAAGTTCTTCGAAACGCGACGCGTGCTCACCAGGTTGGAGCTGCGGAAGCCGGCCATGCCGGACGCGCTGACGAGCTTCTTGCCCGGCAGATTCTCCAGCACCGCGTTGACGAGCATCGTCTTGTTTTCCGGCACGTCGAACGCCTCGCAGATGATGTCCTCGTTTTCGAACAGCGTCGGCACGTTCTCGTCGGTCACCTTGACGGTGTCGATGGTGATGTCCGTGAACGGGTTGATTTGGCGCAGATTGCTGCGCAGCGCCTCCGTCTTGTACTGGCCGAGGTCCTTCAGGAAATACTGCTGGCGATTCAGGTTCGTCATATCCACGCGGTCGAAGTCGATCAGATGCAGATGGCCGACGCCGATGCGGGTCAGCGCCACCGCGATGGTGGAGCCGAGGCCGCCGCAGCCGCAAATGGCCACGTGCGCCGCGTCGAGCTTGTCCTGCGTGGCGGCCGTGTGACGGTCGAGCAGGGCCGCGCGGATCTCCTCGCGGCTGACCAGGGTGGCCGGGTCGGGCTGGTTGTCGAAAGCGTGCTGGCGGGCGTCGATCTGCGCCTGCGATGCGGATGGTTCAAAAGTCATGGTTGTTCTCGTATTCTCGTTTCCGTTCGTATGGTTTGTTTCGCTGCTGTGCTCAGCCGCCCTGCACGAACGTGACGATTTCCAACGTGTCGGTGCCCTTGAGCTGCGTCTGCGCACGCTGGGCGCGCGGCACGATCTCGCCGTTGAGCTCCACGGCCACGCGGTCGGCGCGCAGACCGCGCTGCTCCACTAGTTCGGCCACGGTGATCGGCGTGGCGACGTCCTCTTCCTTGCCGTTGATGATCATTTCGGTTCCCTTCTGTATGTCAGGCCCCACGAGTGCCGTTCCCGCCGAAACGGACGTTCAGAACTGCTTTGTGGGCTTCCGAGCGTCTGCTTCCGGTGAATCGGACATTCACGGTTGGTACGAAAAAGGGTCGCCGAAGGAACCGTACCCTATGAGGTGGTGCGCCCCTCCGTGACCCTAATCACGCGATATTCGGTTATCGCGAACGGAAATGAGATGCGCCTCGCGGCGCGAACAACCCGTCTCCTTACGGCGGCATTACCCGCATCAAGTCCTCGGTCGAAGCTCGTCGAGCTCCCTCTCAGCCTTTCGGCTCCCGTTCGGTTGTGCCCTCATCTTCCCGCACCCGCCCGACAACCCGCTCCGCGCTGTTTTGTGCAAGAATGGGTGGCGGATTTTGTAGCGACGGATGTGGCGACGGAAGGGAGACGGTTATGACGACCGCACGAAACATGGGCGAATTGGCGGGATTTGCGATTCCACGGCTCGGCATGGGCACGATGGCTTTGGCGATTGAGGGGCGTCCGGACCGCGATACTGCGATTCGTACGATTCACGCCGGCTTGGACGCGGGCGTGCGATATCTGGACACCGCCTGGTCGTATTACCTGCCAAGCCAACCCGGCACCGGCACCGCCGAAGACCTGGGCTACGGCGAAAAAATGGTGCGCGACGCGCTCGCCAGCTGGGCCGGTCCGCGCGACGAAGTGCTGATTGCAACCAAAACCGGCTATCGCCGCACCATGGAGGCGCCGAACGTTGCCGAAAACGAGCCGGAACGTCAGCATTTGCAGGCTGTGGGCAGCCAGTACGGGTGGATGGCGGATTCGCGTCCGGAAACCATGATTCGTGACGCCAAGGAATCCGCGCTGCACTTGGGCGTCGATACGCTCGACCTGTTGTATTCGCACGGCCCGGACCCGGAAGTGGCTTATGAGGATCAGGTCGGCGCGCTCAAGCAATTGCTTGACGAAGGCGTGATTCGGTACGCGGGCATCTCCCGTGTTGACAACGCGCAGATCGACACTGCCCGTGAGATGCTTGGCGACAAGTTGGTCGCCGTGCAGAACCAGTTCTCGCCATCGCACCCTGATCCTGAGCATACGATGGAGCACTGCGCGGAACTTGGACTCGCGTTCGTTTGCTGGAGCCCCCTCGGCGGCTTTCTTGACGCGTTCGACCAGCGCGCGTACGACCCGTTCCGCACGGTCGCCGGCAACCACGGCTGCTCCTACCAGCGCGTGGTGCTCGCCTGGGAACTGAGCCGCTACGAGCGGTTGTTCACCATCCCCAGCGCCCGCAATCCGCAGGAAATCAACGATTCCTTCGCCGCCACCGAACTGACGCTCACGCAGGATGAGCTGGCGATGCTGAACGCGTCAGTCGACGCCCGTCGCGGCTGAGTTTCAAGCAGCCCGTACGGTTGGCCGCGCCCGATTCCGCACAATAATTGCGATTCGGTCCGCGGCCATTTTCGTCTCTTTTGTGATTTCCGCGGCTTTCGTACCGTCTCGTCCTTCTGCGCATCGCAGAATCGTTCGAAAAATAACTTACGATATAAATTGTTTACACTGTAAGATATTATGATGGCGATTGCGACGGAAGGAGGTGCCGCTTGGGCTTTGAAGAGGAACTGTTCCACGAATTGGCGACCAGCACATGGGATAAACGCTCGCGCATGCAGCAGGAGATGGTGAAAGGCGCGAAGGGTGAACCCTTTGCGGTGCAGGAACTCTATAGGAAAGGCCCGCTGACGCCATCGCAGCTCGCCTCTTCAATGAAAACCACCACCGGACGCGTGTCCACACTGCTGTCCGCGTTGGAGAAAAAAGGCCAGATCACACGCGAATCCGACCCGACGATCGCCGTGTGGTGCACGTGAACCTCACCGAAGCCGGCAGGGAACGCGCCGAACGGCAGCGCGAAAGCATGCGCGAGGCGATCTGCTGGATCTTCTCGCAGATGGGGGAGCGCCGCGCGCGCGAATTCGTTGAGCTCACCGAGGAATTCACCACGTACATGTCGCTGTGCATGCCCGGCAAACCGCGCCCCACGGCGGACGAGGTCAAAGCCGCGTTCTCAGGAAACGCACAGGAAGACGCGTAGTATCTTACGCTGTAAATAATTCACAGTGTAAGTAATCGCAATCCAGTAATCGCAAAAACCGCGAAAAATCGCAAAAACTAATCGTAAGAAAACAAGCAAAACACAAAACAAGAGAAGGAACCAAGCATGCTTCGCATCGTACGATACCTCTCCAAAGCGGAGATCGGTCAGATGCTCGTCGCGCTGGTCAGCATCGTCGGTCAGATCTGGCTTGACCTGACCCTGCCGGATTATATGGCCGACATCACGCAGCTCGTCGAAACCCCCGGCAGTGAAATGCACGACATCTGGGTGGCCGGCGGCAAAATGCTGCTCGTCTCGCTCGGCTCGGCGGCCTGCGCGGTCGTCACCGGCTTCATCGCCGCGCGCGTGGGCGCCTCGTTCAGCCAGCGCCTGCGTTCGCTTGAATTCAACAAGGTGGAAAGCTTCGGACCGGCGGAAATGAACCGTTTCTCCACCGCGTCGCTCATCACCCGCTCCACGAACGACATCACGCAGATCCAGATGTTCATCACCATGGGCCTCATGATGATCGTCAAAGCGCCGATCATGGCCGTGTGGGCCGTGTGCAAGATCGCAGGAAAGGGCTTCGATTGGACGCTCGCAACCGGCATCGCCGTGGCCATCCTGCTGGTGGTCATCGCCGTGCTCATGCACTTCGTCATGCCGAAGTTCAAGGCCATGCAGCGCCTGACCGACAACATCAACCTCGTGGCGCGCGAGAACCTCACCGGCCTGCGCGTGGTGCGCGCGTACAACGCCGAGGACTACCAGGAAGCCAAGTTCACCGAAGCCAACAAGGAACTCACCGAAACCCAGCTGTTCACCAACCGCGCCATGGCCATCATGATGCCGTTGATGAACACCATCATGAACGGCCTGATGCTCGCCGTCTACTGGATCGGCGCGTACCTCATCGACGCTGCCGACGCCGTCGACAAGCTCACCACCTTCTCCAACATGGTGGTGTTCTCCAGCTACTCCATCCAGGTCATCATGAGCTTCCTGCTGCTGAGCATGGTGTTCGTGCTCTGGCCGCGAGCCGACGTGTCCGCGCAGCGCGTGCTCGAAGTCATCGACACCGAGCCGATGGTCGCCGACGGTGTGAAGACCGCCGGCAAGCCTGGCGTGGAAGGCGAAATCGAATTCCGCAATGTGAGCTTCGCCTACCCCGATTCTCGTCAGGCCATGTTGGAAGGCGTCAATTTCAAAGCCAAGAAGGGTCAGACGGTGGCGTTCATCGGCTCGACCGGCTCCGGCAAATCGTCCCTCATCAACCTCGTGCCGCGTTTCTACGACGCCACGCAAGGCGAGGTGCTCGTCGACGGCGTCAACGTGCGCGACTACAAGCTGAAGGCGTTGCGCGACAAGATCGGCTACGTGCCGCAGCAGTCGTTCCTGTTCAAGGGAACGATCGCCAGCAACGTCGCGTACGGAGATACGGACCGCGACGACGACACCGTGCGCCGCGCATGCGACGTCGCGCAGGCGACGGAATTCATCGACAAAAAGCAGAAGAAGTACGATTCCGGCATTTCGCAGGGCGGTTCCAACGTTTCGGGCGGGCAGAAGCAGCGTCTGTCGATCGCACGCGCCGTCTACCGTCATCCGGAAATCCTGATCTTCGACGATTCCTTCTCCGCGCTCGACTTCAAAACCGACCGTGCCGTACGTGACGCGCTCGAAAAGGAAGCGAAGGATTCCACGAAACTCATCGTCGCGCAGCGCATCGGCACCATCATGAATGCCGACCGCATCATCGTGCTCGACGACGGCAAAGTGGTCGGCCAGGGCACGCACGAGGAACTGCTCGACACGTGCGAAGTGTATCGGCAGATCGCCGAATCGCAGTTGAGCGAAGACGAACTGAAGCGCTGAAAGGGGGAGACATGCCAAGAGGAATGGGACGCGGCCGTGGGGCCGTGGAAAAGCCGAAGGACTTCGGCGGAGTGATGAAGAAGCTCGTGAAATTCTGCAGCCGGTACATTCCGGTGATGATTTTCGCGCTGGTTCTGGGCGCTGCCGGCACGGTGTGCCAGATCATCGGCCCGGACAAGCTCAAGGACATGACCAACGAGATCACGAAGGGTCTGCCGGCCATGGTGCACGGCAAGCCCGTCATGAATTCGATCGATATGGACGCGGTGTCGCGCATCGCATGGCTGCTCGTCGCGCTGTACGTCGGGTACGCGCTGCTGAGCTACCTGCAAAGCTGGCTGATGGCCAACGTCACGCAACGCACGGCACAGCAGCTGCGTGAGGCGATCAGCCAGAAAATCAATCGCCTGCCGCTGAAATATTTCGACAAAGTCAGCTACGGCGACGTGCTGAGCCGCATCACCAACGACGTCGACGCGATCGGACAGACGCTCGGCCAGTCGGTCGGCTCGCTGATCACTTCGATCACGCTGTTCTTCGGCGCGCTCATCATGATGTTCTACAACAACGTGACCATGACGCTGTGCGCCATCGGCTCCGCGCTGCTCGGCCTGATCATCATGGGCGTGATCATGAAGGTGTCGCAGAAGTACTTCACCCGCCAGCAGGTGGCGCTCGGCGACGTCAACGGCCACGTCGAGGAAATGTACACCGGCCACACCGTGGTCAAGGCATACTGCGGCGAGGAACGCTCCATCGAGCAGTTCGAGAAGTACAACAACGACCTGTACGTGTCCGGCTGGAAAAGCCAGTTCCTGTCCGGCCTGATGATGCCGATCATGAACTTCGTCGGCAACTTCGGATACGTGGTGGTGTGCGTGGTCGGCGCGGTGCTCGCCATGGACGGCAAGATCGAATTCGGCGTGATCGTGGCGTTCATGATGTACATCCGCCTGTTCACGCAGCCGCTGTCCCAGTTCGCGCAGGCGTTCCAGAACCTGCAGCGCTGCGCGGCCGCATCCGAACGCGTCTTCGGCTTCCTTGAGGAGCCGGAACTGTCCGACGAAACCGGCAAGCAGGCGCTGCTCGGCGTCGATGCGGACGGCAAGCCGCGGCCGGTGCGCGGCGACGTGGAATTCAGCCACGTGCGCTTCGGCTACGACGCGGACAAGACCATCATCAACGACTTCTCCGCGTCCGTGAAGGCCGGCCAGAAGGTGGCTATCGTCGGCCCGACCGGCGCCGGCAAGACCACCATGGTCAACCTGCTGATGCGCTTCTACGAGATTTCCGGTGGCACGATTTCGATCGACGGCATCGACACCAAGTCCGTACCGCGTTGGAACGTGCACGACCAGTTCTCCATGGTGCTGCAGGACACGTGGGTGTTCCGTGGAACAGTGCGTGAAAACATCGCGTATTCGAAGAAGGACGTCACCGACGAGCAGATCGTGGCCGCATGCAAGGCCGTCGGCCTGCACCACTACATCATGTCGTTGCCGAACGGCTACGACACCGTGCTCGACGACAAGGCGTCGCTTTCCCAGGGCCAGCGCCAGCTGCTGACGATCGCCCGCGCGATGGTGGAGGACGCGCCGATCCTGATCCTCGACGAGGCCACCTCCTCGGTCGATACACGCACCGAGGAGCTGATCCAGAAGGCGATGGACGCGCTGACCGTGGGCCGCACGAGCTTCGTGATCGCGCACCGCCTGTCCACCATCCGCGACGCCGACATGATCCTGGTGATGAACGGCGGCGACATCGTGGAACGCGGCACGCACGAGGAACTGCTCGCCAAGGGCGGCTTCTACGCCGACATCTACAACAGCCAGTTCACGCTGGCCGAGTGAGGTTGGTGTGCTGACTCGCTAAAAAATCCGGAGGGACCACCCCTTCGGATTTTTGCGTTTTGGCTTCGGCGTTTTTATTGTGTTGCGTTGACGGGACGGCGGATTTACCATTGAGGTGACTGACGTCAATCGATTGACGTATTTGAAAATCACAAAGAAAGTGGGCAGTCATGAAAAGCATCGAAATCGGCAAATCGGCAGTGGTCGCATCGCAGGCGGCGCTCGGCGTGATGCGCATGGACGCGCTGGATGCGGACGCTGCGGCAGAAGTCGTGCGTACGGCCGCCGAGCATGGAGTCAACTTCTTCGACACGGCGGACATCTACGGATTCAACGTCAACCACGACCATGCCAGCTCGCGTGTGCTCGGCCGCGCGTGGAAGGACGCCGGGCTCAAGCGCGAGGACATCTTCCTGCAGACGAAGTTCGGTATCAACATCGACTTCAGCGACCCGAACAACGTGCACGCCACCCGCTACGACTTCTCCGCGAAGCACCTCATCACGCGACTCGACGAGGAACTGGAAGCGCTCGGCACTGACTACGTGGACTTCGCGCTCCTGCACAGGCCCGACACCCTGATGGAGGCCGAAGAAATCGTCGAAGCGTTCACCACCCTGCACAAGGCGGGCAAAGTGCGCCACTTCGGCGTGAGCAACGTGAACCCGTGGCAGGCGGAACTGCTGCAGTCCTGGCTCGGCGACGACCCGGCCATGAGGCTCGAGGCGAACCAGCTGCAGTTCGGCCTGATGCACGCGCAGATGGTCAGCGACGAGCTGATGACCAACTCCGGCGCCGAAGGCATGGTCGTGGCCAACCATTCGGACGGCCTGCTGTCCTACTCGCGACTGCGCCACATGACCATCCAGGCGTGGAGCCCGTTCCAGTCCGGCACGGAATACGGCCCGTTCGTAGGCAACGAGCACTTCCCGGAGCTGAACAAGGCACTGGACGAAAAGGGCGCCAAGTACGGCGTGAGCGCCAACGCCATCGCCACCGCATGGGTGCTCAGGCATCCGGCGAAGATCCAGATCGTGCTCGGCTCGATGAACCCCACCCGGCTGGGCGAAATGCTCGACGGCGCGGACATCGACCTCGACAAGCAGGATTGGTGGGACCTGTACGTGGCCGCCGGCAACCTCATTCCGTGAGTTTTGCTTGCGATTGGCCGGTTTGCGGTCTGCGATTGGCGGGCCGCCAACCGGCCAACCTGGCAATCAGTGACCGGTCGGCAATCAGAAGAAACGGCCGGGGAAACCGGCACTGATGGTGGCGTGACGGTCGGCGTCCAACGTGGCGCAATCGAAAACAAAAACGCTGCGCAGTTCATTCGGGTCCGCAACGAACAGCGCCGTAGCCAACCCGTCCGCCACCGCAGTCGGATAGTCGCCAAATGACGCGGATTGCACTGCAACCCAGGCGGCTTCCGTTTGTTGCACGGGCAGGCCGTCGATGGCGTTGAGCAGGTGGTGAATCGCCAGATGCGTCTGTTCGTTCACCGCCACCTCCCAATGGCGACGGCTGGGCGCGCTCGCACAGAACGCGCCATCGCCGATCAGTGCGACGCCGACCGCGCAGGACGGATCATCCGGATCCTCAAGCGCCACACGGATCGGCTTGTTCGTGCGCGCCAGCAGATCGCCGCCCGCATCAATCACAAATTCCGGGGCAGCGCTTTCGCGTTTGCTGTCTGAGGTGGAAGATTGGCATGTCGGGTTGGTCGTTTCGGCTGACTTGACATGCGATGTGCGCGAAAGTTCTGAATCGGTGAGCAATCCGCCCAGCGAATCCACCAGATAACCCTTGCCGCACGCGCCGAAATCCACATGAACCGGACTGCGTGTAACCAATGTCGTGCCACTCGAACGAACCACATCACGACCCCATACGGCCCGTCCGTGCAGCGCGCCCAGGCGCTCGCCGGCGTCGGCTTCAACGGTGAAACTCAGCGCGGGATCGTAACCGAGACGAATCAGGTCCTCGCCCACGCACGGGTCGATCGCACCGCGCGTGGCGGCGTGCAGCGCGTCGTACAAATCGAATAGCGGGCCGGCCCAATCGGGAAAATCGAAATGCCCGCCATGCTCCGCATTGCCGATGTGCGCAACCAGCGAATCAGCGCGAAACCGCGAAAGCGCATGCTCGTATTCATCGATGAACCGTTCCATCTCGCCGCGCAATTCCGCAGTGATCGGGTGAGGCGTCGAAATCAGCAACCCCGTGCCGAGCGCCTTGGGAAACGCGGTGGTGTACGGCATGCGCTGTGCGAGCGGTGCAATGGAGTCCATACCACGATGCTAGCGCGTGCCCGGCTTGGCGTAGTTCGTGCCTGGGGCTGGCGGGCGCGGGATTTTGCGTGCGGTCGAGGCGCGGGCGTCACCGAGGATGGTATACGCATTGTCAACGCCCATTGATTGGCTGTTGGGTGATTGAGCCAATTGAGACGCGTATCTCGCTTATAGATGGCGGATTCCGGGGTTCGCCCGGTGCTATCTCGCTTATAGATGGCGGGTCTCGGCGGAGAAACGAACCTAGGGGGCATCTTTTCGTCCCTCTAACCCTTGTATTTTGCAAAGGGGCCGCCATCTATAAGCGAGATACCAACTGTCACCCCGCCAAATCCGCCACTCATAAGCGAGATGTTTTTTCGTGGGTGTGGCATGAGGCATCGCCTTATTTTGATACCCCCGTAGCTTTGTATGGTTACGATTATGCTAATCGTGATTATGCAAGTCGCGATTATACAAACTGACGCTTTGGCATGGAGTTCGCTTCACGTTTTCGGGCGGACGGGGGTGTTGCGGAACGGCGGTGAGCGTCACAATGTGAGACGACACGCGGAAAACGGGAAAAATAAAAACGGCGGAATTCCAACGTTTTTTCATGCGCGATACAACAAGACCAATTAAAAATCAAGACTGTTATTCAAAAAACTTTCGTTCTATCTTGGCTTCCGATGCGCGCTTCGTACGTCGGGTACGTCGGGGAAAGCGCGCCGAAAAGATCTGCGGAAGGAAGGTTCGACCCATGTCATCTCGCGTCGCGCAGCGCCACGCAGCCGGTTCCTACGATTCGTGCGATTCGCGCGTCTCGGCTTCCGGCCGTCTCATCACGCTCGTCGCCGCGCTGATGATCGCGCTCGCCACGCTGTTTGTCGGCATCGCGATGCCGCGGCAGGCGTCCGCCGCTGACGGCAACCAGACGAATTTCGATTCCTGGACTGCCGTCGCGCAGAATATCGCCAAGCAGCTCGCCACCGCCGAAAAAGACTACAATGACGGCGATTACGGCCAGGCCGGCACCGGCTTCCAGACCGCGCATTGGATCGGTTACGACGCATCCAACTTCTCGAAGGCCGTCAACGACACCATTTCCGCCGACAAGCAGCAGGCGCTGCTCACACAGTTCACCGATTTGGAAGGACTCGCGTACCAGCAGGGCCAGGGGAGCGCGATCGCAAACGGAATCAACGCGCTGAACGCGGACCTTGACACGGCCGCGCAGACGCTTGACGGCAACGCGAACCTCGCCGACCCCAAAACCTACGCGAAGCAGCGCGCCGAACAGACCGCCGCGGAACGTAAGAAGCTCGACGCGGCCAAAAAGAATTCCTCCAAAGGCAAAGGCGACCGCACGTGGAGCGAAGTCGCCAGCGAAATGAACGTCATCCTCGACAAGGCATACAAGGCCGCCGATCTCCGGCAAGGGCGCGGAAGGCTCCAGCCTCGTCAACGACGCGTACTACCAGTACTACGAAAAGCTCGGCTTCGAAAAGAACGTCATGAACGCCATCTCCGGCGACCGCGTCTCGCAGGTGGAATACCAGTTCAAGATGACCCGCAAAAACCATGCGCGACGGCGGTTCCGACAAGGAGATCAAAAAGCTTGTCGACGACCTGAAAAGCTGGCTCGTCGAAGACGCGGCCACCCTCGACGGTGGCGCGGTCGGCAACGTCAACGCCTTCACCAAAGCCATCACCAGCTCCGCCGGACAGGCGTTCCTCATCCTGATCCGCGAGGGTCTCGAAGCGCTGCTGGTGGTGGCCGCCGTGGTGGCCTACCTCGTCAAATCCGGCAACCAGCGTTTCACCAAGTGGATTTACCTCGGCGTGCTCGCGGGCCTTGCCGGCTCCGGTCTGGTCGCCGTGCTCTTCACGTTCCTGTTCGGCGGCTCCGGCCCGGTCCAGGAAATCAGCGAAGGCGTGTGCGCGCTGATCGCCATGCTCATGCTGCTGTGGACCAGCAACTGGATGCTCAACAAAAGTTCCGTGGAAGCGTGGAACCGTTACATCCGCACCAAAACCGAGTCCGCCGTGGCCGACGCGCAAAACAAAGTCGCCGCCGGCGAAGGCGTGGGCCTGGGTATGGTCGTTTCGCTCGCCATGCTGAGCTTCCTCTCCGTGTTCCGTGAAGGCGCCGAAACTGTCATCTTCTACGAATCGATCTACTCGATGAATCGCGACGCGCAAGGCATGTGGATCGGCGGCATCGCCGCGGGTGTGGTGCTGCTCGTCATCTTCCTCGTGCTACGCTTCACCTCCGTAAAGATTCCGATTGGCCCGTTCTTCCTCGTTACGTCGATCCTGATGGCCGTGCTGGTCGTCATCTTCGCCGGCGGTGGCATCCACGCGCTCATCGAAGGTGACCTGATCGACGGCCACTACCTGTCCAGCGTGCCCACAAACGACTGGATCGGCCTGTATCCGTACGTCGAATGCCTTGCGGCACAAGCAATCGCGGCGATTGCCGTACTCGCGCTGTTCGCCGTCGGCTTCGCACGCAAACGCAAGTTGCGCACGCCTGACAATCGCAAGTAATACGCAAATTTTCCGAGATTTACCGATATTTTTTCCACATCCAACAACAAAGGAAAGAGAAATGAAGAACAAGAAGATCGCCGCTCTGCTCGGCATCCTGCTGGCCGGCTCCATGGCCTTCTCCCTGTCCGCATGCGGCAATTCCAACGATTCCGCCGCTTCGGACAAGTCCAGCGCCTCCGCGTCGGCTTCGAAGGCCGACGACTCCAGCAAGGACGATTCCAGCGATTCCGCCGGTTTCGAAGAGATCCAGGTCGATGAGAAGCACTCCGACCAGGAATGCGGCCCGCTGACCGTCAACGCCGTCTACTTCCAGCCGATCGACATGGAACCGTCCGGCATGGGCCTCAAGGCCGCCGATGCGAGCTTCCACCTCGAAGCCGACATCCATGCCAACCAGAAGGGCACCGAGCTCGGCTACGGCAAGGGCGATTTCGTGCCGGACCTGACCGTCAACTACGACATCATCGACAAGACCTCCAACGCGTCCGTCGCCTCCGGAACCTTCATGCAGATGAACGCCTCCGACGGCCCGCACTACGGCGCCAACGTCAAGCTCGACAAGGCCGGCGCGTACAAGCTCGTGCTGAAGATCGAATCCCCGGAGAAGAAGGGCTGGATGCTGCACGTCGATCCGGAGACGGGTGTGAAGGGACGCTTCTGGACGGAACCGATCGAGGTCACCTTCCCGGACTGGAACTACACTCCGCAGGAGTGGCGATCTCCTAGCGTAGCCCGTTCGCGGTTTCGGCATGCATTACCCGACACACTCAAGGCCGTTCGGCCAAGCTTACGGTCGGGCAATGCATACCGAAACCGCTCTCTCGCGTTTAGGGGGATGGATTCACCTCTGCGATTGTGGAGGGGGTCCGGGAAATCCTCGCATTTTAGGGGAGGGATGAGAGGGGTGGGACTCTTTGGGATGGGGTGGAATGGGAATCGTTGGGCTCTTTGAGTTGGGTTTTTGGATGAAAGGATTTTGGGATGCTGCTGCAGTTTGTGACGGTGTTGCAGGGGGTGTTGGCGCCGGCGCTGCTCGTCATGGCGTTGAGCGTCATGCTCACCGTCGGTGAGGGGCGTGACAAGCCTCTGAGCGCGTACTGGCGGCTGGCCGGTTTCGTTGTTGGATTCGCCGGCGCAGTCGTATTCGCCGCGCTGCGCGCCACCGCCGTCATCACGCAACGCACGTTCGTCAACTATCCGACCCTGTGGTGCTGCGTGATCCTCGACGTGGCCGTGTTCGTCATCGTCCTGTTCGCCCGCCGCATCACCGCCGACTGGCACAACCACCGCGCGCTGCTCGACATCGCGAATCTCGTTGCGGCGCTTGCGATCGCGGCCACCACCTTTCGTGCGCTGCCCGACGTGATTCTGCGACTGACGATCTTCGTCGAGCCGGGCGATCCCATCTTCACTTCCGACATGCTGTTGCGCGCGCTCGGCTTCGCTTTGGGCGCGGCCGTCGCAATCATCGCCGCGCTTATCTTCCGCACGATGCGTTCCACCGCCGTCCGCTGGTCGTTCACGACGGCGGTGCTGCTGTTGGTCGCGCTGCTATTCGCACAGCATTTCACCGACCTTGCGCAGATCCTCCAATCCAAACGCATCGTCAGCTTCCCGACCGCCGCCTTCCTCGCGCTCGTGTGGGGCATCAACCATCAGCGCAGCCTGACCATCGCAATGGCGCTCGTCTTCGCCATTCCGGCAATCGCCAGCATCGTCATGGGCTTCAAAGTCAAGCCGACCGGCGCCAACGAGGCGATCGCACGCACGCATATCGCGTTCCGCCGCCGCGCGAAAGCGGCCGGCGCGTTCAGCCTGGTCGCCATGATCTGCGTCACCGTGGCCCTGACGTACGGCGTCGCGCAAACGCAGAAAGTCGTCACGCTGTCGCCGCCGGAAGACTACTCGCTCGCCGACGGCGTGGTCACCATCAAATTCAGCCAGATTTCCGACGGCCACCTGCACCGCTTCGAATACCGCGCGAAGGACGGCACCTCCATGCGATTCATCATCATCAAGAAGAACGGCGGCGCGTACGGCGTCGGCCTCGACGCGTGCGACAACTGCGGCGACGCCGGCTACTACGAGAAGGACGGCAAAATCATCTGCAAGAAGTGCGATGTGGCCATCAACCTCGCCACCATCGGCTTCAAAGGCGGCTGCAACCCGATACCGTTCGACTACCAGGTCAAGCCGGGCAAAATCGTCATCCAAACGTCCACGCTCGACGCGCTGTCGAGCCATTTCCAGTGAGCGCCGAGAAAGGTAAGGGGGTACCATGTTCTTCCTGAAAATGATCTCTCGCTCGTTCAGCCGGCAGTTCAAACGCCGTCTGCTCATCGCCGTCACCGTGTGCCTGTCCGCCACCGTCAGCGTGGCCATGCTCGGCGTGGTGTTCGACGTGGGCGACAAGCTCAACGCGGAGCTGAGCACGTACGGTTCGAATATCGTCGTGCAGCCGAAGTCCGACGCTGTGGTGAGCGATTTGTACAATACCGGCGATTCTGCTGGCTCGGCTTCGGGTAGTTCGTCCGGTTCGGACGGGGGTTCCACTTCCGACGGCTCGGCTGCGGCGGACAGCGCCGACCCGACCGCGTTTCTGAAGGAGTCGGACGCGCAGAAGATCAAGACCATCTTCTGGGCGTTCAACATCACCAATTTCGCGCCGGAATTGAACATCCACGCGGATGCGGGGTGTGTCGGTTCGGGGGCTGGTTCGGCTGGCTCTGCTGGAACGGCTGGTGCGTCAGGTGCGGCTGCTTCCGCGGCGAAATGCAAGGCGACCAACGTGCCGATCGTGGGCACGTGGTTCGCGAAAACCCTGCACATGGACTCCGGCGAGTCCACCGTGGCCGGCATGAACGGCATGCGCTCATGGTGGAAAATCAACGGAACCTGGCCGAAAGACGACAGCGAGCAGGCGATGGTCGGCAGCGCGCTCGCCGCGAAACTGGGCGTGAACGTCGGTGACAGCGTTACACTCGACAAGACGATTGCCGTCGGTGCGGACGACAATACGAACGGAGGTACCGGGAAAACCGGCAAATCCTCCACCGAACGCAATCGCGTGAAAGTGAAAATCGTCGGCATCTTCGATTCGGGCGATTCCGACAACAGCGCCATTTATATGCCGTCCATCGCCGTGCAAACGCTTGCGAATCTGCCGAATTCCATCGACAAGATTGAAGTCAAGGCGCTCACCACGCCCGACAACGACCTCGCGCGCAAGGCGTCGAAGAATCCGAACGCGCTCACGCAGGACGAGTGGGAGACGTGGTATTGCACCGCGTATCCGTCGTCGATCGCGTACCAGATCGAAGAGGTGCTGCCGGGCGCGGTGGCCAAGCAGGTGCGCCAGGTGGCCGCGCTGCAGGGCGATGTGCTGAACAAGACGCAGGCGGTGATGGTGCTGATGACCGTGCTGTCGCTGGTTGCCGCCGCGATCGCCGTGGCAAACCTGATGGCCGCGTCGATTGGCGAACGCGGTTCGGAATTGGCGCTGTTGAAGGCGATCGGCGCTACGGACGGTGCGGTTTCGCGCCTTATGCTCGCCGAAACGGCGGTGATTTCGCTGGTTGGTGCGATTGCCGGTGCGCTGCTTGGCTCGGGCGTTGCACAGATCGTGGGGCACGTGGTGTTCGGCTCGGGCATCACCATGCGTCCGATGGTGTTCGTGTTGGTTTTCGTGTTGCTGGCGGTCACTGTGCTCGTGGCCTCGCTTTCGTCGATTCGGGCGATTCTGGGCTTGCGTCCGGCGGAGGTGCTGCATGGTAGGTGAGTTGTGCTTGGCTTTCGTAGGGGGTGTGCGATGACGAATCGCAAGATGTTCTTCACCATGCTGTGGGCG
>ENA-OQKS01000042-OQKS01000042.1-human-gut-metagenome-genome-assembly--contig:-NODE-42-length-35424-cov-3.478936_pt1 | contig 35424 bp, 25 predicted proteins | sample MGYA00242804_ERZ504808 | MGnify/ENA primary metagenome ERZ504808 (study PRJEB26092, sample SAMD00036375) | human gut metagenome | host: Homo sapiens | study: EMG produced TPA metagenomics assembly of...
CGCTCAGATGATTGATAAGACTTGCCTGGTAGGCGGCACCAAAGCCGTTGTCGATATTGACGACCGAAACGCCGCTGGCGCAGGAGTTGAGCATGGCGAGCAGCGCGGCTACGCCACCAAAGCTCGCGCCGTAGCCCACGCTGGTGGGAACGGCGATGACCGGACAGCTCACCAGACCGCCGACAACGCTCGCCAGTGCGCCCTCCATGCCGGCGATGGCGATGACCACCTGTGCCTGAGCAAGTTCCTCGGCATGCGCGAGCAGACGGTGCAGGCCGGCGACACCCACGTCGTAGAGGCGGTCGACCTCGTTGCCATAGAACTCGGCCGTCAATGCGGCTTCCTCGGCGACGGGCAGGTCGCTCGTGCCGGCGCAGGCGACGACGATGCGTCCGTTGCCAGTGGGGGAGGGCTTGCCTCCCACGAGGGCGAGCTGTGCGTCCGGGACATATCCCAGGTCGATGCCGTTGTCGAGGAGCTCCGAGGTGCGGGCTGCCTTTTTGGCGTCCAGGCGCGTGACCAGGATGCGCTCCTGGCCGGCATCGTGCAGCGCTTCGATAATGGCGGCAATCTGCTCGGCGGTTTTACCGGCGCCGTAGACAACCTCGCCGGCTCCCTGGCGCACCCCGCGCGAAAGATCGAGCTGCGCAAAACCCAGATCGGCGGTCGGCGCCGTCTGGATGCGCGTAAGCGCGTCGGCAGGGGCGACTGATCCGCCGGCAACATCGCTCAGCAGCTGCTCAAGATCTCGCTTATCCATATATGTTCCCTTCGACGGCGCAAAGTCTAGCACTCAAAGGGTATGTTTCCGAACACTAAGACAAAATTGTTCGGAAACTATAGGACAGACTGATTCAATTGTTAGATGGATCGGCTAGTCGCGCAGGATGATGTCCATGGCGAGCATCAGGTTGCGCTCGTCGATGGCAAACGGGGCGGCCTCGCGCGTCTTGGGCTTGGCGCAAAACGCGATGCCCGTGCCCGCGGCCTGAATCATGGGGATGTCGTTGGCGCCGTCGCCGATCGCGACGGTATGGGCCATATCGACACCGCACTCAACTGCCCAATCCAGCAGCTGGATGAGCTTGGACTCCTTGGTCACAATGTCTGCCGCCAGCTTACCGGTGAGCTTGCCGTCCACGACCTCCAGGCGGTTGGCCAGGCAAAAATCGATGCCCGCGGCGGCCACGATCTTGTCGGCGACCTCGTGAAAGCCGCCGCTTACCACGCCGACCTTCCAGCCCTTGCTGTGCGCCGATCGCACAAGCTCCAGCGCGCCGGGGGTAAACGTCACGCGCGCAAAGGTGCGCTCGAACACACTCTCATCCAAGCCGGCAAGCAGCCCCACGCGTTCCTCGAGCGCCTGCTTAAAGTCAAGCTCGCCGCGCATGGCGCGTTCGGTGATCTGTGCAACTTGCTCGCCCACGCCGGCCTCTTCGCCCAACAGGTCGATGACTTCCTGGTTGATGAGCGTGGAGTCGATATCCATAACGATGAGGCGTGCGGTCATGACGGGCCTTTCCGAGTGCGGTTGTATTGGGGCACATTGTCGCACGCGGCGCGCCTTGGCGACGGCCAGGCCGCGTCAATTGTTTCGTCTCCGTCAAGCTTTGAACAAGAGCACTTTTTCGCGGCACATCGACGCGGGTGCGATAAGATAGAACGCCATGTCCGGCTGCGCGGTTTACGCAGGCTGGGCAAATCTGTACGACGCCGCCCGGAACGACACGGGGCGGCACAGATCCATAAAGGAGGATCACTGGTATGAGCCAGACCCGTCCCATCGATGAGCATTCCATGCACACCCGTACCTGCGGCGAGCTTCGCTTCGAGAACGTGGGCGAAGAGGTCACCCTCACCGGTTGGGTGAGCCGTCGCCGCGACCACGGCGGCCTTATCTTCTGCGACCTTCGCGACCGCGAGGGCATCACGCAGCTCACCTTCGACCCCGAGCACTCTGACGGCGACGCCTTTAAGATCGCCGAGACCATGCGTCCCGAGTGGCCCATCAAGATCCACGGCGTCGTGCGCGCCCGTGGCGAGGAGACCACCAACGCAAAGCTCGCGACCGGCGAGATCGAGGTTCTGACCGACCACGCCGAGGTGCTCAACACGTCCGTCACCCCGCCGTTCCAGATCGAGGACGGTATCGAGACCAGCGAGGACACCCGCCTGCGCTATCGCTATTTGGACCTCCGCCGTCCCGAGATGATGGCCAACCTCAAGCTGCGCTCCGACTTCACCTTTGCCATTCGCGAGGCGCTGCACAGCCGTGAATTCATGGAGGTCGAGACGCCCTCCCTGTTCAAGTCCACGCCCGAGGGCGCCCGCGACTTCATCGTCCCCAGCCGCATCCAGCCGGGTAACTTCTACGCCCTGCCGCAGTCCCCGCAGCTCCTGAAGCAGCTGCTCATGGTCGGTGGCGTTGAGCGCTACTACCAGGTCGCCAAGTGCTTCCGCGACGAGGACCTGCGTGCCGACCGTCAGCCCGAGTTCACCCAGGTCGATATCGAGATGTCCTTCGTGGACCAGAATGATGTCATGAGCGCGCTCGAGGAGGTCCTGGCCGATGCCTTCGGCCGCATGGGCGTCGAGATGCCCACGCCGCTGCGTCGTATGAACTACTGGGAGGCCATGGACACCTATGGCTCCGACAAGCCCGATACCCGCTATGGCATGCACCTGGTCGACCTGACCGACATCTTTGCCAACTCCAAGTTCAAGGTCTTTGCGACCGCCGCAAACGAGGAGGGTTCTGTCGTCAAGGCCATCAACGCCAAGGGCGCCGGTGCCTGGGCACGTGCCAAGATCGATAAGCTCTCCGGCGTGGCCTCTACGTTTGGCGCCAAGGGCCTGGCATGGATCGCCTTCCGCGAGGACGGCTCCATCAACAGCCCCATCGTCAAGTTCTTCTCGGACGAGGAGATGGCGGCTCTGCGCGAGCGCATGGACGTCGAGCCTGGCGACCTCGTGATGTTCGCCGCCGGCCCGCGCCTGCTCTCTGACGAGATCCTGGGCGGCATGCGTTCCCACATGGCCAACGCACTCGAGATCAAGCGCGAGGGCCACGACTTCCTGTGGGTCGTCAACTTCCCGCTGTTCCACTGGGATGAGGACCGCAAGGCTTATGCCGCCGAGCATCAGCCCTTTACCCTGCCGACCGAGACCGACATCGCCAAGATCGAGGCCGACCCGTTGGCAGCCGGTTCCTGCACCTACGACTTTGTCATGGACGGCTTTGAGGCCGGTGGTGGCGGTATGCGTATCCACAACGCCGAGATGCAGATGTCCATGCTCAAGCTCCTGGGCTTTACCGAGGAGCGCGCCGAGTCGCAGTTCGGCTTCCTCATGGAGGCGCTCAAGTTTGGTGCGCCCCCGATGGGCGGTTTTGCTCTGGGCCTGGACCGCGTGTGCATGCTGCTCACCGGTTCCGACTCCATCCGCGACGTCATGGCGTTCCCCAAGACGGCCAGCGGCTCCGACCTCATGTCGGGCGCCCCGAGTGCCGTTAGCGGCGCCCAGCTCAAGGACGTCAGCCTGCGCCTGATGTAGGCAAGCAGCTACCTATTGCTTGCAACGAGGGAAGGACGTGTGCCTTCCCTCGTTTTTTGTGCGCGGGCGTTGCGAGGGCATGGGGTGACCGGACGTGACGGAAACTGTGTCCCATCGTTGACGCTCGAAGTGGGATGCGGTTTCCATCCCGCCCTCAACAAGCATCTAACGGTATAATAACTACCACGTGGCTGGGTTTGCCGGTCGAATGTGCGATGCCGTGGGAGGGGATATGGTCGAGTTTACAAAGACGATTAAAGATCCGTTGGGACTGCATGCCCGCCCGGTTGCGCTGCTCTACGACATCATTGCCAAGCACCGTAGCGACGTGTCGGTCAGCATCGGCGACCGCCATACCGACGGCCGCGATGTGATGGGGCTCATGGCTCTTTACGGCGAGTTCGGCGAGGATATTGTGTTCCGCGTTTCGGGCGTGGATGAGGCCTCGTGCGTCACGTCGATCAGAAACCTCTCGCTCTAAAGCGCAACAATGTGACGAAGGGACAGTCCCTTTTTCACATCTGTTTCGTATGGGAAACTTTTTCGAAAACTGAATAGGGACCCTTTCCAAAAAGTTAACCACGTGCTAGTTTACTGTAGCGAACATAGACGTGGTTAACTTTTGCTGCGTCGATGTTGAGGACGAACTGACGTTAGGAGCACACTCATGTCTTGCGGACCGCAGATGCCGGCCATGCCGCTTTCGATGGTGAAAGCGGGCGAAACCGTGCACGTGTCTCGTGTAAAGGGCAATGAGGACATGAAGCACCACCTCAAGGACCTCGGCTTTGTCGAAGGCAGTGAGGTTCACGTGGTGAGCTCGAGTGGCGCCAATATCATCGTCACCGTGCTCGGCGCGCGCTTTGGCATTGATACCAAGGTCGCCATGCACATCATGACTGTCGGTTAGTTCGCAGCATTCCATAAAAGCTGAAAGGGGGAAAAGAATATGAAGACGTTGGGTGACGTTAAGGTGGGCGAGAGCTCTACCATTGTCAAACTTCACGGCGAGGGCGCACTTCGCCGTCACCTTATGGACCTGGGGCTCATCAAGGGCACTTCGTTCAAGGTCGTAAAGGTTGCACCGCTCGGAGATCCGGTCGAGATCAACGTGCGCGGCTACGAGCTCTCCATCCGCAAGGAGGAGGCTGCCGTCGTCGAGGTCCAGTAAGGGCCGGCGGCACATATTTCTGCAGATAAAGTTAGGTTTTTCTAACTCAATAATGCAGTGTTGAAGCACATTATCCAGCCCGCGCGGAGAAAGCAGCGCGGGCACACAAGGAAGAAGGATTGAATGGCGGATTCTCAGATCCATGTCGCGCTGGCGGGTAACCCCAACTGCGGCAAGACCACGCTTTTCAACCTGATCACCGGCGCCAACGGCTACGTTGGCAACTGGCCCGGCGTCACGGTTGAGAAAAAGGAAGCCAAGCTCCTGAGTGACAAGAACGTCACGATTACGGACCTCCCCGGCATCTACTCGCTTTCCCCCTACAGCCCCGAGGAGCAGTGCTCGCGCGACTACCTCATGAGCGGCGAGCCCGATGTGGTCGTCCAGGTTGTCGACGCGACCAACCTTGAGCGCAACCTGTACCTGGCACTTCAGGTCGTCGAGACCGGCCTGCCCGTGGTCGTCGCCCTCAACATGGCCGATTTGGTCGAGAAGAACGGCGATAAGATCGACACGGACAAGCTTTCCAAGAAGCTCGGCTGCCCGGTCATGATGATCTCGGCCCTTAAGAACAAGGGTATCAAGGAGCTGTTCGAGCAGGTCAAGAAGTCCGCTGCTTCCAAGGGCCAGGTGCCGGAGCACAAGTTCGATTCTTCTATCGAGGACGTTCTGACCCACATCGAGAACAACCTGCCGGCGAGCGTTCCCGCCAACAAGCGTCGCTACTACGCCGTCAAGCTGTTTGAGCGCGATGCGGACGCCTGCAAGCTCATCAACCTCACCAAGGAGAAGGCCGATCGCGTTGAGCAGCTGGTCGCCCAGTGCGAGCAGGATTGCGACGACGATGCCGAGTCCATCATCACCGGCGAGCGCTACGGCGTGATCGCCCACATTATTGACGAGTGCCTCACCAAGGCTCCGGCCAAGATGAGTACCTCCGAGAAGATCGACCGCGTGGTTACCAACCGTATCCTGGGTCTGCCGATCTTTGTGGTCATCATGTTCTGCGTGTACTACATTGCCGTTTCCACCCTGGGCGGCACGGTGACCGACTTCACCAACGACCAGCTCTTCGGCACCGACGGCTGGTATGTGCTCGGCCAGGGTCGCGACGCCTACGATGAGGCTGTCGAGGCCGCGGGCGACGACGCCGACTCGGTCGACCCGGCGGAGTTTGGCCCCTATGTCCCGGGTCTCACCACCGTGGTGCACGACGCCCTTGTGGCCGGTGGCACCGAGGACGGTGGTCTGGTCGATTCGCTCGTCTGTGACGGCATCGTCGGCGGCCTGGGCGCCATCTTCGGCTTTGTGCCGCAGATGTTCCTGCTCTTTATCATGCTGTCTTTCCTGGAGGACTGCGGCTACATGGCCCGCGTCGCCTTCATCATGGACCGCGTGTTCCGCCGCTTTGGCCTGTCCGGTAAGTCCTTCATCCCGATGCTCGTGTCCTCGGGCTGCGGCGTCCCCGGCGTCATGGCCACCAAGACCATCGAGAACGAGAAGGACCGCCGCATGACGGTCATGACCACCACGTTCATCCCCTGCGGCGCCAAGCTGCCGATTATTGCCCTGCTCATGGGTTCCATCATCGGCGATTCTTCCACCACCGCCGCATGGATCAGCCCGCTCTTCTACTTCCTGGGCGTCTTTGCCGTCATCGCCTCGGGCCTCATGCTCAAGAAGACCAAGCTCTTCGCCGGTCGCCCGACGCCGTTCGTCATGGAGCTCCCTGCCTACCACTTCCCGGCGATCCGCTCTTGGGCGCTGCACGTGTGGGAGCGCTGCTGGGCCTTTATCAAGAAGGCCGGCACGGTCATCTTTGCGTCCACCGTCGTCGTTTGGTTCCTCTCCAACTTTGGTAGCTACAACGGCTCCTTTGGCTTCCTGCCTGCGATGGACGGCATCCCCGAGGAGTTTATGGATTACTCCGTGCTTGCCGTGCTCGGCAACCTGGTCGCTTGGATCTTCGCCCCGCTCGGCTTTAGCACCTGGCAGGCCACGGCGCTGACCGTCTCGGGCCTTGTCGCCAAGGAGAACGTCGTCGCCACCGCCGGCTCGCTGCTGTCCGTTGCCGACGCCGCCGAGACCGACCCGAGCCTGTGGACCGCGTTTGCAGCCATGTTCCCGACCATGGGCGCTTGCGTTGCCTTTGGCGCTTTCAACCTGCTGTGCGCTCCTTGCTTTGCCGCCATGGGCACCATCCGCAACCAGATGGACTCCGGCAAGTGGACCGCGATCGCCATCGGTTACGAATGCGCCTTTGCTTGGGTCATCGGCCTGTTCATCAACCAGTTCTACAACCTGTTTGTGCTGGGACAGTTTGGTGTCTGGACGGTTGTGGCCATCGTGCTGCTCGTTGCGATGCTCTTCCAGATCTTCCGCCCCATGCCCAAGCATGTTTGGACCGACGAGGACGAGACCAACACCGCTTCTGCCACGGTTTCCGCCTAAGTCCGAATAAGGATTAGCCCCTTTCCAAAAGCCCGGGTGTCCCAGCGACCCCCGGGCTTTTTGGTGGGGGAGATGTGACGTTTCCGCAGATAAAACCGACCAAAATAAACCTGTCCCTTTTTGGTGGGTTGAGAATGGGGTAAAGTAAGTGATGGTTAACTAGAGGAGGCTTGCTATGGCACCTATCGATATTGTTGTACTGGCTGTTATCGGCATTGCGTTTGTCGCCGTGTGCGTGCGCATTTATCGCAAGGGCACCTGCGCCGACTGCGCTCAAGGTGGCGTTTGCACGGGACATTGCTCCAACAAAAAAACCTGCGCCGCACTTAAGGGCGTAGACAAAATCGCCGAAGACTTGGGCCGCGGTATTCATTAGCCGACCGGCGTTTGGGCATGCATGATTGCGGATGCGGCAGTTGCTGATACGATAGGGTCGTTAGCAACTGCCGCCGAGCGGCTCAAACGAAAGGAAGCCTGCATGGAGTCATCCGCCTACCCGATGCTCTTTAGTCCGATCAAGGTCGGTACGACCGAGGTCAAGAACCGCGTCTTTATGCCGCCGGTGTCTACCAACCTGGCCGACCACGGCTATGTGACCGACGACCTGGTCGACCACTACCGCGCCCGTGCCAAGGGCGGCGTGGGCCTGATCATCACCGAGGTCGTGACGGTCGAGCCCACCTATACCTATCTGCCGGGTGACATGTGCTGCTACGACGACACGTTTATCCCCGGCTGGGAAAAGCTCGCCGCCGCCGTCCACGAGTATGGCTGCAAGATCATGCCGCAGCTCTTCCACCCCGCCTACATGGCCTTTAACATTCCGGGCACGCCGCGCCTCATCGCCCCGTCCTTTGTGGGCCCGTCCTATGCCCGCGAGGCGCCGCGCCCCATCACGGTCGACGAGATCCACGAGCTCACGCATCAGTTCGGCGACGCTGCCGTGCGCATGCAGAAGGCCGGCGTCGATGGCGTCGAGGTCCATGCGGCGCACGCCCACGGTATGCTCGGCGGCTTTTTGACCCCGCTCTACAACAAGCGTACCGACGAGTACGGTGGCTCGCTCGACGCCCGCATGCGCTTCTTGCTCGAGGTTATCGCCGAGATTCGTGAGCGCTGCGGCCAGGACTTCATCATCGACGTCCGTATCTCGGGCGACGAGTACACCGATGGCGGCCTGACCCTCAACGACATGATCTACGTCTCGCGTCGTCTGGAGAAGGCCGGCGTCGACATGATCCATGTGTCGGGCGGCACCACCATCAAGCGCGGCTCTGCGATTCCCGCCGCCGGCACGCAGCAGGCCTCGCACGCCGCCTGCTCGCGCGAGATTAAGAAGCATGTGAACATTCCCGTCGCCACCGTCGGCCGCATCAATGAGGCATGGATTGCCGAGGAGCTGATCGAGGACGGCGCTGCCGACATCTGCATGATGGGCCGCGCCAATCTGTGCGATGCCGAGTTCTGCAACAAGGCCGCTGCCGGCAATGCCGATGATATCCGCCCCTGCATTGGCTGCCTGCGCTGCCTGAACGGCATCATGTTTGGCAAGCGCATCTCCTGCACCGTCAACCCGGACGTGGAGCGCGACGAGGCCGGCTACGAGCCTGCCGCCGAGGCCAAGAATGTACTGGTTGTGGGCGCTGGTCCTGCGGGTATGGAGGCGGCCTACATTGCCGCCAAGCGTGGCCATAACGTGGTGCTCGTGGATAAGCAGGACGAGCCGGGCGGCGAGATGCGCATCGCGGCCGTTCCGCCGGCAAAGCAGGAGCTCACGCGCGTGATCAAGTATCAGTACCGTCGCCTGGCCGAGGCCGGCGTCACGTGCGTCTTTGGTACCGAGCTTTCCGCCGAGGACATTCAGCGCGACTACGCGGGTTACGAGGTTGTCCTGGCTTATGGCGCCGAGCCCATCGCTCCGGCCTTCATGCAGGGCTTTAAGCAGGTTATGACGGCCGACGACCTGCTGGGCGGCAAGGCTTTCCCGGGCAAGAAGATCGTCATCGTGGGCGGCGGTACCGTTGGCTGCGAGACGGCCGATTACCTGGCCCCGTTGGTCAACGACCTGTCGCCGGCCAACCGCGATGTCACCGTTATCGAGATGACCAAGACGCTCGCCGCTAACGAGGGCGGCGCCGGTCGCGCGGTGCTCATCACGCGCATGCTCTCCAAGGGCGTTCACGTGCTGACCGAGGCCAAGGTGACCGAGATCACCGAGGACACCATCAGTTACGAGAAGGACGGCGAGGTCCGCACCATCACCGGTGCCGATACGCTGGTGCTTGCCATGGGCTATCGTCCCAATACCAAGCTGGCCGACGACCTTGCCGCTGCTGGCGTTGCTGCCCATGTACTGGGCGATGCCCAGAAGTGCGGCAACATCCGCGACGCCATCGGCGACGGCTACAAGATTGCCTGCGAGCTCTAGTCAACCCCTTGGTGCGTGGGGGACAGGTTGGTTTGCACCAAGTTGGTGCATGTAAACCTGACCCCATTGACGAGGTTGCCGCCATCCCAGGGCGGCTTCATGGAGTAGCGTCCGTACGCATCGAATTTCTTCTCTCATAGATGTGCGGCACAAAGAGCCCCGAGTTCATACGAGCTCGGGGCTCTTTTCGTTTGGATTGCAGACGTATTGACAGACGAAAACAGTCTGCGTCCGGTATTGAGCCATACGAAAGCGAAATTATGCGTCTTAATTCCGTACGCAAATCAAGACGAAAACCGTTTGCGTCTTCTATAAATCAGTACGCAAACGGTTTTCGTCTTATAATACGGTTATGAATGGTACGAAACGAGGGGGTTGTGCATATGGTTGTTAGAGAGAGCCCTACAGTCGAATACAAGGAAAGCGTTACGCCGACGTTTCTTAAAACGGTGAGCGCCTATGCAAACTACGGGACGGGCAAGATTGAGTTTGGCGTTGATGACGAGGGTGTGGCTGTCGGCCTTGCGGATCCGGTTGCAGAATGCCTGCGCATCGAGAACATGATTAACGACAGTCTTGATCCCGCACCCCGTTATTCGCTTGAGCCCGATGAGAAACACGGGATCGTAATCCTTACGGTTTATGAGGGGCAGGACAAACCCTATCGAAGCAAGGGAAAGGCCTACAGACGAAACGATTCGGCAACGGTGGAGGTCGACCGGTTTGAGTATGGCAGGCTGACGCTCGAAGGCAGCAACGTAACGTTCGACGCGCTCACGTCGGCTCGCCAGGACTTGAGCTTTCATACGCTCGAGCATAAGTGTGTTGAACACCTCGGCATTTCCGAGCTAACGTCGGATATCTTGCGTACGCTCCGCTTGCTCGGCAAGGATGGCTATACCAATGCCGCGGCGATTTTAGCGGATAAGAATGATTTTCCGGGCATCGACTGCGTCCGTTTTGGCGATACCGAGGATGTGATCTTGGATCGCGAGGCAGCGACAAATGTATCCGCAATTGAGCAGGTGGACAGGGCGGTAGCTATGTTTGCACGCTACTACCGTTATGAGCGTATCGAAGGGATGGAGCGCGTCCAAACCGATCGAATTCCTCTCGAGGCGTTTCGCGAAGCTGTCGCAAATGCTTTGGTGCATCGGACGTGGGACGTTCGAGCGAACGTTCAAATTGCCCTGTACGATGATCGTGTCGTTGTGACCTCCCCCGGATCGCTGCCCGCCGGTTTGACGACGGAACAATACCTGTATGGGCAGATATCCGTGCTCAGAAACCCCATCGTTGCAGAGGCCTTCTTAAAGCTGGATTACATCGAGAAATTTGGTACGGGAATCGCGCGCATTAGACGTGCCTATCGCGATTCGATCAATCAACCAATTTTTGATGTTCGCGGCGGCATGGTGGCCGTCACATTGCCCGTTACCGATGCCCTTGAAGGGTCCGAGGAAGAGGTCCAGGTTCTCAAGGCCTTGTCGGGCGGTCGAATTATATCGCGAAGCGAGATTGAAAAACAGACGGGGCTGAGCCGCATGCGGACGTTGACGGCACTCGAATCTCTGCTTGAACGGAATGCAATCGTAAGGCAGGGAACCGGGCGGGCCAACGAAATACGAGCGCTCATAGTACAAAAAGAGCCATGGTACAAGACGGACCCCAAGCCAGCGTTGGCGTTGGGGTCCGTTATGTCCCGGATGGTAACGGGCCGATTATTGTCAAGTTATAGCAAAGTATGGCGACGTACAGCAAAGTATAGTGAGATATAGCAAGCCGTACTAGCGCGCCTTGATTATCAACCGTCCGTATTTCACAGCAACTTATAACAGGCTCGGGGTGCCAATTTGGGGTGCAGTAGTGCTGCGCCACGAAAAGGGCCTATCTACTACGTTTAAGCCGCAGAGGTCAACCATAGTCGGCTTTTTCGAAAATCGACAAGCTGTCTACCTGCGGTTTTGTTTTCACGGTTTTCGGTATGGCCGAGGCTATCCGTGTTAATGTAGTAGATGGGCCACTTTTGTGGCAAGGGGGCCGATCTGCGGGCCAGGGTAGCTAAAAGAGCCCCGACCCAAAAAGACTGATTGGGAGCTGGGGCGTGTCGATGCGATAGTATTACGTGGTGAAATTCGACAAACCGTGGGCTTCATCCGAGGGCTTTATGGAACAACACCAGCATTATCAGAGCCTGCAAGACCAGGCATACAACGCATTGCGCTCCAAGATCATCTATGCCGAGCTCAAGCCCGGCACGCGCCTTTCGGCGATTGGTCTGGAAAAGGAGACGGGAATCGGGCGCACGCCCATTCGCGAGTCCTTTGTGCGCCTGCGTGAGCAGGAGCTGGTGGAAACCCGTCCCAAAAGCGGCACCTATGTCTCAAAAATCAGCATGGAGCGCGCCGAGAACGCCTGTTTCTTGCGCGAGAAACTCGAGAGAAGCGTGCTTATTAAATGCTGTTCGGCCGCCTCGCCTGAGCAAAAGCATCGGCTCGAGCAGATTCTTGCCGAGTCTGAGTCACTCGACCATGGCGAAACGCGTCGCTTTTTCGATCTGGACAACCTGTTTCATGAGACGTGTTTCGTGATTGCCGGTCGTCACATGCTGTGGGATTGGATGAAGAGCGTCAACACGCATTTTGAGCGATACAACTGGTTGCGTATGGTGTCGCAGGACCTGGATTGGGAGCCGATTCGCCGGCAGCATCGCCGGATTCTCGAGGCCATTAAGAGGGGCGATACCGACACGGCGAGCTATCTGGCAGAGACGCACTTGCATCTGATGCCCGAGGAGCAGGGCCCGGTTATCGCCTTGCATCCCGACTACTTTGAGCTGCCTAAAGACTCGTCTATCTAGTCCATCACCGCATCTGCTCGAGACGCAAAAACGATGCTGCTCACCTACAGCGTTTTGCAACCGAGATTTTTAAAAAATGCCTAAAATGGCTCAGACCGCCGACAATTGGGAAACGGGGTGCGTTATGGCGCAGATGAGAATCAAGGACATTGCCGTCGAGGCGGGCGTGAGTCCGGCCACGGTCTCGCGCTATCTCAATAACCGCCCCGGGCAAATGACCGAGGAGACCCGTGCTCGCATTGCCGAGGTCATCGAGCGCACCGGCTATCGCCCGCGTGCCGCCGCACGCAATCTACGCAGCTCACGCACCAACCTCATCGGCGTGATCTTGGCCGACATCGCCAACCCATTCTCCAGTGCCATGCTCGAAGGGCTTTCCGCCAGTGCCGCCGCGCGCGGCTGCTCGCTCATGACGGCCATTAGCGGCAACAACTCCGCTAAGGAAGCAGAGTCGCTCACCAGACTTATCGATGCCGGCGTGGACGGCCTGGTCGTCAACACGTACGGAGGCAATGACGAGGCGATCGCCGCGGCAGCGGGACGACTGCCCGTTGTACTGCTCGACCGCGATGTTGCCGACGGCGGCATCGACTTGGTGACGTCCAACAACCGCGAGCTGGTCGCCGGCTTGGTAGACGCCTTGGTTGCCGCTGGCAGCGAGCGCCTGTGCCTGCTCATCGAGGCAAGGGACGACATTCCCGTCCATCGCGAGCGCGCCGAGGCCTTTGTCGACGAGCTTTCGCACCGCGGCCTTGCCGGCGAGGTTATCACCTTGGCCGATGGCGGTACCACGGGCGTCGGCTGCTTGGATGAGACCATCCGCGGCTATGCAGGCAAAAAGCTCGGCCTCATTGCCGTCAACGGCCTGGTCTTTCTGCGCCTGACCGAGGCGCTGGCACAGTTGGGACCTTCGTTGCCGGCTGGCCTCAAGATCGCGACGTTTGACGACTACCCCTGGAACTACGTGCTCTTTGGCGGCGTGACCACGGCCGTGCAAGACACCCTCACCATCGCCGAGCGCGTAGTCGAGCGTCTGTCCGAGCGCATCGACGTCGTTACCACTACGGTAGGCGATGCCGCAAAGCTCGCCCCCAAGCGCATCGAGATCCCCGGCCACATCGAACACCGCGCATCGACCTTGCGCTAGTCGCCCGTCCAAGTCGGTCTGTTCGTGCTTGGCACCCGCCTGTTCGCACACGTTTTTTGAGCGCTTGATACGCTTTAACCCTGCGGAAACATTTTTCTGCGATAGTATCTGCGATATAGACCAGTCGAAACCCGCCCGAAAGAAAGGGGAGCGACATGAACCAGCAGAACATCGATTACGTACTCCGCTCCGTAGAGCAGCGTGACATCCGCTTTGTGCGTCTGTGGTTTGTCGACATTCTCGGCCGCCTCAAGAACTTTGCCATTAGCCCCGAGGACCTCGAGGTCGCTTTTGAGGAGGGTATTGGCTTTGACGGCTCCGCCATCGAGGGCTTTGCCACGCCCGAGGAAGCCGACATGCTGGCGTTTCCCGATGCTTCGACCTTCCAGATCCTGCCGTGGCGCCCGAGCCACAACGGCGTCGCCCGCGTGTTCTGCGACGTGTGCACTCCCGATCGCAAGCCGTTTGCCGGCGATCCGCGCGATGCCCTGCGCCGCATGTTCCGCAAGGCCGAGAAGGCCGGCTACCTGCTCAATGTGGGTGCCGAGCTGGAGTATTACTACTTCCCCGACGAGCACACCCCCGAGCCGCTCGACAACGTGGGCTACTTCGATCTTTCGGTGAGCGATGCCGCTCGCGACCTGCGTCGCAACACGGTCCTCACGCTCGAGAAGATGTCCGTGCCCGTGGAGTACACCTTCCACGCTGCCGGTCGCTCGCAGCACGGTATGAGCCTGCGCCATGCCGAGGCCCTGAGCATGTCCGACGCCATCACCACGGCCAAGCTCATCATTAAGCAGCAGGCCTACGAGAGCGGTTGCCACGCCTCCTTTATGCCCAAGCCGTTGGCGGGTGAGGATGGCAGTGCTATGTTCCTGTGCCAGTCGCTGTTCGACCACGACGGCAACAACGTCTTTTGGGGCGAGGACGACGAGAAGTACCACCTCTCCGATATCGCCAAGCACTACATGGCCGGCATCCTGGCGCACGCGCGCGAGATCAGCGCTATCACTAACCCCACGGTCAACTCGTATAAGCGCATCACCACGGGTGGCGACTCCGTGCCGCAGTACGCCACGTGGGGCCTGCGCAACCGCGCGAGTATGGTCCGCATTCCGGTCTACAAGCCCGGCAAGCAGCTGTCCACGCGCATCGAGCTGCGCAGTCCCGATCCCATGGCCAACCCGTACCTGGTCAACGCCGTCACGCTAGCGGCCGGTCTGGACGGCATCGAGCGCAAGCTGGAACTCCCGCCCGAGGCAACTGCCGAGACGCTCAAACTTACCGACCGTCAGATGGTCGAGGCCGGCTACACGCCGCTGCCGCGCTCGCTCAAAGAGGCGCTCGACGTGTTTGAGGACTCGCAGTTTATGAAGGATGCCCTCGGCGAGCACATCCACAGCTTCTTCCTCAAAAAGAAGCGCGCCGAGTGGCATAAGTTTGAGTCTACGATCACCGAGTGGGAGATCAAGCACTACCTGGCGAACTCCTAATCACGCTGGCTTGTTCCAGTACGATTGAGCTCATTTCTTTGGAGGCCGATATGTCCGAAAAGAGTGCCCTGTTCATGGCGCGCACGACGCGCTTCCACGAGTTTGCCCGCAGCTTGACGACCACCCTGGGTGTCGAGGTGAGCCTGGCAACCCCCGATTCGCCGACTGCGGCGCACGACTTTGACCTGCTGATCCTCGATTCCGATGGCATCCGCAGCGACCGCATCGATCAGATTGCCAAATGGCTCGACGACCGCGGCGGCGTTCCCATGCTGGTGATCGTCGACGACGAGGCGCTCGGTACCTTGCGCCTGCCCAATCACGCGCATGCCGACTTTGTATGCCCCACGGCGACGCCCAACGAGCTCAAGGCTCGCGCGCAGCGCCTGATGGGCGAGGAGGAGACCGTCACCGCCGACGATGTGCTCAACATCGATAACCTCGAGATTAACCTGGCCACCTACCAGGTGACGCTCGATAACGAGCCCATCGACCTGACGCTGATGGAGTACTCGCTGTTGAGCTTTTTGGCGACGCACCCCAACCGCGCCTACAGCCGCGAGGTGCTGCTGCACCGCGTGTGGGGCTTTGAGTACTGCGGCGGCACGCGCACCGTCGACGTGCACATTCGACGCATCCGCTCCAAGGTGGGCCCGCAGATCGCGGCACACATCACCACCGTCCGCGGCGTGGGCTATCTGTTTAAGGACTAGATTTCCGCCACAAAGGGGACAGGCACCTTTGTGGTGGTTTTGACGCGGGTGCGGGTTCCTCTCGAATCTGCAGCAGAACTTAAGCCTTCCTAAAAGATTGCGTTCTCATACACTTGCGCCCGCATATTGGGGTACAACTCAACGTGAACAATGATGGCCCGCCACATGTTTGGCGGGCCTTTGGTTATTTGACGAAAGGATCGCAGCTATGAGCGAGTACGATTCCCAGCGTCCCCAGGATGCGGGCAACGCCGGCGAGACCCAACAGCAGCCGCGTGTGCAGGTAGAGTCGACGCCTGCCGATGGCAACAACATTCCTTACGTGCAGGCCTACGACACGCAGACCGGCCAGCCGCTGGGTGGCCAGCAGGTCGTGAACAAGCACACGGTGGTCAAGACCAAGACCAAAAAGCTGCCGATCTTTATTACGGCACTTGCCGGCTGCGCCTGCGGCGCCCTGCTGGTCATTGCGCTCATTATGAGCGGCACGCTCAACATTGGCGGCGGCAAGAATGCCGTGACGGCGGGCGCTTCGGGTTCATCGACGCAAAAGATCACGATCGACTCCGAGGACACCACGCTGGCCGAGGCCGTTTCTGCTAAGGCCCTGCCCTCCGTGGTTTCCATTACCGCCACTTCGAGCGGCGGCCAGAATGGCTCGCTTTCGCAGTCTGCTGACGAGTCGGACAGCTCGGGCAGCGTCGGTTCGGGCGTTGTGCTCGATACCGAGGGCCATATCCTCACCAACAACCACGTGGTCGATGGCTATGACCAGTACGTGGTTACCATGGACGACGGCACCACCTACGAGGCCGAGTTCGTGGGCAACGATGCCTCGAGCGACCTGGCCGTCATCAAGCTCAAGGATGCTGACGCCTCCAAGCTCACGCCGATTGAGATCGGTGATTCCTCCAAGCTCAACGTGGGCGAGTGGGTCATGGCGATCGGTTCGCCGTTTGGCAACGAGCAGTCTGTCTCCACGGGTATCGTCTCGGCGCTCTATCGCTCCACGGCCATGAGCTCTACCAACGGTAACACCATCTATGCCAACATGATCCAGACCGATGCCGCCATCAACCCGGGCAACTCCGGCGGCGCGCTCGTTAACGATAACGGCGAGCTTGTGGGTATCAACTCGCTCATCGAGAGCTACTCGGGCTCCAGCTCGGGCGTGGGCTTTGCCATTCCGGTCAACTATGCCAAGAACATTGCCGACCAGATCATCGACGGCAAGACGCCGGTGCATCCGTACCTGGGCGCTACGCTTTCGAGCGTCAACGCGCTCAACGCTCGCACCAACAAGCTGAGCACCGATAGCGGCGCGTACGTGGCGAGCGTCGTCGAGGACGGTCCTGCCGCCAAGGCTGGCATCCAAGAGGGCGATGTCATTACCAAGCTGGGCGATGACGAGATTACGAGCGCCGATGGCCTGATCATTGCGCTGCGCAGCCACGAGGTGGGCGAGAAGGTCGAAATCACGCTCATGCGCGGCAAGGAGGAGAAGAAGGTCACTGTCGAGCTGGGCTCCGACGAGGAGCTGCAGAACCAGCAGCAGGACGACAGTTCGACCGACACCGGCAACGGCGGTATTACCGACGAGCAGCTGCGCCAGTACCTGGAGGAGCTGCTCGGCCAGCAAGGCCAGGGTCAAGGCTACGGTCAGGGTTACTAACGAGCTTTTCGCACATATCGAGGCCAGAGGGGCTGTCCCATCAACACGGGGCAGCCCCTTTTTTCTTATTGATCCGTTGGGGACGGAGGAAAACGGATCATTTAGAACTGGCAAGAGCATGGTTTGATCGCGTGATCCATCCCGGTCCGGTGGCTGCCGATTCGGTGCGGTTCGAAAGGGTTATTCGGCGGCATGGTGACCGGTGGTACTCTTGTATCCGTTTGAAATCGAGCGAAGGAGTGCCGCTATGGAGCAATCGAGCCTGTTTGGTGACGGCGTGGACATCGATACCGAAACGCCCGCGAGCACGGATACCGCTGCGCCGGCCGATGCCCGTGCCCAGGCGGCAGCGCGTGCGGCCGAGCTGCGCCACGAGCTCGACTACCACGCCTATCGCTACTACATGCTCGACGCGCCCGAGATCACGGACGCCGCCTTTGACAAAATGCTTGTTGAGCTCCAGCAGATCGAGGCGACCTACCCCGATTTGGTAACGCCCGACAGCTACACCCAACGCGTGGGTGGGTACGTGAGCGAGCAGTTTACGCCGGTCACGCATATGGCGCGCATGTATTCCATGGACGATGCCATGGATCTGGACGAACTTGACGCGTGGCTCCAGCGCGCCGAGGATGCGCTCGGTGCCGGCAGCGTCACCTATACCTGTGAGCTTAAGATCGACGGTCTGGGCGTGGCGCTTACCTACCAAAACGGCACCTTTGTGCGCGCCGCCACGCGCGGTGACGGCACCACGGGTGAGGATGTGTCGCTCAACGTGCGTACCATCAAGGATGTGCCCATGCATCTGTCCGAGGCAGCGCTCGCCCACATGGGCGCCGACCGTGAGCGTACCATCGAGGTGCGCGGCGAGGTCTACATGCCTAAGGGCAGCTTTGTTCGTCTAAATGAAGAGGCCGATGCCGAGGGGCGCGACCCCTTCGCCAACCCGCGCAACGCTGCCGCCGGCAGCCTGCGTCAGAAGGATCCCAAGATCACGGCGCGCCGCGACCTGGCCACCTTTATCTACGCCATCGCCGATACCGACCCGCTGCACGTCCACAGCCAGCGCGAGTTTCTGGACTGGCTGCGCAGTGCCGGCTTTAGCGTCAACCCCAACGTGGCCCGTTGTGCTACGCCGGCCGAGGTCCACGAGTTCTGTGCCAAGGCGCTCGAGCACCGCGGCGACCTGGATTACGATATCGACGGCGTGGTCGTAAAGGTTGACAGCTTCCAGCAGCAGCTCGACCTGGGCTTTACCGCCCGCGCACCACGCTGGGCCATTGCCTTTAAGTTCCCGCCCGAGGAAAAGCAGACCGTCCTGCGCGTGATTCGCATCCAGGTGGGTCGCACCGGTGTGCTCACGCCGGTCGCCGAGTTCGACCCGGTGACGGTTGCCGGCTCCACCATCGCGCGCGCCACGCTGCACAACATCGACGAGATCCGTCGCAAAAACGTGCGCGAGGGCGATACCATCATCGTGCACAAGGCGGGCGACGTAATCCCCGAGGTCGTGGGCCCGGTGCTCGACAAGCGCCCGGTCGATTCGGTCGACTGGCACATGCCCGAGGTCTGCCCCGTGTGCGGCAGCCCCGTGGTCCACGAGGATGGCGAGGTTGCCTACCGCTGCGTCTCTATCGATTGTCCCGCACAGCTCAAGGAGCGCCTGCTCCACTGGGTGAGCCGCGGCTGCATGGACGTCGACGGCCTGGGCGACGAGATCGTCGACAAGATGATCGCCGCCGGACTGATCCACGATGTCGCAGATTTCTACCAGCTCACGGTCGACGACATCGCCGGACTGGACACGGGCCGCACCTATGCCAGCTCCAACAGCAAAAAGGGCGTCAAGAAGGGCGACCCCATCCCGGTGGGCCTCAAGACGGCCGAGAAAATCATCGCCGAGCTCAACAAGTCCAAGAGCCAGCCGCTCGGTCGCGTGCTGTTTGCCCTGGGCATCCGCCATGTGGGCAAGAGCGTGGGCGAGGTCATCGCCGAACGATTCCTGTCGATTTACAAGCTCATCTTGGCGAGCGAAGAGGACATCGCCGAGTGTGAGGGCATCGGTCCCAAGATTGCGGCGAGCGTCAAGCAGTTCCTGGCCGTGCCAGAGAACCTTGCCGTGCTGGAGCGTTTGCGCCAGGCGGGCCTGTCGCTCGAGGTCGACTTGGGCGCCGCGCATGCACAAGCCGCAGCCGACGCGGGCGTGGCGGGCGAGCTCGCCGATGCACAACCGCTCGCGGGTCTGACCTTCGTGCTCACCGGCACGCTCGTCAATCGCACGCGCGACGAGGCGGGTGCGGCGCTCAAGGTACTCGGCGCCAAGGTTTCGGGCAGTGTTTCAAAGAAGACGAACTACCTGGTCGCCGGTCCCAAGGCGGGCTCCAAGCTTACCAAGGCCGAGCAGCTGGGTGTGCCCGTGCTGGACGAGGATGCACTCGAGCAGATCCTGGCGACTGGTGAGGTGCCCCAGGCTTAGCACATTGATGGCCTAATTGAAGAACCACCCGGGAAGTATGATGCCTTCCGGGCGGTTCTTATTTGGACGGGGTAACCGGCACCGTGATCTGCGTCACTTGGGTCGACGGGTCGTCGCTGACGATACCGTCGATGAGGGCGATCCCGCGTTGCCCCGCTACGCTACCAACTTGTCAAAAGCCCCACGCCGGTTGAGCACGGTAAACGCGACAACACAGATGACTGCCGACAAAATTGATCCGCACGGCGAAGCGATGCCCATGGGAAACAGCGTGTCGGAATAGGCGTTCGACAGCAGCCAAGCGCCCGGCACGCGAATGAGCGCCACGGCCAGCACGTTGTGCGCAAAGCCGATATAGCTCTTGCCGTATGCAGCGAAAAAGCCGCTAAAGCAAATGTGGATGCCGGCAAAGATTGCATCGAAAATATAACTGTGCATATAGCCGGTACCGGCCGCGACCACCGCGGGGTCCTTGGCAAAAAAGCCAATAAACGCCGGCGCCACCAGCCACATCAGCACCGTGATCAGGCAACCGTACACCACCGAGATCGTCATGGCGTCCTTGAGCACCTGACGCGCGCGGTCGCCCTTGCCCGCGCCGGCATTCTGCGCCGTGAGCGCGCTGACGGTGGCGCCCATGGAACTCGGCACAATGAACAAAAAGCTGATCATCTTCTCGACCAGGCCCACGGCGGCGGCGTCGACGAGCCCTCGGTGGTTGGCGATGACGGTGATAAACATAAACGCCACCTGGATGCAGCCGTCCTGCACGGCCACGGGCACGCCGATCTTAAGGATGCTGCCGAGTACCTCGGGCTGGGGGCGCAGGTCGCTGCGCTTTACGTGGATGTTCGTGCGGCGGCTCTTGAGCCACACGAGTGCGAGGGCAACGCTGGCCGTCTGTGCTGTCACCGTGCCGAGCGCCGCGCCCACGGGGGCCGAGCCCCATATGGCCGATAAATAGAAAGTCGAGTGCGATGTTGATGATGCATGCCACGCCAATCACGTACATAGGCGAGCGTGAATCACCCAGACCGCGAAAAATGGCCGAAAGAATGTTGTACGCGGCGATAAAGGGAATGCCGATAAAGCAGATACGCAGGTAGGCGGCGGTTCCTTCGACCGCCTCGGGTGGCGTGCCAATGAGCGCCACAACCTGCGGGCATAGTGCAAGCAAGATGACGGCCAGCACCACCGAGACACCCATAAAGAGCGTAATGGTGTTGCCGATGGCGGTCTCGGCGCGATCGAAGCGACGCGAACCCACGGCGTGGCCGACGATGACCGTCGTTCCCATGGCCAGGCCCACGAGCGTCACGGTAATGATATAGAGCGTCTGCGCGCCATTGCCCACGGCGGTGATGCCGGCAGCGCCGCTAAACTGCCCCATCATGTACAGGTCGGCCATGCCGTAGAGCATCTGCAAAAAGTACGAGAGCATATAGGGCAGGGCAAAGACCGCGATGGTCTTGAGGACATTGCCGCGTGTGAGGTCGTGTTCCATGGGCGGGGCTTTCTGGCTTGGTTCGTTTAGCTACCAGTGTAGTGAAAACCCTATAACTATTGTAGAGTCAAGGTTTTTGTTGGGTGCCGGGCGAAAAAAGTCACGCTCCAAGCACGATGCTTTGGCCCTCTGTGCCCCTCACCTCGCCTCAAACCATCACAACATTCGCCGTTTTTTGCCAAAATCGGGAAAAGCATCGAATGTTGTGATGGGTTTTCTGCCACTCGAACGGGTGGAATCGCTTTCTTGCGCACGAAGGTGTGCGGACCCGTGGGCAGGGGAATAAGGTTGGTTATCCGACTTCATTGGAGGGCTCATGGACCTGCCGATCGTCCTGTCCCATAAGACTGCCTGGCTGTACCACAACGTGGCGCGCCCGTCCGAGCCGCTCTCGCGAGCAAGCAGCCTATACGATGAGGACTCGCTTGCTAACGAGGCGGAGCCGACCGCGAGCCTGCCCAAATTGGGACTCGATGCCAAGGGACTGAGGGCTTCAACGGCTGCCGGGATTGTTACCGACTATCTGGTTTCGTTCGGTATTCCACGAGAAGAGCTCGATCATATCGACACGCTCGTCAACTTCGATTTTGAGCGTTCGACGCCGGCTGGATTTAGGTGCCACGTGTTTGGGGCGCCGGTACCTCCAGGCCATCTTATCGAGGTGGCAGAGGGCCTTCTAGTGGTTGATGAGGCCATGTGCTTTGTCCAAGCGGGTTCGTGGATGAGTGAGCCCGAGCAGCTGGAATATGGCTACGAAATCTGCGCCCGATACCATTTGAATCATCTGTCGACAGGCGATTATATCGAGATGGGGCAGAGGTATACCGTTGCCGACTTGATTGCTTATTGCAATGAGAACCGACCTCGTCAGGGGCTATACGCGCGGCCGCCGTGCTCAGGCGCGTGCACGATGGCGCGCGGTCGCCCATGGAGACGGCCACCGCAATCATGGTCGTAGCAAAGCGTTCCCAGGGAGGGCTGGGATACGCCAAGATCGAGCTCAACCATCGGGTCGATGTTCCCAACGAGTTCAAATATCTCGCTAAGGCCGGGTATTTCGAGATCGACGTATATGCGCCTGCGAGTGGTACGGGGATTGAATACAACGGCTCGGACCATCTTGATAAACAGCGCAGCGCGTCGGATGCGGAGCGTATGACCGTGCTGAGCGCGCTGGGCTTTAGGATGATCGTCCTCACCGGGACTCAGTTTGCCCATCAGCTGCAATTTCACCGGGCGATGAACGCCATCGCGCTCGCAATGGGCCTCAAGTGCGACCGGAGCGAAGCGTTCCAAAAACGTCAGAACGACCTACGAGAATTCGTGATTCGGCACTGGGACGGCGGCCTTTAGGGGCGTTTTGGTCCTTCTGCGGGGTGCTGTGGGCAGGCAAACCATCACAACATTCGACGTTTTTTGCCAAAAACGGGAAAAGCATCGAATGTTGTGATGGTCTGTGTTGAGGATGGGCTTGGAAGGTCCGTTTTGTTCGAGGCGACCTGTCCTGTCGTACGGGTGTCGGCATGATTCTCTCGTGGGGTATTATGTTTTCCGAAGAATAAAACGCCGCGTGAGGGGAGGGCCGCGTGGACGGGCACGTGCAACATGACGGCTTTGGCCGCGATATCAACTACCTGCGCATTGCCGTTACCGACAAGTGCAATTTCCGCTGCATCTATTGCATGCCGGCCGATGGCGTGGCACCCCGCGCACACGATGAGCTGCTCAGCGCCGAGGAAATCGCCCGCTTTGTGCGCTTGGTAGCAGGGGAGGGCATTCGCCGCGTGCGCCTGACGGGTGGCGAGCCGCTGGTCAGTCGCCGTATCATTCCGCTTATTCGCGACATCCGCGCGATTCCGCAGATCGAGGACATCTCGCTCACCACCAATGGCGCCCTGCTACCCAAGCTGGCGCCGCAGCTCAAAGATGCGGGGCTTAACCGCGTCAACATCTCGCTCGACACGCTCGACCCTACGCTCTTTGGAAAGATCACGCGTCTAGGTCGACTCGAGCAGACCATGGCTGGCATCGACGCGGCGCTGGCTTGGGGCTTTGAGCCCGTTAAGGTCAACTGCGTTGTTGTGCGCCGGCTCAACCAGGATGTGGCGGCCCTCGCACGGCTGACCGTCGACCGCCCCATTCATCTGCGCTTTATCGAATACATGCCCATTGGCGACGAACACACGAGCTCGCATTGCGCTGTGGACCCGCATGCGCCCGCGCTCAATCCCGAGCTGTGGGACGCGAGCGATACCGTGCCGAGCGACGAGCTGCGGGCGCGCATCAATGCCGGGGCCACCGCGGTGGGACTGGGCGAGCTCGAGCCGCTCGACATCAACGACGCTCCTGCCGGCGCGGGCCCTGCGCGCTATTGGCACTTTCCGGGCGCGGCGGGAACGGTCGGCTTCATTAGTGCCATGTCCAATCATTTCTGCGCGAGCTGCAACCGTTTGCGCCTGACGGCCGATGGCAGCGTGCGTCCGTGCCTGTTCAGCGATGCCGAGTATTCGGTGCGTGAGGTGCTGCGCCGTGGTGATGATATGCAGGTACTTTCGATTTGGCGCGATGCTGTGGCCCACAAACCGCAGGAACACGCGATAATTGAGGGCACGCAACGATTTATGTCCCAAATCGGAGGATGATCATATGGCCAAGAGCAGGTACGCCGATGCCACCAAGGCCGCTCGCAGGGCCGCGATGTCTGCCCACAAAGTCACGGCTGCGGCGAATGCTGGCAACGCCGACGCGTCCGCACAGCCGACTGCCAGCACTGCCACCGAGCCCGCCCGCGACGCCCGTCGCGACGAGCTGACGCACGTGGACGCCAAGGGCGAGGTGCGCATGGTTGACGTGTCCGACAAGGCCGAGACCCATCGCATTGCTATCGCCGAGGGCACTATCCTCATGCACTCCGAGACGCAGGCTATGGTGCTGCAGGACCGCGCCAAGAAGGGCGACGTGCTTGCCTGCGCACGCGTGGCGGGCATCATGGCCATCAAGCGCACGAGTGACATCACTCCCCATGTGCCATCCGTTGCTCATTACCAAGAGCAAGTGCGATATTGCGCCCATCGCTTCGGCGGGAACGCCTGCCGAGGATGTGCCCGAGGGCTGGGCACCGGCGCGCGCGGACGGGCAGGTTGGCTTTCACGTACTGGTTACGGCCGGCGTGACGGGCAAGACGGGTATCGAGATGGAGGCTCTGACCGGCGCGAGTGCCGCGTGTCTGACCATCTATGACATGTGCAAGGCCGTCGATCGCGGCATGGAGATCGTCGACGTTCGCCTGCTGCACAAGGAGGGCGGCCGCTCGGGCGTGTGGGATCGTGCAGAGCGTCAGGTTGCTGCTGTTGAGTCCGTGGGAGCCGCGGGCGACGCACCCGTGAGCGCACCCGTCGCCGTCGCGCCCGCAGTTCCGGCCCCGGCCGTCCCCGCGATCGCGTTTATCGGCTACCAAAATTCGGGCAAGACCACGCTCGTCGAGAAGGTTATCGCCGAGCTCACCCGCCGCGGTCTGCGCGTGGGTTCACTCAAGCATCACGGGCACCACGGCTTTGATATCGATGTGCCCGCTAAGGATACGTGGCGCCATCACCAAGCCGGATCCAAGCACGTGGGTCTCATCTGCGCCACGCGCTGGGCGGAGTACGCCGACACGCGCGAGGAGGACGAGATGCCCGCGCGCGAGCTGCTGTCGCGCTACAACGACGTCGACGTGGTGATCATCGAGGGCTACAAGACCGAGGGCTTCGACAACATCGTGGTCGCGCGCTCCGGTGTCGACCGTCTGCGCGGCAAGAGCTCGCTCGACCTGGTCGACGGTCACACGCTGGCCCTTGCCTGCAACGAAGCCCTGGCGCGTCAGGCCTTCGATGCTGGCTTTGCGACCCGAGCCATCAACATCAACGACGCTCGAGCCATCTGCGACCTCATCCAAGACCACCTTCAGGCTTGACGCTGCGCCGGCCCCAAGCACCCCATCTCGCCCCTCAAGCCGTCGCTCGCGTACCTAAGTACGCGTCGCTCCTCTTTCGGGGCGACCTGGGGCACTTGGAACCGGCTCGCTGCGCTGTCATAACATGCCAAAAAGGGACAGGTTAATTTGGCAGGTTTTACCTGGGCAAACGTCACTTCCACCACAAAGGGGACAGGCACCTTTGTGGTGGTTTTTGCTTTGTTAGATGTGTGGGACATGCCTTACAATCTACCAAGTAGTTCATGACAGGCGAAAAACGGAGAGAAGGGGCTTGATGCGTCCTTAATGTTTCGTGCGGATAGATTGATTTGACTGACAGTGGCGAATGCCCACCGTCCGCATTCGTATGAAACAAGGAGTCTCTATGCTCGCCTCTCTTTTCTCAAAGCCTCAATCATCGCTGTCCGTGCAGGCCAAGCGCCTGGTGGCGATGCGCTTTCTCATCTACACTGGCTTTCAGACCAGCTACTTTATCGGCGTCATCGGAACGCTCACCTATGCAGACGGCGCTTCGGTCGTTGCGACATCGCTGGCCGTCCTTTTTATGAACGTATTCGTGATCTTGGGATCCTTTGCGGGCGGTGCGGCGCTCGACGCTTGGGGTCCGCGCCGTCATTTCTTGCTGAGCATCGTCGACACGCTGGCGACGGGTGCGGCAATCATCGCCTTTGGCAGCGCGACCGGAACAGTCCTTGCCGGCGCGGCGCTCCTAGGTTTTGTGATGGGATTTGCTCAACCCATCGCCACGTCCTATCCGGCATATCTCACCGACGACCCCGTCGAGCTCAAAGACATCAACTCAGCCATAACCATGTTCTCCAACGCGAGCATTATCGTCGGCCCCACACTGGGAGGCTTTATCGCGGCGGCTACATCGTCACGCGCGGTGTTCGTGCTCATGATGATTTTTGCCGCGTTGGCGCTCATTGCTGGTTGGGGCTTTAGGCAAAGTGCAGGTCAGGCCGCCACACACGAAGGCAAACCCGCGATCGGCGACATCACATCGGATAAGGCCAGCCAAAGCCCCGACCCCAACATATCTTCCCGCGTCACCTTCGCGACCAGCATCAAGACGGTCTTTGCCAACAGCGTCCTCGCCCTGCTGTTCTGCATTATTTTCCTTTCGAACTTTGGCTACGGTGCCTTCGATCCGCTGGAGTCGTTCTTCTACCGCGATGTCCTGCACGTCGGTGTCGAATGGATGGGCTGGCTCTCGTCGGCCAGCGGTGTGGGCGCGGTGCTGGGCGCCGTGGTCGCGCTCCACTTGCCGCCGCGCTTCGTCAGCCTCAAAACGCTGCTCGTGTCACTCATGTCCGTGGGCGTGGGAAGTCTGATTTATGTGGGGACACCGTACGTGGGCGTGGCCCTTATCGGCCAGATTGTCCTGGGCGTGGCCTGGGGCGTCGTCAACCCGCTCCACAACACGATCGTGCAAACGACGGCTCCGCTCGAGCAGCTCGGTCGCGTCAACTCGGTCATGGGCTTTGGCAACATGTTCGCCGGCGTGGCGCCGCTGGCGATTGCCCCGTGGCTGGCGGCGACATTTGGCGTGCAGCAGACGCTTGTAGGGGCGGGCATGGTCGTGACGGCAGTTCCCGCGGCGTTGCTGCTGTTTGGCCGCCGGCATTTCGATCGTTCTGCAAGGCAGTAAAACCATCACAACATTCAGTGAGAATCGCGATTTTGCCGAAAAACGTCGAATGTTGTGATGATTTGCGCTCCGGTCAGGTCACCCTTCGGGTTTGGTCACCACAAAGGGGCCAGGCACCTTTGTGGTGGTTTTTGCTTTGACAGTCCGCGCCTGCGCCTTGGTATACCATGTACGCCGTTTGCGAATACACCCCACACCGCCGCACAACCCAGAAAGGCCCCCATGGACACCACCTTCAGCCACATCAAGGCCGTGTTCTGCGATATCGACGGCACGCTGCTCACGAGCCAGCACACGGTGTCCCCGCGCACCGTGGCGGCGATCCGCGCCCTGCGCGAGCGCGGCGTGCTCTTTGGCCTGTGCACCGGGCGCGATGCCCACGCGACCGAGGCCATGTACGAGCTCTGGGGCATCGAAGGCCTGGTGGACGTGCTCGTGGGCTGCGGTGGCGCCGAGGTCATCGACCGCGCGCACGACATCAACGAGCTGAGCTATCCGCTGCCGGGCGAGACCGTCGCGCGCATCTGCAAGCACATGGCGGGCCTGCCGGCGACGCCCGTCTGCCCCCGAGACGGCGTGTTCTACGTGCCCGAGAGCAACGCGTGCGTCGAGCACCTGTCGCGCGTCGACTGCGTGCCCTACCAGGTGGTCGATTTTGCCGAGTTTTTGCGCGAGCCACAGCCCAAGGTGATGTTTACCATGGCGCCCGAGGTAATGCCGCGGGTGATTGAGCGGGCATCGACGTTTGCCGATGACACTGTTAAGGCGGCGGCTCTGCAAACCACGCAGCGGCTCTACGAGTTCATGGATCCGCGCGTGTCCAAGACGCGCGGCCTTGTGCGCGTGGCGGAGCTCAACGACATGGAGCTCCAGGACATCTGCGTGTTTGGCGATGCCGATAACGACACCTGCATGGTGGCCGACGCCGGCGCGGGCGTGGCTATGGCAAACGGCAGCGACGCCACCCGTGCCGCCGCCGACTTTGTAACCGCGAGCAATGACGAAGACGGCATCGCGATCTTTATCGAGGAACATCTGCTGTAGCGCTGGGGAGAACCGCCACAATGGGGACAGGCGCCTTTACGGTGGCCTCAGGCGATTTGGGCGAGTTGATGCCTACAGTCTGGGCGCAAATACAAATATGGTTGTCTGAACATTACGCTGCTAACCATCGATGAGTTAAAGATAGTCTCATCAGTTTGGTAGGGTGTTCTTCCCGGTAAATGACCTACTGCTCACGGTCGATTTCGACCGTTCACAGGATGGTTGCTCTTGAGCAAAATGTTGTGCAAATAAATCTAATGCCATTAAAAAATAATAGGCAACTAAATTACCAGCAGAAATAAAAAATAGATAGCGAATAAACGAAGGCAAATCAGAGCAAATGTCAAGAGAATTGAGAACTTGCTACAAAAATGTCGGTTTTGTTGTTCAGATGTTTAAACAATAGTTACAATAGTATTACTACGCGAGCGCAATTACAGATTGCGCAGATACGTTTGATAGGGAAAGAGCAAGATCGCGGTCTCTTGGGGAGGAGACATCGATGAAAGCGAATTCAGACAAATCTAAGCAGAGTAATATAGCGACGCGCCGTGTACTGGCAGGCGTTTTGTGCGGAGCATCCGTTTTGAGCCTGGTGCTGTCGCTCGTCATGCCCCCGATCTCGCAGGCCATTGCCAACGATGCCCAGACGGTTTCTACCGAGAAAACTGTGATGGGGGGGGGTTCCTCCAGTGAGTCTACTGATGTAGACAACACCAACAACGGGGATACCGAAAGGCAGGATAACAACGACGTCAAGAATGACGAAGCCTCTGGGGACGCTGGTGCGGCGAGCCTGTTGCCCGATGGCGCAGGGGTTGAGGATGCTGTACAGCCTGCGGATGACAGTGCTAATGATGAGGGCGATATTGCTCTAGCTGTGGAAGACGCGGACGGATATACGCAGATTAATACAGCGCAGGACCTCTACGATTACCTTCAAAAAGATAAAAAAACCGGCAAGTTTCGCCTGAATGCCGATGTCGAGTATGCAAGTGACATTACGTTGGGCGCAGGTGAGGTGACCTTAGATTTAAATGGTCACAAGATTAAGCATAATGGTACCGAATCAGGTCGCAACAACATGTCCATGTTCAATGTGCCTGCGGGCGCGACGCTCACGATTGAGGATCTGCAGCAGGCGGCTGATAACAAGTTCGAGCAGGGTGGCGACAAAAACGGCAACCTTGCTAAGCTCGATTACGACGGCACAACGCCCAGTATGCTCACTTACTACGTGACTGAGTCGACTTCGAGTGACACTGCTACTACCGAGACCCTTTTCAAGCACGAGGTTGCCATCAATGGCGCCATCGTGGGCACCACTACTGGCTCCACAATGAAGCTCATCAACGTCTGTGGCGGTACGTTTAACCTTCAAAGCGGCGTGCTGACCACGAATCAGGACGCAAATGTTCGCCACCTGATTTATGCCGATAACGGCTCTACCGTCAACATGAGTGGCGGATACGTTTGTGGTGCTTCTATGGGCCGCGTTGGTGCTGGTGCTGGAATTCATGTTGAGGGTGAGGGCTCAACCCTGGTGATCTCTGACGGCGTAATCGCTGGTAACTATGCCCCCAGTGGCGGCGGCGTTTATGCCCTGAATTCTAGGGTAGACATGGTTGGCGGGATTATCTCCGGTAACGGTACAAATGATAATCAAAGCGGTTATGGCGCGGGAATTTGTGCTGAGAACTCTAATGTGACCATTACGGGTGGTTACATTACTAACAACAGGTATCAGCACTATATCGATCAAGAAGGCAACACGAAGCATCTCGGCAACGGTTGTCACGGTGGTGGCGGCATTGCTGCCTTTAGCTCCACTGAAGGACAGAAAAAAGGCAGTTTGGTTATTAGCGGCGGCTACATCACGGGCAACTACTCTGCCGAGGCTGGCGGCGGCGTTTATGCTGGCGCTTGGAATAAACCTCTTTCCGGATTTACGTTTTCTGATGGAATCATCGCCAGCAATGTGGCGCAAAACTCGGAGGGTGGCGGCATCCGTATCGCTGCGCCTACAGTTGGCGATTTTAATGTGAGCGGCAAGAAAGCCTACATCACTAACAATACGACCAATACCACCAACGACTGGGGTGGCGGCGGCGTGTTCGTTCAGGGTAGTAGTGACCAAGGCATTAAATCGGCGAGCCTCAATATATATAATGCGCTGATTACCAACAATCATGCCAATGGCTTTGGCGGCGGGTTTGCCGCTTGCCCGACTGGTAAGACTGCCATTACCGATACCAATGGCATCGCGATTTTCGGTAATTCTGACGGTAAACCTGACGGTAGTGGTTATAACCGATCGGGTGGCACACACGAAAAGACCGATGACAAGGATGAAAACGATGGCGGCGAAATAACTGATAAGTTTAAAAATGCCGGTCACCAGGACCTTTTTCTTATTCGCGATAGTAATAACGCTGAATCGCTGCCGTATATCGCTGCCGTAACAGGTCAGATGCTTGGCGGCGGTGCTGCTAACTGGTCGGGCACGATCGACAAAACACCAACGTCTATCGGCAAGTACGAGGGCGCCCAAGCTAAGTACATGATTGGCCTTAAATCTAAGCCGATTCAGGAAGATATGGATGCTGCTACCGCGGCTGCGTCCCTCTTCATCACGGGCAACAGATCCAACATTCACGGTGGCGGCATCATGACCAACGGCGACGTAACCGCTGGCTCCACCACGCAGGTGAGCGTGTATCCCAAGATGAAGCTCAACGGCACTAAGGCACTGACGGGTCGCGCGCTTGATGCGGGAGAATTTAAGTTCCAGCTCTTGAAGCAGAACAAGAATGATCAGGTTCCTAGCTTTGATATTGATGGCAAATTGCAGCTCAATGGCTGCTACAAAAATTGGCGATGGGGTCACGAACAACGCTGACGGTAGCTTTGCCTTTGATTTAGGCAGGGTCTACTCCGATGACCCGGTTGTCTACTACCTAGTTGAGGATCCCGGTGACAAGCCCGTTTCTGGTGTGACTTACGACAAGACTATCTACAAGATTGAGTTTAAAACAACGAAGCTCAAGGAACAGAGTGTGCTGGGCATTACATACACCTACTACTCGGTTAATGAAGCAAAGGTCACTAATGTCACTGATCCTACCAAAGGGAGCACGACGGCGATCGTCCAGTCCGATGACAGTAATGTGTCCATTAATCTCACGACCGAAAAGACCTTTACAAATAAATACACAGCCGAGGGCTCTTGGACACCTCAGGTGACCAAGAAGGTCGTCGGCGGCGAGCTGAAGAAGTTCAAGTTTGAACTTGCGAACGACGAGAGCTTCACCAATCCGGAAACGGTAATAGTCGATCTGTCGAAAGCTACAACCGACGAAAACGGCAACGAGACTGCGCCGGTCAAATTCGCGAAGAAGTACTATGAGCTCAAGGACCTTGAAAATGGATCCAAGACCTTCTTTTACTACGTGCACGAGATAAACGAAAGCACGACCTATCCGCATTACAAGTTTGATCAGTCGGTATATAGGTTCAAGGTTGTGGCAACGGATAACACCAAAGGAGGGATCGACTGTACGGTGACCTACAAAAAGGGAATCGTTAACTCCGACGGTAAGTGGGTAGACGACGATCCCGCGGACCACGACCTCACCGACATCTCCACCCCCACCTTCACCAACACCTACTCCACCTCTTTGCCCCTTTCTGGTATGTCGGGCGTCACTCTGACGTACCTTGCCGGCGCGGCGGTGCTTTGCGCTGCTGCGGCCTGGATGCACATTCGTCGCAAGGCGAATGCGAAGGGAGGCGAGCGTCGTGAATAAGAAAGTTTGCTCCTTCCCGATCTTGTTTGCGCTGCTTGCCCTCCTGATCGGCACCTGCGCGGTTGTGTTCCCCGCATCCGCGCAGGCCGCGCCGACCTCGACCGGTTCCATCACGGTGAGTGGCACCGTGGCGCGCAGCTACGACGCCTACCAGATCTTTAGCGCCAACGTCGTCGACGGCGACAGCGACGCCAAGATCGCCACCGACCTCGCCTGGGCAAGCGACGCCGTGCGCGACGCCGTACTGCCCGTGCTGCACAGCGCCGGCATGCCCAATTCCCAGACCACCGCGCAGGAAGCTGCCGAGTGGCTCAACACCGATTCCCACCTTACGAGCGCGCTGAGCACACAGCTCGCTCGTTCCCTCCAGAGCTCTGGCGCTGTGCCCGTGGCCCTTAATGCGGGCACGGCGGCCGAGCTGTCCTGTGGCTACTGGCTCATCGTCGCCGACGACGCCATCGCCCAGGGCGAGGCCGACACTGCGCCGATCATGGCCCTGGTCGGCGGCAACGCCGTCACCGTCAAGCCCAAGGCCGCGACGCCCAAGGTCGCCAAGCACGTGCTGGAGGACAGCGCCGCCGCATGGCAGAAGGCCGCCGACGCCACGGTCGCCGATGACCTATACTGGCGCCTCTCTGCCACGGTTCCGGCGGGCCTTGCCGCCTACGACACCTACGCGGTGCAGTTCGTCGACACTATGAGCGCGGGACTCGATCCCTCCAAGGTGGCCGAGAGCATGCGCATATACGTGGCGGCGGGCGCGGACGGCGACTTTGACGCCGTCCCGGCCGGCAAGGACGGGCGTGCCGGCACCGAGCCCGCGAGGGGCTGGACCGACATCACGGCCCAGTGCGCCACCAAGGTAGCGGCCGACGGCAAGACCTTCACCGTGCGCACCGGCGACCTGATCGCCGCGCTCGGCGGGGCCGACGCCTTCACCGCGGGCGCCCGCGTGGTCGCCGTGTACAACGCGCCGCTCAGCAGCGCGTGTAACCACGGCATCGCGAAGGGCAACCCCAACGAGGTCTACCTGCGCTACCCGCGCTCTCCCTTTGCCGACCAGTCCGGCGACGCCGGCTTCACCCGCACGCCGAGCGACGACGCGTGCGCCTACACCTGGGATCTCGCGCTCACCAAGCGCGGCAGCGACGGCGACAAGCCGCTTGCTGGGGCGGTCCTGAGCATCGCCGACGACCGCGGTCGCACACTGGCGGCCGATGGCACGTGGGACGCGGAGGGCAAGGCCACCGTCACCACGGGCGAGGACGGCCGCGTGACCGTCTCGGGCGTGGACTCGGGCAAGCTGGAGGTCCGCGAGCTCAAGGCGCCCAAGGGCTACAACGCCTTCGAGGGCACGCGCTCCGTGACGGTCAAGGCCGAGGGCCTGGACGTCGACCAGGTGGCCGCCGCCAAGCCCAAGCTCACCATCACGGCCGAGTCGCCCCTGCGCGCCGACAGCGCGGACGGGTCGACGGGCAGCCTGGAGGCATCGCTCATCAACACGCCCGCCGGCACGCCCCCTAGCATCTTCACCGGAGGCTTTATGCCCTCGACTGGCGATATGGCAATGTTCACCGCGGCCGCCGTTGCGGTCGTCGGAGCCGCGCTCATCGTGGTCGCGCTCCTGGTCAAGCGGGGAGATGGCAGCCATAAAGAGTAGCTGGCAGCCCCACAGAGAGCGGGGCGAGACGTAGCGAAGTAGATGCTAAGACACAGACAGACGGATTTAGATCAAATGGAATTCAAGCAGAAAGCAGAGGAAAAGAAGATGAGCATGAGCAAGAACATCGCACGCCTGGCAGTGACGGCAGGCCTCACAGCAGCGCTGAGCTTCGGCGGAGTTATGGCCCCGGTGACCATGGCGTTTGCTGATGGTGCGACGACTTCGGACAACAGCATTACGATTAGGCAGGTTGATGGCAATGCATCCACCAAGTTCAAGGCCTATCGGATTTTCAATGCGGATGTTATAAACGAGGACAACAAAAAGGTTGTTTCCAATGTCAAATGGGCCGTGGATGATGGGGTTCAGGCGAAAATAATCTCGGCAATCACGGGCAGCGCTAACTACGACGCATCGGAAAAGCAACTTCCCAAAACTGACGTGACTGCACAGAACGTAGCTGACTGGCTGGCTGCGAATATCCAGAACGCGGGGGCTGTGGATAACGATGCCCTGCTCAATAAGATTGCCGGTTTTGTCGAGGTTACCGATCCCGTCAAGCCAAAGGACCCTATCAACAATGTTGCGTTCGATGCCAACATCCCGGTCTCCTTCGATGAATCGGGCTACTATCTCTTTTTGACTGACAGCGACAGCATTAGCGCATCAACTGATGCAAGCAAGAAGGCAAATACCGGCACCTCGCCAATTTTCGCTATTGTCGGTGGCGACCCCGTTATCGTTACAGAGAAGACCAGTATTCCTACAGTCAGCAAGGCTGTCATGGATGACAAGGATCAATCTTGGGAAACAGGGGCCAAACGCGACCCCAATAAGGCCGCTGACTCAGCTATGGACGATTGGGTCGATTATAAACTCGTCGGTACGGTTGCGAGTAATATCGACACCTATAGCGCCTATAACTACGCTTTCACGGACAAACTGCCTGATTCTATGACGCCCAAGTTCGTTGATGACAGTGAGAATAATGTTCCGGATGTCACGGTTATGATTGACAACCAGACCGTTAAGAATGATGCCGAGCATGGCTACACTAAAGAGTTCTCGGATGCCAACGAGCTTACCGTTAACTTCAAAAATCTTAAGGATTGCGTTGACGTTGAGAATAACCACATTACCGTCAACGCTAACTCGAAGGTGACTGTCGAGTACAAGGCAAAGCTCGACTCTACTAAGATCTTTCAAGACGGTAAGATCAAAGATGAATTCGACGGTTTGGTTGGTAAAGCCCAGGGAAATAAGGTTACGCTGACTTATTCCAACAATCCGCACGGCAATGGCATCGGCACCACGGTTGAGAACCTTGCTTATGACTACACCTACGGCATCAATGTCACCAAGGTCGGTAGTGACGCTGTAGATGGCAAAAACCCGACTCTTTCGGGAGTTAAATTCACTCTGCAGGAGAAGAATGGCAATACTACCGAAAACAAGTACATCGACGCTAAAGGCATAAAACATAACGAGGGCGAAGTGGTAGAGCTTACCACGGATGACAACGGTGAAATTAATGTTGTCGGTCTCGATGAGGGCACCTATGTCCTCAAGGAGGTTAAGCCTGCGCCTGGCTACAACAACTCCGCGGCAAACGGTGTGACATTTACTATCAGGCGTACGCTCAATCAGACCGGTGCGGAAGTGAAGCCCGACGCTACGAGCGCCATCGTGGCAGGTCAAGATGTTGTTCAGGCTGACTCTGCAAAGGCTGAGGTCGGTAAGCTCAGCTTCACCATTGTCGACCAGAAGGGCTCCGGCCTCCCGCTCACCGGTCTCAACGGCGTGACCTTCACCTGGAT
>ENA-OQKS01000045-OQKS01000045.1-human-gut-metagenome-genome-assembly--contig:-NODE-45-length-34542-cov-3.740811_pt1 | contig 34542 bp, 41 predicted proteins | sample MGYA00242804_ERZ504808 | MGnify/ENA primary metagenome ERZ504808 (study PRJEB26092, sample SAMD00036375) | human gut metagenome | host: Homo sapiens | study: EMG produced TPA metagenomics assembly of...
TTGGACAGTGGGCCATTGAGGGCGTTTCAAAAATTGTGGGCAACTTGCCTGCGTTCCAGAATGCCTTGCTTATGGCTGGTGATACCAGCGCATACAGCGGCAGCATGGAGAAAGAATTGCTTGTTCGTCTGGACACCGGCAAAGCGGTAAGCCAGATGGCAAGTAATGCGACAGACCGCCTGCTTATCAATGTGGGCAATCAGTTCCTTCCGGCAAAGAAAGAACTGACATCCATGTGGATCGACATAGCAAACGGTATCACCGAGAGCTTGCCAGATCTGTCCAACATCGTCAATGGCATTCTGCCGATGTTGCACTCCGCGCTGCTTGGAATTGGCAATGCGGCGCAGGCGGCATTGCCGTGGATCCAGAAGGGCATCGACTACACTGCAGAGCATGGGCCGGAAGTGGCAGGGGCCATTGCTGCCATAGTCGCGGCGTTCGGAGCTATGAGCTTTGCACCGACGGCTTATAGCACAGGATCCTCGCTGCTGAACACCATCGGGAACATTGCAATCGGCGGAAAACCGAGCGGTGCCCCAGGCGGAACATTCGGAGGCATCACTGTCCGAAATCTGATGGGCGCACTGACGCCCACAAGCCTGATCCAACGGGCAGTTGGTGGCGCATCCTTTGTAAAATCGAATGCCGGAATGTTTGCTGAAAATGCAAAGTACGGCGTTCAGATGACCGGTGCCGGAGCGCAGCAGCCCACAACGCGCCTTGGAAAAATTGGGCAGACGTTGGACGGCGCTGGTGTCGGCATCTGGGCAACACTGAAAAATTTCAAGGGCCTGCGAAGCGGAACCAAGAAAGGAAACACCGGTTTTGTAAATGATGTGCTGGAAGCTAGCACGAACGGTGGCCTGCTGGGCGTGCTGAAAAACTCCGGCTCCGGTAGGTATGTTTCCAATGTCGGGCAATCGCTGGGCGGCCTGAAAAATGCTCTGGTGGGGTTCGGAAGCGGCAATCCGGTTGGACGATTTATCGCCAAGACCGGCGGTGTTGCGGGACAGATCCTTTCCGGCATTGCAGGACCGAACGGTCTTGACCTTGGAGGTATGGCCGGTGGAGTGAAAAATTTCCTCGGTGCAGGAAAGACGGTCATTGGAAATGGGCTGTCCAATACATGGCAGACCGTCAGCCAGTCCAAAGTGGGTTCTACCGTCCTCGGTGTCGGCAGCAAGGTGGCGGGTGCAGCATCCAAAATCGGCGGCGGCGCTTTGAGCACGGTGAAGGGAGCTTTGAATGTCGGCGGCGCAGGGCTGAACGTACTGGGTACGACGGTAGGCCCAGTGGCCGCAAAACTGGGCAGCGGATTCATGGCACTGCTTGGCACATTCGGCCCGGTTATTACCGGCATCGGTACAATCGTTGCGGCAGTCTCGTTGTTGGGAGATCACTTCGAGGACATCCGCAACATCGTCGGAACAGTATTTGGCGAAGGCGGGCTTGCCGTCTTTGACAAATTCACCGGAAAGATAGCGAGTATCGGCGACACCGTGAAGCAGGTGTTCGGGCAACTCACCACCCCGGAGGGCTTGCAGAGCATCCAGGAAAAGCTATCCGGCTTCAGTATCGGAGGGCTAAATCTGGGTGACGTGTTCGGAGCTATGACCCCTGCCATCCAGACGGTTATGCCGTTGATTGAATCGTTCGCCGGTGTGTTCTCTCAGATTGTAGATCTGGGAGTAAACCACATCAAGCCGGTGCTGACTGAGATCTTCGGCTTTATCGTGAATGAAGGCATTCCGGCGGTCATGCCGCTGCTGTCTACGGTGGTAAGCCTGGTAGGCACCACACTGGTCAACGCCATCAAGGTGGCGGTGGATCTGGTGGGTAAGGTGCTTCCTGTGGTAGAGCCTGTGATTCTGGGCATCATCGGCTTCCTGAAGCAGGTTGCAACCATCGGCGTGAAAGCGGTCAACTTCATCATTGGGGCGCTGAACAAAATTCAGCTCACAATACCGGAAACACTGTTCGGCATTCCGGTTCCGGTGATCGGCGGTAAGTCGTTCGGATTCAACCTGTCACCCGTGTCTGTCCCGGCATTTGCCAACGGCGGCATGACGCAGGGACCGTCTATTGCTGGTGAGGCTGGACCGGAAGCCGTTATCAGCTTCCGGCGCGGCGTTCGTGAAAAGAACATTGATACCTGGCTGACCGCTGGTAAGCTGCTGGGCGTTGGTCTGGGTGATCTGCTGGGGTTGCCCGGCAGAAAGCCGAAGATGTTCGCGGACGGTGGTTTTACAGAAGAAGATTCTAACCTGATCGACTTCAACAGAGCACGTCGCCAGCAGTATTACAACCAGGTGGCTCAAAGTTTTGACACTATGGTTCAGCCTGTTGCAGCGGCATTGGTACTGGGGTCCGACGCTGGTGTGGCGTTCAGCCGTATCACGGAGATCGCCAACTATGCAGTAGATGGGCTGGAAACTCTGGCGGCAATGCCGACACCTACCGTGTCGGATGACCAGGGCAAAGCCCAACAGCTGCTGAACACCGGAATCGGGAAAGTGATTGCTGGTGCCAAGTCTGTTCTTGCAAACGAAAATACTCAGAAGGCAATCCGGTTTATCCGGGGAGCAGATGCGGAAAAGGCAAAGCTGGAATACGCTGCAAACCCGGACAACTACGACCTGAGCAATGTAAACTTCTTCCCGACGGCTGGAAACAGCGAACTGACAAGGCAAAATCTGTCGATGCTGGCAGACCTTCAGAACTACCAGCAGGAAGTAGAGCTGAAGCCCATCGGCGGGAGCGAAGATGCTTCTGGTGGCAGCACCGGGAACCAGCGCGGTGGATCGAGCAACAGCTACCAGCGTACCTATACGAGTTCCAGCGGAAACACATATGTTTATGCACCAAACTTCACCATCTACGGCAGCATGAATGCCGAAGATCTACGTTCCATTATGGACGAAGGTTACGAGAAGTTCTGCGAGTATGTGGAACGGTACGAACGCGAAAAGAGGCGCACGCAGTATGGCACTTGATTACACCACAAAGTCCGGTGACACCTGGGATCTGATTGCCCTGAACGTGTACGGAAGCGAGCTGAAAGCCGATTGGCTGATGCAGAACAACCCCAGATATATCCATATCGTCCGGTTCGATTCCGGCACGGTGCTGTCAACACCAGCTCTGCCGGCTGAAAAGAGCGGAGACCTTCCGCCCTGGAAGGCAGGTGCATGATGGTACTGACAGCAGCGAGACCCAAAGGAAGGCAGGCTGCGGTTCTTCTGACCTACGAGAAAACCGATATTTCGGAAGAAATCGCACCTGATCTGGAAAGTTTCAAGTACACGGATGTGGCTGAATCCAAAAGCGACAGTGTGAGCATTACAGTCAATGCCAAAGCTGCCAAATGGAAAAATGACTGGATGCCGGAAAAGGGCGTGAAGCTCTACCCGGCTATTGTTGTAAAGGACTGGAATATCGGGGGCATTGAGAGCGGCTACAGAGATTACAGCGCCGAGTGCGGGGCATTCGTGCTGGATGATCTTAGTTTTGCCGGTGCACCTGATTCGCTGACGATGGGCGGCGTGGCAAAGCCGAACGACACCAGCTTCAGCGAGAGAAACCGGACCTTTACATGGAAGAACACCAGCGTAAAGAAAATCGCTGAAACCATTGCAGGCCGTTACAAATTGGAGCTGAAGTTTGAGGGAGACGACCACGGCATTGATGCAAAGGAACAGGACGGAACAGATAGTGCCTTTCTGCAAGATCTGTGCAGCACCTATGCACTGGTTATCAAAGTCTACACTTCAAAGCTCTGGGTGTACGACCGGGAAAAGTACAAGGAGAAAGATCCTGTATGGACGGTATATGAGAGCCGACCCGTTGGAAATCCGACGGCCCTGTGCGTAGAGCCGGGAAGTTTCAAGTGGAACACAAAGCTGACTGGAACATACACGGGCGGCCTTTATACCTACACCAACAAACAGAAAAAAATCAACATCAACGTCAAGGTGGGCACGGACGAACGCCAGCTTAAACTTACTGGAAAGGTAAGCAGCGAGGCAGACGCAAAAGCCCGCCTGATAGCGGCCATCAAGAATGCCAACCACGGAGCAACCCAGATTAGTTTTACGATGTTGGGCTATCCGGCCGGCGCTTCAGCGCAGTGCTTTAACCTAGTTGGCTATGGAAAGATGGACGGAAAGTATTTCGTTGATCAGATGGAACACAGCATATCTCCATCCAGCGGCTACAAAACACAGGTCAAGGCCAGCAAAGTGGAAAAGGAGGATTTCGCATGAGCAGTGAAGTGAGATTCGGCAATGTGAGTTCTATCGACTATGAGGCTGGAAAGTGCGAAGTTACTTACCCAGACAGGGACGACACCGTTACGGAAATGGTGCCGTTTCTGTCCAATGGCGAGTACCAGACACCGGAAGTTGATGATCTTGTGCTTGTCCTGCATCCAGGAGAAAGCCCGGAGGATGCTGTTGTGGTGGGCACCGTCTGGAATGAAAAAAACAAACCGCCTGAAGGAAAAGAAAAAGTCTACCGAAAGGATTATGCCAACTCACGAGGAAAGGCATATCGGAAGTTTGATGCAAATGCAAAAGAACTGACCGACTATGTGGACGGAAAGAAATCCTGAAGGCGAAAAGTCTTGAGATCCAGGTGGGCGGTGCAACCGTGACCATCAGCGAGGGCGGAGAAATTAAAGTGACATCCCCGGCGGGGATTGCACTTGCGGCATCCGGTGAGCTGAAAATGACGGCATCGACCATCACCGCAACCGCTGGAACCGTGAACATCCAAGGCGGTGGCGGCGACGTTGTTGTGTCCGGCAAGTCGCTGGTGTCGCATACACACACCGGAAACCTTGGCAAGAAAACATCCGCACCCCTGTAAGGAGGTTTTGGAATGTATGTTGGAATTTTCGGCGATGTGATTTTCTCTGTGGGACACCTGCGTGTGCTCACCCCGTCAAACTTCAAGGGAACGACCGGCGCAAACTGGGCGGAACATGAAGTTCTGGGAGGAAAAGCACGAGCAGAGTATTTATCACCGAAACTGAGAGAGTACACCTTTGATATTCTTCTGGATGCAGCACTCGGCGTGAATCCTCGCAAGATGCTGAACCGTCTGACAGAAATGTCAGAGAACGGAGAGATTCATTACCTGATTATCGGGTTTGCACCGGTATCGCAAAACAAGTTTCGGGTCACTGAAATAAGCGACAGCTGGGATTCGGTGATAAAACACGGGCTTTTGATGCAGTGCAAGGTGAGCCTGACCATAAAGGAGTACGTATGATCGACTTCAGTAGCACGGTGGTTGAGCTGTCCGGTGACAGCGAAAAACAAAAAGAAGTGCAGGACATTGCAAAGTGCCTTCGCACACTGTATTCCACACCAATCGGGAGCCAAGAGGGCGACAGAAAACTCGGAATCAATCCAAACATATTTGTCGATAAGCCACTTCCGGTGGCAAAGGGATTATATGTGGCTGAGGTAACAGAGAAAACCGCATCGTTTGAGCCGCGGGCAAGAGTGGTGCGGGTGGACTGGCTGGACAGTGATGTGCTGCATGGCGTTGTAATTCCAAAGGTGGTGTACGAGCTTGTCTAAAATAAAAGAGTTTGAGAACATCCCGGACATCGACATTGAAGGCGAAGAAACGCTGGAAGAAGCTGTGGCCGATTGCAAGGCACTGTTTGGCAAGTACAACAAAGAACTTTTCAACGGTGAGGTATCGTTGGAACGGTGTTCTGAAGCACGGCTTGTCCTTTTGACACTGGCACATCGTTCGCATCACAACATGGAGTACAGCACGGCGTGTCTGAAAGCGGAACTGCTGCCTACGAGCACGGGGCCGAATTTGGACAACCTTGCTCCGCTTGTTGGAGTGGAACGCCTGGAAGCCGGAAAAGCCACGGCGGTTATTCGATTCACACTGTCTGCGCCGAGAACGAGTGCAACCGGAATCCCGGAAGGAACACAGGTGAGAACGGCAGACAAACGGTATTTCAAAACCGAAAAGTATGCGGAGATCTTACCCGGCGAACTGACCGTGGACGTAGTTGCCGTGGCGGATGAGGCAGGAAGCAACAGCGATGGGATTGCCGAAGGCGAAATCAATGTGCTGGTGGATCCTATCCCGTATGTGTCCGGGGCAAAAAGTGTTTCGGCAAGCACGGGCGGTACGGATACGGAAGGTGACGATTCATTTACCAGACGTATCAACTATGCACCTTCGATTTTCTCCGTGGCCGGTCCGGTGGATGCCTATGAATACTTTGTCATCGAGCTGGCGGTCCGATGTGGCAGATACGAAGATCGTTTGCAAGGAAGGATACACGATCCACATTTACTTTCTGATGGCCGGAGGCAGAGTTCCGACAAGGGAAGAATGTACCGGAATGCAGGAATATTTCGACACGGTAAAGCGCCCGATGGGTGATCTGGTTCTTTGCCATGCGCCGGAAGAAATCCCGTATGACATCGAGCTTACTTACCATATTGCCTTGAGCAATGTCAAGAATGCATCGACGATTCAGGAAAATGTGGAAGCAGCTGTGAAGGAGTATGAAACCTGGCAGAGAAAAATCGGCCGGGACATCGAACCGGCGGAGCTGATTATGCGTGTACGGGAAGCTGGTGCGAAACGCCCACGTCTGTTGACACCGGTCGAAACAACTGTCTCCGAAATTCAGGTGGCAAAGCTCCGAAGCTGCAAGGTGACATACGGAGGAATCGAAGATGATTGAACTCCACGAAGTTGGCCTAGTCGAAGGGCTACCGCCTGATGTTGCCAAAGAGCCATGGGTACAGATCCTTGATGCAGTTTTCAGGGAGCGGCGCAAGAAGGAACTGGAAGCTGCCGAACGCTTGAAAATCTACACGGATATTGACCGTGCAGATGAGGCAGTTCTGGATATTCTTGCGGTTCAGTTCCGCGTTGACTGGTACGACACCAGCTATCCGATTGAAACAAAGCGCAGGATCATCAAAACTGCGCTGGAAGTCCGTCGGTACTGCGGAACGGAGTGGGCAGTCCAAAAGGCGCTGGCCTCGATTTATCCGAATGTGAAAATAAGTGAATGGTATGACTACGGAGGAAGGCCGGGCTACTGGCGAATGAACGTAGACATTACCGATGATGGTGTCATTTACTACACACCGGAAGAAATTGAAAAGCGCCTTGGTTATGCCCGGCGCTGTACCGCTCACCTTGAACACATCATCTACATCGTCGAACCGCATGAACGGTCGCCTGCCTACATCGCCGCAGCACCCAGCGGCATGGCGACATCCTGCACCGTAAAGGTCCCCGGTAGGATCAAGCCGCGGGAAATCGGCGCAAAGGCGTATGTTGCCGGTGCGGTCGGAAGATCGAAAATGCAGGTTGCCGTGGCGCTGCCCGGTGCCGTTGAAGCAAAGGCAGTGAAAGCACGAGCCTTTACGGCGGGCACCGTTGAACGGTCGCACACGGCGATAAACATTGTTATTGGAGGACAGACAACGTGAGTTGGGAAAAATCTAGCTACACCGCCGCCGGTGCCGCCCTGCTGTCGGAATCTCTCTCCGGTGGTGCGCTGGTAATCACCCGCGCTGTGAGCGGCACCGGTACGGCTGACGCAGACCTCTCGGGGGAAACCGGGGTAAGCGGCGAAACACATGACCTGAAATTGCTGGACATCGAAACCGTTGAAAGCGGCGGTGAGACGGCTCGGCGGGTAAAAATCCAGATCACCGGTGCGGATGAAACGTACATCATGCATCAGGTGGGCGTTTACGGCAGGCTGAACGACGATGCAGAAACACTCCTGTTTATTATGCAGGATGCACGCGGAGTGGAGGTCCCGTCCACGAAAGTGAACGGCGATTTTGAGATTGAGCTGTCGGCGCTGCTCGCTGTGTCGAACAAGGCCAATATCAGCATTACCGTTGACCCGCAGATGCAGGCTCTCACAAAAATGGTAAAGGCAGAAGTCGAGAAGCACAACGCCGCCGCTGATGCCCATGCAGCGACCATCACGGCAGCGGTCAGCGCTGCCGTGAAGAACCTGTCTGAATCCGGGGAAATCCTGAACGAAGAACAGGTCAAGGCCCTTATCAAGGAGCAGGTGGACGGCGGTACTGGCGGCGGCTACTATGGCTCCTACGAACTCACTCTTGCAGCGGACGGGTGGAAGCCCGCCCGCAGCGAGGATGATTACGAAAATGCCGGTGGTATGGATTACTACCAGTGTATCTATGATGCAGAACTGTCGGACAGCACCAGCGAGCTTGTACCCGTTGGCGTTGTATCTCCCGGCAGCTTCTATACTACGATCAAAGCGGGTGTCCTGAACGGGTGCGAAACGCATGATGGTTTCATCAGATTCTTTTCACAGCGCATCCCGTCCGATAATATTCAGGCGACCGTGACCCTGTTCGGGAAAGGAGGTGGTTCGGGTGAAACCGGTAGCGTAAGCATCGGTCAGGGCTTGAAGCGCGACGCAAGCGGCGCTATTGCCGTCCGCATCGGCGAGGGCCTTGACTTCGACAGCGCAAACGCGCTGACTGTCCGCAAAGAAACCGTTATGACGAGTGAAGACCTGCTCGACGAGGAAGAAACGCAGCAGGAAATCGTTGATATGCTGAAATAATTTTTAGGAGGACACTATTATGTCTAAGCAGATTTCTACCAAGACCACCATTCGCAACCTGACCGCCGAGATCAAGAAGACCTTCGTTAAGAAGGGCGCCTTTACCCCTGTGCAGGCCGCAGCTAACGCTGCTATCAAGTCTCTTGGCGTTGACGGCAATACCGTGAACTTCTACACCTCTACCGACAAGAGCGGCGCTGCTGCTTTCTCCGTTGACTTCCCCTCTGAGCTGTTCCTCGACCAGACCAAGACCACCTTCGTGGCCAAGTTCAAGTTCGATGCTGCGATCTACCCCGGCGCTACCGACCCCAAGCTGGACGGCAAGCCCGTCATGGTGCTGGCTGTTAAGGGCCAGAACCCTGACAACTGCACCTACAGCTTCCTGAACATGGCCGCTCTGGTCGATACCTACGCCGCCAAGGCTACCGGCAAGGATGCATCCACCACCGTTACCATCGCTGGTTATGAGGTTGATGTCAAGGTCAATGTTTCCGCTGCCGCTGGCAACATCCTGACCCTGAAGGACGATGGTCTGTATGTTCCCACCCATGAGGAAGTGGACATCTCCGGCAAGGCCGATAAGGTCACCGGTGCCACCACCGGCAACTTTGCTGCGCTGGATGGCGAGGGCAATCTGACCGACAGCGGCAAGAAGCCCGCAGACTTCGTGGGCGCTGAGGCTGGCAAGCGCCTGATGAGCGATGCCGAGGGCGAAAAGCTGGCCGGTGTCTCTGAGGGCGCAACCAAGACTGCCGCCAGCTCCACCAACGGCAATGTGAACATCGACGGCAAGGAAGTCGTCGTGTACACCGAGCCGGAGAATGTTCTGCACGACGAGGACGTGGAGGACTTCTCCGCAGAGGAGATCGCCGCTCTGCTGGCTGACGCTGACTAAGACATGAGGAGGTAAGCTCTATGGCAAAAGCGAAGGTCAAAACGCTTTTGGGCACAGGGCTTGCCGCGCTTTGCAGCCACATCAAGCAGTGCAACACCGCAATCGGAGACCTTTCCGAAGCAACGGCAAACGGATTCGAGGAAACCGATGACATCCTGCACGAAAAGCAGGATGTCATGGCGGCGGTGCCTTTTACCATCCCGGTCGATGGCTGGGGCGAGGATGATTCCTCCCCCGGCTATTTTTATTGTGACATCCCCATTGCGGGCCTGTTGGCTACCGACATTGTGGATGTTACGGTACTGCCGGATTTTTACGATGTGGCGGGTGCGGTGGGCTTTATTGCGACCGAAAGCCTCGAAGGAAAGCTGCGGCTGAGGGCCGCCAAAGCTCCGACCGAGAAAATTTCTGCACAGTATCACATTACAAGCACCGTGAAATACACGGATGCACAGGAAGGGGGAACCTAAATGGCATACGGTTCTTTTAACGCAGGCCCCGGCAAGGCGCCGGATGAAGATGTTGTCCGCACTGACCAGATCGGCATTCCGGGCGGCATTGCCACGCTGGATGCAAACGGCCACCTGACCGAGAGCCAGCGGTGGGAAGTGGACAGCTACAAAAAGGCCGAGACCGACCAGCGCATCAGCGCGGCGGTGGATGCCCATAACGAAGCAGCCAACGCCCACGGCGACATCCGCGCCAGCGTGGCAGCCATGAACGCCAGCATCAAGGCCATTGAGCTGAAGTTCGGAACGAACGTGACCAAGAACCCGTTCAGCGCCACGTTCGGCAGTCTGGACGGCCTGACCGTGACCGGCGTGTGGAACGCCGAGCAGGCAAGGGTGGAGTTCTGATGGCTGAAACGTTCAAAGTCGGCGCGAATGCGCGGGAGCTGCTGCGCTACACCCAGAGGGCGACCCGCATTGCCACCGACGACATCAGCCGGAGCGATGCCCGGAAGATCATCCAGAAGGTCGCGGCGCTCGAAGATGTGCGCGACATCCAGAAGGTGTGCGGCACTGCCGTCCATGCACTCGACACACGGGACAGGGAGGGCTTTTCCAAGAGCACGTTCCGGCTGTATGGCGAGGGCATCCGGCTGACCGCCCGGCAAATCCTGCTGGATGCACACGCGGCGAATAACGTCAATTTCCAGACCGACTACGACAAGCGCGTTGAGAAGATTGGCGCAGTCGTGGACGGCTGCTCTCTGCTGCTGGAATACCTGACCATCTGCACGGAGGAAGGTATCATCAGCGCGAAGAAAGCCGGTATCTGGACAAAGAAGGTCACGGACGTAAAATACCCGGCGATGAAGTGGCTCACGTCGGAACGCGGACGTGCCGAAAAACTCCGGGCAGAAGCGGAACGGAAGCGGCTGACCGAACAGGCTGCCGCCCTGAAAGCTGTCCTTTACCCGGAACCGTAAACGCACAGCGGGCAACCGCTTTGCATAAAGGGTGCGGTTTGTTTGTCTGACGCTGCCATTTGGTGGCTGCGCTCTCCGAACACCAACAATAACAACAACGTCTGGAACGTCAACACCGATGGCTCCAACAACAACAACTGGTACAACAACTCCTATGGTGTTCGCCCCGCTCTGATGGAACCGTGTGACGAGTAGGCATAAGCTGAAAGCAGTGCGCCCATCAAAGGAAACCGCATCCTGTCGCTTGCCGATGCAGGCAAGTGATAAATACATCCCGCTGAGGTGGGCCATCCCTGCCGGATGCAGCCCACTACCGCAGCAGCGAACCAGCGGAGGGTTATTTTGACATACGAAGAACTGTGCAGCTTTGAGGTGCTTTACAAAGCCTACCTCGAAGCCCGGAAGGGAAAACGCAGCAAGAGCAAAACAATCGAGTATGAATCCCATGCATTGGCTTGCACGGAAAAGCTCTCCCGTAAGCTGGCTGTCTGCAATGTGCGGCAGCCAGACGGGAGCATCCGGCAGCAGATACGCTATGTGCCAAGTAAGTTTGAGGTCTTTGCCGTCTACGAGCCGAAGCGCCGCATGGTACACGCCCCCGCATTTGTGGACAAGGTGGTGCTGCACGCTCTGGTCGATAACATCCTGTATGGTGCCCTGACAAAGAGCTTTATCCGGGACAGCCACGCCAGCCAGACCGGCAAAGGCACAGACGACGGCCTGATGCGCCTGAAAACCCACATGGTGGACTATTACCGCCGTGAGGGCCACGGCGCGGACGGCTGGGTGCTGAAAGGCGACGTGCGGCATTTCTTCGCCAGCATCGACCACCGGAAGCTAAAACGCAAGCTCAAAGCCGTGCTGGATAAGCGCGGCGTTGACCCGCGTGTCTATGAGCTGCTTTGCATCTACATCGACGTGATGGAGGACGGCTTGCCGCTGGGCTACCAGACGAGCCAGCTTTTCGCCCTCATGTTTTTGGACGAGTTCGACCACATCATCAAAGAAAAGTACCGCATCAAATACTATGGCCGATACATGGATGATTTCTACATCATCTGTTCGGACAAGCGGAAATTGCAGTGCATTCTCCGGGATGTGCGGGCGCTCATGGACAGTTACGGCCTTGAGCTGAACCAGAAAACCGCCATCTTCCCGTTGAGGAACGGTATTGATTTTCTGGGCTTTCACTCCTACCTGACCGACACCGGCGCGGTCATCCAAAAGCTGCGCCGGGATAGCTCCAAGCGGATGAAGAACAAGATCAAGTATTGGGAAACAGCATACCCCGCAGGCGAAGTAACCAAGCAGGAAATCCTGCGGAGCTTTGATGCGTGGGATGCCCATGCCGCCCATGGTGAAACCTATTCTTTACGCCGCAAGTACGCTGACCGGCTCGAAAAATTGCTTGACTGTAAAATCCCTATCCATCGAAAAATCAACTCGAACAAACTCGCGCGTGACAGACGGCGGGCGAGGCAATGCCGCTGCATCTACAAGAAGCAGCACAAAGCCCTGTCCCTCTCTGTATCGCAGAACACGCGGCCTGCGGAGATCATGCCGTGGGCCTGAACGAAAACAAGGAGGTAACAATGGCAAACGTAAAACTGGGCACAAAAGCCGTTGGCAGCATTGTCAAAATCAAGGTCAACGGCGCGTCCAAAGATTTTATCGTCGTGCAGCAGGGCAACCCGAACACCAGCACCTATGATTCGAGTTGCGATGGAACGTGGCTGCTGATGAAGGACATCTACACCACATCCACGTTCGGCAACAATAACTCCTACAAGGATTCCAGCATCCACACATACCTGAACGGAACGTTCTACAACCTCATCGACAGCAACATCCGGGCGGCTATTAAGCAGGTGAAAATCCCGTACCAGAACGGCACTGGTTCCGGCGGCAGCCTTGCCACCGGCTCCAACGGCCTGAGCACCAAAGTGTTCCTGCTGTCTGGTTATGAGGTTGGTTGGACGACCAGCGACAACGGCTATTTCCCGAAGGACGGTGTGAGGCTGGCATACTTTGGCAACAGCTCCAGCGGTAACAGCAAGCGTATTGCATACAATGGCAGCTCCGCTGCCATTTGGTGGCTGCGCTCTCCGTACACCAGCTATAACAGCCGCGTCTGGGGCGTCGACACCGATGGCTCCTACGGCAGCAACTGGTACAGCGACTCCTATGGTGTTCGCCCCGCTTTCATTCTTCCCTCTACACTCGTGGTCTCTGACGATGGCACGGTCAGTGTCAACACTGCACCTACCGTCAGCACGGACGGCGCAGCTCTGGGGCAGAAGAACGCGGCCTTTGCGTGGAAGTACACCGTCAGGGACGCCGACGGCGACACCTTGACCGTCACCGAAAAGCTGGACGGCAAGACCACCAAGACCCGCACCGGCGTTGCCAGCGGCACGGCCCTGACCTTTGAGCAGACGGCCAGCGCTGCCGGATTCCAGAAAATCCTGAACGGCAACCACACCATCACCGTTGAGGTGAGCGACGGCAAGGAAACCGTCAGCACGTCCGCGACCTTTACCAAGGCCGTCCACGCCGCAAGCGTGACGCTGGCTGAACCGCTGGCCGTTGAGGGCGACATTACCGTTGCCGTGCTTCAGGTGACCGGCTCCATCCCGGATGATGCAAAGTTCAAGGCTGAGGTGACCAACAACGCCAAGGACGCGGCCCCGGTGTGGCAGGATGCCACGACCGAGATAAAAAAAGGCGTGAACATCGTCTTTGAGAATAAGACCGCCACGGCTGGCGCTGCATTCAATTTCCGCGTCAGCGTGGAGCGCGGCGCAAGCGGCGAGGGCGGCTACATCGAAGCCGTCAGCGGCGCTTTTGAATAAGGAGGTGCAGGACAATGGCACTGAACTGGAAGAAACACGATCTGCCCACGCGGGCACAGAAGGAAGCCAAGGCCAAGGAGCAGGCCGAGAAAGACCGCCTGCCTGACCGCGTGGCCGAGGTCGAGGACGCAATGTGCGAACAGGACGCGGCCAACGAGAAACGTTTGACCGACATCGAAACCGCGCTGTGTGAGCTGGACGCAGCACTGAACAAGGAATAAGGAGGTAGCTGTTATGAACATCATTTGGGCAAACCGTCTGATTGCAGGCACTAAGACTTGGGCTGAGATGCCCGCATCCCGCCGCGTTGGCGTGAAGAAAGTTCTGGCCGAGCGCGTGGAAAGCGGTGAAATTACCGCCGACGACTACAAGAACATCACGGGCGAAGACTATGCAGCATAAAAGCTGGCCCGATCTGTGCGAAAGCCTGCTGGACAGGCTGGAAGCCAAGGGCGAGAACACCACCACCGAACGGGCCGAGTTCGGCGTGCTGGTGGCTGAGTGTGGGTCGAGCGGCTGCAAAATGGCATTGAGCCAGAAAGGAGAAAACGACAATGGCGATTAAAGCCTATTCACTGGCAAAGGATGGTAACAAGAAACTGTCCGCAAACTTTGCCGTGAAAGAGTTTCGCTGCAAGGATGGGACTGATCCCATCTTTATTGATGATGTGTTGGTGAAACTGTTGCAGAACATCCGGAATCACTTTGGAAAGGCTGTTACGATCACCAGCGCATATCGCACTGCCGCCCATAACAAGGCGGTCAAGGGCGCAACGTACAGTCAGCATTGCTACGGTATGGCGGCAGATATTCGGATTCAGGGCGTGGACGTGGAAACGCTCGCGACCTACGCCGAAACGCTGCTGAAAAACACCGGCGGCATCGGACGTTACCCGGTAAAAACTGGTCGTCCTGCTGGCTGGGTACACATCGACACCCGTGCGGCAAAAAGCCGTTGGGTGGGTTAAGAGTAGGAGGAAAACAAAATGGAGAACATTCTGAAAGTTTTTTCTGATGGCATTCCCTGAATGGCTGGCCTGCATCTTCATGGTGGTCGGCCTTGTGGTCACGGCGCTGGCGGCGGTACGTCTGGGTTACGGCCTTGTGGTCGCAAAGACTGTGTACAAGTGGATCGTCAACGCAGAGGAAAAGTTCGGTAGTGGCGCAGGCGCAGAAAAGAAAGCCCATGTCATTGCCGTACTGCGCGGGTACACCCCGGACTGGCTGGACTGGGCAATCAATGAGCGGACGCTGGATTGGATCGTGCAGCTCGTGTTCGACTTTACCAAGAAAAAACTTGAAGATTACATGGCGAAGAAATCCACAGAAACCACTACTGTGGCCCGTTTCGGTAAGGCGGGGGAGGACAAGCGTAATGACTGACGAGGAACTGGAACATCGCCTGACAGCGGTCGAAAACCGTGCACAGAGCAACACCCACCGGCTGGACGAGCTGGGGAAGCTGACCGATGCAGTAAACGGCATGAACACCAATATCAAGTTGACCATCCAGCAACTCGAAAACACAAACAAGAGCCTTGAAATTGTAACGGCTCAAAACAAAAAGCAGGACGACCGCCTGACCGCGCTGGAAAAAGCCCCAGGAACATTTGGAAACAAACTTTGGTGGGCTGTGATTGCGGCGCTGGTTTCCGGCCTTGTGGCCTATGAACTGACGATGCTTCTGCACTGAAATGAAAATGCCCCGCTGGCATCCGGATGGATTGCTGGCGGGGCATTTTTTTGTTTGTCTGGAAGTTTTGCACAAAGGAATGCGCAAAGTGTGGAAAAATTGCGAATTGACAACGGTATACCGTATAATTTACGCTTAAAACGAAAATAAACGCCATAGTCGAAAGGAGGAAAACGGCGTGCGAGTGTTCAAACAGCTTACGCTTACAGACCGAATCCGTATTGAAAAGTGGTTGAAAGATGGGCTGAGAGTAAAGGAAATCGCAGACAGGTTGCGGGTTGACCCGTCCACGGTGTACCGGGAACTGAAACGCGGCAGCTACGACAAGTTGGACGGTAAGACGTGGAAGCTGATTCCTACATATAGCCCGGATATTGCAGAACAAAGGTATCAGGCACATCTTCGGGAGAAGGGACCAAACCTTAAGATTGGCAAGGATCATGAGCTTGCAAGCTATATCGAGCAGACCATTATAGATAAGGACTGTTCACCGGCTGCTGTGTACGGTTATGCCTTGGAAGAAGGACGGACATTCAAAACGCATATATCGGTGCCTACCATATACAGCTACATCAAAAAGGGCGTGTTCCTGAACTTGACGCAAAAGGCTCTGCCCAGACATGGAGTGCATAAGGGCGACTATAAAAAGCTGAAAACAAAGGATCCTGCTCGTGCGCCTGCCGGTGAGAGCATCGAAAAACGCCCGGCGGAAGTAAAAGACCGTGAAGAATTTGGACACTGGGAAATGGACACGGTATATTCCGGCAAGAAGAAAAGCACGGTTGCACTGCTGGTGCTGACCGAGCGCAAAACCCGGAACGAAAATATTATAATGGTGCCGGATCGCCGTGCAGAGACGACCGTGCAGGCAATCAATGCGCTGGAACGGAAGTTGGGCGCAGAGAAGTTTGGCATCATTTATAAGAGCATCACGGTGGACAACGGCAGTGAGTTTGCATTGGCCGATCAGCTGGAACAGTCCTGCATCACTGGGGATAAGCGAACGAAAGTATATTACTGCCACCCGTATTCTTCTTGGGAACGCGGGAGCAATGAGAATGTGAACGGCATGATCCGCCGCCGACATCCGAAAGGCACAGATTTCTCAAAGGTCACGGCAGAGGAAATCGCGGCTACGGAGAACTGGATCAATAGCTATCCAAGAAAAATTTTCGGCTATAAGAGCGCCGGCACAATGTTCCGCGAATGCCTGCGGGAGCTTGGCCTGACGGCATAAGGTACATAGAAAGCAAAAAAATCATTGGTAAAATTGAACAATAAAGGATAACCGCAAGCGGGGTGCGCTTGGCGGTTTGTTTGCTTTACGCTAAATCACAAAATAAGCCGAAAATTTGTTGCATTTAATGCTTTACTTTTCACTCGGGAATAAAAATGTGGTAAAAGGCTTGCCAAGAAGCCGGAAATGTGATAAAGTATCTCCATTGTGTACAGTTGTGCATGTGGTGAGAACCGAATCGCAAGATGTGCCGCCCGGTGAGCCGGGTGTGCCGCACTCTGGAGAAGCCTGCAGGAAGCGGGTGCCGAAGGTGTAAGGCCGTTTGGGCCGATCTCTCAGGCAAAAGGACAGAGCAAACGTCTTTTGCGCAGGAAAGGTGTCCTGTGCGGGGTCATACGCTGAGTTTTTTGCGGGCAGAGCCTTTGGAAAAGAGGTTCTGCCCGCATTTTTGTTTGGGATGATCAGAGGGGGATTTCATATGGTGGACATCGTCACGCGCGTCAACAATGTGGTCAACGGCTTCGTCTGGGGGCCGTTCGGTCTGGCACTGCTGTTCTGCACCGGCCTGTGGCTCAGCGTCCGCACCGGCTTTTTCCAGTTCCGGCGGATGGGCTACTGGCTCAAGCATACCATCGGTGCTATTTTTACCAATAAGGACGTCACCGCCCACACCAGCAAGGAAGACATGGCCATCAGCCAGTTCCAGAGCATGTGTACGGCACTGGCAGGCACCATCGGCACCGGCAACATCGTGGGCGTGGCCACGGCCATCGTCTCCGGCGGCCCGGGCTCCATCTTCTGGATGTGGGTCATGGCCCTGCTGGGCATGATGACCAGCTTTGCAGAGAACGTGCTGGGCGTCTACTACCGCCGCAAGAACGAAAAAGGCGAGTGGAACGGCGGCGCGATGTATTATCTGACCGACGGTCTGGGCGCAAAGCCCGGCTGTAAGGCAGTGGGCAGGGTGCTGGCTGTTCTGTTTGCCTGCTTCTGCATCCTCGCGTCTTTCGGTATCGGCAACATGAGCCAGATAAACTCCATCGCCGGCAACATGAACGCGGCCTTCCATCTGCCGTACCTCGCCACCGGCCTTGCGCTGATGGTGGTGACGGCCCTCATCGTCATCGGCGGACTCAAGCGGGTGGCCGCTGTCACGGAAAAGCTGGTGCCGCTGATGGCACTGTTCTATGTCGCAGGTGCGCTCATCATCGTGGTCATGCACGCGGGCAATATCCCGGCGGCACTGGCGGCGATCTTCAAGGGTGCATTCAACCTCAACGCTGCAGGCGGCGGCGCGCTGGGCTACGGCATCAGCCAGACCATCACCTGGGGATTCAAGCGCGGCGCGTTCTCCAACGAAGCCGGCCTCGGCTCTGCGGTCATGGTCAACTCGGCCTCCAACGTCAAGGAGCCGGTGCATCAGGGCATGTGGGGCGTGTTTGAGGTCTTCGCCGATACCATCGTGGTCTGCACCCTGACGGCCCTCGTCATCCTGACCACCGGCGTGGTAGACCTCGAGAGCGGTGCTGTCCTCGCAGGCGTGCAGGACAATGCGCTGGTGGGCCAGGCGTTCACGGCGGCCTTCGGCAGTTTCGGCCCCAAGTTCATCGCCGTGTCCATCCTGCTGTTCGCCTACTCCACTACCCTTGGCTGGAGCCACTACGGCACCAAGGCCGTGGAGTATCTCTTCGGCACGGCGGGAAGCCGCATCTATAAGGTCGTCTTTGTCTGCATGACCGTCGTGGGCGCGACCATGAAGCTGGGCCTCGCGTGGGACCTCTCCGACACCTTCAACGGCCTGATGATGATCCCGAACCTCATCGGCGTGCTGGCATTGTCCGGCACCGTGGTGGACATCACCAGGAACTACTTTGCCCGCCGCGTCCGGGGCGAGGACATCGAACCCATGTGGTCGGCCTTTGAAGAGTATCAGAAGGAAGAAGAGGCCGAGGCTGCCGCCGAGAAGGCGGAGCTGGAGAAGGCCGCAAACAAATAACACAAAAAGCAAGCCCCCGGAAGGCGACCTTCCGGGGGCTTGCTGGTTTACTTCTTCTTTTTGCGAAGCTTTGCCGCCGCCCGCCCGGCGATGATGCCGCTGCCGAAGGCCCAGTGGAGGTTGTAGCCGCCGCAGCTGCCGGCGCAGTCCAGCGTCTCGCCCACGAAGTAGAGTCCCGGACAGCCCTTGAACTGGAAATCGTCCTCTACCTCGTCCAGAAACAGGCCGCCGCCGGTGGTCTGAGCCTGCTTCCAGCCGCAGGGCGTCAAGCCCTCGAACCGCCAGCACTTGGCCGTGGCGGCGAGTTTCGGCCACGCGGAGGCGGGCAGGGCGCGGGCGGTTTCAGGCAGACCGGCATCGGCCCAGAGCGCCCGGCCCAGCTTTGCGGGCAGCAAGCCCAGCCAGAACTCCGCCGCCTCGCTGCCCAGCAGTCCGACCCGCTGGGCGAACAGCGCGGCCAGCTCGGTCTCACTCAGAGCAGGGAAGAGGTCGAGGGCCACGACAGGCCGCTTCGGCCCGCGCCCCGGGGCCAGCAGACCCGAAAGCTGCATGATGCAGATGCCCGAAAGCCCGTATTCGGTGAACTGCACCTCGCCCATTTCCCGGGCAAGCACCCGGCCATCTGCACCGTCCAGCAGGCTGGCGCAGCCCTTGGCCCGGATGCCGGCCAGCGGCTTGCGGGGATGAGCACACTGCAGGGCTGTCAGGCAGGGATAGAGGGGGGCCATCCGTCCGCCGCACTGGGCGGCGAACCGGGTGCCGAAGCCATCGGTGCCGAACTGAGGGCCGGCATCACCGCCCATGGCGCAGATGACGGCGTCGGCCCGCAGGGTCTCGCGGCCCGCCTCGGTCTCGATTTGGACGGCATAGCCGCCCCGGCTCTGGCTCAGGTTCTGGACGGTGCAGCCGGTGCGCACCTCGACGCCCAGTCTCGACAGATGGTGCTCCAGCAGGGCCAGTACGTCCGCCGCCTGATTGGAATAGGGGTACACCCGCCCGGCCTCGTCGGTGCGGGGGTAGAGGCCGAGGCTCTCGAACCACGCCAGCGGCGCAGCCTCGTCCACGGCGCTCAGCAGGCGGCGCAGGGCTTTGGGGCTGCTGGTGAAATACCGCTCCGGCGTGATGTCCCGGTTGTCGAGATTGCAGCGCCCGTTGCCGGTGGCCAGAAGCTTTTTGCCCACCTTCGCGTTTTTGTCCAGCACGGTGATGTGTGCGCGGCCCTCTGCGGTCTGTGCTGCCGCCAGCGCAGCGGCCAGACCGGCTGCGCCGCCGCCCAAAATCAAAATCTGCTGCATCCTCTGCCCATCCTTTCTGTAGTAAATTTATTGTATCATAGCCGCCCCTGTTTGGCAAACACAGGGCGGGCAGGTGTATATTTCCCTTCCGCTTCCACATAATAACTACACAGCATGGGAAAATGCAGAATGGGAAGGATGGTACACAGATGAAAGCAACCGGAATCGTCCGCCGCATCGATGAGCTGGGCCGGGTGGTCATCCCGAAGGAGATCCGCCGCACCCAGCGTATCCGCCGCGGCGACCCCCTCGAGATCTTCACCACCGGCGACGGCGAGGTCATCTTTAAGAAGTATTCCCCGGTGGGGGAGCTGCAGGGGGTGGCGGTGCAGTACGCCGAGGTGCTGAGCCGAAGCTTCGCCCTGACGGCCTTCGTGGCGGACCGCGACCGCATCCTCGCCGCAGCCGGGTCGGGGAGGCGCGACCTTGCCGACCGCAGCGTCAGCCAGCCGCTGGAAAAGGTGATGGAGTCCCGCAAGCCCTACCTCAGCGATGGCGACCCCGAGCATGTCCTGCTGCCCTGCGAGGGCTCGCTGCGGCCATTGCTCTGCGCGTGGCCCATCATCGCGGCAGGGGATGTCACCGGGGGCCGTGGGTCTGCTGGCCGAGGACCGCACCCAGCAGCCCGACCCCGCCCAGCAGAAGGCTGTGGCTGTGGCGGCAGCGTTCCTGGCAAAGCAGATGGAGGAGTGAACATTATTATAATAGGGGGGGAGCGTCTGCGTTTCTGGCAGGCGCTCCCTTTTTTGTTTATGACAGAATTATGAATCTTTATAAACTTTTTCGAGAAGCTATTGACAGGGAAAAATTTTTGGCTATAATGGTCTTAGCACTCAGGAAGACGGAGTGCTAAAGAAACAAAAGCCAAAAAGGAGGCAGGCGCTATGACGATGGATGCACGCAAGCAGCGAGTCTTGCAGGCGATCGTGGCGCTGTATGGCCTCGAGGGCGAGCCTGTGGGCAGCAGTGTGCTGGCAAACTATTTTGATATGGCCGTGTCCAGCGCCACGCTGCGCAACGAAATGGCGGCGCTGACCAAGCTGGGTCTGCTGGAGCAGCCCCACACCAGCGCGGGCCGTGTCCCCAGTGCCAAGGGCTACCGTTATTATCTCGACAATCTGCTGACGGACGACCAGCCGCTGGACCGCGTGACCCGCGCCCGCGTCGAAGCCGTTTTCGCCAGCCTCGACCATGAGCCGGAAAAGCTCGCACAGGGCGCTGCAAAGGCGCTGGCCGCCATCAGCGGCTGCACCGCAGCCGTCAGCACCCCCTGTGCCGAAGACCTCTGCGTCGCCCACTACGAAGTCGTTCAGGTGGGCCGCAGCGCGGCAGCTGTGCTGGCCGTTACGACGGCGGGCTACGTCCGCACCCGTGTGGCGCGGGTCCGCACCGGCCTCTCCCGCGAGAACGCCGCTGCGCTGGCCGCGCTGCTCAACCGCAACCTGACCTTCGTTGCGCCGGTGGATCTGTCCAGCCGGCTGCTGGTAGAGCTGTGCAGCCAGATCGACCCGGAGCTGGTTCCGGTCATCAGCGCAGCCGCTGCGATCTTGCAGGACTCCGCACAGCCCCACGTATTTCTGGGCGGTGAGCAGTACCTGCTCAACTGGCCGCAGCTCGAAGGCAAGGTGGGCGACATCCTCACCCTGCTGAACGACGAAGAGCAGGCGGCCCACATCATCGCACCCCCGGCAGACCGCAGTGAGAGCGTGCTGCTGGGCGAGGATCTGGAACCTCAGATCCCCGGCTTGTGCATCGTCAGCGACCGCTACCTGGTAGGCGGCGGACTGTGGGGTACGGTGGCCCTGATCGGGCCGACCCGGATGCCCTTCCAGAAGCTGATGCCGCTGCTCCACCTCTTCGCCGACGAGCTTGGCGAGGGCATGAGCGGCAAACGAAAAGACACCCCGCAGATGGCCGCACCCCGGCGGACTGTGATATATAAGGAGGATCTGGAATGAGCGAAGAGACCAAGAAGACGGCAGAAGCTCCCGAGCAGGAAGCAAAGGAGACCGAAGCCGCACCTCAGGAAGCGCCCGAGACCGCGCAGCCCCCGAGCAGGAGGCCGAGCAGAACCGGCAGACGCCAAGAAGAAAGATGGCTGGTCAACAAGAAGGCACGCGAGATGGACGCCGTAAAGGCAAAGCTCGACGCAGCCGAGAGGAACGCCGCACAGGCCAAAGACCAGCTGCTCCGGATGGCAGCGGAGTACGAGAACTACCGCAAGCGCTCCACCCGTGAGGCTGACCAGAAGTTCAACGATGGCGTGTCCTTCGCCGTGAACCAGATCATCCCCATCCTGGACACGCTGGAGATGGCAGCCAACGCCCCCACCACCGACGAGAATTACAAAAAGGGCGTGACCATGACGCTGGACAAAGCCGCCAAGGCACTGGATGCCCTCCATGTGGAGGAGATCGAGGCGCTGGGCAAGCCCTTTGACCCCAACTTCATGAACGCCGTCCAGCAGATCCCCGCCCCGGACGGGCAGGAGAGCGGCACCGTCATCACGGTGTACCAGAAAGGCTACAAGCTGGGCGACAAGATCGTCCGCCACGCGACCGTCGTGGTGGCCGAGTAGATCCGCAAAGACCCGCAGGGGTTTTGAATATAGACATCCGCTTCACATCTAAGCATGAGATAAACAAGTTCTTTTGAGAGGAGACTTCATTTATGAGCAAAATCATTGGTATTGACCTTGGTACTACGAATAGCTGCGTGGCTGTCATGGAGGGCGGCGAGCCCGTCGTCATCGCAAACTCCGAGGGCGCCCGCACCACCCCGTCTGTTGTTGGCTTCACCAAGACCGGTGACCGTCTGGTCGGTCAGGTCGCAAAGCGTCAGGCCATCACCAACCCCGAGAACACCGTTTCTTCCATCAAGCGTCAGATGGGTACCGACCACAAGGTGACTCTGAACGGCAAGGAGTACACTCCCCAGCAGGTCAGCGCTATGATCCTGCAGAAGCTGAAGGCTGATGCAGAGGCTTATCTGGGCGAGCCTGTCACCGAGGCCGTCATCACCGTTCCTGCTTACTTCAACGACAGCCAGCGTCAGGCTACCAAGGACGCCGGCACCATCGCCGGCCTGAACGTCAAGCGTATCATCAACGAGCCTACTGCCGCTTCTCTGGCATACGGCATCGATAAGGAAGATGACCAGAAGATCATGGTCTACGACCTGGGCGGCGGCACCTTCGATGTCTCCATCATCGAGATGGGCGACGGCGTCACCGAAGTTCTGGCCACCAACGGCGACACCCATCTGGGCGGCGACGACTTCGACCAGCGCATCATCGACTGGATGGCAGATGCCTTCCAGACCGAGAACGGCATCGACCTGCGCAAGGATAAGATGGCCGCTCAGCGCCTGAAGGAAGCTGCCGAGAAGGCAAAGATCGAGCTGTCCAGCGCTATGAGCAGCCAGATCAACCTGCCCTTCATCACTGCTGACGCTACCGGCCCCAAGCATCTGGATATGACCCTGACCCGTGCAAAGTTCAACGAGCTGACCGCAGATCTGGTCGACCGCACCATGACCCCTGTCCGCAAGGCTCTGCAGGATGCCGGCCTGCGTGCATCTGACCTGAAGAAGGTCCTGATGGTCGGTGGTTCCACCCGTATCCCCGCTGTCTACGATGCAGTCAAGAAAGAGCTGAACTGCGAGCCCTTCAAGGGCATCAACCCCGATGAGTGCGTGGCTGTCGGTGCTGCGATCCAGGGCGGCGTCCTGCAGGGCGACGTCAAGGGTCTGCTGCTGCTGGATGTCACCCCGCTGAGCCTCGGCATTGAGACTCTGGGCGGCGTCTGCACCAAGATCATTGAGCGCAATACCACCATTCCTACCCACAAGAGCCAGGTCTTCTCCACTGCTGCGGATAACCAGCCCTCTGTTGAGATCAATGTCCTGCAGGGCGAGCGTGAGTTCGCCCGGGACAACAAGAGCCTCGGCGTCTTCCATCTGGACGGCATCGCTCCGGCTCCCCGTGGTGTGCCTCAGATCGAAGTCACCTTCGATATTGATGCAAACGGCATCGTGAAGGTCAGCGCGAAGGACCTGGGTACCGGCAAGGAGCAGAACATCACCATCACCGCTTCCACCAACATGTCCAAGGACGACATCGACAAGGCTGTGAAGGAAGCAGAGCAGTTTGCTGCCGACGATAAGAAGAAGCGCGAGGAAGTGGACATCCGCAACGGCGCCGACCAGATGGTCTTCCAGACTGAGAAGATGCTGAAGGAGAACGGCGACAAGATGCCCGCCGACGTCAAGAGCGAGGCTGAGGCTAAGCTGGCCGACCTGAAGACCGCTGTCCAGTCCGGCTCCATCGACGACATCAAGGCAAAGCAGGATGCTCTGAGCCACGTCTTCGAGAAGATGTATCAGGCTGCCGCTGCTGCCCAGCAGCAGGCCGCAGGCGCACAGCCCGGCCCCGATGCTGGCGCAAACAACCAGCAGAAGCCGGGCGATGACGGCGTTGTGGACGCAGACTTCAAGGAAGTCTGATTTGAGACACAGCAGTGCGTATCCGGCCAAACCGGCGGGTATGCGCGTAGAATAGCAAAAGCCGCTCCGGTTTTGCCGGGGCGGCTCTTGCTGGTTATAGAGAAAACCTCTCAGTCTCGCTGACGCTCGCCAGCTCCCCTGATAGGGGAGCCATTGGCAGGCCGGTCAGGCTTGTACAGATCTGCCTGAGGCTGTCTGTACTGGAAGCGGCAGTGCGCTGCTATATAGGGGAGGTTGCTGCTTATACGAGAGGTGATTGGATTATGGCACAGGAGAAACGTGATTACTACGAAGTGCTGGGTGTATCCAAGACGGCCACCGATGCGGAGATCAAAAAGGCTTACCGCAAGCTGGCCATGAAGTACCACCCGGACTATAACCCCGGCGACAAGGAAGCCGAGGAAAAGTTCAAGGAGATCAACGAGGCAAACGAGGTGCTTTCGGACCCGAAGAAGCGCCAGCTCTACGACCAGTACGGCTTTGCCGGTGTTGACCCCAACTACGCTGCCCAGAACGGCGGCGGCCCCGGCGGCTTTGGCGGTTTCAGCGGCTTTGGCGGCGACGGTGTTGACCTTGGCGATATTTTCGGCGACATCTTTGGCGGCGGCTTCGGCGGTTTTGGCGGCTCGACCCGCTCCGCGAACCCCAACGCCCCCCGCAAGGGCCAGGACATCCGGGTGCGCATCACCCTGACGTTTGACGAGGCGGTGCATGGCTGCAAGAAGAACATCACCATCACCCGTCAGCAGGAGTGTACCGAGTGCCACGGCAGCGGCTGCGCCGCCGGTTCCAGCCCGGAGACCTGCCCTGACTGCGGCGGCAGAGGCTTTGTTATTCGTCAGCAGCGTACGCCCTTCGGCGTCATGCAGACCCAGCAGCCCTGCTCCCGCTGCGGCGGCAAGGGCAAGCTCATCAAGAACCCCTGCAAGAGCTGCCACGGCAGCGGCACCATCGCGGTCAAGAAGACTCTGGAGGCCAATGTCCCTGCGGGCATCGACGACGATCAGGGCTTCCGCCTCTCGGGCATGGGCAATGCCGGCACCAACGGCGGCCCCGCAGGTGACGTCATCGTGGCGGTGACTGTCCAGCCCAGCGAGGTGTTCCAGCGCGACGAGAACAATATCTACGTCGTCTTCCCCATTACCTACAGTCAGGCTGTCCTGGGCGATACCATCACGGTGCCTTCCATCGACGGCAAGGTCGAGGTCAATGTGCCGGAAGGCACCCAGAGCGGCACCACCTTCCGCCTGCGCGGCAAGGGCGTCCAGTATGTGAATGGCAGAGGCCGCGGTGATATGTACGTCAAGTGCGAGGTCGAGATCCCCAAGAAGCTCAGCCGCACCCAGCGTGAGGCCCTGAAGAAGTTCGAGGGAACCCTGAAAGAGGATAACTACGAAAAGCGCAAGGGCTTCTTCAAAAAGCTGAAGGATATGTTCAATAACTAAATCAACACGTCCATAAACAGGCAGAGGCATCCGGTTCGGGTGCCTCTGCTTTTTGCTTGGGAAAAATGGCTTGACAATATGCTTTATATAACATATAATGAGGGCGGAGAACAAATAAAAATGCGGTGATACGATGAGCTATGAAGTAGAATATTATGAGCTTCCCGATGGCTCAAGACCGGCGGAAGAGTTCATTCTGGCGCAGGACGTGAAAATGCAGGCGAAGATATTTATGGCGCTGGAGTTTCTGGAAGAGAAAGGGCCGATGCTTCGTGAGCCGTTTTCCAAACCGCTGGGTGAGGGCATCTTCGAGGTGCGGGCAAAACAGGGAACAGACATCAGCCGGGTGCTGTACTTCTTTGTAGTCGGGAAGAAGGTCATCCTGACCAACGGATTTGTGAAAAAGACCCAGAAGACACCCCCGAGAGAGATCGAAAAAGCCAAGCGGTACAGAGCAGATCATCAGCAGAGAGAGGAGAGCTGAACAATGGGAAAGAATTTCAGAGAGACATTGAACGAGCAGATGAAAGACCCGGAATTCCGTGCAGAGTGGGAAGCGCAGGAGCCGGAACGGCAGATCATGCACGCCATTCTGGAAGGACGGCAGAACTGCAATCTGACACAGGAGCAGCTGGCACAGGTCACGGGGATCAATCAGGCCAATATCAGTCGGTTGGAAAATGGAACCGCCAATCCCTCTCTGCGGACGCTCAAGCGTCTGGCAGAAGGGATGGGCATGGAGCTGAAGCTGGAATTCGTCCCCCATGTCCAGCCGCAGCACTAAAATAAAAAGAGGGCGGCGGCCCTTCCCTTGCGGGAAGAGCCGCCGCCTTTGTTGTTCTTTGGAGTCTCCTGATTTGTTAAAGCAGGATAATAGCTGCGTTGATCACAAGGCCGATTCCGGTAGCGGAGGTGCCCAGAACCCAACTGGCACACGCAAGGTCATAGAGGAAATTAGATACACTCTTCCCCATATCATTTGCGAAATAGTCCAGACCGTCCTGAGTCCAAGTATTAGGGTTCTTCTTGCGGTAATCACGGATAGCGGTGACGCCTGCAAGCCATGCATAAGGAGGGAAGACCCATGCAGCGATAGCCTGAATAGCACTGGCACCACCGGTGGTATAGGTCATTTCCTCTTCGTTCATCACGCAGTAGGAAGCGGGCAGCATCATGATGTTTTCCATAATAGCACTCCTTTATGAACAATATCCCAAAACAGCGCGGTGTGCGCCGGTTTGACGAAAGATAGAAGTTTCCGAAAAGCCGCAGGGGAAACTTACAGGATGAGCAGCAGTGCGCTCAGGGGAGCGAGAGCCACCACCGTACCGGTAGAAACAAGGTCACGCAGGAAGTTGGAAGGCGATTTGGACATATCGTTGCCGATGGCGTCCATTGCACGGCCCATAACGGTGAGAGGATTGCCCCTGCGGTTGCTGTCAACGCTCAGCCAGTCTCTGGCCTGCGAGATGCCCCAGACATAGCTGGATGCCAGAACGGCCACGCCCGCGATGGTGACGATGCCGCCGACAGCGCTGCCGCCGGTGGTGTAGGTCATCTCATCGTCAGAAAGCACTGCGTAATCAGCAGGCAATTCCATATATTTCTTCATAAAGAATCACTCCTTCATATCAGCAGGCGGCGCACCGCACTGCAAAGATCCCTCTTGCAGAGCAAACATCTCTGACAGCATCATTCTACTACAACGCTGGATTTTGTGCAAGGGTTTTGGACAGAAACCACAAAAACCCGGAAAAATGCATGAAAAACACCTCGGAAGTTTGTGGAAAAATACTGCAATAATTCCCAGTATCAGCCCGCTGCGCCGGCCCGGTAGAGATAGGGGTCGCTTTTGAAGCTGTCGAAACTGTAGAGCACGAGGAGCTGGTCGTAATCGTTGTCCGCGATGAGCTTGTCCAGACCGTAGTTATAATTGCGGAAATCCACCACGTCGATGTCGGCGTAGTTGGCCGTCAGGTAAGGCACGAAGCAGTTGGCGTAGCTGTCCTTGATGACGAGGATCCGCCCGGTGCCGTCGCCCCTGATGCGGCTCAGGCCGTTGTTGCCGTGGAGGAACATAGCATACTTGTCGTAAACGTCCAGCTTGGCCGTGTCGTACAGGCCGGTGGTCTCGCCGTCGGCGGGCTGGCCGGGGCCGCTGACCGAGTAGATAGTCAGCTCGTTCGGCAGATCGTAATAGGTGATGGTGTCCGGTTCTGCGTCCGGCGTCCGCGCCTTGGAGTAGTGGGTGCCGTAGAAGCCGTCTGCCGTCAGCACGGTGTGGGCCGAGGGATCAAAGGGCGTAAGGCCCAGGGTGTCGCAGAGCTGCTTGTAGGCATAGTAAGCGCCGGTGCTCGTCCAGTGGTGGTCGGTGCGGTAGTAGATATATTCGTCCTTGTGGTCGGTGAGGGTCTGCCGCACGTCCACAAAGCGGCCTCCGGCGGCCTGTACGGCATCGGAAAGCGAGTCGAGATAACGGTCCTCGTCCAGCAGCGGAGCCCCCGCAGGGACGTTTTCCGGGTAGATGGCGGACGCCGCAGGCACCAGCATCACGTTGACCTTGCCCGGGTACCGCTGACAGAGCGCTTCCAGCGCGGCAGTGTTCTTGGGCAGGGTGCGCGTCTCGCTGGAAACGAGGCCGTAGGTGCGGGGGAACATCATCTGCTGTCTGCCCAGCAGGATGCCGCCGCTCTGCTCCTTCTGCATCACCTTCGTTTCCACGGTGCTCTGCAGGGCGACCCAGCTGTCACGGCCCGCCACCTGGTCTTTGACGTATTTCGTGTAGGCCGTGAAGAACTTGTTCAGCCCATCAGCCGAGACGCTGGACAGGCCGGGCCGCTGGGAGAGGGTGGTGTTTTCCAGCTCACTGTAGGCTCGGTCCGGCGTGACAAGGTCCAGCACGAACAGCCCGGCAAAAAACAGGGTGAAGGCTATAAGGACCGGATAGCGGAAAATCGAAGCGGAGCGCTTTGAATGTTTGTCCATCGTTCACGCCTCCTCTTAAAAGTTGAAATACAGGAACGGGCTGTTGGTGCTGCCCACGACGTAAGCCATCGAGACCGTCAGCAGCACCAGAATCGGTCAGCGCCTTGGTGATGGCATTGCGGGAGAGCAGCTTCCACAGCTTTTCGATGAGCGGGGTGCAGCAGACGACGGAGACCGCCAGCAGTACGCCGTAGTTGCGCAGGAAGTAAAGGGGCATCACGCCGCCGGAAGGGATGAAAAGCTTGCGGAACAGCAGGCCGAACTCCACGCCTGCGTCGTTGCCCACGAACATGGCCCAGCCCACGACCACGAGGAAGAGGGTGTAGATATGGGGCCAGACCCTGCCCTTTTTGAGGTAGGGCAGGAGGAAGAGCTTTTCCAGAGCCAGCAGCACAAAATAGTACAGGCCCCAGCAGATGAAGTTCCAGTTCGCGCCGTGCCAGATGCCGGTGAGCAGTTCGACGACGAACAGGTTGAAGATCTGTCGCTTGAGGCCCTTGCGGTTGCCGCCGAGGGGGATATACACATACTCCCGGAACCAGCCGGACAGCGTCATGTGCCAGCGCCGCCAGAACTCGGTGATGGACGCGGAGATATAGGGGTAGTTGAAGTTCTGGGGGAAGTCGAAGCCCAACATCTTGCCCATGCCGATGCCCATCAGGGAGTAGCCGGAAAAGTCGAAATAGAGCTGGAGCGAGTAGGCGATGACGCCCAGCCAGACCAGCGGGGTGGAAGCATTGGCGAGGCCCACGAAGGAGACGGAGGGGCTGTCCGCCACGCCGATGATGTCCGTCCAGAGCGCACCGATGGCGTCGGCCAGCAGGACTTTCTTTGCCAGGCCGAAGGTGAACAGGGTCATGCCGTCCTCGATCTGCTTGAGCTCACAGCGGCCTTTGTAGACGTGGAGACGGTCGGAGACGTCCCGGTACTTGACGATGGGGCCGGCGATGAGCTGGGGGAACATGACGACGTAAGCACCGAAATCAATGATGTTATGCTCCGTTTCCACATCCCGGCGGTAGACGTCGATGGTGTAGGAAAGGGTCTGGAAGGTGTAGAAGCTGATGCCCAGCGGCAGTACGCTGATGCCCTGAATGGGCGCAAAACCGGTGCCGAAGATGGCATTGATGCTGCTGAGCACGAAATTTGCATACTTGAAGTAGAAGAGCATCCCGAGACTGCCCGCCAGCGCGATGAGCAGCAGGATGAGACGGGCGGTCTTGTTCTGCCCGAAGCGCTCAAGCCCCAGGCCGCAGAGGTAGTTGATGAGGATGAGCGCCAGCATGACCGGGAAAAAACGCACCTCGCCCCAGCAGTAGAACACGAGGCTGCACAGGAACAGGACGGTATTTTTGAGTTTCGGGGGCGCGAGATAGTACAGCGCCAGTGTGATGGGCAGAAAGCGCAGCAGAAAGATGATGGTGCTGAAGACCACGGCGTCAGCCTCCTTTTTAACATTGTGATAAAGCCGAAAAAGGCCGATGCCGCCACGGCACCGGCCCGAGAGAGTCTGTTTATTTGCCCAGAACGTCCTTTACGGCGCTGGTCAGATCAGAAGAGCAGTCGTTGGAAGCAATGACCATCACCACGAGGTCGTCGCCGCCGTCGATGACGGCGTTCTCCACGTTGGACTGTGCCTGTGCAAACTCAGCATAGTTGCCGTAGAAAGCCACCTGGTCCTGCTGGTAGGTCTTGAGGGTGTCCATGACGTCCTGTGCCTTGCCAGCGGCGGGCTGGATGGCCAGCACCAGACCGGCGTCGCCGTTGTCGTTGCTCTTGAGGCCCTTGTAGCTGGTCACATCGTCGGCTTTCAGGCCAAAGTCGTACTCGATGTTCATGGCCGTTATCTCAAACTGGTTGGAGATGGGGTCAGCCTCCAGCAGAGCGTCCACGGCAGAGGCCACGGCGTCGGAAGCGCCGTTCTCCTCAGCGGAAACGGAAGCAGCAGGCTCAGAGGCGCTCTGGCTGGCAGCCCCGGAGGAGGCTGCGGAGGAGGCCGAAGAGGAAGCAGAGCCGCCGCAGCCTGCCAGCAGGACACAGCCCGCAGCCAGCGCAGCAGCAGAAAGGACGAGTTTCAGACGAATATTCATAAAAGATTTCCCTCTTTTGTCGTTAAAATTCTGAGGCCCGGCCGCCCCGAAAACTGTCGGCCCGAAACCCCAAGATAGTCTACCATATCGACGGCAGAATTGCAAACGAAGCGTAAAATTTTAACCTTTTCTTCACCAGTGGATTCAGCCCTCGGCGGCGATGCTCTGCAGAGTCTCGATATACTCCTCAAAGCACAGGCCGCTGGCGTTGATCTTAGCGGCGTTCTCCACGCCCACATACCGCCAGTGCCAGGGCTCGTAGATGATCTCCGTCTTGTCCTCGGCGTCCTTGGGGTAGCGGAGGATGAAGCCGTAGTCGCCCGCGTGCTCACAGAGCCAGCGGAAGGCGGCGGTCTTCTCGAAGCCCTCGTCCAGACCGGTGTGCTCCGGGCTGTTCAGGTCGGCGGCGAGGCCGCAGTTGTGTTCGGAGTATCCCGGAGGGTTGACGACGGCAGCGGCCTTTTCCTTGGCAGTGGCGTTGTCGTAGCCCTTGTCGAGGTAGTATTTGGTCTTTCGCTCGTAGAGGCTGGTCTGGTACTTGACGCTGCGGTAGCCGCTCTGCATCCAGACGGTCACGCCGTCGGCGGCAGCGGCCTTCTGCATCTCGAGGAAGGCGTCGCAGGCCACGGTCTGCAGCGTCTTGTTGACGGCGGTGGCAGAGCCGCACTCCTTGGTATCAAAAGTATAGTCGTCCGGCATCTTGCTGGTGTGGTTCACCAGCACCATCAGCGGGTCGGCCAGCATGGCGCGGGCCTCGTCGGCGGTGAGGCCGAGGGCGTTGGCGGGGGCAGCGGTGTTCTCGGCGGAGCTCACAGTGGGATCGGCGATGCTCTGGGCCGGCATGGAGATGGCGGACGCCGCCGAAGCGCTGGGGACGGCGGCACGGCGGGTGAGCAGGAAGGTGACGCCGCCTGCGGCGACGCAGAGCATCACGGTAAGGCCGGCCACCCGGCGGATGGCGCGGCTGCGTCTGCGGCGGCGCACCTCGGCGCGGGTGAGGCGCCGGCGGTGAGGATGAGGAGCAGAGGGGTTCATAATGGACCTTCTTTCTTGTTAAGGGTATGTATATTTTTGCACACGGGCGGACATCCTATTCCCGGGAGGCGAACAGGATGAAAATGTCGGCTGAGGAATACGGGCGCAGGGTGCGCCGGGTCGGCCCGCCCTCGCCGCTGGGCAGGGACTGCCTCTGGGCGTTTGGCGTGGGCGGCGGCATCTGCCTGCTGGGCGAGGTGCTGCGCGGGTGGTATCTGACCATGGGGCTCGACAAAGAGCTGGCCGGGACGCTCACCAGCTGCACGCTGGTGGCGCTGTCGGCATTGCTGACGACGCTGGGCCTTTACCAGAAGCTGGCCGCGAAAGCGGGCGCAGGCACCCTCGTACCCATCACGGGCTTTGCCAACGCGGTGGTCAGTGCGGCCATCGAGTTCAAGACCGAGGGCCGTGTGCTGGGGACCGGCGCGAAGATGTTCATCATCGCCGGGCCGGTCATCGTATACGGTACGCTGGCGGCGGTTCTCTACGGCAGCGTCTACTGGCTGCTGCAGTAAAAAAGTCCTCCTGCCAAGGATACGCATAAGGAAGCGCGGAAATTGCACTTTCACACTAAAATTCAGTATACCACAAAAAACAGATAAAATCAGCCCCATAAAGGAGGAAACTGTGATGGCTGCACGACGCGGAGACACTCTCTTGTTCCCGACGCCGCCCGTCGTGGCGGCTCATGCGGCCATCGGCGGCAAAAAGGAGGGCGAAGGCCCCCTTGCCGCCTGTTTCGACGAGCTGAGCGCCGACAACTTTTTCGGCCAGTCCAACTGGGAGGCCGCCGAGAAAGAAATGGCCCTGCGGGCGGCGCGGCTCTGCCTCAAAAAGGCTGAGACGACGCCGGATAACGTCAGCCTCGCGCTGGCGGGCGACTTACAGGCCCAGTGTACCGCGTCCAGCTACGCCCTGCGGGAGCTGGGCATCCCCTTTGTCGGCCTCTTCGGGGCCTGCAGCACGATGGCCGAAGCGCTGGGCCTCGGCGCGGCGCTGTGCAGTGCAGGCATGGCCGACGGCCTGCTGGCCATGACGTCCAGCCATTTCTGTGCGGCAGAGCGTCAGTTCCGCACGCCGCTGAGCTACGGTGCTGTCCGGACGCCCACCGCCCAGTGGACGGCTACGGCGGCAGGTGCCTGCCTGCTGCGGCCCGCCGGTGAGGGTGTGCAGCTCTGCGCCGCCACCTTCGGGCGGGTGCAGGACTATAAAATAAAAGACATCAACAACATGGGTGCGGCTATGGCCCCCGCTGCCGCCGCGACCCTTTTGCACTATCTGAAGGACACCGGCAGCGCCCCGGCGGACTTCGACCGCATCTACACCGGCGACCTCGGCCATGTGGGCAGCCAGCTCCTGCGCGACCTGCTGGCGGAAGAAGGACTTCTGCTCAAGAACCATGTGGACTGCGGCTGCATCCTCTACGATGCCGCCGAGCAGACCGTGAAGAGCGGCGGCTCCGGCCCGGGCTGCTGCGCCTCCGTCCTCTGCGGGCATATCCTGCCCCGCCTCGAGAAGGGAACGCAGAAGCGGGTGCTCTTTATCGCCACCGGCGCGCTGATGAGCCAGACGACCTTTTTGCAGAAGGAAAGCATTCCGGCCATCGCCCATCTCGTGGAGCTGCGCAGCCCGCAGCAGAAGGAGGAAAACGGATGAATTACTTCTGGGCCTTCGTGGTGGGCGGCGGCATCTGCGTCATCGGCCAGCTGCTCATCGACCTCACCGGCCTGACCCCGGCCCGCATCCTGACGGGCTATGTGGTGGCGGGCGTCATTCTCTCGGCGGTGGGGTGGTATGCGCCGCTGGCGGAGTTCGCGGGGTGCGGGGCCACCGTGCCGCTGCTGGGCTTCGGACATCTGCTGGCGAAAGGCGTGCGGACGGCCATCGAAGAGGAAGGGGCCATCGGCATCCTCACCGGCGGGCTGACTGCCGCCGCGGCAGGGATCACCACCAGCCTTGTGTGCGGAGTCGTCTGCTCGTGGGTGGGGAAGAGTCATGACCAGAATTAGAAAAACATCCCGGCTCAAGCCGGGATGTTTTTGTGTGTAAGGCGGGCCGTTTCGTCTCATTTTTCGCCCGGAGTGCGTTATATTGGGGCCAGAAGGAGGCGAAAAGCCATGCGACAGGAAACACAATGGACGACGATCTTCTGGGAGGGCTGGACGGCGCTGGCGCTCTGCGCAGCGGCGGTGTTCTGGCCCGGCAGTGCGGCGCTGGGTTATCCGGCTGTGCTCTGGCCGGGGCTGGCCCTTGCGGCGGCGGTCCCCCGTCCTCTGGGCCGGGTGGTGGCTCTGGGCGGAGAAGGCCCCGCCGCTGCCGGAGGAGGAGCTGATGGCGAAACCGGGGAGGATACATATTGTTACTGAGGAGGTTTTTCTTTGAGCAGGTTCTCGCGCCGGTGGCGCGGGACTGGTTTTTTCTTTCGGTCAAATGGCTTTGCGCTCCGCGCGGGCCAGAGGTAGGGAGGGGTGTT
>ENA-OQKS01000046-OQKS01000046.1-human-gut-metagenome-genome-assembly--contig:-NODE-46-length-33195-cov-2.859471_pt1 | contig 33195 bp, 33 predicted proteins | sample MGYA00242804_ERZ504808 | MGnify/ENA primary metagenome ERZ504808 (study PRJEB26092, sample SAMD00036375) | human gut metagenome | host: Homo sapiens | study: EMG produced TPA metagenomics assembly of...
GGCATGTGAAGGGCACAGCACTCGGAAAGCATGAAGGTTTTGTCCGGGTATTTCTGTTTCATCAGCTCAACAGCCTCGAAGTGGTCGCCGGAATACCAGTGGAATGCGATACCGGCTACCATGTCCATGGTCTCCTCGTCAAGGACGGTCAGAACGTGCTCGATCATACGCTCTTTGTTGTGATCCCAGATGAAGATGCCGATCTTGTCCGTCAGGCCTGCTTTTTTCATCTCCGGATACAGATAATCTTTCAGGTAGGTTTTGGACTCTTCCGGTGTCCATACGCAGCTGTCCCAGGTGGTAGCCGCTACGGTCTCGTTCTGCAGGCTCAGCATCGTCACCGGGATTCCCTCATCGAGGTATGCCTGCAGATATTTTACGACGTATTTTGCCCAGCTTCCGTAATACTCCGGTTTCAGGCTGCCGCCGTGGTTTCTCTGCGGAATCTCTTCCGGAACCGGCATTCCCATTGCACCGTAAACAGCAGCATCATTCTTTGCGATCTTCGGTGCAGTTTTCCACTGATACGGCGGAGACCACGGGCTCATCAGAACACTGATCGGCTCTGCGGAGATTTCGATGGCTTTTTTCAGCATCGGAAGGACATATTTGCGGTCGCGGTCGATCGAGAAGGTTGCCAGATCCGGGTCTGCGATCGGGTCTGCGACTGCCTGATACTCCTCAAGGGAATAGTCACAGCTGTCGATCGGCACGCGGACAAATCTTGCATGAAGGCCGTCCGGTCCGAAAATATCCTGTAATGCCTGATTCTGTGTTTCCTCATCCATACGGGACAGCAGGTATGCGCTGCTCTCGGTCATGGCGCCGCCGAAGCCCTCGATGGTCTGGAACGCAAAGTCCGGATACAGGTTGATGACGTTCGACTCAATCATTTTTACGCTCTTGGACTCGTCTTCCGGTGCCAGCGCTTTTTCCCAGGTTTTTGCTTCCCCTTTTACATGGTACGTTGTAATCTGTTTTGCTTTCATTTTCCACACTCCATTTTTCACATGTTTTGCGGCATTTACTGAAAATCCGCTGTTTCATGCTTCCACTATACCATGCTCTCTTCTTCTTGTTTAGTGCCTTTTTCGGCAGAAAATCAGGGCATTTCCGCTTTTCTGATTCTTACCCACTGGCCCATCGGGCGGTCTCCTTTTTCCTTTTCATACCGCTTCTGCATTTCCTTCATGCTGCAGCCGTACCGCTCCTTAAACAGACGCGACACCGACTTGTAGTTTTCGCAGCCGTGTTTCGGCAGAAGTTCCATGATCCGCGCCTCGGGATGCTGCAGGTCGCGGCAGATCCGGTCGAGCCGGATTTCATACAGATACTGGTAGACCGTCAGACCGAGGTACCGTTTCAGAAGCTTCGACAGATAATTCGGCGTATAACCAAAGTGCTCCGCGACCTGCGCCACCGTCAGCTTTTTGGCGTAATGCTCCTCAATATACCGCATGACCTCGCGGATCTGCTGTACGGCCTTCTGATTCTGCGGAATGTGTTCTTTTCCGATCCGCACCGCATAGTCCACCAGTAAGCGGTACAGCGCTTCAAGAAGAAGGCTGTCGAATTTTAACTGATACCCTTCTTTCTGCGCACCGTACACCTCGTCCATCTCCCGGAGAACTGCTTTGAATTCTGCGAGTTTTTGTTTTTCCGCCTCACTGGCCGGTCTTTCATCCACAACAAAGTAAAGATGATCGTAACGCTCCATGTACTGCAGCAGCATCTCGTACGGAACCTGCAGGACGATGGCCTGATTCGGATAGGCTGTCACGGCGTGGATCGTGCCGGAGTTGATGACGAGAAGTTCATCTGCCCCGATCTGCCGCTCGCCGCCGTCACCGAAACGCACTTTCAGACGGCCTTCCAGTAAGATAAATGATCTCCAGATCGTTGTGCCAGTGCGGCGGGTTGCTGTAGCCGCCGTCGTCGATGCTGTGGAAAAAGCGGATGCCGATATCCCCGTTTGCCGTAATCCATTCGAAATTGCTCTCCATGGTGCCCTCCCGTTTCTTGTCTTTTCGTGTATACAGACGAAGCGCGTCTGAACTTTCTGTTCGTTCAGGCGCGCTCCTTCTATTATCTTTTCTGCTACAGGGACATGGTAATTTCCCGCCCTGTGCGGTGGTATTTCTGAAAAGTGACTCCGGACGCCTTCATCATCCGTTTCGATGCGATCACGGACGGGGTGTCCGCGTACTTGTCGCAGTCGTAGATCACCGTTTTGATTCCCGCCTGGATAATCGCCTTGCAGCACTCGTTGCATGGGAACAATGTCACATACAGCTTGGCTCCCTCGAGGCTTCCGCCGCGGTAATTCAGGATGGCGTTCAGTTCACTGTGCGTTGTGTAAAGATACTTGTTTTCCAGCGGATTTTCACTTGTCTTTCCCCACGGGAACTCGTCGTCCGAGCAGCCTCTCGGGAAACCGTTGTATCCCATGGACAGAATCTTGTTGTCCTCGCTCACAATGCAGGCTCCCACCTGTGTGTGCGGATCCTTCGAGCGCATACCGGCAAGCTGGGCAACTGCCATGAAATATTCATCCCAGGAAATATAATCCTCTCGTTTATCGCTCATACCCATTTCCCCTGTGTTTTCTTAACGTACTTTGCTTCCGCTCTTATTTCGTACCGAAGATACGGTCTCCGGCATCGCCGAGGCCTGGTACAATGTAGCCGTGCTCGTTCAGATGGTCATCCAGTGCTCCGACAAAAACATCGACATCCGGGTGAATCTCATGCATTTTCTCGATTCCTTCCGGAGATGCGATGATGCACATGAAGTGGATCTTCTTTGCGCCTTTTTCTTTCAGCATGGTGATGGCTGCCGTTGCAGAACCGCCTGTTGCCAGCATCGGGTCGGTTACAAATACTTCACGGCTTGCGATGTCTGACGGAAGTTTGCAGTAATACTCAACCGGTGCCAGGGTTTCCGGATCACGGTACAGACCGATGTGTCCGATTTTTGCTGCCGGAATCATAGCCAGCATACCTTCTACCATACCAAGACCGGCACGGAGGATCGGCACAACTGCCATTTTCTTTCCTTCGAGCTCTTTTACGGTTGTTTTGCAGATCGGGGTTTCAATTTCAACGTCTGTGAGCGGCAGCTCTCTGGTTGCCTCGTAGCACATCAGCATTGCAATCTCGCTGATCATCTCGCGGAACTCCTTGGAGCTTGTGTCTTTCTTTCTGATAATACCGATTTTGTGCTGGATCAGCGGGTGATCCATGATGACTGTTCTTGCCATTTTCCCTTCTCCTTTGTTTTGTTCAAAATTTATTCATTTTCGCCTTCATGCTCAATCAAGTGAATACGGCGTTCGTGACGCTCTTCTCCGGAAAATGGAGTGTTCAGGAAGGTTTCTACGATTTTGATTGCAAGGCCAGGGCCTACAACGCGTCCTCCCATCGCCAGTACGTTGGCATCGTTGTGCAGGCGGGTTGCCTCTGCGCAGAAGCAGTCGGTGCAGAGTGCTGCACGGATTCCTTCCATTTTGTTTGCCGTGATAGAAATGCCGATTCCGGTTCCGCAGATCAGGATTCCCTTATCACACGTTCCGTTCTGGATCGCATGGCCTACTTTTCTGGCGTAAACCGGATAATCAACTGCCTCGTTGCTGTAGCATCCGAAGTCCTGATATTCCAGTCCCTGTTTGTCCAGATATGCTTTTACCTCCTGCATCAGCTCATATCCGCCGTGGTCGCATCCTAAAGCTATCATTGTTCTTCCTCCTCTTTCAGCCGCGCAAGAACACCTTCAATCAGGAATTCCAGCGCTTCATAACATTTTCCGTATTCGGTAAGCGGTTCCCCGTAAAGGGCGGGGATGTCTCCTGCCAGCCGCAGAAATCCGGCGATCGTCTGCAGATGGGGCGCATCCGGGAAGTCCTCACGGATCTTTTCCCTCTGACTGTCCTCCATCACAAGAAGCAGCGTGTCGTCGTTGATGTCCTCCGCGGTAAGCGGTGTGGTGGTGTGGTCTTTGGCCGAAAGCCCGTTGCGCGCAAGCACTGCCTCTACCTTCTGGTTGACCGGCTGCGGAAACAGAACGACAAGCCCGCGGGAACCAATTTCCATCGGCCACGGAAGCTCTTTGCTCTGCAGAATCGCCTTCGCCATCGGTGCGCGCGCGGTATCGTCCGCGTCCACAATAAAATCCTGCTGTAATGTTTCACTGTTATACCTCTGCTACTTTGTGGCCTGCGGCTTTTTAACAGGCGGTTCATGATCGCCTGCCCCATACGCGGGGTGTCGAAAGCCTCGGAATAAATCACTTCCACGCCGTCCTCATCGAAGTCGCGCAGAATCGCAAACAGGTGATGCGCGATCGTCTCATCTTCGGCGCGCAGCCCGATGCTCTTGATATCTCCTGTGGTGTACTGCTCCCGTGTCTCATCGGTGCAGATTACGCCCACTTTCTTTCCTGCCTTTTCCTGTTCTGCGGCAAGGCGGTTGATTTCCGGAATCACCCGTTCCATCTCGCCCTGGATAATCGTAAGGTCTGCCTTCGGCGCATAATGTTTGTAGCGCATGCCCGGTGCCTTCGGACGCACATGGCTGTCCTCCGCAAGGATTCCCGGATCGACACGCACGGTTCCAAGCACTTTTTCCAGCATCTCTTTGTTGTAATAGCCCGGGCGGAGAATCGTCGGAATCTCCTCTGTAAAATCGACGATGGTGGATTCGAGGCCGATCTCGGCGTCTCCTCCGTCGATGATACAGTCAATTTTGCCCCAAGGTCCTCGATCACATGCTCGGCTTTCGTCGGGCTCGGCCGGCCTGATGTATTGGCGCTCGGCGCTGCGATGAAGCCGCCTCCGGCTAAGATCAGTGCGTTTGCCACTTTGTTGCTCGGGTAGCGCACGGCTACGGAGGTAAGGCCTCCCGTCGTCTCGAGCGGAACGGCATTTGTTTTCTCAAAAATCATCGTCAGCGGTCCCGGCCAGCATGCGGCTGCCAGTTTGCGTGCACTCTCCGGCACGTTTTGCCGCTACGGTTTCGAGGTCCTCCATTCTTCCGATGTGGACGATCAGCGGGTTGTCCGACGGACGGCCCTTTGCCGCATAAATTTTCTCAGAAGCTTTGGCATCCAGCGCATTTCCGCCAAGACCATATACGGTCTCGGTCGGGAATGCCGCCAGACCGCCGTTTTTCAGAATCTCTCCTGCTTTTTCGATCGCGCTCTGATCTATGTTATCTTCTGTCATCCTGGCAATCCATGCCCTCATATGTTTCTTCCTTCTTTCCATCTGTTCCAGCGCACAGTGTTTCCATCTGCGCACACTGTTTTGATTATACCATTTTCCGGCGCAGTTGAAAACCCTTGATTTAAAGAAGCTCTTTTAACTGAGCCGTGCGGTACGCCTCGATCAGTTCCTTTAATTCACGGATGCGCTGCCGGATCTGCCGTCCCTGATCCGTATCGCCGACTAACTGGCGCTTCATGTTGTACCGCACCGCCACCTGGCGGGAGACAATATCCTTCTCCTCCTGGATTGCTTTTTCCGTCGATTCAAACGGCTCGTGCGCGGTGAGGCTGAGGCCGTACGAGTTGTAAATCAGCGTGTAACCCGCGATGCCGGTTTCTTTGTGGTACGCCCTGCAGAAGCCGCCGTCGATGATCAGCACCTTGCCGCCGCATTTGACCGGGCTTTCACCGGCACTCTGGTGTACCGGGACGTGGCCGTTGATAATATGTACATTTTCACCGGCAAGCCCGAACTCCTGTAAGATCCGGTCCGCCGTCTCCTCTTTCTCGATCAGGCGGTAATACGCGTTTTTCACCTCGGTCCAGGTCTCTTTTTTCTGCGAGGAAATACCGCTCAAATGTTGTCATCTTGTCGCGGCCGTACAGCGGGGAATTCGGCGCGGTCCACAGATACCACAGCGTATTAGCGGCCCTGCTCCCGTTTTTTCGGATCGCGGCTTACAAATGCGCGGCGCACGTTGTGCTCGAGAATATCGTACAAGTGCTTTTCCCTTGTATTTCTTTCCGTTCGACCTTGTACCTCTTTTAAGGTGCCGTCCTCATTCATCGGCATGCAGCCGTGGTACAGCAGATTTCCATTGTAGACGCGGTAGAGGCTTCCTTTTTTGAGCAGGAAATCGACGTGCGCCTGCAGTTTTTCGCTGTTTCGGAAGGCGAAGATCAGCTTATCGAGCACTTCTGCCTCTTTTTCTGTCAGCTCGTCCGGATGCGCCGGGTCGATCGTCGGAAAGCTCTTGTCGCGCAGAGCATATGTTTTCTCCCCAATCGTCACCGTTCCGTTCTGGTAATCGATCTTTTCCAGCAGACGGCGGTTTTCCATGCCGTACTCCGGGTTCTCACGGATCAGACGGTTCTCGAGCTTTAACTGCATTACGGTGATGGCCTTGTGCATGCGGCGCTCCAGCATCTGCTGGGAATTTCCGCTGTCCTCGCCGCCTTTTGCGGCAAAGCATTCGCACGGATCATCGCCGTACGTCTCGAGAGCAAAGGTGGCAAGCGGAAGCATATTGATGCCGTAGCCGTCCTCCAGCACATCGAGATTGCCGTAGTGGAGGCAGATACGGATCGTGCTGGCCACGCACGCCGGCTGGCCGGTCGCAGCGCCCATCCAGAGCACATCGTGGTTGCCCCACTGGATATCGAGGGAATGGTAATTCATCAGGCAGTCCATGATTTTATACGGCTCCGGACCGCGGTCAAAGATGTCGCCGATGATGTGGAGATGATCAACAACGAGCCGCTGAATCAGCTCTGCCACGGCAATGATGAAGTTCTCGGCGCTTCCGATTTCGAGGATAGTCTGGATGATCGCCTCGTAGTATGCTTCTTTGTCGAGCACCTCCGGCTTTTCGGTGATCAGCTCCTCGATGATATAGCCATAATCCGCCGGCAGGGCTTTCCGCACTTTGGCACGGGTGTATTTGGAAGAAACGATTTTGCAGACGTCGATCAGGCGGTACAGCATGACCTTGTACCAGTCATCGATGTCCTCCTGCTGCTTTTTCTCCATCTCCAGGCGCTCTCTCGGGTAATAGATAAGGGTTGCAAGCGCACGTTTTTCCGAAATGCCGAGCGTGTGGCCGAAGACATCGTCAATCTTCTTTCGCACAGCACCGGAACCGTTGCGGAGTACATGAGAAAAGGCTTCGTATTCGCCATGAATATCCGAAAGGAAATGCTCCGTGCCTTTGGGAAGGTTGATAACGGACTGCAGATTGATGATTTCGGTCGCTGCTTTTTCGATGGTCGGGTACAATTCTGCGAGATATTCCAGATAATTTTTTTCGTTTTCCATGAGGACCTCCTGCCTGGGTTGTTTTTTCTTATTTTATAACGAACTCACCCTCGGCACAACCCTTTTTCTTCTTTCGATACATCGGGTGCGTCCCCTCGTGGAAGATATAATAGCTCACATAGTCCGTAAGAAAAATCCCAACCACCGAGAGCAGATACCAGATCCCGAAAAACCACGGGCAGATTAATCCTTCGCAGAGGGAAAACGGCAGCGTACTATAGTCCCACATGCGGTAATGCAGCACCCTCAGGGAAAACATCCCCGAATACAGCTCGATGGCCGTAATCAGGACGGCGGATACCATCATCTGAAACGCCAGCGGAAAGCGGCGCAGCCCGGCGTCTCCAGCATTCCGATTCCTGCAAGGGACAGTCCTCCGGCAATACCCATCAGGGCGGAAGCTGTAACCCCCGGTAGGTGACTTCGATGGCAACATAAATACAGTAAGCCCAAAAGAAAAAACAGCAGATACTTCTTCGCTTTCATTCGTTTTTCTCCCATTCTAATTGAGAATCTTTTCTCTTATTCCCAGTATCTCTGTCTTTTCTCTTTTTATCCGCTTGCATTTTTTCTTTTCCATGTTACAATACTTTCATGTTTCAAAAGAAGTTTCGAATAGAAAGGACAGAAAAAAGAATGGCATTTAACCCAATGAAGTTAATGGAATTAAAAAATCTGAGAGACCGTTTCGCCCAAAACCACCCGAAGTTCGTAAAATTCATGGGCGGATCTCGCATCCTCGCAGATCGAGGAGGGAACGATTCTCGAAGTCACGGTGAAAAAACCGGACGGCCGAACGATGGTTTCCAATATCAAGGTGACTGCTTCGGATCTTGAAATGCTGCAGGCAATCAAACAGATGTAACATATTTTTCGTGGCAAAAAGCCGCTTTCGACGAGCGGCAGGCTTTTGGACGCACGGTATTCCTCGAGATACTGCGTCACCGTCTTTCCCGTCATTTTCCGGAAGAGGCGGCAGCAGACCTCGCGGGACAGATGCACCTGCTCACCAAGCTTTTCGAGCGAAATCACGGATTCTTACCATTACTCCGATGCATTCCTGACGATCGAAGCGCCGTTCTACTTCCTGCTCGGCCTTCTCGCCGTCTACCGCACCTCGATTCAGAGTATGCAGAACGGACGCGCACCGTTTGCCGCATGCATGGTCGAGCTTGTGATGCGTCTTGCTGCTACCGTCTGGCTGTCACGCTTCTTAGGCTACACTGCCGTCTGCATCGCAAGCCCGCTTGCCTGGTTCGGTGCAATTGCACTGCTGATTCCAGTCTACTATCGGATGATGATGAAGCCTGTAAAAACAGTGTAATCAAAATTGGTCCACCGGATATTGATATGCCTGGCAACGCAAAACCCGGAATCCTTTCGCTCCTCTTCTGAGGTCTTGAAAGATTCCGGGTTTTTTATTTTGCTGTTTTCTCTTCCCAGATTGTCTCCAGATTTTTTCCATCAATCCAGATACAGCGGTACACCCGCTTCATCTGCTCATCCAGTTCCGCTTCCCGGTCAGTCTTTACAATCACATGGCCGATCCGGTCAGTTCCATCTGCCATGGCAGAAACTTCATGCCCCTCCGGATAATCCAGGACAAGCTCCAGCCCTTCCTGACGCAGACGTTCGACCTGATCCCGGTCGATTTGTGTGATGGTTCCGCTTACCGGACTCAGCAGCAGTTTTGCCATGCACGGGCAGCTTTCCGTCTGCTGAAAATCCGTTTCTTCCCCGAGGGCGCTTTTGATCATCTGCTCATAAAAATCAAATCCGTAATACGTTGAAATCAGTTCCGGAATGCAGGTTGCCCCGGTTCTTCCGCCCATTTCAATGATCCAGACCTTCTCTCCGTCCACAAAGACATCCGCATTGACAGAGCACTGATCGGCACCGGATGCGGTGACGGCCAGCTGCATCTGGCGGGCAATTTCTTCCCGCAGTGCCCCGCTGCATCCATACGGAAATGCGTGGCCGACCGGAACGGTCGTGTGTGCACCGCGGTATACAAATTTCGTGTGCGGTGCCAGAAAGACCAGTTTGTGGTTCTGCACAAATCCATCCACGCCGATTTCCGTTCCGCGGAGGAATTTTTCAACCAGCACATAATCTCTTGCCGAACCGTTTCTCGCATTTTCATACGCTTCTTCGATCTGTCCGGAATGCTCCACCACGGTAATTCCGCGGCTTCCTGAACTGTCCACCCGTTTTACGACAACCGGGTATCCAAGCTGTTCTGCGGCTTTTTGTGCCTCCTCTGCGCTTCTTACCCGCATCCCGTCTGCCGCGGAAACGCCGCCCTGCCGGAATGCGTCTTTCATCTTTGCCTTATCGGTCAGAATTTCCGCCGCCTCATACGGAATGCCGGACAGATGCATCTTTTCACAGACATAGCCGATTGTGCTGACGGCCACATCGGTTCCCGATGTACAGATTCCGTCGATCTGTTCTTTTTCCGCCGCCGCAAGAATCGCTTCTTTATCCCGCGTATTCAGTTCATAAATTTTATCTGCAAGTGCAAACCCCGGATAATCGCCGGGAATACTCACTACGATCGTGTAAAGACCCATTCTGCGTGCAGTCCGGATCAGCGGCACCTGGTAAATACCGGCACCTAAAATCATGATTTTTTTCACTTTTTTTCTTCCTCATCAGATACGTTAATAGTTTCCCGCACAATATACTGCGGCGTGCGGTTCAGAATCAGAATCATCTTTCCGAGGTATTCTCCGATGATACCGAGCACCATCAGAATCAATCCGGAAAAAACAACGATGGCGCAGATCGTCGAAGACCAGCCAACCATCACGGTCGGATTGATGAGCTTTCGGATGGCAATCATGATGGCTGCCAGAAAACCGCCGGCTGCAGAAACTCCGCCGAGAACGGACGATATGCGAAGCGGAATTACAGAATAGTTCCAGTAGGCAAGCCACAATTTGATCAATTTCTTTAACGTATAGTTGGAAGTTCCCACTGCACGTTTGAAATGCTCCACCTCTACATTTCCGATTTTGTGTGTCGTGCGGTAGAAAATGCCGTCAATATAGGGATTGAAGCTGTCGTATTTTACCACCTCGTCCTTGATCTGGCGGGTAATCATCCAGAAATTGCTGGAAACGATGTCTTTTGGCCGTCCGAGAAGAATCCGGGAGGAAACTTCGTTCAGTTTGCTGGTGACATTTTTCAGGAACGAATTTTTCCGTTTCGGATAGCAGCCGTAAACCAGATCGTATCCTTCTTCCATCTTGTGGATCAGTTTGCTGATCTGGGACGGATGTGTCTGCATGTCATCGTCCATGCCGAGAATAAAATCTCCTTCGGTGTAGTGGAGTGCCGCCATCAGCGCATTGTGCTGGCCGAAATTGCGCAGCAGGTTGATGCCCTTGACATTCTGATACTGCTCACCGAGCTTCTTGATCTCCCCATACGTATTGTCTTTCGGGGAACCGTCGTTCACCAGGACAAATTCGCAGTCATATCCGTCCATTTTCTTGAATTCTTCCATCACCATCTCTACAACTTTCCGGATCGTTGCCTCGGAATTGTAGCATGGGATGACTATTGAAATCAGTTTCATTTTTTTTCCTCCATCGGTATCGTTCAGAATGCAGTCATAGAACAGCGGCGTGCCTCCGGTATGGATAAAAAGCACATCGCAGTCCTGTAACTGATGTTCTTCTATGTACTGCTTCATTCCCCAGAATGCCTTTCCGGTGTACGTCGGATCCAGCGGAAGGCCGTTCCGGCAGAACTCTTCCCGGATCACCTGTAAAATCCGCTCATTGTACTGGCCGTATCCGCCCTGGCGGTATCCCATTTCCAGATGAAGTTCACTCTCCCATCCTTCCGGCAGCACGAGATGATTCTTCGCAAAATAATCGGAAATGCCGCTCTCCATGATGCGGATGGCTCGGTCGTACTCGCGGGATGAAATCGAAAGGCCGATGATCTGCTCCGTTCCCTGCTCGAGCAGTTTTCCGCTTACCAGGCCGCACTGGGTCGAGCCGGTTCCGGATGCTGCAAAGATATGAGAAAAAGAAATGTTCTGTTCTTTCTCCCACGCAAGAATCTCGCGGTAGCCGTCCACGTAGGCCTGTACCGGTGTGCCTTCATTGCCCGTTCCGAATTTATCCCCGAAAATATAATATGGGTGATATCCCTCTTCTGTCAAACGGTTCATCGTCTTCTCGACGGTCTGTGCAATCTCTGTTTTTCTGCACGGAATGACTTCGGCTCCGAGCCATTTCATCAGACGGCTGTTGTTTGTTTCGATCGGTTGTTCCTCGTTTTCTTCGGAAGAACAGATCATATAGCATGGAATTTTCTCGGCACAGCACAGATTGGCCAGCACGCGGCAGAGGTTGGATCTGCTGTTTCCGTAGATGATCATGCAGTCTTTGTTTTTCTCCTGCATGTCACGGAAAAAAGGCGCGTCCGATCCGCACTTTATTTCCGCCCAGGGAAAACGGGAGAAGATCCTCTCTCTTGCAGTACAGTCGGACATTTCTGTCGTTTGGAAATTCCAGTTTCTGAATTGGTGTATGTATCATTGTTTTTCCTCTTTTATTCTTGTTTCAACTCACAGTCGGTATTTTCACGGAGTCTGACATGTCGAAAATAGTTCGACTGTGACTTGCCTCATGTCAGTGGAGGATACCGATTTCTCTCCGCCCGCCACTGCCGTTATGTTTCTTTTAACAATTCATCCCACCGCTTTAGAAGCGGGGGACTTCTTGTCTACTGGTGTTAAATTCCGGCATGTACCGGAAGCTTTTCCCTATTATAGACTATTTTTCTCTGCGTGGCAAGCCGTGCCGGAAACAGGAAAAGTCCGCCGGTTTTTGTTTTCACATTTGCCGGCGGGCTTTGGGGATTTTTTACGTATTCTGTTTTTTCGTCCGGGATCTGTTCAGGCTTCCTGCGGTGCGGCAAGATTGGCCACAATCCGCGCCACCTGGGCTATCTCCGGAATTTTTGTGTACTCGGCGCAGCTGTGTACCTGATTCATCGAGGTTGCGATGACAAGCCCTTCGATGCCGTGCTGTGCAAAGACGTTGTTGTCGCTGCCGCCGAAAGTTTTTTCGAATGCAGCGGTCAGGCCTTCTTCTGCAACGGCGCTCTCGTAATGCCTTGCGGCATCGCTTGTCAGCGGCGTCTCATACGCATGGATATTCAGTTTTTCTTCCCAGACCAGCTTCGCACCAATCTTCTCTGCTTCCTGCTGGAAGATTCTGTGATATGTTTCCAGAAGCTCCATGGCCGTCTCGTGGTTCAGGCTTCGAATTTCGCCTTCGATCACGCAGCTTTCCGAAACAATGTTGGTACCGGAGCCGCCGCCGATTTTTCCGATGTTGGCAGTGGTGCTTTCATCCACGTGGCCCTGCGGAAGCTGTGCGATTGCGCGGGCGGCCGCCTGGATGCTGTTGATGCCGTCCTCCGGGTGGAAACCGGCGTGGGCGGCTTTTCCCTGGATTTTCGCCGCGAAGGAAACGAGTGTCGGTGCCGCGTAGGCGGCTGCACCGATCGCGCCGCTTAAATCCAGAACGTATGCTTCTTTTGCCTGCACCTGGCTGTAGTTGAAGGCATTTGCGCCTTTGCAGTACAGCTCCTCACCAGTCGAGATCAGGATTTCGATCGGGCGGTGCGGTGTTTTGGTCTCGATGATGTGGCGGACAACTTCATAGATGGCTGTCACACCGGCGAGGTCGTCGGCGCCAAGAACCGTCGTGCCATCGCTCGTTACGGTTCCATCCTCATGGGAGACGGCTTTTTGCCTTTTGCAGGCTCAACAGTGTCCATGTGGGCCGCAAAAGAGAACCGGGGCTCCTGCAAGGCTGCCCGGAATGCGCGCGAACAGATTGCCCGCATTGGAGCCGGTCTGCTCCTGCGTATGATCTTCTGTAAGCGTAACCCCGATTTCGGCGAATTTATTTTTAAGGTGTCCGCCATCTCGCGCTCCTCTAAGGACGGCGAATTGATAGATACCAGCTCCGCAAAAAATCAGCAATTCTTTTCTCATCTATCATAATCTTTTCTCCTACTCTTTGGCTGTGTCCGCAATTTAAATAACATACTCAGGCTGCGCCATAATATGCATCTTGCTGAAGAACTCCCGTGTTCTCTGATTCTGCGGATGCTCGAATACTTCTTTCGGTGTTCCGTCTTCTACTACGTGTCCTTTATCAAGGAAGATCACACGGTTCGACACATGGCGGATAAAGTTCATCTCATGGGAAACCAGAAGCATTGTATATCCCTGTGCCGCAACTTTTTTAATAACATCCAGAACCTCTCCAACCAGCTCCGGGTCAAGGGCTGAAGTCGGCTCGTCGAGCAGCAGAATCTGCGGTTTCATGGCGAGGGCTCTTGCGAGCGCCACCCTCTGCTGCTGTCCGCCGGACATATGTTTCGGATAATGGTTTGCCCATTTCTCCATGCCGACCAGTTTCAGTTCTTCTAATGCAATGGCTCTGGCCTCGTCTTTTTTCATCTTCTTGACAACAATCAGGCCTTCCATCACATTTTCCAGTGCGGTTTTCTTCTCAAACAGATTGAACCGCTGGAACACCATTCCTGTGTTCTGTCTTAAATACAGAAGCTCTTTCGGTTTCCGCTCGGAAAGGCCGATCACCTTGTCCCCGATCGTCACCGTTCCCTTCTCCGGTGTCTCAAGGCGGTTGACGCAGCGCAGAAGCGTTGATTTTCCGGTTCCGGAAGGACCGATGATTCCCACAACATCGCCCTGTTTGATCTCGAGGCTGATGTCGTCGAGCACCACGTTGTCGTTATATTTTTTTGATAAATGATCAATTTTTATCATTTTTCTTACCCTCCCCGTTTGCGGACGCCAGCTCTACCTGGTCCGGAATCCGGATTTTATTTTCAATTACGCGGATGATCTGCTCGATCACCAGCGTTACCAGCCAGTAAATGATGGCCAGTGAAACGTAAACTTCAAAGTAGCGATACGTTCTTCCTCCAATAATCTGGCCCTGTGCGGTAATCTCGACAACGGCGCAGGTAAAAGCAAGAGACGTTCCTTTGATGATACTGATAAAAGAGTTTCCAAGGGTCGGAAGCGCAACCTCAAAGGCCTCCGGCAGAATGATGCGGCGCAGTGTCTGCGGATACGTCATGCCGAGTGCATGTGCTGCTTCGATCTGGCCCGGGTCAACGGACTGCAGAGCCGAACGGATAATCTCAGCCATAAAGCCCGACTGGTTCAGTCCCAGAGCGATCATCGCATAGACGAAACCGGAAATATTGGCAACCGCCAGATTCGTTCCGAACTGCTGGTTGATTGCCTTGAACATCATGGGAATACCAAAGAACGCAACGTACAGCTGTACGATGACCGGCGTGCCGCGGAGCAGTGAAATCAGAAGATTCGTAATCTGCGTCAGCACTCTGATTTTTTTTCATTTTTGATGATCGCCATCACAAGTCCCAGTCCCAGTCCGATCAGCATAGAAACCACGGCCAGTTCCAGCGTGATCGGCAGCTTTGTCAGCAATTCTGGTATGGATGAAAATACCAGTGAAACGTCAAATAATTTTCCCATGATTTTTGTCCTCTCTTACACGTATTTTTCTACCAGTACACAGGTAAAGCCAAGATTTTTCTTCGGCTTTTTCGGCTCTTCGTCTTTCTTCAGTGCATGGTGGTCGTATACCGACAGGTCAGCGTCCGGATTCAGTTTGTAGCCTAATTTCTCATAAAAGCCTGCGGCGCGGTCCTGGCTCGTGATGACGATGTGATCAACACCGTATTCTTTCAGCCATTTCTCAGCGGCTTCGATCAGCACGCGGCCGTATCCGCTTTTCTGTTTTTCTCTGACAACACAGACACGCTCGATTTTTCCTGTCTTTTCCGCCGGAAATGCGATGCGGCAGCCGGCTACCGGCTTGTGATCTTCTGTCAGCAGAATCGCCTGCAGATCATCTTTGCTCTCGTCCTGTCCGAATTCCAGTTCAATCGGAATGTTCTGTCCCAAGCAGAACGCATCGGTTCTGACGTAATCATATGCTTTGTATTTCCACTCTTCGCTTCCCTTTTCTACCCGGTAAATTTCTGCCATGTTTTTCGCTCCTTTTAGAATCGGGAAACGGATGTTCTCGATCCGCTTCCCGTCTGTTTTGTAATCTCTTCTGTTCTTATTTCGAAAACGATATTCTAGTTTGGTGTCTCATCAAAGTATTTCTCGTCCGGGCTGGTGTCCACGCCGAGATACTCGGTTGTGATCTTGGAAAGAGTTCCGTCTCCTTTCATCTCTTTTAAGGCTTTGTCAACATCCTCGCGGAGTGCTGCGCCCTCTTCGTTCTTTCCAAACAGGAAGTAGGTATTGTTCTGCGGGAACAGGAAATCTTCGGTCTCCTCGTCGATCTCGTTTGCTTCCAGCTGACCTTCCAGTCCGAACTGCGGAAGCAGGTTGTCGATGATCGGTCCGTCGTCGATTGCCACATCAGCGGTTCCATCTACGATGTGCTGGTAGCGGACCTGGAAGTTTGCATTGGAATATACGATATTGATCTGGTGATCCGGGTTGTCTGTATTCCATTTTTCCAGTGCATTTGCGGTAAGGCTTCCTGCACTCAGCTCAATTTTGTATCCGCGGTCTGCCAGATCGGTAAGAGAAGTCAGCGGCTCATCGCCGGTTCTCTGAATGTATTCGTTGAAGCTGGTTTTATATGGTAAAGAGAAGTAGTAGGATTCTGCTCTCTCATCGGTATATCCATAGTTGTTGACTGCGATGTCGTACTGACCGCTCAGCACACCCTGCAGTGCATCTGCCTGCTCAATTTTCAGTTCATACTGCGGAAGGCGGTTGAACACTTCTTTTACGATATCGATATCGACACCGGTCAGCTCGTTGTCATCATTTACGTAAAAGTACGGTGCCAGTGTGCCGCTTGTTACAGCTTTGATCACTTTTTTCTCACCGGAATCCGATGCGGAGCTGCCTTCTGCGGAAGATGATGCTGCGGAACCGCTGCTGCTTCCTGCATTTGCTGATGCATTGCTTCCACATCCTGCAAAACTTGCTGCCAAAAGGCCAGCCGCTGCCAATACTGCCCAGAATTTCTTTGTCTTTTTCATAATAAAATCCTCCTCATTTTCTCGTTCTTTTCAGTTCCGGCCGCACCCCGGCTGCCTGAGAGTGTTCTACCAGAGCGCTCCGGATTCTTCTGTCTTATCTCTTTATAAAAGTCCTTTCAGCGGATTAATCGATGCATCCACGGAAAGTACGCCGTTCTTCGGGTTTCTGTCTTCCCATTTCGGGCTGTTCCAGATGGTTTTTGAGATTTCTCCTGCGTAATCCTCGTAGGTCTCTCCCTCCGGATGGCGAAGGAATACTTCATCCGGTGTTTTGCTGAGTGTTCTTCTCGATCCATCGTCTGCCATCAGCTTCTCGAAATCTACTTTTGCAAGGATTCGTTCGTTGTATCCGCGGAAGAGAACCTCGCCTAATTTCTTTCCAGGTCTCGAAAGTGCCAGCACCTGCGGATCGCTTCCGTGACGGAAGGCCGGGATCGCATACAGCTCTTTTAAGTAGCCCCAGATATTTTTGTAATCACGAATCGGTTTCTTCACCGGTCCTACGTTGTGGAAGTAGCTGACATCCCAACGGATCAGAGTGACGTAAGCGCGGACATCGCTGTCGGTGATGTAGTCGCCGAACAGGAAACGGTTCGTCTCCAGCCGTTTGTCCAGCTTATCGAGGGATTCATAGAAATCTTCGTATGCCTCATCGTATGCTTCCGGTGACTGGCAGAATGCCATGCGGTAATGGCCGTTGTTGATATGCGGGAAGAGCCAGTCGTTAAACTCATCGATCTCTTTCCGGAATTTTTTCGGGTACAGGTCCGGCGCATCTTTTGGCTGGAATGGACGGAACTGCACTTCGAGATAGTTCGTAAGGCGGTGATAATCGTTGTTCACAGCCTTTTTCTCTTTGACATCCACCAGGGTCGGTGTCGTTGCTCTTCCTTTGAAGTCCGGGTTTGCTCTTTTATAGAACTCACTTAAGAAGTAAGCGCCTGTCGCCGGATCCTTGAAATCCGGATACTGTCCGAATGCATGTCCGTAACGGTTTGTCTCGCCGGATGGAGAAACTCTCGTCTCCGAGATCACATCCTGCAGTCCTAAAAGCTCCCGCACGATGATCGGACGGTTGGACCAGTTGCATCCGGTTGCCCAGTAGATCCCGAAGCGGTTTGCTTCTGCTTTCAGGCCGCCTTCTTTATCGCCGAATGGCTGGATAAATGCATTTGGCTGACGGATGAAAGCGCCGCGCTCATCGATCTCTACAAGGGTTTCATTTGGTCTTGGGTCTACTCCGACTTCTGCTGCAAACTGTTCTGCCAGTGCATCTGTGTATTTGATTTCTTCGGTTTCTTTATTTTCAACTGGGGTGAAGCTGCATCCGCATCCGCTCATGTTTTTGTCCTCCGTTTTCTATGTCTGTTTATTATCTATTCTTATGTTGTTCATTTGCATTCTTTTAAAAAGGTTAAAAAATAGCAGGCATTCGTTCCGGCCTGCCCGCACATGCAATTTCTGCTATGCTTTTTCTGCCTGCGAATGTTTCTTATTTTTCTTTATTCTGATTGGAGCTGCAGCAACAGCAACAACACATCTCCATCATTCTGTTCTCCTGCATTCGTCTGTTGTCTGTTTTTTTCATTTGCTGTTCTCCTTTCCTACTAAGTCGATATGTTTAATGTGTTTCTCGATTACATGGCATATTATAATGCATATTTTTTCTATGTGCAACCCCTAAAACGCCTTTTGGTAATTGTTATTTCGATGAATCGATTATAGGTTTTTCCTATTGGTTAGTCATACCAGAAAGATATTACTTATCACACCTGTAGGCTGATTTTGCTTTTTCCCGGCCAACCGCCGCAACTTTTGCAATGTGCTCAACAATTCTTGCCATGGCTTTTTTCTTAAGAAACGATACAATAAAAAGCAAAGAACACCACTTGCAAAATACAATGTACTCTCGGAATCTTTCTGTGCTTGTTTTTGTGAGATGATTTTCCGCCAGCTGCAAAGGCAAGTGCAGAAAGATTCCGAGAGTACATTACAAAATAAAGGAGAGTTTTTCTTATGGAAATGACATTTCGCTGGTATGGTTCCAAATTTGATACCGTTACCTTAGAGCAGATCCGCCAGATTCCGGGCGTAACCGGAGTCATCACAACTCTGTACGACACTACCCCCGGGCGAGGTGTGGACACGCGAAGCGATTCACGCGTTAAAAGAAGAGGTTGAGGCCTCTGGACTTCACATCTCCGGCATCGAGAGCGTCAACATCCACGACGCCATCAAAATCGGCAGCCCGGACCGTGAGCAGTACATCGATAATTATATTGAAACGTTAAAGCACCTCGGCGAGGAAGACATTCACCTTGTCTGCTATAACTTCATGCCGGTCTTCGACTGGACCAGAACAGACTCGCACGCGTCCGTCCGGACGGCTCGACCGTACTTGCCTACAAACAGTCCGCCGTAGACGCACTTGTTCCGGAAAAATGTTTGAATCTATCGCAGGTGATGCAAACGGCGCAATTCTTCCTGGCTGGGAGCCGGAGCGCATGGCAAAAGTGAAAGAGCTCTTTGACGCTTACCGCGATGTGGATGATGAGAAACTGTTTGCCAACCTCAAATACTTCCTCGAACGCATCATGCCGGTCTGCAACGAGTACAACATCAAAATGGCCATTCACCCGGACGACCCGGCATGGAGTGTCTTCGGTCTTCCGAGAATCATCATTAATAAAGAAAACATTCTGCGCATGATGAAGATGGTCGATGACCCGCACAACGGCGTGACCTTCTGCTCGGGTTCCTACGGAACAAACCTGGAGAACGATCTGCCGGATATGATCCGTTCCTTAAAGGGCCGCATCCACTTCGCTCACGTCCGCAATCTGAAATTCCACAGCCAGCAGGATTTCGAGGAGGCCGCACACCTTTCCTCTGACGGCAGCTTCGATATGTATGAGATCATGAAAGCGCTGTACGACATCGGCTTTGACGGCCCGATCCGCCCGGACCACGGACGTATGATCTGGGGCGAGAAGGCAATGCCGGGCTATGGACTGTATGACCGCGCACTCGGCGCGACTTATTTAAACGGACTCTGGGAAGCTATTGACAAGAGTCACAAACGTGGAATTTAAAGGAGGTTTTTACTGATGTCTCTTAACTTAACAGCTGCCGGACTGGCAGATCAAAAAGCGTGGGAAGCCGCAGGCTATGCGCTTCCATCCTATGACCGCGAAGCAATGATCACCCGCACGAAAGAATCTCCGTGCTGGGTGCATTTCGGAGCCGGAAATATTTTCCGTGCCTTCCAGGCAAATACAGCACAGGAACTGCTGAACAACGGTACCTTTGACCGCGGTGTCATCGTTGCGGAGGGCTTCGATACAGAAATCATCCGTGATATGTACCAGCCGCACGATAATTTAAGCATTCTGGTGACCTTAAAAGCCGATGGTTCTGTCGAGAAAACCGTTGTTGGAAGCATCGCAGAATCGCTGGCTGCCGATACGGCGGATTCTCCGGATTTTGCCCGGTTAAAAGAAATCTTTACCAAGGATTCCCTGCAGATGGCGACGTTTACGATCACCGAAAAGGGATATTCTCTGAAAAACGGTGCGGGCGAACTGCTGCCGTCTGTTGCTGCCGATTTTGCTGCCGGACCTTCTTCCGTTACCAGCTATATGGGAAAAGTTGCTTCTCTTTTATATGAAAGATTTCTTGCAGGCGAAAAACCGTTTGCGATGGTCAGCACCGACAACTGCTCCCACAATGGCGAAAAACTTTCCCTTGCCCTGACAGCCTACGCTTCTGCATGGGAAGAAAACAAGCTGGTACAGCCAGGCTTCCTCTCCTATCTGCAGAACCCGGAAAAAGTCAGCTTCCCGTGGACCATGATCGACAAGATCACCCCGCGGCCGGATGGTTCCATCGAAAAGATACTCGAGGAGAACAGCCTCGCTGATGCACAGTCGATCGTCACCTCCCGCCACACCTACGTTGCTCCGTTCGTCAATGCAGAGGAATGCCAGTACCTCGTAGTCGAAGATCATTTCCCGAACGGACGGCCGCCGATGGAAAAGAGCGGATGGATCTTTACCGACCGGGAAACTGTCAACAAAACAGAGCGCATGAAGGTCTGCACCTGCCTGAACCCGCTGCACACCGCACTCGCTGTGTTCGGCTGCCTGCTGGACTACGAACTGATCAGTGAGGAGATGAAAAATCCGGTACTGAAAAAGCTCGTGGAGCGCATCGGATATATCGAAGGACTTCCGGTTGTCACCGATCCTGGTATTCTCTCTCCGAAGCAGTTTATCGATGAAGTGCTGAACATCCGCATCCCGAATCCGTTTATGCCGGATACGCCGCAGCGAATTGCAACCGATACGTCACAGAAGCTGTCGATCCGGTTCGGTGAGACGATCAAATCGTATCTTGCTTCTCCGGAGCTGTCACTCTCGGATCTTCAGGCAATTCCGGCTGTATTTGCGGGATGGCTGCGGTATCTGATGGGCGTGGATGACAACGGTGATGCATTTGATCTGAGCCCGGATCCGCTGCTTGCCACGGTCCGCCCGTATGTGCAGGATCTGAAACTCGGCGCACCGGCTGACCGCGAGACCCTTTCCAAAACTCTGGCTCCGCTGCTCTCCGATGCTTCGATTTTCGGTGTGGATCTAATTTTCGCCGGACTTTCTGACCGTGTGCTGAATGCTTTTGTCTCGATGCTTCAGGGACCTGGCGCTGTGGCAGATACGCTTGCTGCGCTGACTGCTCAATTCTAAAAGGGAGGTATTTCCATATGAAACCTTTTATGGACGCTGACTTTCTGCTGCAGACCGATACGGCGAAAACGCTGTACCACGAGGCAGCTGAAAAAATGCCCATTTTTGACTATCACAACCATCTGAATCCGCAGGAGATTCTCGAAGACCGCCAGATGGAGAATCTGACACGCGTCTGGCTCGGCGGGGATCATTATAAATGGCGTGCCATGCGTGCGATGGGCTTTTCGGAGGATCTGATCACCGGAAACGCCGATGATTACGACAAATATCTGGCGTTTGCCGAGACGATTGAGAACGCGATCGGCAATCCTTTATACCACTGGACACATCTGGAGCTGCAGCGGTACTTCGGCATCACGACACCGCTCTCCCGCGCAACAGCGAAGGAGCTCTGGGATGAGGCGAATGCAAAACTGCAGACGAAGGAGTTTACCGTGCGCAATCTGATTCTGAACCAGCATGTGTCGCATTTGTGCACCACCGACGATCCTGCAGATGATCTGCACTGCCATCTGGCATTACAGAAGGAATACTTTGCCTGCCGCGTTCTGCCGTCCTTCCGCCCTGACCGCGCCGTTCATCTCGAAAAGCCGGATTTCCCGGAATACGTGGAAAAGCTTGCCGCTGCCGCCGGCAGGACGATTGCATCCGCAGAGGATATGGTGCATGCCCTCTCCTGCCGCCTCGACTTCTTCCTCTCCGCCGGCTGCGTTGTCAGCGACCACAGCCTTGAGGGCTGCTTCTATGTGCCATGCACGGCTGCTGAGGCGAATGATGTATTTGAAAATCGCATGAACGGCGGTGCTCTCACTGAAAAAGAGCTCGGCATGTACAAGGGCTTCCTTCTGACGAACCTCGGACGGCTGTATCACAAGCACAATATCGCCATGCAGCTTCATATCAAAGCGCTCCGCAACAACTCGAAGCGGATGTTCCGTGCACTTGGTGCCGATACCGGTTTTGACAGCATGAACGATTTCGCCTTTGCCCCGATGCTCGGTGCTTTCTTAAACGATATGGACGAGGATGACGCACTGCCGAAAACCGTGCTCTACTCCCTGAACCCGGGCGACAACCCGATGCTTGCAAGCATGGCCGGAAACTTTGCTGCGCCTGGCATCCGCTCAAAAGTGCAGTTCGGTACCGCATGGTGGTTCAACGATCACAAATACGGCATGGAATCCCAGCTTGCGACGCTTTCCAGCATCGGCATGCTCTCCACCTTCATTGGCATGCTGACCGACTCCCGCAGCTTCCTCTCCTTCCCGCGCCACGAATATTTCCGCCGGATTCTCTGCAATCAAATCGGAAACTGGGTGGAAAACGGGGAGTACCCGGCGAACCTGGAGTTTCTGAAAGAGATGGTGGAAAATATCAGCTACAACAATGCGGTTTCGTATTTCCTGTGATTTTCGCATGTCTTATTGACAATTATTCCCACATACCGTACAATAAAAGGGATTACTGATCAACGAAAGGATTACAGAAACATGGACGACTCAGGCAGTATGCCTCGACGATGCTTTATTTTCATCATTTGATAAACGGAGACATAATCTATCTTTGATTCCGCCAGATTCAAGATAGGTTATGTCTTTTTGTACATTTTTTGCATCGTGTCCCGGTTTCCTAAGAAAGGAAAAACAAATGAACAGCGACATTGTGTCACTCATCATCATTCTTATCTGCGTCATGCTCTCAGCCTACTTTTCGGCGACGGAGACTTCTTTCACCTCGCTGAACCGCATCCGCATGAAAAATATGGCAGAAAAAGGCGACAAGCGGGCGGAACTGGTGTTAAAGCTGCTGGAGAACTTTGACAAGCTGCTCTCCACGATTCTCGTCGGCAACAACATCGTCAACATCGGACTCAGCTCCATTGCCACGGTGCTTTTTATCAAGCTTCTCGGCGGCGACTCCGGTGCGACGGTTTCCACGATCGTAACCACTATCGTGGTCCTGATCTTCGGCGAAGTTTCCCCGAAAAGCATTGCAAAAGAATCTCCGGAGACGATCGCCAAATTTTCCGCACCGTTTCTCCACATTCTGATGATCGTGCTGACCCCGGTGACGTTTTTCTTTTCCCAGTGGAAGAAGCTGCTCTCCCGCATCTTCAAATCCTCGGAAAACCACGGCATCACCGATGAGGAACTGATGACCATCGTCGAGGAGGCGACCCAGGAGGGCGACATCGACGACCAGGAAGGCGATCTGATTCAGAATGCAATCGGCTTCATGGAGATGGAGGCCGCAGAGATCTTTACTCCGCGTGTCAACGTCATCGGCATTCCGCTCGATGCGACGAAATCCGAGATCGCTAAGACTTTCTCCGACACCGGATTTTCCCGGCTGCCGGTGTATGATGATGATATCGACCACATTGTGGGAATTGTGTATCAGAAGGATTTCCACAACCACATTTACCACACCAACAAACCGCTAAGCAGCATCATCCGCCCGGCGCTCTTTGTAACCGAGAATACGAAAGGTCGGCCCGCTGCTGAAAAAAAATGCAGGCGAAGAAATCGCATATTGCCATTATCATTGATGAATTCGGCGGCACCGACGGTATCATCACCATGGAAGATATCCTCGAAGAGCTCGTCGGCGAAATCTGGGATGAGCATGATGCGGTTGTACAGGAAATCCAGAAAGTTTCCGAAAACGAATACCTCGTGGCCGGAACGGCAAGCATCGACAAGGTGTATGAAGAGCTCGATATTGACAAAGAATTTGACGTCTTTACGGTCAGCGGATGGATCATGGGGATCCTCGAGCGCGTGCCAAAGGAAGGCGATCATTTCGTCTCGGATGGCCTCGACGTAACCGTACTGAAAATTGGCAGACCGGAGAGTCGACGAAGGTACGGATCGTGCGGCTGCCGAAGGATAGAAAATGAACAGTAAGTAATTGATACGTATTTACACGACAAAAAACGGATCGAAAATCTGGTTTTAAGTTCAGATTCTCGATCCGTTTTTCTTGTCCTATTGTATTTTCTTCTCCACCCGGTACTTCTTCGGCGATATTCCATAGCGCTCTTTGAAAATCCGATGGAAATAACTCATGTTCTCATACCCGACCCGCTCGCCGATGTCTGCCACGGAAAGTCCTGTCGTTTCCAGCAGATACGCGGCCTGGGTGAGGCGTTTGTTCTGGACAAGTTCAGTGTAGTTTTTCCCGGTCAGGCGGCGGATCATGCGGCTTAAGGTGTAAAAATCGTAGTGCAGTTCTTCCGCCAGTTCCGAAAGACTGCCCTCCCGGTAATGTTCCTCGATATAGCGGTATACGCCGAGCAGCATCTCCTGTTCAAAATACTGCTCTCCCACCTGCACGCGTTCGGTGTAGTCATGAGCTGCAGGAATAAAAGGCCCATCGTAATCTGATTGATGCTCCGCTTATTGCTCTGGTGATGTAAGAGCGTCCAGACGAGATTTTTCGATCAGATTCTGCACCGGAAGGACATCCGCGATTCTGTAATGCAGATAACAGAGCGGTACCTCCCCGCTTTTCAGACAGCCGACGACAAAATCCTTTAACTGATTCTCCTCTGCCCCGATCATTCGCAGCGTCTGGTCAAAAAACTCCGGCAGAATCAGAAAGTTGACCGCGATATCGTCACGCCCTGCCGGTTCAATTTCCTGCACTGCATTCTGATTCAGAATCAGCAGCTCACCCGTTTTCAGCTCGATCCGGTCCCCGTTGATGGTGTGCACGGTGCTTCCCTGGCACATGTAGATCATCTCGACATAATTGTGGCTGTGCGCCGGAAAACGAATAAACCGCGTGTGCGGCCGAATATCAATCAATTTTCCCCGCTCCAGCAGCTTTCCCGCATCCATCACAAACTTCTGCCCGCTCGAATACCGCTCCTTTTCCACTTCCGTCTTGCCGTCCAGAATCGCCTGTTCCTCCTCCGTAATCCGGGACAGGTCTGCTATAATTTCCTGTTTCACGATTATTCCTCACATTTTTCACGTTTTTTCTTGCTTTTTATTATATTCCATTCTAGTGCAAATAAGCAATGTACTTTTTCTTCTCACTTTCTGATAAATATTCCTTTCCTACGCATCAAAACAGCAAGTGCTGCACTGCCAAGTGAAACGTAACGAAGATTCTCTCTTTACAATTTCACTTTCTTAAAGTATACTTTAAGAAGTTATTCTACTATTCAAACTCTATCGTTCAAGGAGGTTTTTTCATGGAACAGCAGACCTACACCATTCGTGAAATGTCCGAGCGTTTTGGACTTCCGGCCTCTACGCTTCGTTATTATGAGGAGATCGGACTTTTGACGGATGTCATTCATACCGAAAGTAAGAAACGAATTTACACCCAGCAGCACATTAACTGCATGACCGCAATTCTCTGCTTCAAACGCACCGGGCTTCCGATTGCGGGGATTCAGGAGTTTTTCCGGCTTGAGAACGATATCCCGGGAAATATTGACCAGATGGTTGCCATTCTCAAGGAACATGAGCAGAATACACGCGAGAAAATCGAGCGCATGGAATCTGATCTCGAGCATATTCAGCAGAAAGTGCGGTATTACAGCGCGGTTCGCGATGCGATTAAAAATGGGGATGAAATGCCGTCGTGGGATTCCTGCGGCTGTGAGGAGAAGGCGCAGTAGATATCTCTCCAGGCTTTTCCGCCGCAGACACACACAAGTTTCAAAAGAGCAGGTAAGAAAAGGGCCAACATCCACTTTTCTTACCTGCTCTTCTTATTTTTCTATCACCTTTTCCCTTCATACCCGGAATTTTTTCTGCATTTTCCCGCATAAAATCTTTTCCGCGGAAAAAAAACAGCCCGATCAGATACAGCACACTAAGGCCCACGCAGATCACGGACGGCCAGGTAATGCGGACAGTTCCCGTCAGCCACAAAATCGCCGGAACGATTCCTGCTGCTCCGGACTGCATCAGATAAAAAAGATATTCACTGACCTCCATTTTGTACGCTCTTGCCAGAATCTGCATCGTCGCGCCATTCATAAGAACGGCGAGCGGAATTGCGAAATCGACAGACCAGCCGATCCAGCCCGTCGCATAATCCCACAGAATCGCACCGATCATAATAAAGATCAATTGCCACATACTGTTTTTGAGTGGATTTTTCCGTTTCTGATATCCCACCCGGATCAGAAGCCAGGCGCAGAACACACCCGCTGTCGCATAACCTGCCCACCACATCTGCGGCGTTGCAAGGAAATTCATCATCCAGCAGAGTACGACAGCCGCGATGCAGGTGAAAGAAAAAATTTTCAATCCCAGTTTGGCCGTCCCGTGCGGCTGTTCTTTCTGTCCCGGAAAATCATTTTCCTCCTGTTCACAGGCGATGCCCTCTTTCTGCAGCAGATGCATCAGGTTCCGTTCAATATTGGAATCAGCGATTTTAGATGTGATTCCAAGCACCATGCTGTCACCGTAGGAACAGGAACACATCTGTACTTTGTCGGTGCTGGTGAAAAATCCGAACCGCTCAATATATGTTTCATACTCCGGCGGCATCTGAATCCGGCCGATATTGGAATAGACGGTCGTAATGCTTCGTCCGCCGAGCGTCGTGCCCGCCATCAGCGCCAGATTTTTGATTTCCAGCGGCACGGCGCGCAGCACCGGATTCCGCTCAATCCGCACCAGATCGTTCATACGTGTGGAAATCTCCTGCTTCAGCGCCTCTTTCTGCATCGCGGCTCCCGTGATCTGCAGGGCATCCTCAAACGATGCCTCCGGCCCAAGATCACAGGCAATCTCGATCCAGCTCCAGAAATTCGTCATCGATGCGGATGGGAAAAAGTTACGCAAGTTGGCTGGAACCATCAGAGAAACCGGCTTTTTCAGCCTGCTTTTCGGGATTTCTTCATATACCGCATATACCAGCGCCGCCGCAAGGTACGCCGTCACCGACACGCCATGTGCTTTTGCGCACTTATGAACTGCTTCCGCGGAAAGCAGAATCTCAGTAATTTCCATCTCCTCCTGCTCCAGATACTCGCCTTTGATCTGGTATGCCGGGCGGCTTTTTTCTTTTTCATTTTTCTTTCCGGTGTAATACTGGGAAAAGCTGTCCTCCTCGAAATCTGTCTCTGTCAGCATGTCTTCGCTGACCTTTGAAAAGATTTCCTCGGGATGACACAAGATCAGATAATTGCTCACCAGTTCTTTCAGAAACAGCATCGCACCGGTGCCATCTGTCAGGGCATGGAATACTTCGAAATTGATTCGGGTTTTATAGTAAGAAACCTGGAAAAGAAGCGTTTTGTGGTCGGGTACGTAAATCTCACTGCACGGCGGACGCTTTTCCTCTTCTACTTTTGCTGGCAGATCGCGCTGCTCCAGATAAAACCAGAAAAGACCTTTCCGCAGTACCATGGAAAACACCGGGTAATGCTCCATTGTCTGCTCCAGCGCTTTCTGCAGCAGATCCGCCTGGATGTCCTCTTTCAGCTGGCAGTAAAACCGGAAGACTCTCGTATCCTTTTTTCCGGTGGCCGCCGGAAATGCCTGTGCCGCGTTGTCCAGCTTTCTCCAGCGCGAAGAATGTTCTTTCTTCATTTTCTATGCCTCCTTACGCCTTCCCGTGTGTCAATTGTTTCTTCACTGCTGCTATGTTTTCCAGTTCTTCGTCTGCATTTTTCTGCTGTTTTTCTTTCCTTAAAAATGCATTCATATACTGAAAACTTTCCTGCACATATAGGTGTTCAATGCCAAGCGCAAAATAGCCGTGCAATGCGCCCTTGATCCGATGATGTTCAACCAGATTGCCAGCCCTTTTCAGCTTTTTCGCATAATCCTCGCCCTCATCGCGCAGCGGATCGTACTGCGCCGTCAGTACCAGCGTGTCCGGCAGTCCCTGCAGATTTTCTGCCAGCACCGGTGCAAAGTACGGATTTTTGCGGTCTTCTTCGGTCCGCTGATACAGAATTACATAATCTTCCATTTTGACACTGGTCAGAAGGTATCCGGTTCCATTGGTTTTCACGGATTTGTACGGTGATTTCTCTGTGTAACAGGAATTCACCGCCGGATAAATCAAAATCTGTTTCCCCGGCAGCAGTTCTTTTTTGTCCCTCGCCATCAGGCAGACCGCAGCCGCAAGATTTCCTCCTGCGCTGTCGCCCATGATCGTGACATTTTCCGGCGTTACCTCCGGCAGAATCTCCCCGCGCAGCATTGCCTGGGCGGCGGCGTAGCAGTCTTCTAAGCCTGTCGGGAAACGATGCTCCGGTGCAAGACGGTATTCTACCGATACAACAATCTGCCCCGTCGACTGCGCCATGCGTGCGCAGACACGGTCGTATGTCTCCACACTCTCGGTTGTCCAGCCGCCGCCATGGAAGAACAGAATCGCTTCTTTTGCACCATGCTCCTCCATTTTTTCATCCGGGAAGAACAGCCGAATCGGAACCTTGTAGTCCCCATTATATATTTCCATATCCAATTTTCGCAGAAAAATACGGATCGGATCCAGCTTCTTGATATCGGCAAGCCGACGGGCGGATTCTACTTCAATTCCGCCGTAGGACAATACATTTAAAATGGCTTTGACTGCTTTTTTCATTTACTCTCTCCTCTGTTGCTATTTTTCTGCTTCTGTTTTTCGTCTAGTTGCAATGTACTGCTTCAAAAATTCATACATCTGCTCATCGGTCGGTGGGCAGCCTTTCAGATTGTATTTAAACCCTGAAGTACAACTTCCCACACCAAGCGCCCCCGCTCTTTCCCCGGTATCCCTGCCCGATGCAGATTTTTTCGTGGAGTTCCGGTAGCAGTCCTTCCTCCCTCAGCCGTTCGAGCGCCGGGATCAGATAGCCGTAGCAGGCACTGCAGGACTCAACTTCCTCTACGGCATCCTGCAGTTCCACGATCTTCCGTTTTTCCGGAATCACTCTTTTTTCACCAATTTCGCCAATTTGGCGGTTTGAAAGCCGTGTGAGATCAGCGCTGCCCACGCCCAACTCTTCTGCCATTTTGACATACGGGACATCTTCTGGCTTATAATGCAGTTCCGCGCAGACATATGCATCGATCAACACCGGATCTAACCCAGCGAAAAAGGCGATTCATAATAAACGGATTACCGCCATCCTCAAAGTCAAGGTCTCCGCAGATATTATCCACCAAAATAAAATCCTGATGAATCCCAAGCCCCAGATGCGCAATTGGCCGATGAAGTCCCATGGCATGAAAATGACGTTTTTCTTTATTCGGCAAGAGACCTTTCATATTTTTCAGTGCGCAGGTAATTTTAGTCTGGCAATGGCCTTTCATGACCGGGACATTGATCATAAAATCCACCTTTTTCGCACATTCGCAAATCTGAAGTTCCATATCACCACACTGCACTGGCATGCTTTTTTCCTTCTGCGCATCGATAAGCGGAACGCCGTACTGTTCCGAAAGCATACGGTATCCACAGACCTCAAACGATTCCTCTGTCTTATCCCCGACCCAGGAACCTTCCATGATTTGAAGGTTAGTAAATCCGTTTTCCTGAAGATATTCGATGATCCCCGCAACCACCTCCGGATGTGTCGTCCCTCCAAACTCCGCCGGGACAGGTGCTACCAAATTTGGCTTAATACCGATGAGACTGACCTTCGAAGGAATGAGCGTAGCTAAGGCACATTTGTTCAAAAGCTGTTTTGTCATTTCTTTATATTCCATTCCCTGTATCTGGATAATTTCGTTTTTATTCATTTAGTATTGCGGCCCCTTTATTCTGATTTGATTTTTCTGACATTCGATATTCTTTAGTATATAATAGTTACTGATTTCTTTCAACTCATCCAAAAACAAAATCATTTCCTGTGAACTGTAACCATTCCCGTCAGCTCCAGCTTCATAGAAAATTAAGCACTGTATGCTTGTAAGATTTCCAATCGCATTGTATAATAAATGGAAAACGGTACACAGAAAAAGTACCTCATCAGAAAGGAACTGTCATGAGTTTTGAAGATGATTTAAAGGATGTCGGCGACAGTATTGGAAAGCTTGTGGATAACGCTGTAAATTCTCAGGATTTTCAGGAATTAAACCGGAAGATTTCAGACACCATCAACCAGTTTGTCTACCCAAACCGGAAGGGACCATTCCGTGCAAATGGCACACAGGAGCCGTCCCGCGGCTATTCCGCAGATACTTCCTACAGCAGCCAGCATTCTTCCCATAATAATACAGCGCAGCAGACCGGACCGCATCACTATTCCTACGGGCCGGGAGGCACGATGCCGGGTAAGAGCGCGAACCCGGTTCCCAAACCTTCCCATACCTGGCAGACCCCCAGAATACGGAATGGAACAGCCGCATACAAGAACGCCGTGTACTGCGCGAGCGCTTTATGCCATCCACCGATCTTGCACTTGTCGGCGGATTTCAGACGGCCGCCGGCTGGGGTGTCACCGGACTGTTCGGCTGCTGCACAGCGCTTAGTCTCTATTCCTTATTTGCAGGTCCAGACAACAGCGCGCTGATTCCTTCTCTTATTTTTGCCGCATTTACCATCGGCGGCGGCATTCTTCTGAAAAAGGGAAGTAAAAACCGGCGTCTGGTCCGCCATTTCCGCCAGATCTGTACGCTGATCGGCACAAAGGAATATATTTCCACGAAAGAACTCTGCGACAGTATGCACTGTGAGAAAGGTGAGCTTCTGACCGATATTACGACCATGATTGATAAATCCATGCTGCGCCAGGGCCACCTCGACGAGAATGGTACCTGTCTGATGGTGACAAATGACTGCTACGACCAGTACCGCGCAATGCTCGCCAGCCAGAAGGAACAGCAGATTGCTGAGCAGAAAGCACGTGAACAGCTGGAGGCCTCCGGTGTAACGCCGGAATACCAGCAGATGCTGGAAGAATGTGAATCGTATATTCAGAAGATCCATCAGTGCAACCTGGATCTGCCGGGTGAAGTCATCACAGCCAAGCTGAGTCGTCTCGAAACGGTTGTTACCCGGATTCTCGAGGAGGCAAAAAAGCGCCCAAAAGAAGCCGCCGCCCTGCGGAAATTTATGGATTACTATATGCCGACAACCTGGAAGCTGCTCGACGCTTACCGTTCCTTTGAGAACGAACCAATTCAAAGCGACAATATCCTCCGAACCAAGAAGGAAATCGAGGACACACTGGATACCATCAATGCCGCATTCGAAAAGCTGCTTGATGATCTGTTCCAGACAACGGCATGGGATATTTCTTCTGATATCTCTGTTCTGCAGACGATGCTGGCGCAGGAGGGACTGACAAATCAGGCAGGTCCTTCAACGCAGGATATTGAGCCGCTTCACATGTAACTATTCAAAGCTATACAATTGAAATCAAATCACCGGTTACGTTTCCGTACCGAAGAAAAGGAGAATAGAAAACATGAATGATTTTTGTAAAGGACACCACTGAAATTCCAAGCTTAAGTTTCGGCACTCCGGAGCCGGAACCGGAACTTCCGGTACAGCAGCCGGAAGAAAAGAAAGAGGTCATGGATGATTCTGTTCTGTCCGACGAACAGAAAGCCATGGTGGATGCCTTTGTTTCCCAGATTGATCTTGCCAATACAAACGGCATTCTGCAGTACGGTGCCGGTGCACAGAAGAAAATGGCAGACTTCTCCGAGAAAACGCTGGAGAACGTCAGAAGCAAAGATCTCGGGGAAATCGGCGATCTGCTCACCTCTGTTGTGACAGAGCTGAAAACGTTTGACGCAGAAGAAGAAAAGGGACCATTCTCTTTCTTTAAGAAAAGCACGAACAAAATCAATGCAATGAAAGCGAAGTATGACAAGGCAGAGGTGAATGTCAATAAAATCTGTGACGTGCTCGACGGCCACCAGCGGCAGCTTCTGAAAGACATTGCCATTCTGGATCAGATGTATGCACAGAACCTGAATTATTTTAAAGAGCTGACCATGTACATTCTCGCAGGAAAGAAAAAGCTGGAGCTGGTACGTTCCACAGAACTCCGTGATCTGCAGAATAAAGCGCAGATGACCGGAAAGGCCGAAGATGCACAGGCTGCCAAGGATCTCGAAGATCTCTGCAACCGATTTGAGAAGAAACTGTATGATCTGGAACTGACCCGTATGGTTTCGATCCAGACAGCGCCGCAGATCCGCATGATTCAGAACAGCGATTCTGTAATGGCCGAAAAGATCCAATCCACACTCGTCAACACCATTCCGCTCTGGAAAAACCAGATGATCATTGCACTCGGCGTTCATCACTCGACTGAGGCTGCCAAAGCACAGCGCCAGGTTTCGGATATGACAAATGAGCTTCTGAAAAAGAATGCGGAGAATCTGAAGATGGCAACGATCGAGACTGCAAAAGAATCTGAGCGCGGTATCGTCGATATGGAAACCTTAAAACAGACGAACCAGAGCCTGATCTCTACCCTCGATGAAGTGATGAAGATTCAGGAGGACGGCCGCCAGAAACGTGCCGCCGCTGAAGTTGAGCTGGTACAGCTCGAAAATGATATTAAGAAAAAAATGCTGGAGCTTTCTGCAGGCGGACAGCACTGATACTTTTTGTATCCTATATGAAAAAAACGGAGAAGCCGCTTTTTCTGTGGTTTCTCCGTTTTTTACGTCCTGTCTTACCCTTATCTCGGGCGTTCTGCCTTTTCATTCTTTCTTCGGTATTCCGTGAAATAAAATTCAATATCAAAGCAGGTCTGCTCATCACCCTCTTCTACCATCTCCCAATCCGGTGATTCGTCAAGATCCTCAAAGAAGGTATCCGCCTGATACGTCATGTCAATTCGTGTGACGTATGCCGTATCACAGTATGGGAGAAGCTGACGGTAAATTTCTCCGCCGCCCGCAACATAAATATCGTCGTCCTCATACGGCTTTAACACTTCCATCAGCTCTTTGATACTGTGGACAACGGTTGCGCCGCGGACAGTCCATTCTGGATCACGGCTTAAAATAATATTCGTTCTGCCTTTTAACGGCTGGCCTGCCGGGAGTGTAGCAAGTGTCTTTCTTCCCATCACGACAACGTGTTCCCATCGTAGTTTCACGGAAGAACCGCAGATCAGACGGAATA
>ENA-OQKS01000047-OQKS01000047.1-human-gut-metagenome-genome-assembly--contig:-NODE-47-length-32335-cov-4.368884_pt1 | contig 32335 bp, 29 predicted proteins | sample MGYA00242804_ERZ504808 | MGnify/ENA primary metagenome ERZ504808 (study PRJEB26092, sample SAMD00036375) | human gut metagenome | host: Homo sapiens | study: EMG produced TPA metagenomics assembly of...
CCGAATGTTATCTTTAATAGTGTTATATTGTTTATTATCAAAGTTTTTATATGCGGTAAATGTTATCTGTTTTATTTTCATGAAAAGGGCTTTATACCTTACTTTGCATTATTAAACTTAAGCAACAAACCCGATGAAAATAAAACAAATTCTACTTTGCATGCTTTTAGCCTGCTTTTATTCTTCCCGCTTCCGCACAGAATAGCTGGGGTATTGTAGGAGGCGGACTTTTTTCTAAATCTCTGTCCAGGGATGCACGCTTCAGCCTGGGCGGTTATGCCGGAGGAATGTATGACGTTCATAGTTAAAAACTCATGGTATGTACAACCACAATTATTATTTACTTATGAAGAATTCAGATCCAAGACAAGACTTGGTACCGATTTCTTTTTTTTAGTAAAATTCAATTTGGAGCTTCCTATCCTTGCTTCTTATAATGTTGCTTTGAATAACAAATGGAATTTGCGCATCAATGCGGGACCGTATCTGTCCTATGCTATGTTTGGCAGGGATAAATCCATTGATTACGCCTATGGCAACGGAATGCATTCTAGTTTGGGCTGGTGGCATCAGGATTTTCCAGATCATTTTACTTACGGCGGAAGGGCCGGGGTTTCATTGGAATCCGAGCATTTCATTTACACTATCGATGGTAAGTGTTCTCTTCGTAAGAGACCTTTCGGGCGGAGTGTCAGTTTATCGGCCGGTGTAGGATATAAGTTCTGAGTTTTCTGTATCTTTGTCACCGGAGAATAAAAATAGAGTTGCATGTATGTTTATATAAAACAGTTGGGTATTGTTTGCCTTCTATGTTGGCTTGGTCTTTCCTGTACTTTGCAGCGCACGGAACATCCTGCTTTGCGGCAAGCCGGATACTTGATGGAAGAACATTCCGACAGTGCGTTTTCATTATTGAAATCCATCTCTTCCCTAACCGGTATGAGCCCGGAAGACAAGGCCGGTTACGCTTTGCTGCTGGCTGAGGCTGCGGATAAAAATGGTTATTCACTGCTTCCTTGTGACTCATTATTGAATTTTGCTCTCCATGTATATCATGAAGAAGCCAAAGAACATGCCATAGCTCTTCTGTATAAGGGTAAAGTGCAACAGGAAATGGAAAACTATGCCGATGCCCTGAAAAGTTACCGTATGGCGCTTGAAATTCTTTCCGCCTATCCATGCGAATTCTATTGGAAAGGGTTTGTATATAATATGTTGGGTGGGCTGTATGGCAAACAGAACTTGTACGCACAGGCCAAAGATATGTATGTCAAGGCTTGTTATAATGATTCGCTGGCACGGCATAACCGTCATTTCATCAGTTCACTCAGCAACCTGGGGGTAGCTTACATCGGGTATGGAAATATAGACTCCGCTTTTATCTGTCAGCAACGCGCTTTGCAGCTTTCTCTTTCTACTGATAGTTTCCTTTTGCATTCTCTTTATGGAAATATAGGGGATTTATGCGGACGTACAGGACGGAACAGTATAGCTATTATTTGTCTGAAAAGGGCATACGATGCCTGTCGTCTTAGAGAAGACAGCTTGCAGTGTCTTTGGAATCTAGGGGAATTTTATTATAATAACGGGCAGCTTGATTCGGCTCTTTATTATTTGAACCGAAGCAAGGAAGCTGTCGATATTCATATCCGGTATCTCTCTTTCTTTGACTTGTATGCCATAGCCAAGCAGCAGGGAAATGTGGAGAAAGCTTTGGAATATCTGGAAATCAGCACCCAGTTGGAAGATTCTATCTATTCCACCAATGTGGCTACGGAACTGGAGAAGAAGACCTATCGTTGGAATGCCGACGCGCAAGTAAGGAAAGAACAGTTCAAGGCTAAACGGAGGATATACACCATTGCGATGATAGCTGTGGTGTTGCTGCTGGTCATTGTGATTATTTATCAACAGATACTGAAGAACAAGAAGATACAGCAATCCAATTATAAATATCTGTTGCAGAAGCTGAAACAGAACCTGATGGATATGCAGCAGAATATTGCTCAACATGAAGAGGTGATAGCCGAATTGAAACAGAAACAAGAAAGCCGTGTCGAGGAAATAGAAGAGAAGGAACGGGCTATAGAGGCCATGAAGATGGAGAAGGAGAAATTGCGCAACTGGTTGTTCCGGCAAAGTGCCCTCTATACGAAAATAGACAAACTGGCCAACCAGCAAAAGCATCACAAAGAGCGTATTGCAGTGCTCACCAATGCTGAGCAACGCCAACTCAGAGTGATTATAGGACAGATTTATGCTGATTACATAGAGCAACTGCATACCCGGTATCCCAAGTTGAACGAAGATGATGTCCTTTTGCTATGTCTGCAATTGGCGGATTTATCTCCTTTTGCCATCGCTTTATGCTTTGGTAATAATGATGCACAGATTGTAGCGCAACGCAAATATCGTATGAAAAGTAAGATGGAATAACTGTGTGTTACAGAATTTGCATAATGTTTTTTTAATAGATGTTTGTATATCAGGTTATAAAGGCATTTTGCTATCTTTGTGCGTAGAAAGCTAAAAGACAAAATCACTATGCGTTCATTTATTATATATTTAAATTTCGTCAGTTTGCTGGCTGTCTGTTTGTTTGCCTGTAACCACCATTCTTCCAATCCGATGTTACAGCAAGTAGATTCTTTGTTGGAAATGAAGCCGGACAGTGCATTGACTATTTTAAAAAATATATCTGTTTTAGAGGATTTGCCGGAAGTAGACAAGGCATACTATGCTTTGTTGCTGGCTGAGGCTACGGACAAGGAACAAACTACCCTTATTGCCTTGCGATTCCTTATTGAATTTCGCCTTGGATTATTATGGAGATGATGATAGGGAGAAGGCTGTGGCATTGATGTATAAGGGAAGGCTGCTGGCAGAGATGGATGATGAAAAGGCAGCGATAGAGATGAATTTGAAGGCATTGGAAATATTGCAGGATTATCCGGTAGATACAAAATATAGAAGATTAATTTATAGTGCGCTGGGATTGTGGTATGGGAATTGTGAATTGAATGACAAGGCATTGGAGGTGTTGCACCAATCTCTTCATTATTCTTTTGATGCTAAAGATACTGCCATTGCTTATATTAATATAGGATATATTTATGGCATGAGAAATATGCAGGATTCTGCCATAACCTATCAGCGCAAAGCTGTGAAGTATGCCATGCGTTCTAAAGATAGAAGCATGATACTTACTTCTTGGCATAATTTGAGCATTTGTTATAGACACTTTGAAAATGTCGATTCGGCTGTTGTTTATGCGCATAAGGTTTTACAGCATTTATCTTATGGGAATGGAAAAGCAGATGCTTATTATAATATGGGGGATTTATATGTTGATTTGGAACAATATGATTCAGCACGCCATTATTTAGAAAAGAGTTTGTTTCTTTCTCCATCTCGCTCTATACCCTACTGGTCACTTGCCGTAATGGAGGCTGAACTAGGAAATTTTAAGTCTGCCTATCACTATCTGGATACGTTTGTTATGGTTCAGGACTCATTAGATAACAGTGAGCTATTGACGGAAGTGCAACATTTAGTCTATAAACATCAGACGGAATTAAGAGTAAAGGATGAACAGATAAAATCCAAAAGGATTATAAGATGGATTGTCTTTGTATCCGTTATTATTTGCTTTGTCGTTGCTTTGATTTACCAACGTTGGATAAATAAGAAAAATAACCAGCAGGCACTCTATCGGCAGTCATTGCAATATGCCCATGAGAAGCAGGATATGATGCAACAACGTATAGAGGAAAATGAATTAACTCTTGCACTGTTGCAAGACAGAGAGAACCAAAATCTTGATGAAATCGATAAAAAAGAACGATTGATTGCTCAGTTGAAGCAAGAAAAGCTGGAACTTCGCACATGGACGTTTTGGCAGACTCCTATATATAAAAAAGTGATGTCCTTATCCGAAACAAAGGAAGTGGATAAAAAGGCACGAAAAGTAATGACAGATGTAGAACGTGAAAAACTAAAGAAAACAGTATTTGAGATCTATGCTGATTATATTTCTCCTTTGCAAGCACAATACTCCCAACTGACGGAGGATGACTTGTTGGTCCTTTGCCTGCAAGAAGCGGGTATTTCTCCGTTGGCCATTTCTTTATGTTTCGGACATACGGATACGGTAGCCCTCAATCAAAGGAAATCGCGTCTAAAAAAGAAAATGTCAGAGTGATAAACTGAAATATATTGTTTATCAGTGTTTTATAGAAATATTATGTCACAGCAAATAGTTGTACGTTCTTTCCTTTCCCTCTAACTTTGCGGCATCATTTTTAAACAAAAAGAAGTATGAAAGCAAAGTTATTATTGATGTTATTTTTAGTTTCCTTGAGTTTGGGAGTTTTTGCTTCGGAGCATCACCAAAAGAAGCCTCATGCAGTTTGCAAAGTTTATGAAAAGGTGGCTACTAGAATTCCTTTTATTTTTTCAGTACAAACCGAGGATATAAATGACTGCTTGTATCTCACATTTCAATTTTCATTAGATGATGCTGACATTACTATGCTAGATAAGGATGGTAATGAAAAGGTGTAGTTATGGATAACGCATTTGAAAAAACAGCTGTACTTCCTAAGTGTGATAAAGGAAGTGCTTACTCGACTCAGATAAATTTAAGTTTTTAAGTAATTCCAATTAAGGCTGTATGATAATATTTTAGTTGATAATCTAAGGTTATTGATAATGTGAAGTTCATATCTGAATCTTATTTTATTGCTCATGTTATGATAAAATATGTTATATGGTTGATTTTTAGTGTTGTATAGGTGAGTGGATGTTATATGGATAGAGCTTTATGCTTATATCTTCTTTCTAATTTTGCAACATCAAATAAAAAAATAAGTATGAAGACTAAAATGATTGTAGTGGTGGTTTTGGCTGCGATGTGTGTATTGCCTTTGTCTGCACAGGTAAAAGTTGGTGTGGAAGGTGGAATGAACCTGTCTCATTATCTGGTTTCCGGTTCTGACGGATATAAAGCCGAGCAGGTAGGTGGAATGAAGCCCGGCTTTCAATTGGGGGTGACTGTGGACTACGAGATAGGAAAGCATTGGATGTTAATGTCCGGTTTGTCTTGGTTGCAGAATAGAAGTACCATGAAAATGATGGATCACATGGTTACTTATTTTCCTAAGACAGAGATAAAGATGAATAATCTGATTTTGCCGTTAAAAATGGGATATAATATTCGGGTTTCGGATAAACTCAGCCTCATTCCGTCGGTTGGAGTTTATGCTTCTTACGGATTTGGTGCTGGAAACTGTTCTTTGGATGTTATTCACCAAGAGGGGGATAATATAACTACCGAGCCTGCAAAATGGAAGCCCTTGGATGGTTTTTCCTATAAAGCCGGGGAGCCCAATAATAGTGGTAATCTTCAGGCTTTCCGCCGTTGGGATTATGGGGGCATTGTTGGAATGAAGGCTGTTATTGCCGATCATTATACGATAAGTTTTGATTATAGGGTCGGAATAAAAAAGATACAGGCACAAAATGGTTTGCGGAATTCAACTTTCCAGTTCTCCGTAGGCTATCGTTTCTAAACTGATTTAATTAAACTGGCAATCTGTCAAAATGATAATGCCGGTGTATGAGGGTGTCCTGTTTTAAAGGATACAGTTTGTGTATTTTCATCGTATTCTCGTGCATCGGCATTTTGACAGATTGTCTTCTTTTTCTGGTTATTTATTCTTTTATGGATATATGTGAACGTATATGTAGGGAAATGCATACATACGTGTCCGACAGGGATCTTTATGCCTTTTGAGATCCCTCTATTTATTGAGCCAGCTCTTTCAATATCTCCTCTATTTTCTGAAAGAGTTGTCCTATGTGCGCTCCGTCCACAAAAGCATGGTTTACAGTGAAAGCGATGGGCATTACCAGTCTTCCTTCGCGTGGCACTACTTTGCCGGCATTCATCAGCGGATAGTCTAATGGATGGTCGGGAGCCATTTGTGTATAGGTGAGTGAAGTGAAATAAAGCTGAGGCGTGGCACTCAGTTGGATAATATCAAAATCTCCCTGTTCTTTAATGACTTTTTCGGCTCCATACGGGTCACCCTCTTCGGGGATGTTATGGACGATGTGATATGCTTCGGCATAAAACCGTTCAAAATCTGCATGGTAAGGGATGCGGACTGTGTAGAAAGTCTTGCCGGGTACAGCGATAGGTGATATGATGTCCACCTGATCGTGATAGACCACCTGTCCGTTTTTATCTGTACGGAAACGGAATTCTTTCACTTCATTGGCAGCACGTAGCACAGCATACAGGTAATACAGGAAAAAAGAGCGCTTGGCGGCTTTTGCAGCTGGAAATGCTTCAGTGCAATCCACTTCACTGGTAATGGATATCCATGAATTATGGAAGTTGCGGAAAAAATTATAATTGTCCCGGCGTTCCCAGGTTTCAATATCTATTATATGTTTCATTTATTTTACGGGTTTAAAAGAATGGTACATGAAGTGCGCTCCCAGCAGTATGAACGGAATGCTGAGCCATTGCCCCATGTTCAGAATCATACTGTCTTCAAAGGCTTCCTGGCTGGCTTTTATAAACTCCACAAGGAAGCGGAAGGTGAATATGGTAGTGAGGCAGTAGCCGAAATAGAAACCGGGGTATAGCGTGGTTTTGTACTTTTTATACAACCGCAAGCCTATGATAAAAATCAGAAGATAGGCGATGGCTTCGTAGAGTTGTGCCGGGTGGCGGGGTTGCATATCTTCGTGCGGAAAAATGAACGCCCAAGGAACATGAGTTACCGTACCTACTATTTCACCATTCATCAGGTTACCTAAACGGATAAAACAACCTGCCAGCGGGGTGGCGATGGCTATATTGTCTAGTACAGTCAGGAACTTCAATTTTACACGGCGTGAATAGATCCATAAGGCGAGCATTAGTCCGATGGTTCCTCCATGGCTGGCAAGACCTTGATAACCGGTCCATTTTATCCCAGAATCGGTAATCTTGACGGGCAACAGCATTTCTACAGGGTGAGAGAGCCAATAGCCTGGCTCATAGAACAGACAATGTCCCAGGCGAGCACCGATAACAATACCCAGCAGGCAGTAAACGAACAGGGAATCAAATTTTTCGTAAGGAATTTTTTGGTCTTGGTAGAGTTTGTATATCACCCAGTAGGCCAATGAAAGCCCTGTAACGAACAATACGGAGTAATAACGGATGGAAATGCCGAAAATGGAAAAGATTTCTATATCGGGATTCCAAAGAATGGCTGACAGTGTATTCATATCTTGAATTTTTGTGCAACTTTGCGGTAAGTGGGCATATCCACATCCATCTTTTCGCCCAGTGCGATCATATCAAACAATAGTCCTTGTATTTCGGACTCGTGTCCTTTGGCTATATCTTTTTGCATGGATGCGGTACTGTCCGGGTCTAATTTGTCAATCACTTTTAAGTTGTATCCTATCGGGTCTTCCGCATAGGTAATTCCCATTTTGCGGCCTATTTCAGAACTTTCCTTGGACAGACCGATGAAAGAGTCGCGTTCTGCTCCGGGATGTTGCAGAGGACCCATCGGGACATCATGGTAGGCACCTGTGCAGGCCATAGCCGAGATGAATGACCATTTGATGAAGGTGTCGCGATTGATATCATCCGAAATATCGGCTTTGATCCCTGCTTTTCTTAGTACATCGGCAATGGTTTCCAGACGTTCCGGAGCCACACCCTGTTGGGGACGTGCACCGAAAACCAGCCGGAATATTTTGCCCATTTGTGTGATTTCACCCGGTCCGGAAACGAAACCTACGATGTAGATGCATCCGTCCAATACTGTTACATGTGGAACGAGTTGCCCGATGCGGGGACCTGTACCGTAAACATTCAGGATGGGGATAATCAAGGTATCTTTATCCGAGGCTTTTTCCAACAGATCTTTGATGGAATCCAGGGAATAGCCCTTCACGCATACAAAAATTACGTTGGCCTTCTCGTTGTATTCCTCGGCTGTGCAGGCTTGTATAGGTAGAAAGTGATTACCTTTTAAGTCTGATCTTAGGTGAAGCCCTTTTTCACGAATGGCTTCCAGATGCTTGCCACGGGCAATGCATGTTACGTCTTTTCCTGCTAAAGCAAGGAAACCGGCGATGCTTCCTCCAACGCCGCCGGTTCCCACGATTAAATATTTTTCCATGTTAGTTGTATTTTGTTTTTAGGAAACAAAACACTGACTTATCGGTCTGCCATCAGTTTTGCTGGTTTCCTGATGTTTTTTCATGCATTGCATGACAAGTCTTTTGCGTTTTGATTTACCTTATACATTGAAACGGAAGTGCATGATGTCACCGTCCTGTACTACGTATTCTTTACCTTCCACGCCCATTTTTCCAGCCTCTTTCACGGCGGCTTCCGAACCATATTTAATGTAGTCTTCGTACTTGATTACCTCGGCACGGATAAATCCTTTCTCGAAATCGGTGTGGATGACTCCTGCACATTGGGGGGCTTTCCATCCTTTACGATAGGTCCAGGCTTTTACTTCCATTTCTCCGGCGGTGATGAAGGTTTCCAGTTCCAGCAGGTGATAAGCCGATTTGATCAGACGGTTTACACCTGATTCTTTCAGACCGACTTCCTGAAGGAACATCTGGCGGTCTTCATAGGTTTCAAGTTCTGCGATATCGGCTTCGGTTTTGGCGGCTACGACCAGAATTTCTGCATTTTCTTCTTTTACGGCTTCGCGTACTTGTTCTACATATTTATTGCCGGTAGCAGCACTTGCTTCGTCCACGTTGCATACGTACATCACTGGTTTGCTGGTCAGCAAGAACAGTTCTTTTGCGATTTTTTGTTCGTCTTTGCTGTCAAATTGTACGGTACGCGCAGATTTGCCTTGTTCCAATGCGTCTTTATATTTAACAAGGATGTCGTACATTTGTTTTGCTTGTTTGTCACCGCCCGTCTGTGCCTGTTTTTGTACTTTTTGAATACGGCTTTCAATGGTTTCCAAATCTTTCAGCTGGAGTTCGGTGTCAATGATTTCTTTGTCACGTACCGGATCTACACTACCGTCTACATGAGTTACATTTTCATCGTCAAAACAACGGAGTACGTGCAGGATAGCATCTGTTTCACGGATATTTGCCAGAAACTTGTTTCCCAGCCCTTCACCTTTGCTAGCCCCTTTTACAAGTCCTGCAATGTCAACAATTTCTACAGTAGTGGGAACGATACGTCCCGGATGAACCAGTTCGGCAAGTTTGGTCAGGCGTTCATCAGGAACGGTGATGACACCTACATTCGGTTCGATGGTACAGAAAGGGAAGTTGGCTGCTTGAGCCTTTGCATTCGATAAACAATTAAAAAGTGTCGACTTTCCTACGTTTGGAAGACCGACAATACCACATTGTAAAGCCATTATCTATTTGTTTTTTTGTATTATTATCTATCTATTTGTTTGTCAAAGATAACCATTCTTTTTGTTATCAGACTTCATATTGAAGTCAGATTTGGCTTTTTTATATGCGAAAAGGGGGGGCTTGTTACGAAACAGAAAGGGCAACCGTCACGGCTGCCCTTTCGTCGAGTTTTTATGAAAAGTGTTAGATTGTTAGAATAGATTTATTTGTCCATAGTTACGGTCATTTCGGGTACTAATATATATTCTTTCTTTTTAGAGTTCCATTTGTAATATTCAGTAGTCATACTTTTATTGCCATAAGTATAACGAATGCAGAGGTTATTTTCCCAGCGGTTTTTGTTACTGTTCCATTTTTGCGCCTCGTCCTCAGTACGTTGGTTGTTGGCGTCATACTTGTAATTGTGCTTCATATAATTAGTAAGCATGGTGCCTTCCATTTTAAAAAATCGTTTCCGAAACAACTACTCCATTTACTTCTTCTGCATTGTAAATCAGGTTGTCACCCGGATTTCCTGCAAAAACTGTAAGGTTAGCAATAAATAAAATTGCTACAACGAGCATTCCTTTCAAAAAAATTGATCTTTTTCTATGATATTGATATATTAGATTGTTACTTTTCATATTGTTTTTTAAAAGACGGTTGCAAATGTACGAAAGAAAATTGAATATCCTAACATTTCTGCTAGAAAATGATGATTATTTTTGCAAAATGTCACTGATTAAACAAATATTAAGAATTGTATAATGGCTATTTGTTATAATTGTCTTGTCTTTGTGTTTTCCACTTATGTCTGGGATGGCAAATGAAAAGCTCAATGGATTGGAAAATACCATTGAGCTTTTATGATATAAATACTTTACATATAGTACTATCTATTTTGCTAATAGTTGGTTTATGTATGCTTTAATGTGCTTCAAGCCAGTTGCTTCCCCAACCGCAGTCTGCGCGTAAAGGTACTTGCATACGGTAGGCATTTTCCATCTCTTCAATCACAATCTTCTGTACTTTTTCCTTTTCTTCGGGTAGAACGCTGAAATTTAACTCATCATGTACCTGAAGTATCATTTTGGACTTTATACTTTCAGATTGAAAGCGCTGGTATATGCGTACCATAGCTACCTTGATAATATCGGCTGCACTTCCTTGGATAGGAGCATTGATGGCATTCCGTTCGGCATATCCGCGCACAACCGAATTTCTGGAATTGATATCCGGAAGATATCGTTTACGGCCGAATATGGTTTCAATATATCCTTGTCCGCGGGCAAGGTCAATGCTTTTGTCCATATATTCCTTTATTTGGGGATAAGTTTCGAAGTAGCCGTCTATTAGTTCTTTTGCCTCTTTGCGGTCTACATTCATACGTTCTGCCAGTCCGAATACGCTGATGCCGTAGATGATACCGAAATTAGCTGTTTTTGCTTTACTGCGTTGTTCGCGGGTAACTTTGTCTATACTTATCTTATATACTTTTGCTGCGGTGGCGGCATGAATGTCATCTCCTTCCTTGAAAGCCTCTATCATATTGGTATCTCCGCTAAGGTGTGCCATAATGCGTAGCTCAATCTGTGAATAGTCGGCGGAGAAAAATTCGCAGCCATCATCGGGGATGAAAGCCTTACGGATTTCCTTGCCGTCTTCGTTGCGGATAGGGATGTTCTGAAGGTTCGGGTTGCTGGAACTGAGCCGGCCGGTAGCAGTGACCGTTTGATTGAACGAAGTATGAATTTTACCTGTTTCTTTATTAATCAATAGGGGCAGAGCATCAATATAAGTACCGAGAAGCTTCTTCAGACCGCGGTGTTCCAATATCTTGCCTACTATTTCGTGTTTTCCTCGCAGACTTTCCAATACTTCTTCACTGGTGACATATTGTCCGGTTTTGGTTTTCTTGGCCTTCTCCACGATGCGCAGTTTGTCAAAAAGCACTTCACCTACCTGTTTGGGTGAAGCTATGTTGAAATCCGTACCTGCCAGTTGGTGCACTTCTTCTTCTATTTGGTTCATGCGGGCGGTGAAATGTTCCGAGGTCTGTTTTAAGGCTTCAGTGTCTACACGTACACCGTTGCGTTCCATATAAGTAAGTACGGGTACCAGGGGCATTTCTATTTCGTAGAAGAGTTTTTCCGCATCGTTGGTTTTCAATTCCTGTTCCAAGATGTTTTTCAATTTCAGTGTGACATCAGCATCCTCGCATGCGTACTTATAGATAGCTTCGGGGGAGAGGTCGCGCATATTCTTTTGACCTTTGCCTTTAGGACCAATCAGTTCTTCGATGTGGATAGTCTGATAATGCAGGTAGATTTCGGCAAGGTAGTCCATGTTGTGACGCAATTCCGGTTGTAGTACATAATGTGCCACCATGGTATCGAACAGGGGACCGCGCACTTCGGTTCCGTAGTTGCCCAGTACCAGCATATCGTATTTTATATTTTGCCCTACTTTCAATACTCCTTCTTTTTCGAAAGCCAGCCGGAACTCATTAACTATTTTTTGCGCTTCAGCCCGATCGGCAGGTACAGGAACATAAAATGCTTGATTTTCGGCATAGCTGAAGCTCATTCCCACGAGTTCTGCGGTGATGGGATCGGTTCCTGTTGTTTCTGTGTCTAGACTGAAAATTTCTTTTGTAAGTAAGTTTTGTAATAATTCAGTTCTTTTCTCTTCTGTATCAACGAGTTGATAGTCGTATTTTAAATTATCTAAACATGCTAGATTCGAATATTTCTCACTTTCCGTCCCTCCGTCGGTAAATTCTGCAAAGAGATTGCCTTGAGGAGAAGACGGGGAAGGCGGGTGATTCACCGTTCGAAGCTGGTTCGCCGAAAAGGGAGAGTTGTCCCGAACCGTTCGGCGTATTTCCCTGCCGGGCGCTTCCTCCCAGTGTACGGTTTCGTCCTTGCGGGTCGTTTCCGGTCGCATCGGGGTATGTTCCGGCGAAGGCGGATTTCTTGTTTCGGTTGAAAACGCGGTCGATGAGGGTACGGAACTCCATCTCTTCAAAAATCTTCCGTAGTTCCTCTTCATTCGGTTCTTCTCTTTTCAGTTCGTCCATGTTCAAAGCGATGGGGACATCAATCTTGATAGTTGCCAGAAACTTGGAGAACTCAATCATTTTCCGGTTAGTTTCCACTTTGGTCTTCAAGGCTCCTTTCAGTTCGGCAGAGTGGGAGAGGAGGTTCTCGATGCTGCCATATTGCGCGATTAACTTTTGTGCTGTTTTCTCGCCCACGCCCGGACAACCGGGAATGTTGTCGGAACTATCGCCCATCAGTCCCAGCATATCAATGACTTGTGCGGGTGACTGGATATCGAACTTTGCCTTTACCTCTTCTATTCCCATCACTTCAAAACCGCCTGTATGCTTGGGACGGTACATGAAAACATTTCCGCCCACCAGTTGGCCATAGTCTTTGTCCGGTGTCATCATATAAGTAGTGATCCCCCGTTTGCCGGCTTCGGTGGCCAGTGTACCGATCACGTCGTCGGCCTCGTATCCCGGTACTTCCAGAATAGGAATACGGTAGGCCCGTATAATATCCTTTATAATGGGTACGGACAAACGGATTACTTCGGGTGTTTCTTCACGTTGTGCCTTATACTGTTCATAGGCTTCGTGCCGGAAGGTGGGACCGGCGGGATCAAATGCCACACCGATGTGCGTAGGATTTTCTTTCTTCAAGACCTCTTCCAGTGTATTGACAAATCCCAGTACGGCTGAAGTGTTGAAACCCTTGGAGTTAATACGCGGGCTTTTGATGAAAGCGTAATACGCACGGTATATTAATGCATAAGCATCTAATAGAAAAAGTTTGTCCATTCTTAAAAATCTTTAGTTTTTTCATTGTAAAAGTACAAAAAAATACCGTATTCCGTCTTTTATTACTACTTTTGTGCACAAATTAACCTGCATGGACAAATTACAGCAAATCAAATTGCCTATTGACAAGGAGTTTGAGGAATTTAGAAGGTTGTTTGACTCTTCGCTCCAAAGTTCCAATTCTTTACTTAGTGAGGTGTTATCCTATATTAAGCAGAGAAATGGCAAGATGATGCGTCCCATATTGGCGTTGTTGATTGCTAAATTATTCGGTGAAATCAATGATTCTACGCTTCATGCGGCTCTTTCATTGGAGTTGCTCCATACGGCCAGCCTGGTGCACGATGATGTGGTGGATGAGAGTGACAAGCGCCGTGGGCAGTCTTCGGTAAATGCTATCTATAATAATAAGGTGTCGGTTCTGGTAGGCGACTATATGCTGGCAACCAGCCTGAAGCATTCTGCCATGACCCGCGAGATTACAATTGTAGATTTGGTGGCTTGTTTGGGACAGAACTTATCTGAAGGCGAGATTATTCAATTGGCGAATATTAATGCTTCTGAGTTCTCGGAAGAAGTGTATTATGATGTCATTCGTAAAAAGACGGCTGCATTGTTTACTGCCAGTGCGGAAGCGGGGGCTATTTCGGTGCATGCATCCGATGAAATGGTGAAAAATGCTCGTCTGTTTGGCGAAATGATTGGTATTGCTTTCCAGATAAAGGATGATATTTTCGACTATTATTCTTCTGATGAGATAGGTAAACCTACCGGGAACGATATGCGTGAAGGGAAGCTGACATTGCCGGCTTTGTATGTGTTGAATATGTTTGATGATGAGGAGATGCGGAAACTGGCGCTACGCATCCGGGCATTAGACGCTTCGGATGAAGATATTGCCCGTTTCATCGAATATACTAAGGTGAAGGGAGGGATAGAGTATGCCAGGCAGGCAATGGTGGATTATCGTAATAAAGCGTTGGCTTTACTTCCACAATCAGCCGGTCAAGCTGTAAAAGATGCTTTGACTGCTTATATTGATTATGTGATTGAAAGAGATAAATAGTACGATTGTTGAAGATATGTACTTCAAAAAAGTTCGGGCGTAGTCCTTTATACAATAAGGATCACGCCCGAACTTTTTGAGGTACGCCTTTCTTTGGTAGAAGGTTTACCTTTAAAATAACCGGAATAGATAAGGCTCATTCCGGTCACTTTAAATGTGGTTGTTATTTAAATAGTGAAACAGTTCTTTGTTTAGAAGAACTTGGTTTCTTGACCTACAATTTCTGAGAGAAGCAGATTGGCCAGGCGGCTTGTTCCTAAGCGGAATAACTCGTTTGTCAGCCATTCTTCCCCTAACACTTCTTTTACAATGGTATAGTAAACCAAAGCGTCGTGTACGGTATTAATTCCTCCGGCGGGTTTGAATCCTACTTTGCGGCCTGTTGTCATATAGTATTCTTTGATAGCCTCGCACATCACCAAGGCAGCTTCAGGAGTAGCGGCGGGGTTTTCCTTTCCGGTAGAGGTTTTGATGAAATCGGCTCCGGAATACATCGATAGAATAGACGCTTTTTTGATGTTGGATGCGCTTCCCAGTGCTCCGGTTTCCAAGATCACTTTCAGGTGATGCTCACCACATACAGCTTTTAATTCTTCTATTTCATCACACATTCCTTCGTAATCCCCACTCAGGAACTTGCCTACCGGGATAACGATATCTATCTCATCGGCTCCGGTATGGAGAGCCATGGCTGTTTCGGCTACCTTTACTTCGGTAAAGGTTTGCGAGGAGGGGAAACCGCCCGATACACAGGCTATGTTTACATGATCTGCTTCCAAGGTGTCGTTGACTACTTCTGCCATATTAGGATATACACAGATTGCGGCTACATTGTCCAGATCGGGGTACTTGTCAACAAATTCATTTACTTTTCCGGTGAATTTCATTACACTTTCATCTGAATCAGTACACTTTAAAGTGGTTAGGTCAATGCAATGGAACAGGAATTTCTTTACGTCCGGTGTATTGTTTTCTGCTACATGTTTTTCGATGAGTAGGGCAGTTTTCGCTTTTACATCCTCATCGTGTAAACGGATGTTATACTTGGCAAGTGCTTCTTCGTACTTGCTGTGCTCAGGTCCATGATCGTGGTCATGACGATGTTCATGTCCACCTTCGAATTCGTGATTATGTTCCATAATTCTTTATAATTTGGGATTGTTTTTATGTCTGTCTTTATCTCTATTTGTTTTCTTCTCCAAGTTTTGACGGAAGGCTTCGGTCAGGTTTACTCCGGTCTGGTTGGCCAGACAGATAAGGACCCACAGTACATCTGCCATTTCATCGGCAAGGTTGTCTTTCTCTCCTTGCTTGAAAGACTGATCTCCGTATTTGCGTGCCATCACACGTGCCAGTTCGCCTACTTCCTCGGTCAGAACGGCCATATTGGTCAGTTCGCTGAAGTAACGTACACCATACGTTTTAATCCAGCGGTCCACTTCTTTTTGTGCTTCTTCCAGTGTCATTATTCCTTGTTTTTGGTGTCCATACATATAGTAACAGGACCGTTGTTCAGAAGTTCAACTTTCATGTCTGCTCCGAATTCTCCGGTTCCTACTTCTTTGCCCAGACCGATGCTCAGTTCTTGGCAGAAATAATTATAGAGGGGGATGGCTACATCGTGCTTTGCAGCACGGATATAGGAGGGACGGTTGCCTTTTTTTGTAGATGCGTGTAGTGTGAATTGGCTGATCACCAATATGTTGCCTCCTACCTCTAGGATAGATTTATTCATGACTCCATTTTCATCGTCAAAGACTCTCAGTCCTATTATTTTTTTTGCATAACCAGTCGGCATCTTCTTGTGTATCAGCTTCTTCAATGCCAACCAATATCATGAATCCTTCTTTTATCGCCGATTTGCATACGCCTTCTATGGTAACAGAGGCGTGGCTTACTCGTTGAATAACTACTCTCATATTTATATTCTTTAATTTCTTGTTAGAAAAATTCTAGTTGTTTATCGGTAATGTCTCCGCTTCTACAATGGACAATATGTTGCCGGCTTCTTGCCTGGACTGATACGAGGCAGAGCATGTCCCTGTAGTAGATGTATGCAAAGGTAGGAAATCCCTTTTATTCTGTGAGATTTTCTTTGATATTTTTAGCGGCTGCTTCACCTACCACGGCTGCAATCTCTTCCAGTGAGGCTTGCCTGATGCGGCTGACGCTTTTGAATGTTTTCAGCAGGGCGGTCTTTCTTTTTTCGCCTATTCCCTTGATATTGTCCAAAGCGGACGCCACCTGACTCTTGCTTCGTTTGTCCCGGTGGAAGGTGATGGCGAAGCGGTGTACCTCGTTCTGTATGTTTTCCAACAGATGGAACAAGGGAGTGCTTTGCTTCACACCGATGGTCAGCGGAGGGAATCCGTATAACAATTCCGAGGTACGGTGCTTGCGGTCTTTGGCCAGTCCGGCTATGGGGATATCCAGATGAAGTTCGTCCTCTATCACTTCTCTCACCACTTCCATTTGCCCCTTTCCACCGTCGGTAATGATGAGGTCGGGCAAGGGGGAACCTTCCTCTATGGCACGGCTATACCGGCGGCGTACCACCTCTTTCATCGAGGCGTAATCGTCGGGTCCGGTCACAGTCTTGATGATGTATTTCCGGTACTCCTTCTTGCTTGGTTTCGCCTTTTTGAAAACGACGCAGGCGGCCACCGCGTCCGAGCCTTGAATATTGGAATTATCGAAACATTCGATGTGGTTCGGTAGTTTTTTCATGTGCAGCTGCTCCTGGATTTCTTTCATCAGACGGACGCTTCTTTGTTCAGGATTCAACTTTTCCGCCTGTTTCAAGCGGTCCACTTTATACTGTTTCACGTTCATTACGGAAAGATCCAGCAAATGCTTCTTTTCTCCTCGTTGGGGAACGGTAAAGGATACATTGTTCATCTCCATATCCAGTTCAAAAGGTACGATGATTTCGCGGGAAGTGCTCTTATATCGTTCACGCATCTCAATAATGCCCAATTGTAGAAGTTCTTCTTTCGTTTCGTTCAGACGTTTCTTGTATTCGAAGGTGAAGGCTTGGTTGATGCATCCGTTTGTGATATGCAGATAGTTGATATAGGCTGAATTTTCTTCCATTTCAATGGAGAACACATCCACATTATGAATGATGGAATTAACGACTTCGCTCTTGGAACGATAGTTTTCTATCAAGTCATATTTCTCTTTTATTTTCTGTGCTTCCTCAAATTTCATTTCGGCAGCAAGCGCTTGCATCTCTTCCATCAGCAGGTCACTTACAATCTGGGTATCTCCTTTCAGAATATTTTTGATTTCACCGATATTCTTCATGTATTCCTCGTGTGACTGCTGCCCGATGCAGGGCCCTTTGCAGTTCTTTATGTGATATTCCAGACATACGTTGAACTTGCCGGCGCGAATGTTTTCGGGACTTAGATTGAGTTTGCAGGTACGGATGGGGTAGAGCTTTTTGATCAAGTCCATCACGGCAAGCATGGAGGGCATGTGGCTGTACGGACCATAATAAGAGGACCCGTTGCGGATGACTTGCCGGGTTTTGAAGATACGTGGGAAATATTCGTTGCTTACACAAATAGAGGGGTAAGTCTTGTCATCTTTCAGCAATACATTGTAACGTGGCTTGTATTTCTTTATCAGGTTGTTTTCGAGTAAAAGAGCGTCTTCTTCTGTTTTTACCACGATATAACGGATATCTGCAATTTTGCTGACCAGTAATCGTGTCTTGCCGTTGGGGTGTTCTCTATTAAAATAAGAAGAGACTCTGCGCTTCAGGTTTTTTGCCTTTCCAACGTAGATAATGGTTCCTTCGGAGTTCAAGTATTGGTAAATGCCGGGGCTGTCGGGCAGGTTTAGTACAATTCCTTTCAGATAATCATTGGTTGTAATCTCTTCTTTTTCCATACATGCTTATTGAATATTGCCGGTTGGCAGAACTGTTTCTTGAGTTGATGTTGCAGCCGCAACATCCTATATCTTTCGGTTGTAACATTATATATCTTCAAGCTGTAACATTATATATCTTACAGCCTGAAGATATATATCTTTCGGTTTCATCGTCCATCTCATTCCATAGATCTCTTTTTATTGTGAACGATGATGGGGCCCGTTTTGATGGACATGTTGTGTGACACTATAAAGTAAGCAGTGTATCCACCGTGATATCTTCGGGGAATGCCTTTCTGCCGTTCAGACCTCCCAGTTCGATAATGAAATTGATGAAAATCTTTTTGGCGCCACATCTTTGTACCAAGCGATGAGTGGCCGCCATGGTTCCGCCGGTAGCCAATAAATCATCGTGCAGCAGAACCACGTCGTTCTCATCGATGGCGTCTTTATGTATCTGAATGGTGTCGGTTCCATACTCTTTTGCGTATGTTTCCTCTACTACTTCTGCGGGAAGTTTGCCCGGCTTGCGTGCCATCACGAATCCGGCACCTAACCGTGCCGCCAGCGCACCACCCATAATGAAGCCACGCGATTCAATACCTACTACTTTGGTGATGCCTTTGTCCTTGTACATCTCGTATAGAGTATCTAGTATTTCCTGCAAGCATTCGGGGTTTTTGAACAGGGTTGTCACATCGTAAAACAGAATTCCCGGAATGGGGAAATCTGGAATTTCTCTTAAGTTTGCTTTAAGCGTTTCTTTGCTCATAACCAGTATTTTATTGTTAGTCTATTAAATTACTTGTTTCACGTGAAACATACCTTGTTTCACCGTCCCAGCAGGACTAGTAAGACATTGATGTCGCTAGGAGAGATACCCGGTATGCGGCTGGCTTGGGCCAAAGTTTCGGGATCTATCTTCATCAGTTTCTGCCGGGCTTCGGTAGAGAGCGAATTCAATGAGTTGTAATCGAACTTGCCTTTGATGCGGATGGCTTCCAGACGATGTATCTTGTCGGCGATCATTCGTTCGCGGTCAATGTATCCCTGGTATTTGATCAGCACTTCGGCAGCTTCAATCACTTCTTCTTTACGGTCGGTAATTTGGTCCAGCATGGCTTTGAAAGCCGGAATGTGGCCGGCTATATTTTCGATGGTAATCTGCGGACGGTTCAGCAGGTCGATTAGTTTGCAGCCGTGTGTCAGACGGGCAGTACCCAAACTTTCCAAAGCATCATTGATTAATGCGGCTTTGATGGAGAAGGTTTTGGCAAAGTCGATGATTTGGTTCACGGCTTCCCGTTTGCTGCAAAGATGTTCGTAACGGTCTTGTTTTACCAGTCCCAGCTTGTAGGCGCGTTCGGTAAGGCGCATATCTGCATCGTCTTGTCGGAGCAGGATGCGGTATTCGGCACGGGAGGTGAACATACGATAAGGTTCGTCCACACCTTTTGTAACCAGATCGTCAATCAAGACACCGATGTAGGCCTCGTCCCGTCCCAGTGTGAACGGTTCGCCACCGTGGCAATTGATGTGTGCGTTGATGCCGGCAATGATTCCCTGTCCGCCTGCTTCTTCGTAACCGGTAGTTCCGTTTACTTGTCCGGCAAGGAACAGGTTCTTGATTATTTTCGATTCCAACGTATGTTTCAGTTGGGTGGGGTCGAAGTAATCATATTCGATGGCGTATCCCGGACGATAGACTACCAAGTCCTTAAATGCGGGTACTTTCTTTAATGCCGCCAACTGTATGTCCATGGGCAGTGAAGAAGAGAACCCGTTCAGGTAAAGTTCCTGTGTGGTTTCTCCTTCGGGTTCCAGGAAAAGCTGATGTTGCGGCTTGTCGGGGAAGGTTACGATTTTGGTTTCTATACTGGGACAATAACGCGGTCCGATGCTTTGGATTTGTCCGTTGAAAAGGGGAGAGTCGGGCAGACCTTTCCGTAGTATCTCGTGTACCTCTTCGTTGGTAAAGCAGGTCCAGCATTGCAGTTGTTTCAGTTTGCGCGGTTCGCTCATGAACGAAAAGCGATGGAAGTCGTTTTCTCCGTCCTGTGTTTCCATCAGGTCGTAGTGTACGCTGCGCCCGTCTATGCGGACAGGCGTACCGGTCTTCATGCGTCCGGCGGTGATTCCGTGGCGGGTGATTGATTCGGTCAGATGGTAGGAGGCAGGTTCAGCCATGCGTCCTCCTGCCAGTTGTTTATGCCCGATGTGCATCAGCCCGTTCAGGAAGGTTCCTGCGGTGAGCACGATACATTTAGCATGGAAAGTCACTCCCCAGCAAGTCATGACTCCAGTCGCTTCGCCGTTTTCCACGATTAGTTCTTCTACGGTATCTTGCCAAATGTGCAGATTGGGAGTATTCTCCAGAATCTCGCGCCATGCCCAGATAAACTTGCCGCGGTCACATTGGGCGCGGGGGCTCCACATAGCGGGACCTTTGGAGCGGTTGAGCATACGGAACTGTATGGCTGTACGGTCTGTAACCAGTCCCATGTAGCCACCTAATGCGTCTATCTCTCTTACGATTTGTCCCTTGGCGATGCCACCTACGGCAGGGTTACAACTCATTTGCCCGATTTTGTTCATATCCATGGTAATCAGGCAGGTCTTCGAACCCATGTTGGCTGCGGCCGCGGCTGCTTCACAGCCTGCGTGTCCGGCGCCTATTACAATAACGTCGTACTTAAAATCCATTGATTTATTTCTTTTTACCGATTGCAAAATTACGAATTTTACTCTGTAAAGCGGTGATAATACGGTTAAAAAGAATGTGTGGCGGCAGAAATCTGTTTCTGCCGCCACATCATACAAACGCTATTCTTAAAGTAAACTATTTCCTGTTATTTCTTGTCCGGAGCAGGAGGGGTGTCGGTCGGGCGTTTCTTTCCGTCCTTGTCTACCGGTTCAAAATCCTCTTTCTCCGGTTTATTCTGTGCATTTCCTTTCGAGGAAGGATTGACAATGTTCTGATAGGTATCATGAATGGGAAGCTTGTCTAGAATACCCAGTGCGGGAGCCACTTTGCTGACCACATTCTGCAAGAAATTGGACGTTGTGCCGTTGCCACCGTCAAATACAGTAACATTTCCCAGTTGGATATGTTCAAATGCCTTAACCTGTTCCGAAGCGATTTCCTTCCATTGGTCAACCATCTTGTATTGGATGGCGATTTCGGGATTGCGCTCGGCAGCCTTCACCATGGCCTCGAAACCTTCCGCTTCGGCCAGCAAGGACTTCTTCTTGCCTTCCGCTTCTGCTTCCAGTTTCATCTGGATGGCCTTGGCTTCCGCCTGTGCTTTGGCCAGGATAGCTTCCGCTTCTGCATTTGCCTTACGTTTTATTTGCTCGGCCAATGCGTCCGCATCCAAGATGGCCTGCTGTTTGGCTATTTCGGCAGGAACAATCTTATCCGCTTTCAAGGCCTGTTCTACTTTGCGGGCTTTCGCTTCTTCTATTTCACGCTGTGCGTTTTCCTGTGCGGTGAGGACGGCAGCTTGTGTCCGGGCTTGTGCTTCACCGGCTTTTCTAGAGGCTTCCGCCTTGGTAACTTCCAGTTCCGCATTACTTTCGGCAACCTCTTTGGCAGCGTTATTTTGCCCGATGGCCGATTTCTTTTGTGCTTCCGCCTGCTTTATTTCCATATCGGATTGGAGCTCTGCCGTACGGCTTTCCTGTTCGGTACGCGCCTGTTCCTTGTTCACCTCCATAGAGGCACTGGCTTTGGCGATACGTGATTCTTTTTCGGCATTTTCTTCTGCTACTTTCGATTCACGTTCCTTGTCGGCTATGGCTACTTTAATTTCCTCGTCACGTTGCGTATCGGCCAGTTGAGTGTTCTTGTCGCGGTTGGTTTCCGCTACTTTGGTGGCACGTTCTTTTTGTTGTTCCGCAATCTTGATGGCACCCAGTTTCTGTTGTTCTTCAATGTTAGCCAAGGCTTCGTTCTTGGCTTTCGCTTCGGCTTCTTTTCCCAGATTGACGATATAATCGGCTTCATCGCGGATATCGCTGATGTTGATGTTCATTAGGTAAAGACCGAATTTCTTCAATTCGGAGTCGATGTTCTTGCGGCAGTTCTCAAGGAATGTATCACGATCACTGTTCAGTTGTTCGATGGTCATGTCGGCAATGACCAGACGCATTTGTCCGTAAACAACGTCTTTAATCAGTTCCTGTTGTGCTTCGATATTCAGTCCCAGTAAGCGTTCGGCTGCATTCTGCATAACTTCGGGCTCTGTGCTTACGGCCACAGTGATGGTAGTGGGCACATCTACGCGGATGTTTTGTTTGGAAATGGCACCAGTCAGTTTGCAGTCAATCTGCATGGGTTTCATGTTCAGGAAAGAGTATCCCTGGATAATGGGCCATACAAAAGCGGCTCCTCCGTGATACAGTTTAGCCGATTTCTTGTCGCCGGTCTTACCATATACTACCAATACCTCGTCGCTCTTGCACTTGCGGTAACGACTTAAAATCCCGACGATGGTCAGGACGATGACAGCTACCAGAATAGCTGCATAAATGAGAATCTGCTCATCCATAAATGATTGCGTTTTTAGGGTTTATTTAATCAATATAATAGATTCCTTCCTTGTAATTCTTCAGTGTGAGGATATCGCCTTCCCGGTAGCTTTTACCCTGTATGCTCCGCACGGTAAGTTCTCTTTGTGCGCCATTGATGGCGATATAGACCACATAGTCTGTTCCTGCCTGTTCTTGTTCTTGGCAGCGGGTATATATTTCGCATTTCCTGCCTATTAATTCTTCTCCCTGTTCGGGCTTGTTTTCTTGTTTCAGCTTATAGCAGAGTTTATAAATCCAAGCCAGGACGAAGACAAAAAAGCTGCCGCTTATCACGGCGCCCAGGTAATGTAAGACAATGTAGGGAGGCTGACATAAATACATGAACCAACCGAAACCCATGCAGAAATGAATCAGTCCTTTGAAGGAGAGTACGCTGCTCATGTCTATATCGGCGTTGCCATCGGCATTAACGTCTATGTCGGTGTCCATACTGCCGAAAAAGATGGATAAGATGAATTGCAGAAGAAAGATTCCCGTACTTACTAATGCAGCGAAAAAATATACGTTAGCTTCCATATATTTTGTGTTTATCTGTTTTTCAATTCACAAAATAAAGCAATTAATCCGAAAAAGCAAGAAGATAAGGGAAGAAATGTAGCTGTGCATGTACAGCTTTCGATGTTTTTTATCCGTCCGGCGGAAAGTTTTCCTAATTATGGGCATGTCTTTAAAAGGTTACGGGCAATCATTCTTGCGAACTATGCCCGTAGCTTTTATAGGTTGTTCTGCCTTGTATGTCCTGTTATAGGGAAATCAATGCCAGCGCTTTGTTTTCGGCGGCTTCCATAATCTCCCGTTCACCGGGGCCTTTGTCGTTGATGCCGCACAAGTGCAGGATACCATGAATAATCACCCGGTGAAGCTCGCGGTCGTAGGGTTGCTCAAATTGTTCTGCATTGCTGCGGACAGTATCCAAGCTGATGAATAAGTCGCCGGAAATACGGTCGCCTTCACAATAGTCGAAAGTGATGATATCCGTGTAATAATCATGTTGCAGATACTGTCGGTTCACTTCCAGAATTTTATCGTCCGAACAGAAGATATAGGCGATTTCTCCCACTCTTTTTCCATAGCAGGCGGCTACTTCTTTAATCCATCCGGTGGTTTCTTTCTTTTTGATATCGGGCATTTTTACCCCTTCGGTTTGATAACTTATCATAGGCTGATTATTTTTTTATAATGTACAAAGATAAGGAAAGTATTTCAGCCGAAGAAAAGATAACAGATAAGAATAGCTGCAATGACCCCTGCCGCATCGGCTAGCAGTCCGCAAGGAACGGCGTGGCGTGTCCTCACTATTCCTACGCTGCCGAAATATACCGCCAGAATATAAAAGGTGGTGTCTGTGGAGCCTTGGAAGATACAGGACAGTCTGCCTACAAAGGAATCGGGACCGTATGTGGTCATGGCATCTACCATCAACCCTCGTGCCCCGCTTCCGCTCAAAGGTTTCATCAGCGCCGTAGGGAGCGCTCCTACGAAATCACTGTCGATACCGCATAGCTTTACGGCGTTGCCGATACCGTCAATCAAATAGTCCATCGCACCCGATGCACGGAAGACTCCGATACCTACCAGTATGGCTACCAGATAAGGAATGATGCGCACGGCGGTGCTGAATCCTTCTTTGGCCCCTTCGACAAAGGAGTCGTAGACATTGATTCTTTTTCTGAACCCTGCCACAATAAAGCCGATGATGATAAGAAATAGAAAGACATTGGCAAAGGTAGTGGAGTAAATATCTATCTGATCTCGTGACAAGGTATTGAAGAAATAAATAATTCCTGCTACCAGCAAACTCATTCCTCCTAAAAAGAGGAGGATAGTGCGGTTAAACAGATTGATTCTCTGATAAATACTTACTGCTACAATGCCTGCCAAAGTGGAGAAGAAGGTTGCCAGCAGGATGGGTACAAATATATCTGTAGGTTGGGTTGCTCCCAGCTGTGCACGATATACCATGATGCTGATAGGAATCAGTGTAAGCCCTGATGTATTCAGTACCAGAAACATGATCATGGGATTGCTGGCAGTATCTTTCTTGGAGTTCAATTCTTGCAGGCCCTCCATTGCTTTCAGTCCTAAGGGAGTGGCGGCATTATCCAGCCCCAGCATATTGGCCGCCAGGTTCATAAAGATACTGCCTGTTACTGGATGTCCTTTGGGAATATCGGGAAAAAGTTTGCTGAACAGAGGTCCCAGCAATCGGGAAAACAGAGTGATGACTCCGCCCTGTTCACCTATTCTCATGATACCCAGCCAAAGAGAAAGGACACCGGTCAGTCCCAATGAAATCTCAAAAGCGGTTTTGGAGGAATTGAAAGTAGAGTTGATAATTTCGGGAAACACTTGTGTGTCGCCTAGGAAAACGAGTCGCATCAACGCTGTCACGAAGGCTATCAGAAAAAAGGCTATCCAAATGTAGTTCAAAACCATATCGCTAGTTTTATTAGTAATAACTCGGACAAAAGTAGTCAAATTATTCGTTTTTGAATTAGAAAAGATTCAATTCTCTTATTTTTATTTCCAATCTTTGTTTGAACACGATAGCAAAATAGTATGAAATGATTTTAAGGGCAAACTACTCTCTCATTTGATTATTTCGATGAACGGGACGAGAAGGAAGCGTTTAAGCGATTCTCGCGAGTTTAAAGAATATCAAAAAGAGTAAAAAAGACGTTTGGTAGTTTGCTATTTGTCGGGTATATAAAGAAAAATGTTTTTTATGGATTTAAATATGCTTTGAAATGGATACTAATGAAATGTAAAATAACTCTTGGAATAAGTCTGTTCTAGAAGAAACGGATAATATAAGAATCGAAATAGTTAGGAAAAAGAGTTTTGTTGGTCGGATCTGATAATAAAAGGTTATATTTGTGCAAATATGCAGTGTGAATTCTGTAGTAGAAGGAGGGCATTGACGTAATAACAAGTAATAAGGGGGGGGATATATGATGAAAACCGAGGAAATAAAAGATTAGTTCAAGCAGTTTGAAAGTATCGTTTGTGATTATCATGGAGTAAAGTGTTGGAGTGTACGCGAGTTGTATTCCTTATTGGGTTATACCCAGTGGAGAAACTTTGAGACCATCATCAATAAAGCGAAAGCTGCTTGCACGAATGCAGGTGAAGATGTGGCCTACCATTTTGCTGATGTCAGCAAAATGGTTTCTGTGGGGTCTGGTGTAGAAAGAGAGATAGATGATATCTATCTTACCCGTTATGCCTGTTATTTGACTGCTCAAAACGGTGATGCGCGTAAACCGGCTATAGCTTTTGCTCAAAACTACTTTGCTGTTCAGACAAGGCGTGCAGAATTGGTGGAACAACGTCTGTTGGATTATGAGCGGGTTCAAGCACGGACAGAATTGGCTGAAACGGAAAAGCTGTTATCGGGTGTTCTTTATGAACGCGGAGTAGATAGTAAAGGTTTTGCCATTATCCGTTCAAAAGGAGATAAAGCCTTGTTTCGTCTTGACACAGCGTTGCTAAAACGTAAACTTGGTGCGCCCGACAGTCGTCTGCTGGCCGATTTCTTACCAACCATCAGCATTAAGGCAAAAGATTTTGCTGCCGAGATGGCTTCTATTAACGTACAACAAAAAGATCTTTATGGACAGTCATCAATTGAAAAAGAACATATTGAGAATAATACGGCTGTTCGGAATATGATGGTAAGCCGGGGAATCTATCCGGAACAATTGTCAGCAGGCGAAGATTTAAAGAAAGTGGAACGCCGTTTGAAATCAGAAGAAAAGAAAATAACTAAGAAATAATGAAGGAACCGCTTGAGGAGAAACTATAAATGAGCTGAAACGGTTTGCTCACTTTCACATGCTTCAGTAAATAATTCTTGTGATGTCTGGTTAGGCAAAATAGAGCTTTTAGCCATATACTCTTTATTATTGGCATAGATAAAGAGTACGCTTCCCCCTTTTATCGTATTGATAATAGGTTTGGTCAGTGCCTGTGGTAAAGCCGGACAACCGAAGCTTCGTCCCAGTCTGCCTGATTTGCAGACGGAAGGGTTGGCGTATGCGGCGCCATGAACTACGATGGCACGTTCACGGGCCCGGTCATTGATTCCTTTTTCCAGCCCGTCCAATAAAAGGGAGTATCCGTTTCTGCCTTGATAAGTGTTTCCGGTAAGATAGAAGCCGAGGGAACTTTTATAAGAGCCGACTTCGTTGGAGAAAGAGGTAGCATAGTTCTCGCCGCTGTTTTTCCCATGAGAGACCACTGATGAGTATAGCATCTTTTTCTGTTCCATGTCAAAGACAAACAAACGTTTTTCGGTAGAGGGTTTGGTGAAATCAATCAATGTCAGTATGGATTTGCTTTTTTGTTTAATCAAGCTGTATCCTGCCACAGCCTGTCGGAATGCCAGGAAATTGACCACCCCTCCCAATTGCATATCTTCGAATAATTGTTCGCCGTCCATTTTTTGAGGTGCAGGGACAGATGTAGCAACTTTCTTTTCGGGTGTAGCCGTCCGGGTCGATACATTGCTCGACGGAAAGAGGAATAGGAACAGGAGTAAAAAAGCTTTCTGCATACGTATGGAAAAACTGGATAACGGGTGCAAAGTTACGCACATTTCTATTCCAAAACAAATATAATCGTCTCATTAACAGGTGCCCATTCGAAAATAAACTTGGCATGAGAGGTGGCATTTCTTACACACATATGTGAGCGGGGGATGGTACCCAACGTATAACTGTATTCTATGATCCCTGTTGCCGGTGCATTGGTGGGTACTCCGTGAATATAACCACCATTATTGAAACGGCTGGCGTAAGGTGCAAAACCACCGGTGGCGGCAGAACCGTCTTTTAGAAAAATCATCTTGGTCTTTTTCTCTTGCAGAACGAACATACCCAATGGAGTTTCTTGGGCGTATGGAGGACGATGTTGTCCTGTTGTAGCAGGATTCATGCTACGTATCAGCCAGTAGCCCTTTTCTTTCCGTTCCAAAGTAGTTATATTCTGATTATGGCGGTCTATAAAAAATAGCTTTGTTGAACACTACGCTGTCGGGAATCAGTTTTATATATTTTGTCGGAGCATACCATTCGCCACCTATAAAGACAGGTTCTACTTTGGTGAACTTTCCTTCCTCACCTAGGTGACGGGTAAGAAGTCCATCCAGTCCGTAGCGTTCGGCAGTAAGGGTGTCATCTGTTAGGAAAAGGGGAATTCCCTGATAGCGTTCCACTCCCAATGTGTCGGCTATCCGTTTGTATGCATCCCTTTTAAAACTTTTCACTAAAGGCGCTTCTCCGTTCCGGTTTTTATAATTCTGTAAGATGCACCATTGTGCCGGCTTTTTTCGAATATTCTCCAACAATGCTAGCCGCTCCTTTATTTTCTCCCATTGGAAATGGCGGGTGGTGTCTTTATAAGGATAGGTATCCTTCAAAGTATGTTTATCATACAGCAGTTCCTTGTCAAGCCTGATGTCTTCGGGTTTGATATCTTTTTCTACAATCTCGGTGATGGCTTCTGTCACAGTATTGTGTACCTCTGTTATCACTTCCTTAATTTCGCTATTTGCTTTCGAGGTACACGAGCAGATTGTACAGAAACCGGTCAATAAATATATGAATTCTATTCTTTTCATCATAGACACAGGTTTGTGGCTTTCTTCTACAAATATAATTCTTTAAAAGGAATAAACATGCGTTTTTGTTTTTAAATGCAGTGAAAAATTCCTGTTTCTTTGAACAATCTCCCCTATTGCATACCTTATAAAGGACCGCTGGGAATAATCGTTTATCTTGGCTTGAGGTTTTTACAGAAAAAAAGAATCAACTTAAAAACAAGTATTATGGTGGAATCAACTAGAGTAAGAAGTAAAAGATTATCCTTTTCAGGTAAGAAGACACTGTCTTCCTTTATGCAAGTGAATATTGCCAGTCTGAGACAATCGGGAAAATTGCGTACCAGTGAGACGTATAGAGCTACACTGAACAGTTTTATGAAATTTATGGATGGCAAGGATGTTCTGTTGAGCAATATGGATGCCGAGTTGATGATGGGGTATGAAACTTATTTAAAGGAGCAGGGAGCAAGTATGAACACCGTTTCTTTTTATATGCGTATTTTGCGTGCAACGTATAATCGTGCAGTAGATAAAGGGGTGATCAGACAGCGTTTTCCTTTTAAGCACGTCTATACGGGAGTGGAAAAAACGGTGAAGCGGGCCATTTCTTTTAAAGTAATCAGACAACTGAAGGAGATGGATTTAAGTCACTCTCAGTCAATGGAGTTTGCGCGTGATATGTTTATGTTCAGCTTTTATACCCGGGGAATGTCATTTGTGGACATGGCTTTTCTTAAAAAAACAGATTTAAATAATGGTATGCTGACTTATAGAAGAAAGAAAACCGGTCAGTTGCTTTCCATCAGATGGGAGAAATGCATGCAGGATATAGTGGATAAATATCCCGGAAACTATTCGACTTATCTTCTTCCTATTATAATTCATATCAGGAAAGATGAAAGATTGCAATATAAAAATTCAATTTGCTTGGTGAACAGAAGGCTAAAAGAAATAGGGAAAAAGTTGGGGCTTGTTCATCCTTTGACTATGTATGTGGCGCGCCATTCATGGGCCAGTGTTGCCAGAGGCAAACATATTCCTCTTTCTGTGATAAGTGAAGGGATGGGACATGATTCGGAAAAAACGACTTTGATTTATCTGGCAGCATTGGATACCACCGTGATAGACAAAGCGAATATGGTGGTGCTGAGGGAATTCTTGTGATAATAGGGTAAAGATATTGTTTCTTGTCAAAAAGAGGATATCATATCACAAGGTATCCTCCATTTGACGGGATCAGTGTGTCTAGTATTTTTTTAATAAATGTGTGTTTGTTCTCTCTAAAGATGATAGCACTTTCTGATGTGGCTGAGTTGAATATGTTTGTTGCAAGGTCGGCACAGCCTATGATCTCTTTATTGTTATCTTTTGTCAGAAGATACCTTATAGTAAAGGAGAATCGGATTACAGATAGATTCTGAAACAATTGCCATAAACCATTATGCTGTTTTTGTCCACCTATTTGTTATGAAAAAAATATCAGCTTCCAAATATTCAATATTTTTCCGTAATATGACAATTGTCATAGGTTTGTTTTTTATGTGAATTATAGCTGATACAACTATTTTTTAGTAGACAAACTTGAATAAAAGAAAAGGCAAAGTTTACTTGGATTTTATTCTTTGATTTTAGAGATAATCCTCTTATTACAAGAACTTTATAGAAAAATACTAAGTTGGAATATTATATATCTCTTATTAAGAGATATATATTTTGTCGCAAATTTAAGCAAAGTTTTGAGAATTAGAACAATTTAGCAAGGAAATTTAATAATTGATTCAAAAAAAACGTTTTCTGAATACATGATTTAGTCTTTCAAAGTATTCTTGTATGAATGTATTTTGTTGATTTATAATGTGTTATAGGTCTATTGTATATCTCTTAATAAGAGATCTATCGTATAACTGATGACACGCCATATAATAATGTATGGTTGTGAAGATGTTAAAGCGAAGATTAAAAGTAAATAAAAATATGGACTATCTATTCTTGAGACGACACAGACGGACTGCTACTTCGAATAGGCAGAAAAGCCTGCTTCTTAAGGCTGCTGAACGCCAGTGGGAACTACAGTTCGCCAATAAGGGAACTGAAGGGAGAAAGGTGGATTGTGCCCTATATAAATGTATATTGTATAACCTTGAAATAAAGCAAGTTTTTTTGGATTCGGAGCTTTCTTTGAAAAAGTTTAGCGTTATGATAGACACCAACCAAACTTACCTGTCGAATGTGGTAAACAAGTATTTCAACTGCAATTTGAAGGAGTTGCTGAATACTTACCGTGTGGAATATGCCAAAGAGTTACTCCATGCTGGGAAATGTTCATTAGAAGAACTCCCACAGCGATGTGGCTTTGCCTCTAGAAGTGCTTTTTATGCCTCTTTTAGTAAAATAGTCGGAATGTCTCCTTTGCGCTTTCTAGCTCGAGAACAGAATAATTCGCTCTTAGAATCAATGATTTATGTATAATCAATTTTAGTTTTTTAAATTTATAAATTTAAAGTTTTTCTATTATGAACAAAAAGTTTTTAAGTGCAATCCTGTTTGGTGCCTTGATGGTTACCTCGACAGGAACATTTGTATCTTGTAAGGACTATGATGATGACATCGACAGCTTGAACGAGAAAGTGGACAAGCTGACTAAAGATTTGTCTGAATTACAGGCCGCAGCTGGAAAATATGTCACAGCTGTCAAGTATGATGCGGCAACAGGTAAGTTGACTGTTACCGGCGGTAACGGTGAAACTTTCCAACTTCCGATGCCTGCTGAACTTCCCACTTACTCTTTGAAAGTTGTAGATGGTAAGATACAGTTGTTAGATGGTGACAAGGTCGTTTCTGAAGCACCCCTGCCTACAACTGATGCTCCTGCGGCATTTGATCCTACTCTGTTGAAGTGGAACAATGGCTATCTGTATTATGGAGATGTAAAAATCTCAGGTGTAGAGAAACCTCAAAGCGTTGGTTCTATTACAGAAGTGAAAGATGAAGAAACTGGTGAGGTGATTGGCTATGTCATTGAACTAGATGGAAAATCTGCTACATTCTCTGTCGTAACTGATTTGAAAGCTTTGGTATTTGAACCGGAACTGTACTATCAAGGTATTGAAGCAATTGCTGTAAAATCATTTGTTTACAAGGCTTTGACAGCTAAAGATGTAAATGCAGATGCTGATAATAAGGATGATGCTCCTGTACAAGAAACTGCAACAACTGAGGTCACTCCTGAATTATCTGCTACATATCACATGAACCCATCTACAGCTGATGTTCGTAATTTGGTTAAAGAAGATTTGAAATTCTTGGCTTACGATAAAGAATATGCTCGTGCAGCCGATGGAGTGGTAGTTCCTGAGATTTCTAAGGTTGAACCTAAAAATGGCGAGTTGACCGTTTGGGCTAAGTTGACTGAAGGAACTATTAAAGATATTGAAAATGACGACAAAGTAACTGTTTTGGCTTTACAGGCCAATTATTTGAATGGTGATAACAAACGCTCGGTTATTACTTCTGATTACGCTGCAGTTAAGGCTGTTAAGATTACAGATTTAGTTTTGAATAATGCAAAAGTTGCCGGTGAAAGTCATTTAGCAGTTAAAGCTGCCGATGCTATCCAAAATGCTCCTGAAGTAAAAGTCGCTTGGAATGAAACAGTTGATTTGGCAGAATATGTTCAGACTCATTATGGTGCAGGTGATGCTCATACTAAATGGGATGAAAATGCAGCATCTGGTACAGTAGAAAAAGCCGGATTCAGCTATTCTTATGAATTGGTAGGTTATATTGATGGTAGTAACAAAACTTCTCAAAGTGCACATGCCGCATTGAAAGGCTCTGTTTTGAGACCTCAATTACCGAAAGATGGTAAAGCTGCTGAATGGGGAGCTACAGAACAAAATCAAGCTACTGTAGGGCGTATGCCGTTGGTTCGTGTATTCTTGAATGATAATAATTC